>Ga0137403_10000109_pt1 | contig 94065 bp, 84 predicted proteins | sample CZOMad2_1_16fung_FD_122057 | JGI IMG/M metagenome (GOLD analysis project Ga0137403, IMG submission 122057) | Vadose zone soil fungal communities from Angelo Coast Range Reserve, California, USA - CZOMad2_1_16fungal (Hybrid Assembly) | ecosystem: Environmental > Terrestrial > Soil > Vadose zone...
AGTGAGGCACCGGCAACTGAAAGGGTCGGTAACAGATAGGTTCCACCTAAACCACCGCGCCACACCTCGACTCCACATTGTTCAATTGTAGACAGACAGACGCTCCACGCGAGTGATACGCTTCTTGTGCTTGCAACCTGTTTGGCGGGATTTGACGAAATCCTGACTTTACGATGGGGCGCCCCTCGAACGGGCGCCCTTTCCATTTAGTAGGCCTTGCGATAGGCCGAGAGTTCAGGCCCCAGAAAAGCATTGCATCATGTTCGCAGCTAACTGTTTGCCGCTAATAGCCTTTGGAAGCTGCTGACTGCGGCCGCTTCCGTGTCATAAACATCGAACACTGTCAGTAACCTGGTGATTTGCATAACTTCGTGGAATTTTTCGCCCAGGTTGCAGAGGCGCACGGATGCGCCCTGAGTTTTGGCGCTGACATGCGCGGCGACCAAAGTCCCTAGCCCCGCGCTGTCAATATATTTGATACCGGCCATGTTCAGGACAATTTTCTTGTTTCCTTCGGCAAGCAGGCTCTTCAGTTTCTCGCGAAAAGTATTGCTCTCCTCACCCAAAACAATGCGACCGTCCAGTGTCACCACGGACACGCCATCCACTTCGCGGTCCGTCATTTTTATTATCACGATCATTTCCTTTCTCGTTCAATAACCTCTACCCATTTCGACATGTTTCGGTCAGAGATTGATCGGGCCCCGACGGCGGGCGCTCTTTTCGATTCAAGAGCCTCTATTGCACAGAGCTTTCGGTCAAGGTGAGGGTCGTTGCGTGGCTGACCTGAATGCAACACACACCCTTTACCGACAGCGACACCACATGTAGGGCAGGGGACGGCGAGTAGAAGCCTTGAAGTCATGTCCCGCATTCTCATCGAGTAACGATACTGTGCGGCAGTTCGCAAAACTGTCCGATTTTGAACACCTCGCAGAGTAGCGATTCCGAACGGACCGAACCGATCTGACTTGCAGGGTTCGTCGTTTTCCGTAGTGAGAATTGTGGCGCCATTTTCCTGCTAGTCTTTTCCTCGAACCCCAAGAGATCTGATCCTGGCAAGCAGGCTGCGTTAAAAAGCAGAAAGACTGAGACCTCTGCGATCTGGCCTAACGCTTCTGGCGTCCTTCAAGCTGAGAACGTAATGCTTCCGTGGATATAGGTGAGCCATCGCGGAGGCCCATTTTCGGTGGATACATTGGGCAAAATGCACGGAAGCGTTAGGTGGGTTCTCAATCTCAGCAAAGAGTTCGTGTTACACTCACTTCGGCACACGATGTTGATCCGATTCTGCGAATCTGGTGCAGATGCGTTCACTATAATGCGTGTCGCGGGGCATTCTAATGTTGTTGTTAGCCAGTGGTATATTCACCCCCAGTCCGGAGTCGGTCGAGCGCGCATTTCAGCGCTTGGAAGTGTTGAATGGGAAGGGCAGCGAGGCGGCCGAAAAAAAGCCCAACTTGTTGCCAGCCCCTACAGGAGTCACTACAGCAACTCAATCTGTTGGGAGTGACCGACGTTAACTCTATTGATTTCTGCCTTGCCCGGGTGGCGGAATGGCAGACGCTGAGGACTTAAAATCCTCCGGGGATTTTTCCTCATGTGGGTTCGACTCCCACCCCGGGCACCATTGTTTCCTTTTTGTTTTCAGTTAGTTGACGGCTTCGGATTCTCCGCGTAACCGCCACGTAACTTTTTCGTGCAGAAGTAGGAGAGGATCTCTGCTCCAGGCTCTTTCTAAATCTGCTTCCAATTGCTCCTGACGAGATCGGACCCAGGGATTGTAGTGTTGTTGACCCGAAACGGGGTTCTAGGAAATCTTCTCTGGGAGGTATGGCGTAATTGTGGCGAAGCGTCCGTGTACCTGGCGTGTACCCGGCTTCGGCGAATTTGGACGTTTACGCAATTCTGTCCGCTCGAAGAATCAATAAGTTGTGAAGTTTCAACGTCGCTTTTTAGTTCGATCCCCGCCGCCCCTGCCAACAATTCCCGGCTAAATTATCAGCTGGCAGTAGTCATCGATCAGCCCGGGCTGTGGGCTGCGGCGCAAGTTTGTTCTAAGATCGAATCGTGCCACAAAGATTTTCGTTCTCTGCGCTGTCGATGGGATTTCTGACCATGCTGGCCTGGCCGTTGCTTTGTACTGGGCAGCTGCAACATTCCATCGACCAAGCTTTACCTGCCTCCGGCGGCACGATTGTCGTAGTTGACGTCGCGTCCGGCAAAATTCTCGCTGCGAGAAATCTTGATCTTGCAGCGCAGGAACTGGTCCGCCCCGGATCAACGCTAAAGCCATTTGTTCTGTCCGTACTCCTTCAGAAGAAACGAATCGATTCGAAAGAAAAATTCGTGTGCAGGCGCCCACTGCGGATCGGATCCCTGCGAATGGATTGCAGCCATTCGAACCTCGTGACGCAATTGAACGCGGAGGATGCGATTGCCTATTCCTGCAATTCGTACGTGGCGGAAGTAAGTCTGCGATTGAAGCCGCAGGAACTTGCGGAGGCGCTGCGACGAGTTGGGTTGGATTCGCCCACAGGCCTGACCAGGAATGAAGCTGTTGGGCGCATCGGACGGTCTCACACGCACGAAGAGATACAACTGATGGCATTAGGCTTGCGAGGAATTGAAGTGACGCCACTCGAACTTCTGATGGCATATCGAAACTTAGCCTTGCGTAGAAATCAAAAAGGTGACGGTCCGCCAAGCGAGATCTTTCAAGGGCTGGAGCATGCAGTGGCTTATGGAACCGCGCACGCTTCAAACGTTGATGGATGGAAGGTTGCCGGAAAAACGGGGACTGCGATATCTACGCCTGGTTCCCCCACGAACGGCCTTTTTGTTGGATACGCACCGGCAGACGATCCGGAAATTGCGATCGTGGTTTACCTTGCTCACAGCCGCGGCCTGGATGCGGCGGCAGTGGCGCAGCCCGTGTTTTCGGAATACTGGCAACTGAAGAAGAATCCATGAAGCTTTCCCTCGCAATCCTCTTTACGATGTTGCTCCTGCCGTCGTTGTCGCGTGCCGAGGACGTGCGAGTAAGGCTCCGCACGGCCCATCCTCCGGCGTCGATGACGATCCGATCGACGGAAGGCACACTGCGTTGGAGAAGGTGTCTCAGCTGTGAGGAACAGAGCGGCTCAAGTCTAACCATTGTGGCTCCGGCCAACAGCACCATGACCGAAGGGAACAGTGATTCGGAATTTTTTGTCACTGGGCGATATGAATTGAATTCGAATGGAGCACCCAGTTTTTACTCGCAGTTCCCGCTGCACGTACGTGCGAAGTCCGGAATTCTGCTGATCGTTGTCACGATGCCGCTGCAGGACTACGTTCAGCACGTACTCATGGCGGAAAGCGGCGACTTTAGAAATCAAGAATCGATAAAAGCCATGGCGATCGCGACGCGAACCTACGCAACGCGGTTCGCCAACCAGCACAAGAACGAAGGATTCGATTTCTGCGATACAACACACTGCCAGGTGTTTCATTGGAAAGAGGCCAACGAGCGAATACGAAACGCCGTTGAAGCCACGGAAGGACAGACTGTTGCATATCATGGGGCGGCCGCGTCCACTTACTTTCATCAGAATTGCGGCGGAACCACAGCGGCGGCGACCGAAGCGTGGGCGCAAGTTGCCGAACCGTACTTGACTGTTCACACCGACCCCTATTGCCTGGTCAACGGCGGATTGAAGTGGGAAACATCTCTGACGCGCGAACAGATTAGTAAAGCGCTGCGATTATCGGGTATCGAATCGCCTGCGACCTGGAACCATTTGGAAATCCGTACGCATGCGAAGAGCGGTCGGGCGCAATTGCTGTTCTTGACCGGCGGCTCCGGGAATTTGTCCCTCTCAGCTTCGACTCTTCGTTTTGCGGTTAATCGGGCATTTGGCTGGAACAACATTCGAAGTGATCTGTACGACGTTCGCGATTCGGGCGACAACGTTCTGTTTTCCGGGCGGGGTGCTGGACACGGCGTTGGTCTGTGCCAGGCCGGCGCAGAAGAGATGGCAAGGCAGGGGAAAAAGTTTCGCGAGATCTTGAGTTTTTACTATCCGGGAACGGGAATCCAGGAACCCGCGCAGGAAAGATGGGAAAAGCAGTCGGATGAACGGCTTGAATTGCTGAGTACCCATCCTAATATGGATTCCGAAATTATTCCGCTTGCGAAGCGTCTTTTGCGGGAGACCGAAGCGAGTCTCGGGTGGAAACTTCCTTTTCAGGTGCGGCTGCAGGTTTATCCAAGTCTGGACAGCTATCGAAATAAGACCGGACAGCCAGGATGGGTAGCCGCATCAACGCGAGGGCGGACGGTTCGTTTGCAACCGATGGCGGAACTTCGCGAGCATGGAGTGCTCGAATCGACTCTGCGCCATGAATTAATTCATTTGCTGGTGGAATCGCGTGCCGCCGGGAATTTGCCGCCGTGGTTCCGCGAAGGATTGGTGCTGTATCTGGCGGGCGCCGACGGCGCGGGAATCGGCTCTCCAGTAATGCCGGTTGATCAAATCAACGAGATTCTCTCCAAAGGTGGCACGCAAGAAAATTCGAGGCAGGCTTACCACTCCGCGCAGAAGATTGTCGCGAACCTTGTGCTCAAGTACGGCAAACAGAAAGTACTGGACTGGTTAAGCGGCGGTTTGCCGAGCGACATCGTCGCGAGCGTCGGAGGTCGCTCCGCTGCAGCGCCCGACCATTGAGCACGAGAAGATCCACGCGAAGAGCGCGAGCAGATATGAAATAACGCCGCGCCAGATCAGGCTTACAGTTTCGTGCCGTAGAGTGGACGTACGAAAATCCGGCGTCCAATCCATGATTTTTCCCGTCGCATAGACGCCCAATACAACAGCAGCGGCAATCACGGCCCAATAAACAATTTGTGCTACACAGCTTTTCCAGGATGCGAATCCCCGCGCTCCCAATCCACGAAAGCCGTTCGAGGAAGTACTGGCGAGCAACGGTAGAAAGAGGCTCGGAACCAGAATCCATTGCAACGTAAATAGTCCGCCGTTCACAAGCGTTTGGTAGGTGGAAAGCGTTGCCACTTTGCGTATAAACAATGGCGAGTTTGAGCGCAGGTAGTTCGGAAGACTGTCCTCGTACCTGTCCAGGGATCCCGCGAGATACCACGCCAGCCCCAGTATCGCGGCTGCGATAAAGATAGCCGGTAAATTCCGCGCGGTGTTTCGGAATGTTTTCAGCAGCGCGATGCCGTTGCCCCGTGTCTGCAATGAAAAATAGCTCAAAGTGCCTGCGTGCAGCACAAGCGTGAAGGCGAAAAGGAGCAGCGCAGCAATAAAATTCAGCGCGATGTACCAAATGTTTGACACCGGGATGAACAGCCACAGCGTAAAGAGGCCAAACAGCGCGAGATTTGCCGCAACCTGTATCAGCCATAGCCCCCAGTTTTGGAAACATCCCTTGAACGCTTCAACCGCCACAGAAACTCTGCTCATCACTTGACCTCCATCGAGGCTGCATCGCTAGTAGCAAAGATAGACGGCTGATACATGGGCTGGACCATTGCCGGACTCACCTGGAATTTGCCCGGATTGACGATCTTCAGCAGATAAACATATTGGTGCTGGCCCTTAAAATATTCCTGGAAGATGGCGGCGCGGTCGTCGTGGAATTCGCGCCGCGTATACCAGTATCCCCACCAACTCGGACGTTCTTTGAGCTCATATAGATCGTCACGAGTGATGAACTCCGCGCCCGCGGGAATGGGATCTTCCATCAGCAGGTAACGCCACTCTCCGCCGGCAACCGTCACACGAACAGCGAGGATGTCGCCAATATGCAGTTCTGAATTGACTGGATCGGTCCTGTAAACGATTTTGGAGCCGGACAACTCCGGTGTAAGGCGAAAGTAGTCGCGGGTGATGTTTAGCGAAAGATTGTTGTTTTGCACCAGATGCTTGTCATTCGAATAGAAAGCCGCGCTGGTTGACCAGTAGAGTCGTCCGGGCCCGGACTTGCGAATGCGGATTTCATTCGCGCCAGGCTGGAGTTGCGAAGCAATCAGATGAAGGGCCGGCTGCACGGGATTAAGTCCGTCACCGGCCATGAATTGTTTTGCGGAGACCTGTTTGCCGTTGACGGATAGTTCCGCGCGGAAATTTGCGTCGAATTCGTGACTCGCCTTCAGGTATTCGGTAAGCCCGAAGACCACCATTGCGGTTTGCTTGGTGCTGTCCCAGAAATATCCACCATTGCGGTGGCTGACGAGCCAGAACGCTGCTTTCGGGAGCAATGGGCTTTCCGGACTGACGAGACTCAGCAGGCGCACCGCGTAGGCCGTCGTTTCCGCGCCATCATCTAGCGCGAATTCCATGAAGTAATCGTAGGTAGCGGGCCAAGAAACTTCGCGATCCGTAACGACGGCAACGGATTCGATCGATTTCGCGATTTCTTTTGCGCGTTTCAGATCGCCCGTTGCGTGGAGCGCAAGCCCCAGCATGGAGAGGCCCTGCGATGTCATGGAAGAGCGTTTCGTCCACGCGGATTGAATTTCGTTGGTTGTGCTTGCGCCGTTGAGGGCGAGCGCGTACACGACGTAAGCCCGCAGGTCATCGCGCATATTCGGATGCTGGGCGAGCGCGTCATGCAGATATTTTTCGGCGCGCGACAGCGAAGTGGAATCCACGCCGTATCCCGCAGCCTGGGCCTGTGCGAAGCCGCTTACCACGTAAGCGGTCATAAAGACCTGGCTTTCATCATCTTTCCACCAGCCCCATCCGCCGTCTTGGTGCTGAAAGTCTTTCAAGCGATCCATGCCGGCCTTGATTTTCTTCTGGAGTTCCGGGGTATCCACGCTTTGCGGAAACTTCAAATCCTTGAGCGCCTTTGCCACAACAATGTTGGGCAGGAAGCTGGACATGGTTTGTTCCGTGCAGCCGTACGGATAGCTTGTCAGGAAATCCAGCGCCGAAAATATACCGCCCGCGTGGGACGAACTGAGGACAACGTCCACCGTAGGCGCGCTTTGGTCGAAATTAGGCGGCAGGTTCACCTGCACTTTTTCTTCCTGTTCCGGCAAGGCCAGGGAACCGGATTTCGCGTCCGTTCGTTTTACGCCTACCGGCGTGATCGGCAGCGTAAGCTCCATCGCATCCGACTCTTCATTCGTGAGGGCTTTGGCGGTCAGCACGGATTCGTGTTCGGATTTCGCGCGGACGCGCCAATCGAATTTCGCTTCACCTTTGCTGGGAAGCGCCACCTGCCCCGAGGCCGGCGATAGAAGTTCGAGTCCGCTCACGTCCAGTGAAACTTGCGCTGTTTTTTCGCTCGTCAGGTAGTTATGAACGATCGCGGAGACTGTGACCTCGTCTCCCTGGCGGAAGAAACGTGGTACGACCATGCGAACCATCAGGTTCTTGCGAACGATTACATTGATTGTTGCGCTTCCGACCTTGGTATCGAGTGTGGCGCCCCGCACTGTCGCGCGCCAGCTCGTCAAGGAATCTGGAAATTCGATTTGAGCATCCGCATGGCCGTTGGCGTCCGTGCGTACATCCGCGAGCCAGAGCGCCGTGTCGGGAAATAGCTTGCGGACTTTGGGCTGTACCGGGATTTCCGGTTTCAACTGGGCCAATGCTCGAGGTGTATTTTGCGCGCGGTATGCAAGGAACATTTCCCGCTTGCCGGCCTCGCCGCTGAAATAGAAGCCGAGCGAGGATTCCGTGGAGACGCGGTCGTAAACCGGACCATAGAAGAATTGGTGAATGTCACCACTCTGATCGGGATAGATCGAATAGATCGCTTCATCCACCACGCCAATGCTGAACTCACCGACGACAGGCTTGCCGTCGTTGTTGCGGACTCGTAAGGCGTAACTTCCCTTTTGGCCCGGCTGAAACTGCTTTTGCGAGGGCTGAATATCAATCTGTAGCTGTTGTTGTACAGCCGGCACTTTCAGATTCCGGTTTGATTGATAAAAGTTGTTGTCCTTCCAAAACGCAACCGCCACGAAGACATTCGGCTGATTGTCACTCTGGATCGGAATCTCAATGGAAGCCGATGGCGAAGTCGTGTGAATCACGCGTTTGGACTGAACCGTTCGCCCCTCCGTAGTTACCAGCAGATAAGTTTCGGGCATGCCGGTCATCACGATCACGTGCGCGGTTTCGCCAACTTTGTATGATTTTTTGTCGGCCAGCATGCGTATTTGGCGGCCCTCGGAATAGCCCCAGGTCTGATCCGATGACGGTATCCAGATCCAGGTGGACCCGGTCACATCCCGCGCTTCGGGAGTGCGAGCAGTGACACGAAGCGAAAATCCCCCGGTCTCCTGCGTTGGAATCTGTACTGAAGCCGCGCCGGTCGCGTCCGTCTCCACGTTTTGCGACACAAGGATCGTCTCCTGCTGCGAACGTGACCAGTTGCTATTGTGAATAAGCTCAACGCGAGCGGACGTGCGGACTGGTTTTCCATCGTAGTCCTTTGCATACACCGTCGCACGGATGGTTTCGCCCTTCTGAAAGAAATAGGTTTCCGTGGACAGGCCGACTAGAAAACTACCGTACGTAGCAATAACGGCGTTCCGCCCGGAAATCTCCCGATTGCCTTCATCAGTCACGCGTGCTTCGATGCGATAGCGCATATCGTAGCGCCGTTCGTTGATTGTCGTGGGTACTTGAATTTTCAAACGGCCGTTCGCGTCCAGTTTCCCGCTCTGCTCGAGGGTCTGTTCGCCGCCGTAATCGTATTCTTGTTCATCTCCTTCGCCCTCATCGCCACTGCTGCCGATTTGGTCTTCGTCGCGCTCAAAAAGAGGAGACCAGTAGATCGACGTATGAACCACGTATTTGACATTTGCATTTGCCACGGGTTCGCCAAAGAAATACCGCGCTTCGATCGTTGCCTCTATGGAATTTCCCTGCAGGATTCTGTTTTTCGCGGGAAGTACTTTTACTTCGTACTCGGGTTTTTTGTACTCCTCCACGTGGAAACCGCCGCTGATTTGAAAGCGGTGGCCACCTGCATTGCTCGCGCTGATGGAGTAATAGCCGAGCGCGGCATCCGCGGGAAGCGTTACGTCACCGTGGATCGAACCGAATTGAGAGACTGCGAGCGTAGTTTGCAGCACGGGCTTACTCGTCGGATCTTCGACCAGCACTTGCACGTTGCTGCCGGCGGGAATTTTGTAGTGTTCCCCGTCGCGCGTCCGCAGGATCACTTTGAAATGTGCCGTGTGGCGAGGACGGCACACCGGACGATCGGTATAAACATAGCCAGTCCAGTCACTTTCCGGATCGCTGCTCAAATTGTATGAATAAGGTGTTACAAAAGCGACGTCATCACCGTGCGCGGCAAGAACCCGCACGTCCGTGTATTTGGCCTGCGGAATTGAAGTTTGGACGAGGCCTGATGCGTCGGTTCTGAGCTGCGTATTTTTCTTCTGCTCTGTCCACAGTTGCACGATTGCGTCGGACACGGGCGCGCCTGTCCGGCGATCGGCGGCGAAGACAAGTACTTGCCCCGGAGAAACTTTCGTCACCGTGCCAAGTTCAGTGACCAAAACGACGGTGTAAGCACGCAGCGCGCCGTCTGTTGCTTCCACAACGTAAACGCCTTTGGGGAGTGAAGGCACTGGGATCTGATTGGTCTCGGAATAGAAGTGGTGCGGCATTTGCTGACGCCAGCGGGCCACTAGTTGCGAACTATTCAGCACGGGGACTTGCGCGAAAACATCGGCGACCGCCGCGCTGTTTTTGTGAGCGTCTGCCTGCGACTCGCGGATATGAGCGCGCGAACGCCTCGAAAACTGCATCCGGAAAAAGTCACGAATGGAGACCCAGAGGTCGTGTTTCCAATCGTGAAATTGCTCGAGAAAAGTGCGCTTGTCGATATTTTCGTGGGGCGAAACGTGGCCGAATTCGTGAACATTGTCCAGTCGATCGAAAAACGCAACGGGATCCTTGACCTTATAAACTCGGAACTCCAGGGCCTCCACGTTGGTCGAGTAAATCCGGATGCCGACTTTTTCACCGGGAAGAAAGGTCTTGCTCGTGGAGACCGAGAAATAAGCGTTTGGCGTCTGAGCTTGCCCCGAAAGGGCAAAGAGCGAGGCTGCTGCGAAGAACAGGCGGGCGATGAATTTCGAACGCACTAGTTGGTCTCCCTGAGGATGTTCCATCTAAAGACACCGAGAAAATTGCTGTTGCCTGCGACGGGCCGCCAACGTGGCGACGGATGCTGCAGGAGCTCTTCGATACTCAATCTCCGCATCTCTCCTGGGCGGCCGTTGATCGGACCCGTGTGATAGACCACAACGCCGGAGGAACCCAGGACGCTGTCACCGTCGTTCCATTGGCTGCGACCGATGAAGATCATGGAGTGGAACGGCGAGTTCTGATCAAGTTGGCGGTAAAAAAGGATGTCGCCGGGCAGCGCCGCCCGAATGTCTTTCGAAACGAAATGGGTGTTCCACTGTCGCAACGAATTGGCATCGGCGAATTCCGAAAATGTGCCGTCGGAAAGGTCTCTCTGTCGAAATGCGCCAGGACGAACTCGGAAAAGGGATGCGCGCAGAGGGGTCGAAGGATAGTGGTACTTTTGAGGGGAAGCCAACGACGCCGGTGGCGCCACTCGGTTTTCGCGGAGCCACGCCGCTGTGTGCTCGTGCAGCGCGTTTCGGTACGAATACCGGAGCAGCGCGGCACAATCGTTTATTTCCGCGGGGACTTCGGTCGGTGGACGGAGCGCCTGATACTCCGCGAGAAGTGTGAACCAACCGCGAAAGGCTTGGCGGTCCCGGGTTGAGTCTAGGCGGAGAAAGTCTGGAGTGCCATCATTGAAAAAATCGCGTGCGAGCGCACCGCCGATTTGGCGTGGCGTCGGAGATCCAGCGCGCGCGATCTGCTGGAATTCCTGTGCGCTTGCGACGGCTGGAAAAGCCAGTAGCAAACTTCCTACTAAGACTGTGATCTGACACGCCAAAGCGAATCCCCATACCTGCTAACAATGTCCACAGCGCCCGAAGCGGGCTGCTCGTGGCCGGCGCCGAATCGTCCGAGAACGTTCCTTGCAACTGAAGAACCAAGAGTGAAGACGCCAGTTAGTTGTGAATGACCGTATAGAGTATAGTTCGACCAGTTTCATTGGCCATGTGCCGGACCGGCGTGTGTTTGCTGCAAGACATACGTATAAAACATGACACACACATTTTTCTTTCTAGTTGTCGGCGGCGAAAGTGCGAAAAAGAAGGCCCGATTCGTCTGTGCAAATTGGGCCCGGACGGACCTAACGACCGTGCCCTCTGCGTGCGCCCTATGATTTTTTCGCATCTGAGCGCCTCCTTATGTGTACCTGCGGTGTACCTCGGTTGGGCGGATTTAAGGCTTTTGCGGTTTCTGCCCGATTGTGGAATCAACAACTTGCGTCTGTTCAACGGCGTTCGGGAGTTCGACTCCCACCCCGGGCACCATTCTTTCTTATTGAAGATGAACGAGTTGTTGGACCGCTCCTTTCCGTGTACCTCTGGTGTACCCCACTTTGCAAAAGAACGAGGGGATCGCGGCTCCAGGCGTTAGCCAAATCCGCTTCCAGTTGTTCTTGTCGCGAGCGCACCCACGGTGCGTAATGCTTCTCTGTGATTCTCACGCTTTGGTGCCCTAGCAAAATCGAGACTCGTTCGATGGGCACTCCAGCAAGAAGCAATTCAACGGCGAATGTGTCGCGGAAGCGGTGCGCATGAGCTTTGCCACATTGCCACCGTATTTGCAGTCGGCTCGAATCGTGCTGCTCTTCTGCTCGAAAACCAGGAGCCTTTGACCCTCCAAGAGACATGCATCAAATGCGGGGTCTCCGTTGGGGAATTTGGGTTCGGGAATGTAACGTCCCCGCGCTTTATAGCTCTGTCGTAATATCGAGTTGACATAAACCTCGAAGACTGCGCCCCAAAACGAAAAAAGCCGATTTTTCTGCTTGCTCTGCAGTTCAGAGAAAATCGTCCAGAAGAGCCCGCGACCCGCTTTTTCGACAAGGAAACCCGGGTCCAAACACGTATGGATATCGCGGGCAATTTCAACAAGTGGGTAGGCTTGAAACAACGTGAAGTCATCTCCGGGCCGCTCGCTCGACTCGCGAATCTTTTCTGCCAAGACGGATTCGGAGATGGTCATTTTCTGGAAGAATTGCTTTGCCTTCTCGGGTGGAATCGCTGACTTCTGGAAAAATGTGCTTCGCAAAATCATGGCTTCCGGTGAAGCCAAGTCCTCGAGACGTACGTTAAGGAACTTCGTTGCACACCCGAATACGAGCTGACTAAATGTAATGTAGGAAGCGCCCATCGCATTCTCGAACTCGGTTTTCAGATCGAGAAAGTCACTCCTGGACCTAAGGCTGGGTTCCTGTGACGCTATGTCGAACATTTTTTGAGCTCTGGCAATTTCAGCCGGGTACTGGTCGTGCGGCATGTAGTCGGAAAAAGGCAACACATTGGCCAGCCTCTCCAAAGTGCCGTCCTGGGGCGAAGGCATAAACGGCAGCATCAAATCGTTTGCCATTAGGCACGCCAGGCCGATCGCCTCGTAGCTCCGCGCATCATCCATCATCGCGCCGGTGTCTCCGCACGCAATACAGGCTTGCTTGGCCAGGTAAAGAAGAGTGATGCGCGAGAACAAGACACGCCTGCCACGTGCCCAGCAGGCAGTTCAGCTTTGCAAGGAGAAAGAGGACCTCCTTTCTCTGATACTTGGCCAACAGTGCGTGCAAATGCGCCAGCTCGGGCTCTTTCCCGAGAATTTCCCGGCTAGGAATGAGCACTGCGTATTGCGCCAAGCATCTTGCCTCGAAGGGAAGTCGCTAAATTCTCCAAGATTATGTCATAATTGCCGGAGGTATCAAATACACTGCTTTCAGCAACTATATGTGTAATGTTGATTGCAGAAAGCGCGGAAATATGATACTTTTGGCAACTATGAACTTACAGGCGAGGATCGATAGGTACAGAGAACGCGGCTTCCAGCAGGTCGAAGCCGAAATCCTGGTCCTCCTCGAGGAAAGTGCGGCGGCACTCTTCACCGCGTTTCCCGATCAATTCATCTTATTTGGAGGAGCCGCCCTCGTGCTTTTCTACGAGAGCCCTCGATTGTCCCGGGACTTGGACCTGCTCGCCTCTCCAACACAGATCCCAAGACCCGAAAAAATCGAAGATGTTGTTCGTTCCAGTATCCAGTCAATTGCAGAGACCCTCGGCCTGGGCCAACTCGAATTCCGGAAAGATATCGGGAGCCCCGACTTCGTTAAGCAGTGGGTCCTCGCCAATCACAGGGCCCTCTTCAGCATCGTTCTAACCAGCATCGGCGGAAATGTCTTGGAGACCCAGATCGTCAAGAAGGCAATTGCCGACGCCCCAGAAAAAATCGTCGCCACCCCAAGCGCGAACTATCTGCTGTTTCAGAAATGTGAGACTTTTCTCAATCGCCATCATGTGAAAGCTAGGGATGCTTTCGATATCCATCTCCTTCTTACCCGAGGAGCGCAGCTCGACAAGAATCTTCAAGCACACCTTGAGGATTTCATCGCAATGAAGGAGATAGACAAAGAATCCATCGAAACTCGAATTCAGGACATCAATGCTAAGCTCTGCACGGTCGAACTCCGCCCGGTCTTACCACTCGCCATCTTTGAAGAGCTTGCCAAGAACGAATTTGAGACCATCCGCCGCTCGCTACGAGTCGTGTTGGCTCATTGGCTCGGGAAGGTGCCGCAATGAATTGGACAACTATCCTGACAGAAGAAGCACGAAACAATTGCATCGTGCGCACCGACCATTTAGCTCGTAAACACAAGCTCTCTGAACGTGTCGTACGCGATGCTTTGCGCCGATATGAGGCGCAGGGTCTGGTCGAACGTGTCTCGACAAAGATCTACATCAACCACTTCAATCAGCAATTTTCACCTCGTGATCTCGTAAACGTCCTTCGGCCTCGTTCTTACATTTCACTTGAGTCCGCTTTGGTGGAACGAGGCATCATTACTCAAAGCCCCTCAATCCTGACTTGCGTCACACCTGGCTATCCGCAGTCTTTCAGAAGCAAATCTGTCAGCATCGTGTATAGGAAGATCTCTTCTGAACTCTATTGGGGCTATGAGGAAAAAGCTACTCGCTACAACAAATATCTCATCGCGGAACCTGAGAAGGCGCTACTGGATTGGATCTACCTAAATCGTCAAGAAGGACTTCCGACGCCCTTGGACGAACTCCAATTGCAGTTTCTAACTCCGGCCAAGCTTCGAGACTACGCACGACGATTTCCGCGCACAGTGGGCGAGACGATTAAGGATTTGTTGGTTGAAACAGCCTACCCGTCGCAAAATGCGGACGCCCGACGGTCGAGGGCAGGGCGATGAATGTAACGGAGTTCGGAAACTACGAGCGCGGCAGAGGGACCACAACGGTTTTTATGGTTTAGCGGTCGTTGTTCTCAATTCCAAAAATGATAAGGTCTCTGACGATGTCGTCCAGCCTGAAGAGCGTTAGGAATGGAGGTTGCTCCCGCCAAAATTCATCAGGGTTCGTGGGGTCTTTCCATAGACGCGTTCCTCGAGCGAACTCTCGCCACTCAGTTTGAGCAGAATGCACGTAGGCCGACCTGAGCTTTTGGTAGGCGTGTTTGAGCATAGCTTCCACTTTAGGGCGGCGTTCTTCGCTTACGGTTGGCGGTACTGTTTGTAAGACAGTCTTAAGGTGTCCCGTTTTATCGTGTTTCCACGGCAGCGCTCCGCACTTACTGCACGTAACATCTCCTTCGCATTTATTAGGAGGAGGCATCAAGGATTCAAGCGCAGCAAGATACGCAACCACTGCGAGCGTGGGGACAAATTGAATTCCTCGTTGGACTCCAAGAGCAGACCTGTATGCAGCCACGCTCGAAAGGACCAGTGTTTTCACCGACGCAGAGAGGGACTGCCAACGGCGCCACAGCGGCTCCGCCAGTTCCAGAGCAGTTTTCGAGTCAACTCTAGTGTGCCCATGAAATCTTTTGACATCTGTTTCTGCCATTGAAATATCGACCATTCTTAACTCTGCGTCGCGATCGCTGCTCTTAGACGAAAAAAGCAGCTTGGTTGGGTGACAGTAAGAACCCGAGATAAGGGTCCAGGAAAGTAGAAGCTCAAAAACGTTTTTTCCTACGGCTTGCTCAGCATCCTTTGCGTCAGCAGCCAAAACTTTTGTCAACACGGCCAAACCTGGATTGTGACCCCATCCGAGTTTGAGCCCCGCAGAGCTCGCCTTTGCGCTTTGTTCAAAGTTGGCATACACGGTGTCAGAGGTTTGCGTGGTGAAGGCGTGCAGCCGGAGTGCTGTTGCATGGGACAGATAGCCAGCTTTTCTGAGCGACAGGGCGAAGCGGTAGGGCGATACCTCGCCCCATGTCAGAGTTTGTGTCCTTGCACTTCACACGTCCGAATCATTGTACAAATCGTTTCACAAATAATTTCATTAATCGTCTCGAGTATAGAGTTAAATTGTTTAAAATGAATTAGAAATATTAAAACAATGTGGTGTATAATCGTTTCATGGCCACCGGCGTTATCGACGAACTGAATCGTGGCGTATTGTCCGCCCCCGGCCTCCGGGAGCGACTAGGTGTATCGGCCTCAACACTTATGCGCATGGTGAGAGAAGCTGGACCGGAGATCCTGCGGATTGGTCGAGGCAGGGCTACGCAATACGGCTTGCGTCAGGCATGGCCGAATCTCGAAAGCCCACGGTTCCCCCTGTTCCGAATAACCGAATCTGGCACTGCAGTCTCTGCAGGAGAACTCATTACACTTGCCGCTCATCAGACGGCCTGGATGCCCATGGGGAGAGTCTTGAGTCGGCTTCCTGCCGAATTGGCTGACGCCCGCCCTTCAGGCTTCCTGGGCCGACATTTCGCAGCCGTCCATGCCGATCTCAGGCTACCGTTCCGATTATCGGACTGGTCTGATCATCACATTTTGCTCGCGATGTCTCGACGGGGAGAAGACTTACCGGGCAATTTGGTTGTCGGCGAAGAATCATTCGCTCGATGGCAGGGGATTGAGCCCATTTCCAGAAGTCGCGACGATTACTCTGCTCTTGCAGAGGCAACGATCGCAGGACATCCGCCGGGTTCCTCGGCAGGGGGAGAACGACCGAAATTCGGCGCCCTAGTTGGCACGCAGCATATGCTTGTCAAATTTGCTGGCCGCGGAGGAATAGGGGATATGGCCGCTAGGCGCTGGTGCGATCTGCTGATCCTAGAAGGAATTGCGTTGCAGGTTGTAGCGTCACATGGCGTTCCGGCGGCGGATACAAATGTCATCGAAACGCCTGATTATTGGTTTCTGGAGAGCGAGCGATTTGATCGCCTAGGGATGCGCGGGAGGATTGCAGTCATAAGTCTTGCGGCAGTTCACGACGACCTCGCGGACTCGTGGGCACGCGCGGCCGTGGCACTCAAAGAGGCAGGGCGTTTGAGTGATGAAGATGCCCGGCGGCTATGCTGGCTTGATGCGTTTGGAGCACTTATCGCAAACACGGATCGACATCAATACAACGTACTGTTCTTTGCAGAAGGCTCTCGTTTGCGTCTGGCTCCGGCATTCGACCAAGTCTCAATGCTGTATGCACCCACGGGCGATGGCCAAGTGCCACCGCGCGAATTCATGTTGCCGCACGCCGCCGCGAATACGTTGGATGTTTGGGAGTCCACACGCGACGCAGCGGCGCAATTTTGGACACAAGGGAGTGAGGATATGCGGTTGTCGGATGACGCTCGGCTATTTTGTGCAAGCAACATGAAGCTCTTTGGGAAATAAGCTGATGGATTTTTTCAATTGGACGGCATCCGTGTACCCGCGGTGTACCTCGGCCTAGCGGAATCACGGGTTTTGTGGTTTTTGCCGAATCGCAGAATCAATAACTTGCGCTTCTTCAATGGCGTCAGCGGTTCGACTCCGTTCACCCCGGGCACCATTCCCACTGAAGTTTCGCGCACCGCTGCATGCCTTGCGCTGCCGAATGGACGCGCTCGGGGACGCTAGTGCGCCCCCTCAACTCATTTTCAACGAAGCCCGTTTAGGCGGCCGCAGCTTTCGCTTGGAGCTTTCGCCCCAGGAAGTCGCGAATGGCGCCAGCAATTTCCTGATGATGTGTCTCGAGCGCAAAGTGGCCAGCGTCATAGAAGCGCACTTCGGCGCCGGGAATGTCGCGTTTGAAAGCTTCCGCGCCCGGAGGCAGAAAGAACGGATCGTTCTTGCCCCAGACGGCCAGCAACGCTGGCTGTTTCGCACGGAAATATTCCTGAAACTTGGGATAGAGCGCGACATTGCTCGCATAGTCCAGAAACAAATCGAGCTGAATCTCGTCGTTCCCCGGCCGCGCCAGCAGCGCTGAGTCGAGCGTATACGATTCCGGCGCCACGGCTGTCTCGTCCTGCACGCCGTGGACGTATTGAAACTTCGTCGTCTCCGGTTTCAGGAACTCGCGCAATGCGGCGCGGTTTTCCGGTGTCGGCTCTTTCCAGTATTTCTGAATTGGGTTCCAGCCTTGGCTCAAGCCCTCCTCGTAGGCGTTGCCGTTTTGCGAAATGACGGCAGTAACCCGTTCGGGATGAATCAGCGCCAGCCGCAACCCCACCGGTGCGCCGTAATCGAACACGTAAATTGCATAGCGCGCAAGTCCGATAGATTGCGTGAAGCCGTCAATCACCTTGGCCAGATTCTCAAACGTGTAGCGGAATTTCTTGCGGTCCGGCGACTCGGTGAAGCCGAAACCGGGCAAGTCGGGCGCCACCACGTGATAGTTTTCAGACAACTGAGGAATGAGATTGCGAAACATATGGGACGAAGTGGGGAAGCCATGCAGCAGCAGGATGGTCGGTGCTGTTGCGAATCCTGCCTCCCGGTAGAAAATCTTGTGGCCTTCGACATTCGAATATTTGTAATTGATCATTTCTGCCTCCTAACTGGTTTGAGAAGCGCAATTTTTCGAAAGCTCGCGGCTTCGTGTAATTTTGCCTCTGCCCATTGGATGTGCTAACCTTTAAAAGGATTCATTATTGGTGTTATATTCTGGCCAGGAATTGTCATGCAGAAACCTTCCGCTAAGTCGGATTGGAAAGATGGCTTCCTTTTTGTGGGAAATCAGCTCGCCCTCGATTTCCTAAATACGCGCCCTCTCGTAGACGGCAAACTCTCCGAGTTGCTTCCGGACTTGCACGCGGTCTTGCGCTGGTTCCGGGCAGCGAATCTCCTGACCGCAAAGGAGTTTGACAGCATCGAGCGCCAGTGGAGCCGAACGGACAGGGCACACAAGACTGTGCGAGCCTTGCACGAATTGCGCGAAAAACTCAGGGAGGAGATTCTCGCGTGGGAACAGGGAAGAGCGATTCATCAATCAACTGTCGGGCTTTTGAACAATTTGATGGCGAACCATCCCATGCGCACAAGGCTCACACACGGGAGAAACGCCCCTTCAATCCATCAGTGGTTTGAAGTACGCCAACCGGAAGATCTCTTTGCACCTTTGGCGCACAGCGCCGCAGCCTTATTTTCCACTGCTGATCGCAAGCGCGTGCGCAAATGCGCACAATGCGTGCTCCATTTTCAAGACACCAGCAAAAAGGGAACGCGCCGTTGGTGCAGCATGCAACTCTGCGGGAACCGCTGGAAGGTTGCCGCCTATGCAGCTCGCCAGCGCGAAGTCCACGCAAGTGAAGGAAACTTTCGTCAATCGAGGGGTTAATCCTAGATTCTGTTTCGGTCTTTGTACTCTGGAACGTCTTTCTGCGGCGCTTTATGCACTTGAACTTCCTGTTGGTCTGGATCTGGAGCGTCCTCGATCCCTTCAATCAATTCCGCTTCCAAATCTTGCCCCTCTTCGCTCAATTCGGTAACGCTCTCCGAATCGAAAAGCTCCGCCGTAGATAGCCCCTGAAGATCCCCGGACAAATCTCCCTTGTGCACGTGCGGCACGGCTTCCACTTCACTCTCATCAATAAGCCGCCCTTTTGGATCGAGCGAACTCGCTTCGCTTCCCGAAGTGACGCTTGCTACATAGACTCGTCCGCTCGATCTTCTCTTATTTCTAAAGTGAATCTTGCCCTTTGCCATTGTGGACTTCGCCTTCTTGCCTTTTACGGTTCTTGTGGCTGGCTTTGCTTTCTTCCCCGTCTTTTTGGCCGGTCTTTTCTTCGCCATGAGCGCACGCCTTTCCGTCTGCCGTTCCCTTGCAGCCGCGCATCTTTGGATGCAACCATACGTTGCACTGGTCTAAGAATCTATGCCTACCGGAAATTTTCCACCAGCATGATTTGCGATTGCTGCCACCCGGGTTGATCAAATACGGCGCTCCTCGCGTCACGCGAAACGCCGAACCAGAAGGGAACCGTGTTTAATTCTCCAAGCGTCGTGATCCTTCGCGTCGCTGGCTCATAAAGCCGAATCACCGGTCTCCCAGTACCCGACGGCCCCGCAAACACAATCCCTTGGTCCGTCACACCCCAGCTCGCCCATGTAAACGGCCGGAGCTGCGGCGACACAAGTTTTTCCAAACCGCCGTCAATGGGAACCTGCCAGATTTCCGGATTGGCGTACGGCGTTTTCGCATAATAAAGAAGTTTGCCGTCGGCCGATTCAATCGCGGCGTGGCCGCCTTGCTTCGTCAATTGAACGGCCGCCCCTCCTTCCCCCGGCACCTTCCAGACCTGATAACTGTTCGCCCGCGTCGAAGCGAAATAGACCCACTTTCCATCGTGCGACCAGCTCGGGCACCGGTTTTCAGATTCGTCGGGTGTGAGCAATTGCGGTTCGCTGGATCCCAGCTTGATTTTGTAGATTCGTGTTGAACTTCTGCCCGAGACGTCAAAGGCAATCCATTCGCTGTCCGGCGACCACCTCGGCGTTCCAGCTCCACCCACCGCCGTCAACTGCACGGCGTTGCTGCCGTCGCGGTCGCTCGTCCAAATCTCCATCGTCCCCGAACGGTCGGACATAAAAGCCAATTTCTTCCCGTCTGGAGAAATTTGCGGCCCCGGACCCTGATCCGTCTCGCTCGTCGATGAAACCAGAACCCGTTGTTCTTTTCGCGGAGTTCCCGCGCCAGTTGCGCTCAAATCCAATTCCCAGATGTTCAAACTGTGCGTGATGCGTTGATATGCGAGCCGGTATCCTCTCCGCGAAATCGCCGGATACCATCCGCTGTCATTAATCTGCGCCGGCGCATCTTTACCCTCGGTTGGGACACGCCACAACCCGGGATGGCTGCCAAAATCAGAAGCAAAAATGACCGACTGTTCGTCATTCGACCACTGCGGCGGTCCAAGAATCCGCGAATGTTGCGAGGCGATGCGGATCGTCTCTCCACCGGATTTCGAAACCGACAAGAGTTCTTCCGGTATTCCGGACTCGTTGTCCCGCACAAACAGGATTCTTTCTCCATCCCCGGAAAAAGACGGGCCCCAGTCTTCGGACAGCGGAGGGGGAGCCGTCAATCGCCGCACCGATGAGCTTTCCATGGAGAACAACGCAATACCGCTCGAGCTGCTGAAGGCGATCGATTTTCCGTCCGGTGACCACGCAAGTTCGCCTCTCTTGGGATTCACTCCCTGTGTATCCAAGCGCTTTTCCGTTCCCGCGACCAGCACGCTCAACTTCTGGCCATTGACGTTCACCGGCATTTCTTTGCTCTTCGATGCCGAGGCAATGAAAATTCCTATGTTGTCGTCGTTCTTGTCCGCGAACCGCGCAAACGCGATCGTGCGCCCGTCCGGAGCCCACGCAGGGCAGCAATCGCTTACTGAGCTGGTAATCTGCCGCATCTCCTCGCTTCCCAGCTCCTTCACGTAAATCCCAGAAACTCCCGGTTTGTCGGAACGCCGCCGGAACGCCACGAAATTCCCGTCCGAAGAAAATGCGGGCTCGCTTGTCTCTTCCGCCAAATTTGTAAGCGGCCGAATTCGCTGCACCGCTGCGCCGGTTAGGTGAGGGTCCGCTCCATGGACTGACTTGCGGAGAAGCCATGCGCTCAGAAGGACCACCACCAGAGCCAACCCCGCAACTGAGCCCACCAAATAAGCGAGCCAGCGGCGCGGCTTTCCGCCTTGGAATTGGACCTCGGGAAACGGAGTCCGCGCCGGTTCAACCGCTTTCGGCAGCTCTGTTCGTTCCGCGCTTGAAAAAGGACTCGGAGCGTCAACCGGCGCCGGTTGGTTTGCCTCTTCGCCAGACTTCGCTACTCGCGCTATGAACCGGTACCCCCGCCTCGGCAGCGTCTCCACATAGCGCGGCGTCTCCACGGAGTCGTTTAGCGCCTCCCTCAGCTTGTTGACCGCCGCGTTCAGTCCGTGGTCGAAATCCACAAACATATCACCGGGCCAAAGCTGCTCCCTCAGCTCTTCCCTCGTCACCAATTCTCCCGGTCTGTTGAGCAAGATCGCCAGCACTTCGAACGGCTGGCCCACCAGCTTGATCTTCACCCCGAATTTCCAGATTTCGTGCGTATGCAAATCCGCTTCAAACGGACCAAACTTCACCCGCCCTGGATTGGTTCCATTCATCGTAAGTGGCTTGGCTCCCATCGGCATCGCCCATAGATACGAAACTTTTGACGTCTAGGTTGCCGAGTGGGTCCCATCTTAACGCATCATTTGGCCTTCTGCCCGGCTCTGCCGGATTTTTCCCTTCGGCCAAGATTTTTCTAATCAACAACTTAATGGATGACTTTCAAAGGGCACGCAAATTACCCAGAATGCACCGCCGGACGAGCCTGCCTGCATGAAGGTAGCTGAAAAAACTCGTCTAGCTGAGTGTCGTTCACACGAATGGCATATTCACAGGTCAGAAAAATGGGAGGAACAAATGAACGGAATTAGAGCAAAGTTAGCGATGGCAGCACTCTTGGCCACGGGAGTTGGGCCGATCTTCTCGGGTTCGGCAACGGCGCAAACGCCCACTGAGGAGCAATGCAGTCTGGCGGTTGTCTCCCGCCTGGCGGGCAATTCTCAAAATGTATGCGAAACCAGGGTAGTCCAGGATTTGGCCAAAAGGGGCCATGCCTTCGAACAGAATCAGCTCGGTATTGCCTCCATGTTGGCTATAGGGCCGGACTATACCGACAAGGAGGCTCTGAAGTGGTTTGAGAAGGCGGCTCAAAAAGGGTACGCCCCTGCTCAGGTGAATTTAGCCGTCATGTACGCCAACGGTTGGGGCACCCCGGTGAACAGCGGCGCTGCCCTCAATTGGCTGCACGTTGCCGCCAACCAGCACTTCGCCCGCGCTTACACCAATATCGGCATTCTCTACCTGCGTGGGCAGGGCGTTCCTCAGGATTACGCAGAAGCATTCCGCTGGTCTCAAAAGGGCGCCGAAGCCAACGACTCCGACGCACAAACTAATCTCGCCTACATGTACGGCAACGGGTTCGGCTGTGCGCAAAATCAAGCAGAAGCCGCGGAGTGGTACACCAAAGCGGCTCGGTCAGGGAATCCTCTCGCGCAACACAATCTGGCAGACATGTACTTGCGCGGCGATGGTGCCTCGCAGAACGCAGCGGAGGCTTTCCGTCTCTTTCAAAAAGCCGCGGAACAGGGTCACACGAGCGCGCGCATCATGCTCGGCTCTATGTACGCCGAGGGAATCGGTACGAAGCGCGACCTCGGCGCCGCTTACTTGTGGCTCACGGCCGCTTCGCTCAGCGGGGATCTACGAGGGCGTGATCGCCTCTCGGCCCTCGAGTCGAAGCTGAACCCAGCCCAAATTGCCGAAGCACGCGAACATGCGCGTCGCATGCAATTCGAAACCGGACAGCAGCTGACTGCCAGGGCCATGGCTCAATAGCGGACGTGTTCCGAAGGGGGCGCAACATGTTGCGCCCCACACATTGACGAGACGTGAATTGCTCGCGACTTTTCTCCTTCTTGCGCTATCAATCTTGTTGAACAAGTTGATTCGACCGAGTTGATTCGTCGGAACAACGGCTGGAACTATTCTTCGGACGGCCCTCGTCCTCTTTTAGAATCTGCCTAGCTGTTCTTGCTTGGGAGGTTCCGTTGGCGTCCAACGATAACTTCGATTTAATCGTCATTGGCTGTGGCCCTGGGGGGGAAAAAGCCGGAGCACAGGCCGCTTATTTCGGCAAGCGCGTCGCCGTAATCGAACGCGCGTCTAATCCCGGCGGCAGCTGCATCAACACCGGCACCGTTCCCAGCAAAACGCTGCGCGAATCTGCTCTCTACTTTTCCGGACTCGGCCAGCGCGGCCTCTACGGTATCGACTATTCGCTCAAGGAAAATCTCACTGTCCACGATTTCATGCATCACGAGCGCGAAGTCGTGGAAATGGAACGCCGCCGCATCCTGAAAAATCTCGAGCTCCACAAAATCGAGTACATTCAGAGCCAGGCATCGTTCGAGGACGCGCACACCGTTGCCGTCAGCGGACGCAAGCTCAAAGGCGAAGTCATTCTTATTTCTACCGGCTCAAAGCCGAATCGTCCCGCGGAAATTTCCTTCGACGACGTTCATACTTTCGACTCTGACACGTTTTTGCAGATGGATCGCATCCCCAAATCGCTCGCCGTCATCGGCGGCGGCGTCATCGGTTGTGAATACGCTTCCATCTTCATGGCGCTCGGTGTGAAGGTCACTCTAGTGGACGGCCGCGACCGTCTTCTCCCATTTCTCGATTCCGAGATTTCCGATCGCCTCCGCGACCGCTTGAAAGAACTCGGCATGAATTTTTGGTTCAACGAGCGCCCGGTGAAAGCCGAAAATTCCACTGATGGCGTGAAACTCACCATGAAGTCAGGAAAAGTTCTGGAAACGGAAGCCGCCCTTTTTGCCGCTGGCCGCCGTGCCGCCGTAGACGGCCTCGCCCTCGAAAAAGCGGGCCTCGCTGTCAATGACCGTGGCTACATCGCTGTGGATGAAAATTACCGCACCTTCGTCCCGAACATCTACGCTGCCGGCGACGTCATTGGCTTTCCCGCGCTTGCTTCCACCTCCATGGAACAAGGCCGCGTCGCCGTCTGCCATGCTTTTGGCCTCCAGTACAAGCAGCGCGTCGCCTCCATGCTCCCCATGGGCATTTACACAATTCCCGAAATTTCCGCTGCCGGCGAGACAGAAGATTCCTGCAAGGAAAAGAAAATTGAGTACTGTGTCGGCCGCGCCCACTACGAGAACAACGCTCGCGGTCACATCACCGGCGACACTTCAGGCCTGCTGAAAATTATTTTCTCGCCCGCCGATAAAAAACTGCTCGGCCTCAGCATCATCGGCGAAACCGCCACCGAACTCGTCCACATCGGCATGATGGTTCTCGACAACGGTCTCACCATCAACGAATTCATTGATCAGGTCTTCAACTATCCGACCCTCAGCGAAATGTACAAATACGCCGCCTACGACGGCCTCGGCAATCTCTCCGGCCACAAACTCCGCGAAGGATAGGGTTGGGACTTCTCGCGCCCACGTTCTCGAACTCTTGCGCTAAACTTGTTCCAAGACACCATGCGCTCGCTCGTCATCTTCGCTGTGTTTCTTCTGTTCGTTCCGGCGGCCACTTCGCCCCAATCTCCTGAACCGAAATCGTTTCTTGGCTTTGATCGCAATGATTATCCCGGCGACGACGCCATGAAACTTCTGCGCAAGAGTTTTTCTTTCACCAGCTATTGGCTTGGCAATCCTCCCGAAACAAAAACAAACTCCTGGTCCGGCAAACGTGAATTCCTCCACACGCTCGGTTACGGCTTTCTCCCGCTTTTCAACGGCCCAACCTCCGGCGAACTTCGCGACGAACCCTACACCCTCAGGCGCGTCGTTGCCGACGTCCAATCCGCCGCTTCCGCCGCGCGCCGCGAAGGTTTTCCTTCCGGCTCCGTAATTTTTCTTGACATCGAAGAAGGTGGCCGCCTTCCTTCTACTTATGCGACTTATCTCAAACACTGGATTTCCGATCTCGACAAACTCGGCTTCCGCTCCGGCGTCTATTGCTCCGGAATTCCCATCGACGAAGGCGAAGGTCTCAAGCTCATCACTGCCGATTTCATCCGCGATCAGATCAAACCCGCCGAATTAATCTTCTGGGTCTTCAACGACTCCTGCCCGCCCTCGCCCGGCTGCACAACTCCGCAAAATCTTCCCCCGCCATCGAAAAGTGGCGTCGCCTACGCGCAAGTCTGGCAATTCGTCCGCTCGCCGCGCGACAAGGAAACCGCCCGCCATTGCCGCGGCTACGCCAAGGATGGCAACTGCTACGCCGCCTTCGACACGGCACACAAATTCAATCTGGATCTCAACGCCGCCACTTCCGCTGATCCTTCCGCACCACGATAAATTTTAGTTGGTCGGATTTCTTGGAAACTTGAAATACGGCAAGCGCACATTCTCAATCAGAACCTGATCCGCGCGAGTCGCATCCGGCGCTTCGAATCCCTTCGTCCCCGCGCTCGTCACAAAATCGTCCTGATCCACACCGTCGCCACTCACTCCCAATCCGCCTACGAGCGCGCCGTTTTTGTAAAGCCCCGCGCTCCCCGGAAAAAATACAATCCCGCTGTTGTTTCCGCTCGCCAAACCGCTCCCCAATCCCTGTGAGCACGGATTCGCCGTATCATGTAAATACAAATCGAAAAACGGCCCCGGGGAAATCGTTGAATCATCAATTCCCGGAGGAAAAAGCGGCTGCGCTCCAAAACTGATCGTGCGATTCGTCACCGCCGTTCCCATCGGCACGCCATTCAAATCTGCCGCCGACCGTGCGACGCTATTGAAGTACACCATGTTCCGCGCTTTCGTCGCCGCCACGTCAATGCTAAACACCGTTGCGTCATCCATCCGCCGCAATCCAATGATTTTTCCGTCCAAATCCGCGACCGCAATCACCATCCGCGCGCGCGATCCTTCCGGCAAACGAATCGCCGCACGCGTCAAATTCGCTTCCGCCTCCGCGTTATCCAAAATTCCTTTCACGTCCGCCCTCGACAATCCTCCAAGCGGCCCCGCCGCCGGCGCCACCAAGTCTCCAAACTCTGGCGTTCCCGTTCCATTCGTCGCCGCGACCACCCAAGTTCCCCCCGCTGCCGTTCCCGTTCCAATTCCATTCGGCAGCGTTGTGTTCGTCACGGCAGGCAGCACCACTCCGCCCAAAAACACCGCGCCCGGCGGCGGCAACGCGCCAAAAAATCCGCCAAATCCGTTCGAAGTCGCGCCCACAAACGCCGCGTACTCATCCACATCCATCGTCCCGCCCGTCACACCAATTCCGCCCACCAGCACATTCCCTCGATAAATCGGAATTCCTCCTGGATTCACCGTCGTCGGATCCGAATCGTTCGTATCTTTTTTCCCTGTGATAATTCCCAGCGGCTTTGTTCCGTTCACAGGCGCCGAAGGCAAATATCCATGTGTCTGCAGCTCCGCCGAAAGCGTGCATCCTCGATTCGTGTTTTCAATTCCATACAAATCTGCCGGCGGTTGATTTTGCACTCCCGGCGGCAAATGAATTCCGCTGATGAACCTCACCGTGCGCGAAGTCAGCGGCGCCTGATTGTTGCTGAAGAACGCGCCCGTCCGCGCGAGTTGCACCGCCACGTCATCCGCATTTTCCATCGCCGAAAAATTTCCCAGCGAAAGCGCGCCCGCCGGTGCGCCCGCCTTATGAAAAACGCCCAGCACTTTTCCCTGACGGTCCACCACAGCAATCACCAGCGTGTCCGTCGAAACCGAAGCCGCCGCCGACGTCGCGATTTGCGTCACTTCCGCCGCGCTCAGCGCCTGAAACGCAACTGGAGGCGGTGGCGCCGGCGGTGCGAGCGAATTTCCTCCGCCGCATCCCGCCAGCAAATACGCCAGCGCTCCCGCAATTGCCATCGCCAACAAAATCCCAAGGCCCAGCGCTTTCTTGCGCCGGGCCAGCATCGTCGTGGACGCGACAGGTTTTCGGAGGTTGCGAACAGTCGCCATGGCAAACGGTACCAAAGTTCGTAACACACTCGCGCCGTGCGACTCAACGCTTTTGCTTTTTCTCCTGCCCCAAGTGTGAACTCCTCATTTCACAAGCGCCGCGTTATGAACAGTCGTCACTGTCCGCAAAAACCATTGCCCATCCGCCGCCGATATTGTTAGCTAGTGGGCGATTCCTGGTTTCATTCCGGACATTTCCGGTCTCGACGCATGCGCAACTCGCTCCCGCGCCATCCTCGACGCGTATTTCGCGCAGCCCTCGCTGCCTGCGCCGCATGTTTTTGCGCATCCGTCGCCACTCAGGCGCACAATCCGCGCCAATCCGCTCTGCAACAACCCACCGCCCAGCAATCGCGCAATGCAAATGCGCAATCCCTGCGCATTCCTCGTCAGCAAGCGCAAAATACCGCTGCACTCGACGGCATCGTCCGCGACTCCGGCTTTTCCGGCGCCACAATCCCCGTTCCCGGCGCTCAACTTACTCTGCGCAATCTGCAAACCGGCCAAACACTTTCCGGCACCGCCTCCGGTGAAGGCGTCTTTCGCATTTTTCCCGTTCCGCCCGGCCATTACGAACTTCACGTCACCGCTCCCGATTACGGCCCATTCATCCTCGCCGATCTCTCGTTTCAACCCGACGAAGTCGTCACCCTCGAAATCTCTCTCGTCACCACCGCCGCCATCGAAGCTCGCTCGCGTCTCCCCCGTCAGCCCGAGCTTGGCCCCGCGCTTTCGGCTTCTGGCGCGGAATCATTCGGCTCCTATCGCGAGTTCCGCCATCGTCTCGATTCCGATTCCGCTTACGTTCTCAATCCCGCCTCCGAAACTCTTCCGCCCATCGCCGATGTCTACAACAAAGTTCCCGATCGCTGGCAACTCCAGCAGCCCGAATACCGTCGTTACGCCGCCAACGGCGAATATCTCTACACCAAGCCGCGCTGGTACGACCCTTTCAATCGCAACAAATTCAAGGGCGACGAACCCATTTGGCCCAAAGTTCTCGGCCAACAAACTTTTCTAAATCTCACTGCCACTTCCGAAACTTTTTTCGATGGTCGCCGCGTTCCCTCGCCCAGCAACGTCAGCACCGCCGAACCCGGCAACTCCGAATTCTTCGGCCGAGGCGAACAAGCCTTCCTCGACCAAACCTTCCGCGTCAGCTTCGACCTCTTCCACGGCGACGCCTCTTTCAAGCCCGTGGACTGGCGCATTCGCATCACCCCCGAAGTTAGCCTCAACAACCTCAAAGTCCGCGAACTCGGTATCGTCGGCCCCAGCCCGCTTGCCGGCGCAAATCGTTTCGACACGCACGTCGGCCTGCAGGAAGCCTTCGTCGAATACAAACTCCACGACCTCAGCCCCAACTATGATTTCGTCTCCATCCGCGCCGGCATTCAGGAATTCAACGCCGACTTTCGCGGCTTCCTTTTCCAGGATGAAGAGCCCGGCCTCCGCATCTTCGGCAATCTTCACAACGACAAAATCGAATACAACGTCGCCTACTTTGACTTCCTCGAGAAAAATACCAACAGCGGTCTCAACAGTTTCGAACGCCGCAGCCAGCAAGTCCTTCTCGGCAACATCTATTTGCAGGACTTCTTTTTCCCCGGCTACACTGCCGAATTTCTTGTCGCCTGGAACAAGGACGACGGCGGCCTCCATTACGACGACAACGGCTTCCTCGTTCGCCCTTCTCCTGTCGGCAACGTCATCAAGCAAAATCCCGGCGCGGGCGCAATCCTCCATGGCATTCGCGTCGGTTATTTCGGCTGGCTCGGTAGCGGCCACATCAAGCGCATCAATCTCACGCATGCTTTTTTTCAGGCCGTCGGCGAAGACACCTTCAATCCCATCGCCGGAAAACCCGTCACCGTCAACGCGCAAATGGCCGCCGCCGAATTTTCCTACGACCACAACTGGATTCGTTACCGCGTTTCTGGCTTCTTCGCTTCCGGCGACGCCAATCCCCGCGACAATCGCGCTCGCGGCTTCGATTCCATCCTGGACCTTCCATCCTTCGCAGGTGGCCTCTTCAGTTTCTGGAATCGCGAACAGATTCGCCTCACCGGCTCCGGCGTCTCTCTAACTCCTCCTGGCAGCCTGCTTCCATCTCTCCGTTCGAATAAAGAGGAAGGTCAGGCCAATTTCGTCAACCCTGGAATTTTTCTCGCCAACGCTGGCGCCGATTTCGATCTCACTCCCAAACTTCGCGCGTTTGCCAACTTCAACTATCTTCGTTTTGATCGCACCGAGCCGCTGGAGTTCATTCTCCTGCAGGGACGCATCCGCCACAGTATCGGTGAAGATTACGGCCTCGGCGTCACCTATCGCCCTCCGCTCTCCGAAAACATCGTCATCACCGGCGGCGCTTCCGCGCTCACTCCCGGCGACGGCCTCCGCGACGTCTACGGCGGCCACACCCTCTTCTCCCTCTTCACCTCCGTGAGGTTCACATTCTGATGAGAGGCCATACTCGCATTTTGTTACTCACGGCTCTTCTTCTTAGCGCGTTCTGTATTGTTGTGGCCATTCGAAACTTTTCTGCTTCGGCGCAGCAACCCACCGATACCGTCTCTGTCCTTCGCGGCCAATCCGAATCAGAAGCGACGGCCAAATCCGTCGGCTGCATCTCCTGCCACGGTCCCACCGACGAACCCACGATGCATCCCACCAAAACCGTCCATCTTGCTTGCACCGATTGCCACGGCGGCAACTCTTCCATCTCCGTCTCGGAAGGCGCCGATCCAAAATCCTCTGAATACAAATCCGCAAAAGAAAAGGCTCACGTTCAACCGCACGACCCCATTTTCAAAAACCGCTCCGCCGTTCCCGGAGTGGTCTACGCAAAATGGCTCAAGGAACCCGCCGAGTACGTCAAATTTGTCAATCCGGGCGACCTTCGTGTCGCGCCCGAAACCTGCGGCGGAGCCGGATGCCACGCTTCCGAGACTCGCGCCGTTTCAAACAGCATGATGACCCACACCGGAATGCTGTGGGGCGCCGCCCTCTACAACAACGGCGGCTATCCCACAAAAAACACAAGCTTCGGCGAGAGCTATGACCGCGACGGCAAACCCCAGTCACTCAAAACAATTCCCGCACCGACTGCCGAAGAAACTCGCACCAAGGGAATTCTCCCGCAACTCGATCCGCTTCTTCGCTGGGAAATTTCTCAGCCCGGCAATGTCCTCCGTGTCTTCGAACGCGGCGGCGAAAAAAAAGGCGAAATCGGCAATCCGAAAAAAGACGAACCTCCCGGCAATCCCGACGACAAGCTAAGCGACCGCGGTTTCGGCACCGAACTTCGCACCGATCCCGTCTTTCTCGGTCTGCAAAAAACGCGTCTTGTGGACCCCGTCATGTCGTTGCCCGGCACGAACGATCATCCCGGCGACTATCGCGCCAGCGGCTGCTCCGCCTGCCACGTCATCTACGCAAATGACCGCGATCCTCTGCACTCCGCGCCTTACGCCACATACGGAAATCTCGGCCACACCGCCACCATCGATCCCACCATTCCAAAAAACGAGTCCGGCCATCCCATTCAACACGTCTTCACGCGCTCCATTCCTTCCAGCCAGTGCATGGTTTGCCACCTGCATCCCGGCACGAACATGCTCACAACCTATTTCGGCCTCACCTGGTGGGACAACGAAATCGACGGCGAAACGATGTATCCGAAGTCCCAGCACAATCCGAGCGAGGAAGAACGCTATCAGGTCGCGTTGCGCAATCCGGAAGCCGCCGCCGCGCGCGGACTTTGGCGCGACCCCAAATTTCTCGCCGAGGTCGGCTCGCCCGAATTCAACAAGCAACTCAAAACCACGCAGTTCGCCGACTTTCACGGCCACGGCTGGGTTTTCCGCGGCGTCTATAAACACGACCGGAAAGGGAACTGGCTCGACAAGGACGACAAAATCATTCCCTTCGGCGATCCCGATCGTTTCGGCAAAGCCGTTCAACTAGCCGACATTCATCTCGAAAAAGGTATGCAGTGTACCGATTGCCATTTCGGCCAGGACAATCACGGCAACGGAAAAATTTACAGCGAACCTCGCGCTGCTGTCGAAATCGATTGCGTGGACTGCCACGGCACCATCAACAAGAAAGCCACGCTCACGACTTCAGGACCCGCTGCTCCCGATCCTGCTCTTCCCACTTGGCCGCGCGGTCATCGCCTCGAGGCACTTCGCACTCCTTGGGGTTTGCGCCGCTTCGAAAATCGCGATGGCAAGATCTTCCAGCGCTCCATGACCGATCCCGCAAAAGAATGGGAAATCGTCCAGACCGTGGACACTATCACGCCCGGCAGCGTTCACTTCAATCCGAAATCGCTTCGCGCAAAACTCATGGGCAAGGACGGTTCAGTTCTTTCGCAAGCTCCGCAGGATGAAACGCATCTCGCCCACGGCAACTCCAGCATGACCTGCTATTCCTGCCACACTTCGTGGACGCCTACCTGCTTCGGCTGCCATCTCCAAATGACCGCCAACGTCCGCCGCCCCATGCTCCACAACGAAGGCCTCATGACGCGCAATTACACGAGCTACAACTTCCAGGTTCTGCGCGACGACATTTATATGCTCGGCGTGGATGGCACTGTCACCGGTCATCGCATCGCCCCCGCGCGTTCGAGCTGCGCGATTCTCGTTAGCTCGCAAAACGCCAATCGCGAGTGGCTCTACTACACGCAACAAACGATTTCCGCGCCGGGATTTTCCGGCCAGGCCTACTCGACTTTCGTCCCGCACACCGTTCGTGCCAAAGAAACCAAACAATGCAGCGACTGCCACGTCTCCGGGAAAAACGACAACAACGCCTGGATGGCCCAGCTTCTTCTTCAAGGCACCAATTTCATGAACTTCATGGGCCGCTATGTTTATGTCGCCACGGGCAAAAAAGGTTTTGAAGCCATCGCCGTTGCCGAGCACGATGAACCCGAAGCCGTCTACGGCAGCGACCTCCACCGCATCGCCTATCCCGACGACTACAAAAAATTCGCCAGACACGAACGCGAACTCCACACTTCGTACGAACACGACGGAAACATTCTCGATATTCAAGTCCGGGGCGAATACGCCTACGCCGCCATGGGCAAAGATGGCCTCCGCGTTTTTGACATCGCCAACGTGGACAACAAAGGTTTCTCCGAGCGCATGACGAGCGCCCCCGTCTCTCCCCTTGGACAAAAATTTTACGTCCCCACCAAAAACGCGCAGGCCGTTGCCTCTCCCACAACTCTGGGCGTCGACCCGCTTCGCAAGCAGCTCCCCGAAAACGAAGAGCAGCCGATTCATCTGATGTACGGATTTCTTTACGTCGCCGACGCCGAAGAAGGCCTCGTCGTTATCGGCGATCCAAACTTAAGAGCGAAAATGCCCGGTGTCGGCACTCTCCTCGATGGCAATCCTAATAACAATTTCCTCAAGCGCGCGCTTGCCTTCAATCCCAATGGCATCCTCACCGGCGCGCGCCGTATCACCATCGCGGGAACCTATGCCTACATCCTCACGGACAAAAATCTCGTCGTTGTGGACCTCGATAATCCTCTCACTCCAAAAATCGCCGCCACCATCGGCGCTCCCGACCTCGAAAATCCGCGTGGCATCGCCGTGCAATTCCGCTACGCCTTCGTTGTGGATAGCTATGGTTTGAAAACACTCGATGTGACCGACCTCGCACATCCTAAACGGATTCCAACCGGCCGCGCCGCCCTCGACGATGCCCGCAGCATTTACGTCGCTCGCACCTATGCCTATGTCGCGGGAGGAAAAAACGGCCTCGCCATTTTCGACGTGGAAAATCCAGAAGTGCCACGCCTCGATCAAGTCTTCAACGCGAACAACGCCATGCACGAAGTGAATGACGTCAAAATCGGAATGGTCGCCGGCAGCGCCTTCGCATTTATCGCGGATGGCTCCAACGGTCTGCGCGTCCTGCAAATCATTTCTCCGTGGGACGATGCTTCACACTTTTCCGGTTTCAGTCCGCGCCCAACTCCAAAATTAATCGCCACCGCGCATACGCGCGGACCCGCACTCGCCATTTCGAAAGGAATTGATCGCGATCGTGCCGTGGACGAATCCGGAAACCAGCTCGCCGTCTTCGGCCGCCGCGGCGCTCGCCCCCTAAACGCCGCCGAAATGCGCGCCCTCTACCTCCATACCGGTTCGAACGCCCCTTACACCGTCACCGACGAACCTGCCGATTCCGGCGTTTCGAAGTCCTCCAAGAACGCTTCTCCCGGCTGGTTCGAACGCCTTTTCCTCTGGCGCCTGGCAGGCAAATAGGCAAACAAAAAGCGTATTCGCTTTATATTCGCCCTGACCGCCTGTACAGTTCCCCTTTTCCATCTTGAGACTGTAACGATAAAGCCTCCAACTTATTCAATTTTAACGTTTTGCGCGTCTACAGCATCTAACCTAGGGACAATATCCGATTCACGTTCCCTCAATAGAAATGATTAAAATAATTTGTTGGGATTCCCCGGGGGAACATGCGTAAGGTGTATGTGCGGGGGCAATTTGGTCCGCAGGACGGACCCAGCCGGCCAGGACCGGCATCGAAGAGATAAGGAGTATTTAGCATGGCGCAGCAATATCTATTGGCCAGCGACTTTGACCAGACGCTCAGCTTCAACGACTCGGGCGTGGTCCTTGCCGAATTGATCGGCATCACGAATTTCCACGACCGGGTGAAGGGCTTGTCGCAGATCAACTTGGTGCAACAGGGGGCGGAGCTTTCGTACCTGATTCTGCACGACCCGGAATTCCGGCGCGTGCGTCAGGCACAACTTGTGGAAACGGGCAAGCGCATCCGCCTGAAACACAACGTTCAGCAATTTGCAAAGGCTCTGGAAAATCTTGCGGACGGTTACAACTTTTCGTTCTACGTGATCTCTGCGGCGCCGCAGGAAATTATTCAGTCGGCACTCGAGGGAATCGTTCCGCCGGAAAATATTTTCGGCACGCGGTTCCATTACGCTGAAAACGGCGAAGTCGCCGCCATCATCCGCGCTTCGGCGGGATGGGGAAAAATTACCGTGCTCGAAGAGATTCGCGCGACGCTCGGAATCAGCCACGACCACATCATCTACATGGGCGACGGCAGCTCCGACTTGCCCGTGATGATGCACGTGAATTCCTACGACGGACTTACTATCGCGGTGAGCGAAGCAGAATTCATCACCCGCGTCGCAAAGCGCACGGTGCTGAGCGATAACGCGATGAGCGTGCTCGTCCCGGTGATGGAAGACGTGCTGCGCTGGGATTCGGCAAAAATCCGGCGCACGTTCGCGTCGCACGGCTTGATGCTGCGCGAGTGGGGCAAGTCGCGCACGGATCAACTGCTCATCCAGGAATCGGCGCAGGAATCGGCGGAACCGATTCCCGTGGAAACGCAAGCTGTTCCGCCGCCGGCGATTGCGCAAGGCGCCTAATTTCTAACTATAATTTCATCCTTTCAGCAAAGGCGTTCGCTACGGCGAGCGCCTTTTTTATTTCGATTTCTTTGCCAAACTAAGGCCGTGCGCGATTTTTCAGAAGTTTTGCGAGCTTTTCAATATCCTCCGTCTGTTTGTACATATCGACAGAGAAAACGTCGGCGGTGTGAGTCCCGTCGAGCTTCGCGCGGAACTCCTGAACCTTGACCAAAAGTTGATCGGTGGTTTCCCGCAATTCTTTTTCGTGGGCAACGAGCACAGCGGGATTGTTTGCGTGGCCCTTCCCCTGCTGGGTTGGTAATTTCTGCCCCGGCTCGGGGTGCTCGGGCATGGGTTCGGCACGCGGGCGAATCGGAGTGGGCGGCTGTTGTTGGAGCGCGGCGAGCGTACCCGCTGCGGCGAAGGAAAAAAGAAAAGAGCGGCGGGAATCGAGCATAGGACCTCCCGGGAACGGGAACTGCGGGTGTGTGGAGGGAATGGTAGCACTTTGCCGCGCAAAATTGAGGAAGCTGCACATTTACATTTTTCCCTGAGAAACAGAGGCCGTTGGCGGGGAAGATTCCGCGAGGGAATGCGCGCGCGTTAACCGCATCCAGGCGACAATCTCTTCGCGCAGCGTGTTGAGGGAGTTGGTCATGCGATCGGCTTCGATGTTGACGAGGGCGTAGCGTTCTTTTTGGGGATCGCCGGCGGCGATCAGGCGGTTGTGGTCCTCGCGAAGATCGGGAAATTCCTTTTCCAGGACTTTCCCGCCCGCAAGAATTTCTTCGAGCAGCGAAATAGTTTTTTCGACGTCCGCGCCGAAGATGCGAAATTCGTTTCGACCAGGCACCGCCGGAGTTAGCGGCAGGCCTGCCTCGAGCGCCATGACCGCGTGCATGAAGCGGTGCGAAGTGGCGAGCATGGCGCTGACGCGGCTCAACTGCTCCGGAGTGGTGCCGGGTTCGGCGGCGAGGCGTTCCAAAGAAGCCTCAAGATTGGTGCGGGCGGTGCGCGCGTTTTGGCGGGGCTGTTCGATGACGAGGCGATTTCCCGTTTCCTTCTCAATGTAGGAATTTGCGACGGCGGAAAAATACTCGCGATAGGCGCGGAGCATGGCCGCCATGTTCTCGGCAACGCGCGAGCGTTCCCACATGGGCCAGATGAGATAAGCGAAGAGCGCCAGGACGCCGCCCGCAGCCGTATTGAATCCACGCGCGAGGATAACGTCTTTCGGAGCGACACCGTTGATGGTGAACAACAACACGACGAGCCCGCTAATCACGATCGCGAAAACTCCGTAATTGGCGGGGCCAACCCAGCGCACGAGGAACATGAAGATTCCAATCAAAATGATTTCGGTCGCGGTATGAATCGGCAGAAAGTGAAAGAGCGCCGTGGCGAGGAGCAGGCCGAGGATCGTGCCTGCGATGCGAAGGACGCCGCGGGTAAAGGTGACGGCAAATTCCGGTTTCAAGACGAGAACAATCGTCATGGGAATCCAATACGAGCGTGTCCACTCAAAATCGCGGCCAATCGCGTCGCCAACGGCGATCGCGAAACACAAACGCAAGGCATGGCGAAAGACGCCGGAGCGCAAACTTAAGTTCGTCTGCAGAGTGGCGATGCTGCTGCTGAAGCGCAGCCAGAGTGGCTGCTCCTTTTCTTTCTGCCGGAAGGCGAGCGAACCTTCCGGCGAAACATTGTTGGCGAGATCGATGGCGGCGCGCATCTGTCCGGAGAGCGCGTCCATTTGATACTGCGTGTCCTGAAGAACGGCGTCGAAAAAAGCGGCGCGCGAGCCGGTGCCGTGCTGCGCGCGAATTTGATAGGTGAGCGCGACGCCGAGAACGACGCGGTCGGATTCGAGACTGATGCGTTTGTCATTGACGAGCGCTTCGCCGATGGCGCGCAAGATTGCGGAAGCGTTTTCGAGATAGCGATCGATCGCATCGATTGCGGCGTGACTGGAATTTTCGCGATGCATGCGGAGACGCAGACGCGCGAGCATCATCGTGCTGAGACGAATGCGCTCTGCCTGGCTGAGCAGCGCGCGGAAGCGAAGACATTCCACAGAATTGTCGCTGCCGAGCGCGTTGATACCGTCTTGCGCCTGTGTGGTGGCGGTGGTGGCCGGAGGTGCGCTGGCCGCTTGCGCTGCCTTGCCGGCGGCGCCCGCGAGTTCGAGAAAGAGATTTCCGAGAGCGCGGCGCTCGGGGTCATAACGGTTCACGGGCCAGAGAGCGATGGAGAGAGCGGTTTGTAGCAGACCGCCGCAGAGCGCGAGCGCGCCTGCTTCGGCGGCCTGGCGCGGCGTGAGCGGCTGCGCGGCGTAAACGACGAGCAGAACGAGGCTGATGACCCCGACATCCGCGGCCGTGCTGCCGATGGCGACCAGCATTCCTGCAATGAATGCCCACGCCGTGGCGACGAAAACGGCTTCGATATTGCGATGGCCGGTGATGGCTCCGAGAAAAATGGCAATGGCGCACCACGCCGTGGAAGCAAGCATGCGGCGCGCGCGCTGCGCGTAGGGATCGTGGCCGTCGGAATAAGAGACGTTGAGGGCGCCGCTGGCCATGGCGAGTCCGCCGCGCGGCATGCCGAGCGCGAAGCCTACGACGAGCGGGAGAACTACGCCCGCCGTGTTGCGCAGGGCGAGCGCGGGATTCATCTTTGTGTGGTCGAAGTGGGTGAGTAGTTTCCATATAGCGCGGGCTTGATTGGGGTGAGCGGGCTGCTGTTGTGGCGCGGCGGCGGAAGATGAGAGCGATGGGCTGGCCATGGATTTTGGCGACGGTGCGTCAGCGAGGAGAAGCGTCCCGCTGGGAGGAGTAGTTTAGCAGGGTGCCGTGAAGTTCCTCGATTCCCGATGGTCACTCCCCGAGAAGTCCGGGGCGGGCGGGATGGCCGTCCTTCACCGGATGGCCAGTTGAAGCCTATGCCACAAATGCTAGGCCCGTTCGGCGACGCGTTTGAGGAGGCTTACGAGAGTGGAGATGTCGTCGGGGGTGAGGTGTTGGCGGAGGAGGTCGTCGAGGGCGCGGCGCTCCTTGATGAGGGATTCGCGGTACTTGTTGCCCTTGGCGGTGAGCTGAACGAGGAGGGCGCGGCCGCGTTCGGCTTTTCTTTCGGAAAGCAGGCCTTGCTGAATCATGGTCTTTACGGCGCGATGGACGACGGTGCGGTCGAAGCCGAGCAGAGTGGCGATTTGATTCTGGTTGAGAGAGGCTCCGCCGCGCAGTGTGGACAGAATGAAGCCGCGCGTTTGCGAGCAGCCGGTTTTTTGTTCGAGGCGCTTGCCGATGGAAAAATAGGCAGACGCGAGATGGAGAATGACGGAATCCTTCAAAATTTCCTGCGGGATGAGCTTTTTATCTACGATAAGGTTAGCGGTCATAGGAATTGAACCGTCTCCTCCAGCGGCCTGCGCCATTGCGGCGAATCCTTGTGTTGCCATGATTTTTTGCCGATGGCGATGACCATGACGATTTCATGATAGCGCGGTGTGAGATGCAAGAATTTGGAAAGCCTGCGGCCGTCGAAGCCTTCCATCGGGCAAGTGTTCAGGCCGAGAGCTTCCGCGGCGATCATCAGATTCTGGCAGGCGAGGGCGGTGCTTTTCGTGGCCCATTGGAAGAGGCCGCGGCGGGCGACGGGCAAGGTCCCGATGATTTTCCTGAAATGGATGAGACGTAGAATGAGCGCCTTCAGATAGCCAAAGCATCCAAACCAACCCTGCAGGAAAAACCATTTGGCAAAGCCGGATTTTTTCTCCCGCTCGGAGATTTCTTCGGGGCTGAAGCCGGCGGAACGCATCCATTCGAGGTGGCTTTTGTGTGTGGATCGCCAGGAGCCGATGTCCGCGACCGCAACGACGAGGGCTGAGGCGGTTTCGGCGGGGGACTGGCTCATGCAGAGATGCGCGGCTTGTTTGCGGATTTCCGGCGATTCGATCCAGATGAACCGGTAGGGCTGCGTGTTGAAGCTGGAAGGAGCCAAACGGGCTGCATCGAGGATTTGCAGGCGGATTTCGGGCGGGATGGGGATCGGGTCGAAGAGTTTGACAGCCCTGCGTTGAAGGATGGGGTCGAGCGGGTGGCCCATGGGGCACCTCCTATGTTGCTATGGCAACATATGGATGTTGCAATGTCAACATAAAAATTTGAGGCGTTCGAGAACGGGGTAGCTCTCTATAACTGGGTTCAGGCGGCGGGCATCTGAAGGAATGGAGGCAAGGCCAGATGAATTCGAGGCAATTGGGGAAAAACGGGCCAGCCGTGTCGGCGCAAGGTCTTGGGTGCATGGGAATGAGCGAGTTTTACAGCGGACGCAACGAAAAGGAGTCGCTTGCAACTCTGGATCGCGCATTGGAGCTGGGCATCAATTTTTGGGATACGGCGGATGTCTATGGATATGGCGACAACGAAGTGCTGGTAGGGAAATCGCTGCGCGGGCGGCGGGAGAGAGTTTTCTTGGCGACGAAATTTGGAATGGTGCGTGACAAGGCGAATCCTTCCGCACGCGGCGTAAACGGCAGGCCCGAGTACGTCCGCGCGGCGTGCGACGCGAGTTTGAAAAGGCTAGGCGTGGAGACGATTGATTTGTATTACCAGCACCGCGTGGACACGGCGACGCCGATCGAGGAGACCGTGGGCGCGATGGCGCAGCTCGTGAAAGAAGGGAAAGTGCGCCATTTGGGATTGAGCGAGGCGGGTGCGGAGACGATCCGGCGAGCCCATAAGGTGCATCCGATTGCGGCGCTGCAGACGGAGTATTCGCTCTGGAGCCGCGATCCCGAAGATCAAGTTTTGCCGACGACGCGAGAGCTGGGAATTGCGTTTGTGGCGTACAGTCCGCTGGGACGCGGATTTTTGACGGGGCAGATCAAGAAATTCGAGGATCTGGCGGCGGATGATTACCGGAGAACGTCGCCACGGTTCATGGGAGAAAATTTTCAAAGAAATTTGGAGCTGGTGGAACGCGTAATACAGATTGCGAAGGAGAAGGGATGCACCGCGGGGCAACTGGCGCTAGCGTGGCTGCTGGCGCAAGGCGAGGACATCGTGCCGATCCCCGGAACAAAACGGAGAAAATATTTGGAGGAGAATGCCGGCGCAGACGCTGTGAAGTTGAGCGCCGCGGATTTGCGGCGCATTGATGAGGTGGCGCCGAAGGGCGCGGCAGCGGGGCACCGCTACAACGAAGTGATGATGAAATTAGTGAACGCGTAGAACAAGAATCGAAACGCGGGGAAAATCATGGCGACAGTAAATTCGGCGGTGGAAGAGCGAGCTGTTAGATCGCGCCCAAGAACTGAAGCGAGGAAATCGCACGCACCTTCGGGAATTGTGGCGATCGCGACCGTTTTCCAAGTGGTGATGCTGGCGGTGCTTGGGTTTGTGTATGAGACGTGGCGTTTGTTTTGCGGGCCGATGGATGTCACTGCGGGACGCCTGCTTGCGGCCAGCATAGCTGCGCTTTCGTTCTCGTTTCTCGCGGCGACGTTGATGGCATTCCGTTATAACAATTTTGTTGTGCGGACGTTCTACCGAATCGCGGCCGTTTGGCTGGGCGCGCTGAATTTCTTGTTTCTTGCGGCGATTTTTAGCTGGCTAGTGTACGGATTCGTTCTGGCGAGTGCGCTCCCAGTGCCAAGCCGCTGGATTGCTATCGCCACGTTTGGAGCCGCGGTAATAGTAAGCGCGTGGGGCGTTGTGAATGCGAATTGGATTCGCGTGAAGAAAATTGCCGTGCGGCTGGGGAATTTGCCGGAAGCGTGGCGAGGGCGGACCGCCGTTCTGGCAAGCGATCTTCATCTCGGTCATGTGCGGCATCGAGGATTTTCCGCGCGCATAGTCCGCAAGATTGCAAGCCTGCGGCCCGATATTGTTTTTCTGGCAGGCGATCTGTTTGACGGGACACATGTGAACGCGGCGGACGTCACTTGGCCGTGGAAGTATTTGCGCGCTCGCTTTGGCACATATTTTGTGACGGGCAATCATGAATTGTTCCGAGGCGATTCGGAATTTGTGAATGCGGTGCAGTCTGCGGGAATTCGCGTTCTGCAGAATGAAAAAGTGGACGCGGAAGGGCTGCAAATTATCGGCGTTCCTTATAATCACGCGACCCACGCGGAGCATTTCCGGTCGGTGCTGGCGAAAATTGCGATTGATCCGACGAGAGCGAGCATTTTATTGACGCATGCACCGGACCGGCCGGCGATTGCGGAAGAAGCAGGGATTGGATTGCAACTTTCCGGGCACACGCACTTGGGACAGTTTTTCCCGTTCACGTGGATCACGCGGCGAATCTACGGACAATTTACCTATGGATTGAGCCGTCTCGGCGGGACGCAATTCTATACTTCGAGCGGAGCGGGGACGTGGGGACCGCCGTTGCGCGTGGGATCGCAGGCGGAAATTGTGCAAATCACGTTCGAATAGGAATCACAGACCTTCCGAAAGCGGTTTGCCGATTTCCCAGTGATGACCGTACGGGTCCATGACGCGGCCGAGGCGCCAGCCATATTCGTTGGTGACGTCGTAGACGACGGTTGCTCCGGCGGAAACGGCGCGAGCGAACGCTGCGTCGGGATCATCCACAACTAAAATCATGCGAGTCGTGGCGCCACCCAGAGTTTCCGGGCTGAAATTTTTGTGTTCGGGAGATTCGTCGGCGACCCAGAATTCCGCGCCTTCGACGGAGAGCCGCGCAACCACGGCGCCGCCGGGGTCGTCCATTCGAAAAGCCTCGGTTGCGCCGAAAGCGGATTTGTAAAATTCGATGGCTTTCGCACCTTTGCGAACACTGAGCATCGGCGCGATGGAAGTTTTTGGATGAAATGAGGTTTGCGCGGCGGAGGACATGGTGGACTCCTTATGCGAAGAGTCTACATTCCCGAGTGAAGCGCGGGAAGAGTGAAGACGGGCTTCACTTCCTTGCGGCGCGACCAATCGTGATACGTGTGGCATTCGAAGCAGCGCGATTCGGCGTGATTGGGCCCGGGCGCGTGGCAGGTTTGGCAAGTGGCGATGCCGGGGATCAGAACGTCGCTCGAATCGGTGCTCGCGAGAGCTTTTGAATGGCAGCTCGTGCAAGTGAAGCCGGTGTGCGCGGAGTGATCGAATTTGGAGTGAGGCAGCCAGCGAAGAGTCGTGTTGGCGGGAGCGATGGCAGGGAGAAGCCCCGAAATAGATGGAGTTGAGGAAGCAAAGGGAATCGTGGTAGTAGAGGAATTCGGAATGCGCGTGGGGGCTGGCGGATTAGATGCAGTCCAGCGGGCGATTCCTGTGTCGGGCAGATTTTTCTGCGTCATTTGATGACATTGCGCGCAGGTTTTGCGCGAGAGCAGTTCTTCGGCGACGGCGACCTTCTCCTGTATCCATTGTGAGGGCGTGAGCGTCCGCATGCGCGGAGGGAGAGGTTTGCCGGTGAGATCGCGCGCAGGGTCGTGCATTTCGTGGAGTTCGCCCGGGTACGCGGCAATGTAGTTCGCAAATTTTTTTAACAAGAAAGCGTGGACGACTTCGGGCTTGTCGTGCGGGACGCCTTCGTCGAAGCGCTTATCGAACGTGAGGAGATGGCAAGCAGCGCAAGCGGTGGCAAATTTTACGGGCGCCACCAGTTCGCGACCGGTGGAAGGATTGCGCGAAGTCAACCCGAAAGTTCCTGCAACGCGGAAATTGTCCGCGTCCGTATAAGCGACGGACGCAGCGGCGTATCTTGCGTCGGCGTAAGGCCATGCGGAATTTGAGGCGGCGGGGCGATGGCAGTCGCTGCAATCGAGTTGAACATTTGGACCCCCGGGCGCGCTGCGAATCGGCTTCATGTGCAGCTTGTGGTTCAGTTTTATGGTGCCGTGGTCGCTGTTGCTCTTTTCCGTCGCGTCGAAATCGGGATGGCCGTCCTCAAAGCTGCGAATGCCGGAAGGAAAGTGTGCCTCGCCGCTCTTCAGTCGCAAGTCCGAGTGGCAGGTGGCGCAGGATTGATTGGAGGCAGCGGCGAGATTGATTTTGCCGCGATGTTCGACGTGACATTCGGCGCAGTTGGGTGTGCGGGTTTGTTCGGCGTGATGGATGGGGCCATCATGGCAGGCAAGGCACGCGGAGTTTTCAGCTTTGGCACTGAAGCTGCCGGCTTGCTGAATGTGACAGGCGGCGCATTGCGTTTCGAACACGGCGTGAGGTTCACTGAGTCGGCCGCTGGAATACACACGAGAGTCCCGCGTGGCGAAGTGGTACGCGACCCAGATGAGTGCGATAAGGGGAAGCAATAGGCTGAGCCAGAGTTTGGCGCGCTGGAGCGGCGTCGGCCTTTTGAAATAGTTCAGGTCGATGCGCTGAGCGAGTTTTTTTGTTGTGCGAGTGCGGGACAAATGTCACCTAATATCGCAGAGCCATGACGGCGTGGACCGCGCCGAGCAAAATCAGTGCGAGCGAAAGCGGAATGTGCACGAGAAGCCAGCCGTGCAGCCAATGATGCATACGCTCCTGCAAAAAAAGCTGGCGCGCTTCGTCGCAAATGTCTTCGAGGTCAGCGATTGTGGCGTGAGCAGAGGGCGGAACGAGCGTTCGAACGGCGTTGAAGGAGCTGCGCGCACGGCCGGCATCGCTGAGGCTCTGTCTGCGTTTGGGATGCACGAGGTAAGGGCGTAATTCTCCCCAGTAAAAACGGCGAAGCGGCGCGGACTGTTCATCGTTTAGCAAAATAATTTCGGGAGCAGCGGCGACCGCGGTTGCGACACTGGCTCCGGCACTGACCGCAGCAGAAGTGCGCAGCGCCACAGTGCTTGCCGTGAGGGCGCGCATCGCGGTAAAGCCGCCCGCGCGTTGGCCGGCTTCTTCGGATTTGTACGTGAAACCGAGCGGCCCACAGAGAGACTCCATCGCATGATCCGCTTCTTCGTGCAGCAAACGGCGGATGTGGCCGATTTCGTCGTAGATGGTTTCGAGCGGAACGTCCTTGGTCATCATGCGCGGAAGATAATTTTGCAACGCCGCACCGAAAACGCCGCTCGCGACAGTAAGGATGAGGAGCCACATGAGAATTCGCGTAAGTGTCCCGCCGAAATGAAATCCTCCGTGAAAGAGAATTAGCGGCAGCGCGAGAAAGCCAAGCCAGAGATGGCCGCGCATCCACGCCTGCGCGCGCCCGAGTCGCCACGTGGGGACGCGCTTGCGTGCGCCGAGCGCGGCGGCGAAAAGCATGAATGCGAAGCCCACGAAGCCGAACGCGAGTCCGAACGCGCTTCCGCCGGTGGGACCTTTCGCAGAGGTCAGCGTATAGGGAATGTAGATCGCAAGGGACAAGACAAAAATCGCTACGGAAATGAAAAACCAGGAGCGCTGGGTGGAGTCGAGTCTCATTTTACTTTCCACCCGTGGTGAATTACTTCCTGAAAAAATTGGCGCGGCTCGACGCGATGTGCGGCGTCGTGCGGACACGCGTATACGCAGCTCGGTTCCTTAAGGTGTGTGCAAAGATCGCAAGAAGTGGCTTTTTGCTTGATCGTGGCTTTCTTGCGGCCGGGATGATCGGGATCTTCGGCCAGAACTTCGAAAGGGTGCAGATTGATGTTTCCGTACGGGCAATTGCGCGCGCAGAGCCCGCAGCCGATGCACCAATCCTCGATGATGACTTCGAGCGAATTGCGGCGGCGAATCGAGCCGACGGGGCAGCCGACCATGCAGAGCGGGTCGCGGCACTGGCGGCAGCTCGTGGCGACGAGAAAATGATCGAAGCGGAGACCATCGCGCACGAGGCGCGTCACTCCGTCATGCGCATCGGCGCAGGCATTCACGCAGGCATCGCACCGCGTGCAGTTTTCGAGATCAAGTACAAGAAGGCTTTGCGCTTCCATCAATCCTTGCGAAAGGAATTGGTCAATGGGCACGCCTTGGATCATTTCGAGGCGCTGCTGATTGGTGAAGCGGCGCTCTTCAGCGACAAGCTCGAGCCCGCGGCGCACCGTGGGAAAGCGCTCCACCATTTGGCGAAAGTCATCGCCGGGGATGCGAACGACTTCGACGTGGTCGAGCGCCGTGCAGTTCGCCGTGCGAACGCCGCCGCCGAGCAGGCCGATTTCACCGAAATAATCGCCGCGCGAAAGGTACGCAAGGACGAGTTCGCCGCCCGGATAATTTTCCGAAATTTTCACGAAGCCGATGCGAACGAGATAGAAACTGTCCGCTGTATCTCCCTGATGCGCGATAACCTGTCCCGGCGCGAAGCGTTGCAGCTCGACGGTTTCTTTCAAATGCTCGATGAAGTCCGGAGCGAGGTCGGCGAACATGGGCACGCCGCGCAGGTGATTTTCCAAAGCGCGGCGGCGATAGGTTTCGTCAATCTGCGCTTTGAACGTTTTGTTCTTCATCATGATGTCGAGGACGTTGCGCAACATTTCGTAGGCTACGACATCGGATTCCGCGACGACGGTTGCAGACCGCGGATAGAAATTCATGCAAGTCATTTCGCCGAAAAGATCGCCCGGGCCGAGTTCGGCAACGGGATTGCCATAAGAGAGATCGACGGCGGCGTCGATTGGAATGGTTTTGTCGCGGACTTCGCCTTCGCGCTGGTCCTCGTCGCGGCCGGCCAGCGTGCTGGTGAGCCGTTTGAAAAGGCCCTTCGCGCCGCCTTGCGTTTTCACGTGGGCGATGGGAGTGGAAATCGAAACGCGCGCTTTGCCTTCGAGGATATAGAACGCCGTGGAACCGAAGTCGCCTTCCTTGCAGACGAGTTCGCCCTTGCGGAAGCGGCGCTTCACGATAGCGCCGCGATTCAATTCGAGGAATGTTCCCGAAATGCCGTGAAACACAGGAATTTTCAGAAGGTCTTCCGCTTCGAAACCTTCGGCGCCCGGGCCTTCCGCGATCGCAGTGCCGGTGACGCTCTTGTTGGTGAGAGCGCCTGTGGGACAGGAAACCATACACTCGCCGCAGGAGATGCAAGTTGAATCACCCATGGGCGCGTTCAGATCGAACGCGATGCCTGCCGAATAGCCTTTGCCCATGCGGCCGAGGACGAAATTCGTGCGAACTTCATCGCAGCCGCGAATACAGCGGTCGCAAAGGATGCAAGCGTCGTGGTCCACCGCAATACTGAGAGAAGAGTCGTCCTGTCCGCGCGCAACCGTGCGTTTTGCAAAGCGTGGCTCTTTGATTCCTGCGGCTTGCGCCAGCGTTTCGAGTTCGCAATCTCCGGAATTTTTTTGTCGCGCGCAAGGCGATGGGTGATCCGCCATCAAGAGTTCGAGCAGCGTTTTGCGCGCGCTTAGGACTTTTTCGGAGTTCGTGACGACCTTGAGGCCGGGTTCGACGGGGCGAACGCAAGCAGCGGAAAGTACGCGCGCGCCGGTGTCCACGAGACACAAGCGGCATACTCCGACAGGAGTTTCATTCTGCAAGTGGCAAAGAGTAGGAATGGAGACGCCGTTCATGCGTGCAGCGTCAAAAACTGTGGTTCCGGCAGGAACGCGAACGGGCGCGCCATCAATCGTGATGTCAACGACTCCTGGAGGTGTGGTGGAAGCGCTCATTCGTCAGGGCCTGATTCCAACCCGGTTCGCTTCGCCGGCGCGGGCTGCGGCGCTCTTGCAAATTCCGCTGGGACATTCGCCGCGAAGAACGTGCGCGTCAACTTCGGCGCGAAAATGTTTCAACACCGATTGAATCGGAGCGGGAACGATTTGGCCGAGGCCGCAGATGGAAGCTTGTGCCATGGCGTGGGAAAGTTCGTCGAGCAAACCAAGGTCAGCGCGGTATTGCGGCTCAACAACGGAGCCTTGGGACCAGCGCGCCAGCATGTCCACCATTTTTTGAGAGCCGACGCGGCAGGGAACGCACTTGCCGCAGGATTCGTTGCGATAAAAGCGCACGGCATTCAGAGCCATATCCAGCATGCAAGTCGTGTCGTCGCAAACGACGATCGCGCCGGAGCCGAGCATCGAGCCCGCCTCAGCGAGAGCTTTGAAGTCGAGGCGCACGTCGGCCATGGAAGCGGGCAAATAGCCGGACGAAGGTCCCGACGGCGCGAACGCCTTCAATTGACGATTGCCACGCACTCCGCCCGCATAATTGAAAAGCACTTCGCGCATGGGAATGCCCATAGGAACTTCGTAAATTCCCGGTTTTGTGCAATGGCCGCTGACGCTGACAAATTTTAATCCGCGCGAACCGCCCTGGCCTGCCGATTTGTACCAATCAATGCCGCGCGAAAGAATTTGCGGAGTGTTCGCGAAAGTTTCGACGTTATTGATGACAGTGGGCTTTTGATAGAGGCCAACGACGCCGGGAAATGGCGGCTTATTGCGGGGCTCGGCGCGATGGCCTTCAATCGCTTCAATCAACGCGCTCTCTTCCCCGCAAATGTAGCCGCCCGGGCTGACAAATACGCCCAGATCGAAATCGAGGCCGCTGCCCAGAAGATTTTTCCCAAGCAAACCGGCGCGATAGCAGCGGCGAATTTCTTCGCTCAGGATTTCTTCCTGCAAATGATATTCGTGGCGAATATAAAGGATGCCGTGTTTTGCGCCCGTGACGAGCCCTGCGATGGCCATGCCCTCAATCACGAGATGCGGAAGATGCGTCATGATGAAGCGATCCTTGATCGTGCCGGGCTCGCTTTCATCCGCGTTGCAAACGATGTATTTTTCGGCGACCGGTTGCTTACGAACAAGGTCCCACTTCATCGAAGTCGGAAAGCCCGCACCGCCCATGCCACGCAGTTCGGACTCTTTTAGTTTGGCAAGAACGCCATCCCAATCCTTGCTGGCGATGAGTTGACGAAGAACACCATATTTCTCCGCGCCAGAATACGGGTCGGAAGCACACTCGACGCGTTGCGCTTGCGGATGGTCTTCGTGCAATTCCTCCCCGCGAATCGCGGAACGCGCAATGTTTTCCGCGTGTTCGGCGGTGACACCGGTATAAATGCGATCGTTGATGGAAACGGCCGGCGCGTGGTCGCAACGGCCGAGGCAGGAAACATCGCGAATTTCGACTTCGCTTTTTGGCGCGCCGGCCAAGCGGCGTTCGAGATCCGCTCGCAATTCGCAAGCGCCGTTCAAGTGGCAACTCATGTCCGCGCAGACGCGAATTTCCGCGCGCGCCGGCGGCACGAGATGAAAATGCGGATAAAAACTGGCGACGCTGTGAATTTGGTAGAGCGGAGTTTGCGTGCGGGCGGACAAAGACTCAAGCTCCGCCTTGGGCAGGAAGCCGTGGCGTTGCTGGATGGCCCGCAAATCGTCAAAAATCACGGCGCCCGTCTCGCGCAAAAGCGGCCCGCGGGAAGAATGAAGAACGCGGAACGCAAGGTGGAGTGAAAGTCCAGCAAATAGTAATGGGGGAATGGACGCGTGTAAATAGCAGGCGTCCGGTTCGTTTCTAGGAAGCGAACCAGGCGGCAGCGTTTCGGTCCAGCGCTTGTGAGTTACAGAGATTTTAAGAATTCGACGATTGCTTCCTGGTCCGTGCCGCTAAGTTTTTTGAACTTCTCGGTGACTTCGCTGGCCTCACCCCGGTGCCGCTGAATGGCGTCGCGGAAGGTCAACGATTTGCCGTCATGCATCAGCATTGGCTGCTGGCGGACTCCCCAAAGCGGTGCAGTCCGCATCCGGTTCGCCGAGGAACGATACTTCTCGACCGAAAAATTCTTCCACTCGAACTGATACATGCGTTTGCCGTAATGCTCTATCATAGCCACCACGATGCCGTCGCCGGTACCTACGTTGTGCAACAGGAAGTCACTATAGGGATAGAGCGTCTTGTTGCCCAGCGCGTCGGGAACAGTGAATTTGCCGCCATTGATTGGCGTGCCCGGAGCCGCCGTGGTCAGCGATGGAACGTGACAAATGGCGCAGCCGATTTTCGCGAAAAGTGTTTCTCCTTTCTTGGCTGCCGGAGTTGCAGCTTGCTGTGCGTCGCGCGCGGGAGCTTTCGTGGCCCGCATGAAACGCGCGAAACGATCGATGTCGGCAAGTCCGTCCGCGCCCGGTTTGTCGTTTGGTTCCGCCGCGGTATTGCATAGGTTGGTGACTTCATCGGGGAAGAGCGGATTCGTAATTCCCATTTCATTTAGGTAAGCGTCGCCGGAAAAAGACAGCAGACTTGCCTGTTGATCTTTCCAGCCGAAGCGGCCAATCCGGGTTTCGCCCGGCGCCTCAAGAACGGGAACATACAGAGCCCAGCCGCAAATTTTGCCGTGATCCTTCGCGCACTGTTTTTTGGCGATTTCGATCAACTTTGAGTCATCCACGGCTTCGACAAAACCGTCGCCCAGGATGCTCAACGATGTACGAAACGTTTGAATCTTTTCCGAATCCGGTACCCGCTCTTGAATTTCCGTCGTGGGAAAGTCGGCGCTGGGGCAGATGGCGCGCTGATTCACCAGAGAACGTCCCTTGATTATCTCCGAGCCATGATTGATCGGAATTTCCGGATTCTGAAAATTGCCGTTTTTGTCGTTGTGACCGGCGCGAAGCTCCAGCACTTGACTGTTGCCGCCCGTAATAGGATTTTGGTGACACTCGCGGCAGGACTGCGCATTGAAGATCGGTCCCAAGCCTTCAGGGATTGTCTCGGTTTCCTCGAATGTCATCTGGTCAGCTTGATGCGTAGCGTCGTCCACGAGCCCGTTGGTTTTGTTGTCGAAGCCGGTGGGTGCCTCGGCAGGCTGAGTAACCACAACGCAAGCACAGAGGGTCAGACTGAACACAACAGCCCCGATCACACTTTTCATGATCTGCTCCCGGGGCTGGGGCACGTTAAATCTATGCCAATCGCAGGAGAATGCCAATCGTTTTGAGTAGAGGATGGAAAACGAGGAGTTGAGAGTTCTGTCGGAGTTGCAGGTGGCATCCGCATTAAAGAGTATTCAATTACGGACTCGCGATTCTGACCGCCGTTGACTTCACGCGGGTGCGAAGATATATACAAAAGGGATTCTTCCGGCCCGACGGATGCTCACACACTACAAACGACCCATTGCGACTGCGGCCAGTTGCGCCTTTTTGGCGCTATTCTGCGGATTGTTGCGAGCGGACACGAAGAATTCATCCGCCGAACCGACGAAGTACATCGGGCCGGGTTCTTGCGCAGCGACGAGTTGCCACGGGAGCGTGAAGCCGATTGCCGGCAGCCGCATTCTGCAAACTGAATATTCCACTTGGATTTTGAAGGACAAGCACAGCCGCGCGTATCAAGCGTTGACGGGCGAAGTCGGCGAACGCATGGCGCGGATTTTGAAACTTGGCGCCAAAGCGGAAGAATCGCCGAAATGTTTGGTGTGTCACGCGTTGTTTACAAAGCCGGAACAACGCGGACGGCAATTCGAAATTGCGGAAGGCGTTTCTTGCGAGAACTGCCATGGACCGGCATCGGGGTGGCTGGGGCCGCATACGACGACGGGTTGGGCGCACGAAAAATCCGTGCAATTGGGAATGGCGGAAACGCGAAACGTAATTCGTCGCACGGAGAAATGTTTAGAATGCCATCTGGGGACCAGAGAAAAATTTGTTGACCACGAGATGATCGCCGCCGGGCATCCGGATTTGTATTTCGAATTGGATTCGTTTTCGGCGGTGATGCCGCGGCATTGGAAGCAGCCGCGCGAAGAGGAACCGGGAAAGCCGGCGGAAGACGCGGCGTGGGTTGGCGTGCGCGATTGGAGCGTGGGGCAAGCCGTGCAACTCCGCGCGGCCATGGAGCGGCTCGCGTGGCGCGCGAAAGGCGAACGCTACGACAAGAAAGAGGTTTGGCCGGAATACGCGGAGCTTTCCTGTTTCGCGTGCCATCACTCGCTGGGGCCTGCGAAAGACAGTTGGCGGCAGGAGCATGGCTTCAAGGGACGAAGACCAGGTGATCCGGCGTGGAATGAGTCGCGGTTTGTCGTGTTTCGATTGATGGCGCAGCTGGTGGACAGCGGGGCTGCGCAAGAATTGGAAAAAGATTTGAGCGCCGTTTCGACAGAAATGAGCAAGCTGAATCCGGACCGAAATGCCGTTGTGGCTGTGGCAGGAGCGGCGGCGCCCGTTGCGCAACGCTTAGCGGAACGATTGGCGGGTACGCCGTACGATTCCGCGCTGACGTTGCGCGCGATGCAGCGCATTGCGGAGGATGCGGAAAATATTTCGGTCGCCGATGAGCGTGCGGCCGAACAGGCAGCGATGGCGCTCGATTCGCTGTACATTGCATACAACAAGGAAGCGAAGCCGGCAAACGCGGCGGAAGTTCGTGCAGCCATCAACGGACTGTTTCAGCAGCTGGAAATTCCTTCGGCGTATAACGCGGATCAATTTGCGGCAGCATTGAAGCGAATCAGGCAGATGCTCTGAGCGTGTGGCGCAATCAAACTGGCTTGAAATTTTTGCGCAAGTTTGCAGTTTGCATCCGCGTTGCAGAGTCAATAGCATCGAATCATGACTGAAAAAGTTCAGCAAGCGCTTCCGCCGGGACCTGGTGGAAGTACGTTCGCATTTTTGTTTGGTGACCGGCGGCGCGATCCGTTGGCGTTTTTCACGAAGGTCGCGCGCGACTACGGCGACGTGAGTTGTTTGACGCTGTTCAACTTCCGCACGCTTTTTATCAACCATCCGAATGATATTGAAGACGTGCTCGTCAACAAGGCGCGCAAGTTTGAAAAAGGCCGCGTAATGAAGGCGAACATTCGGCTTTTCGGCGAAGGACTGCTGACGAGCGAAGGTGATTTTTGGCTGCGGCAGCGGCGGCTGGCGCAACCGGCATTTCACCGTGCGCGGATCGCAGCGTACGGCGCGACGATGGTCGAGTACGCGGAGCGCGCCATGCACGAATGGAAGAGCGGAGAAGTGCGCGACATCCACGAAGAAATGATGCAGATCACGCTGCAAATCGTGGGAAAAACGCTTTTCAACGCAGATTTGGCGCGAGAGGCGCGGGAAGTTGGAGAGACGCTGGAGATTTTGCTGAAGCTTGCGGCGGATTTCGGAAAATCAATTTTGATTCCGTTGTGGGTGCCGACGCCGCGAAATTTGCGCGCGCGAATGGGAATTCGCCGCATTGAAAAAATTATTTATCGCATTATCGCGCAGCGGCGCGCGGAAGGCGATGACGCCGGGGATTTGTTGTCGATGCTGCTTGCCGTGCAGGATGAAGACGGCTCGCGCATGACGGACAAGCAATTGCGCGACGAAACCATCACCCTTTTTCTTGCGGGACATGAAACGACCGCGAATGCTCTTTCGTGGACACTGTGGCTGCTCGCCCAAAATCCGATTGTCGAAAAGAAACTTCACGAAGAATTGCATGGTGTACTGAACAGCCGCGCACCAAATGTTGAAGACATTCCGCGACTTGCGTATACCACGAATGTGCTGACGGAGTCGATGCGGCTGTATCCTCCGGCGTGGGGGATGGCTCGTCTGGTGAAAGAAGAAGTCGAAGTCGCGGGATACAAACTGATGCCGGGGAACGGCGTTGCTTGCGCGCAGTGGGTGGTGCACCGCGATCCGCGATGGTTTGACGAACCGTTGAATTTCTTGCCGGAGCGGTGGGAAGGCGATTTGGCGAAGCGATTGCCGCGATTTGCGTACTTTCCGTTTGGCGCCGGGCCGAGACAGTGCATCGGAAACTCGTTTGCGCTTATGGAAGCGACACTGATACTCGCCACGATTGCGCAGAAATTTCGCTTTCGATTGGTGGAAGAGCATCCTGTAAAACCTCTGGCCTCAATCACGTTGCGGCCGAGTCATGGGATTCGCGCGACGCTGGAAGCGCGCTAGATTCGCCAGAAAGATTATTTATTGTTTAGCGTTTCGGCGCGCATTTCGGTGCGCGTTTGAATCACGCGGAGAATGGAATCGCGCGTGACCATGCCGATAATCTGCATGTTCCCGTCGTCGCTGTTGCTGACCACCGGCATTTGATTCACGTCGTTTGCGAGAAGCCGCTCGAGGAGACCGAGCAAGGGTTCATCCGGCCGCGCCCAAAGAATATTTTCCCTCGGGATCATCACGCCTTGCACGGATGTGCCGGCCCATTCATCACGCGGCACGCCGTTCAATGCTTGCACGTTCATCATACCGGTGAGGCGATCGTCGTTCAGGACCAGATGGAAGCGGCGGCCCGTGCGGAGAACCTCGGCGGCATAGTCTTCCAGCGTATTGCCACCTGGGAAGGTCGGGACTTCCTGGCTCATGACGTCCTGCGCGCGAAGTCCAGAGAGATTTTCGCGCACCGCAACCTGCGCGACGCTTTCCTGAGCGGCGCTCAAGATGAACCAGCCGATGAAGGCTGTCCACAGGCCGATGGTAAATTCATTGTGGAATGCCCGCCAGGCACCGAGAAGAATCATTCCATAGGCGACGACTTTTCCCGCGGTTCCCGCCACGCGCGTAGCGCTCGAGAAATCCTTTTTGATTCCCCAAACGATCGCGCGAAGAATGCGACCTCCGTCGAGGGGAAATCCGGGCAGCAAATTAAAGGCACCGAGGCCAAGGTTGATTATGCAAAGAAAATTTGCCAGTCCGCCAAGCAGCTCTCTTGACGGAAAGACGAGAGTGATTCCATAAAAGACTCCGCTGAGGAAGAAGCTCGCAAGCGGCCCCGCAACCGCAATGTTGAACTCTTGAATTGCTTTGGAAGGCTCGCGCTCGATTCGTGCCAAGCCTCCGAAAATGAAAAGTGTGATGGAAACGACTTTAATCTTGTAGTGCTGTGCGACGACGCTGTGTGACAGTTCATGAAAGAGGACCGAGCCAAAGAAAAGAATGCTGGTCGCGATTCCGACGGTCCAGTGCTGCTGGGCAGTCCAATGCGGATGTTCGGTAGAGAATTGGCCAACAATCGTCCACGTAATCAGGCCGAAAATCACCAGCCATGTCGGATGGACGTAGATGGGAATGCCGGCGATGGTGACGATGTGGAATCCGGGACGAGTGGGCATCATGGTCTCAGCGCGGGCTCGCGGCCTCTCTTTCTAAGGTACAGGGGAACGCGAGAGATGCCAATGGAGGCCACTGAGCCATGGCACCCCCCTCCTGCGGTTTTTCATAACTGTTGAATCTAAAGGGAGATGAAGTGGTTTGTTTACATACACTTTTGCAAGTGTTGATTCTAAAGGGGATGCGGAAGAGCAAGAAATTGAGGCGAGGCTCGGCAAAAGTGGGGTCAAAAGTTTCGAATGGAGCCCGATTACACTCGTCAGAGTATCATGGAAAAATTACTATGTAAATAGATATTTACTCAGTATTAGAATGGAAAGAAAAGGGCGGGAAAACATCCTGTGTGTCCCCGAGTTTCCGGCGCGCACTATTCGTAACGCAGAGCAACCGACGGATCTACTCGAGTCGCGCGGCGGGCAGGGATCAAACATGCGGCCCCGCCGACGATGAGCAAGAGCAACGCTACCGCGAAAAACGTATATGGATCGGTTGGCTGAACACCGTAGAGCAGGCTCTCGAGGAACCGGGTGAGACCGGCGGATCCGATAACTCCAAAAAAAATGCCGACGAAGACCAGCGACATGCCTTGCGTTGCGATGAGACGCAGCACCTCGTATGTTTGCGCACCTAGTGCGGTTCGAACGCCGATCTCCTTGGTTCGGCGCGCGCCTTCGTAGGACAGCAGTCCATAGAGACCGATGCAAGCCAGGATGAGCGCGACCAACCCAAACAGACTGGCAAGGCGCGCGACGAGTCGCTCATTGAAAAGCAATCTTTCGATTCGCTCGCTCTGCGTTCGGACGTCGAACATGGGTACGTCGCTGTCCAGCTCGCTCAGAGCGCGCCGCACGGACGGCACAAGAGCCACCGGATTCGAGACAGTCCTCACTGCAAAGTGTGCCCCGCTGTTTCTCAGCGGAATGAAAGCTGTCGGTTCCGGCTCCTTACGCAAATCGTCGTATCTTGTGTCTCCAACTATGCCCACGATTTCGTACTGTGGATCTCTGGAGTCTGCGTGACCAAAATGCAACCCGAGAGGTTCGCGATTTTCGATAAGTTCCTTCACGAAGGCACGATTCACGACCGCCACTTCATGCACCGACGCCATATCGGTCGGTTCAAGAGCGCGGCCCACTACCATGGGGATTCGCATGGTCGTGAAGAAATCGGCACCCACGGCGAGCATCTGGACCTCAACCTCTGATTTGTCCGTGCGACCTTCAATCTTGACGTCGGACGTCCACAGCCCTCCATTCAGCAGCACGTCTGAAGAGTAGCTGACGCCAACAACGCCCGGCAGGTAGCTCAGCCGTCTCTGCAATTCCCCATAAAGCCTCCGGATCTCTGCTTCCTTGTAGGAACCGGTCAGCGCGGGATCGATGCCGAACTGCAACACATTGCTGGTATCAAAGCCGGGATTTACCCCTTTCAGGTTCGCCAACGACCGAACTACCAATCGGGCGCCCGCAAGGACAACCATTGAGAGAGCGACTTGCACGATAACGAGACCGCCCCCCGGCGCAAATCTCCGCCTGCCGCGTGCTATCGCACTCGTCATGTTCGCTGCGTTTTCTTTCAGCACAGGCGCGAGATTCGCCCGCGTGCTCCCTAGCGCGGGGGCCAGACCAAAAAGAATTCCGGTCAATGAGGCAACTCCAATTGTGAACAGCAGTACCGTGAGATCCGGCGTTGCGTTTAGGTACAGCGCCGAATCGCGGTTCGCAACGACGAAGGAAGCAAGCGCTTTCGCTCCCCAGAAGGCGAGGAATAACCCGACGGTCGCTCCAGCGAAGGAAAGCAGCAGGCTTTCGGTTAAAAGCTGCCGCGCGAGTCGTGCGCGGCCCGCGCCGAGCGCAAGGCGAACCGCTATTTCCTTTCGCCTCGTCTCGGAGCGTGAAAGTAAGAGTCCCGCGACGTTGGCGCAAGAAATCAAAAGAAGAATCGCAACCGCCCCCATCAGCAGAAAAAGCGGCTGTTCTGCCCAGCTGCGCAAACCAGTAAGTCCTTTTTGAGCCGGGAGCAAAGTCACTTGCGGATCGTCGGTCGTCTTCAGAAGCGACTCGTGAACGACCTCATCGCGGAACACGAGGCTAGTAGAAGTTTGCGCTTGCGCAAGCGAGACTCCCGGCGCAACGCGCCCCACGATGCTTAGCCACCAGTTCTCGTTTTTGGTTAGGCCACCGCCGTCCCAGCCCACATGCAGCGCATCAACTTGCGAAAGTGGTAACCACAAATCCTGAGACTTGCCGGGTGTCAATCGCGTGAAGCGACGATCCGTGACGCCGACAATCGTGAAGGGAACACCATTGAGTTTGATTGTTTTACCGATGGCATCTGCACTTCCTCCGAACGCCGTCTTCCAGTAGGAATCGGAGAGAACCGCAACGGCTTCAGCGCCGGGCTTCTCATCGGTGAGATCGAGCGTTCTGCCCGCTTTGGCATCTACGCCCAGGGTTTGGAAGAAATCGCCGGAAACGATTTCTCCGCTGACAATGCTCGCCGAACCGTTGCCGCTCAAATCAAGCTGTGCCGGGCCGGCAAACGCGGCAACGCCGGAAAATACGCGCGACTTTTCGCGGATTTCGCGCAACATGGGATACGAGAACGAACAGCTGCTTGCGAACGACGAAGCCCAATTTATTGCCTTGCAGTCTCCGTAGCTGCTGTGGCCAATCGAAGTTGGACGGCTGCTCGCGGACCAGCGGAGTACCACGAGTCGTTGCGGATCGCGCACAGGAATGGACTGCAACATAACCGCGTTCAACAAACTAAAGATGGCCGTGTTGGCGCCGATCCCGAGAGCGAGCGTGAGGATGACGACCGCCGTGAAACCGGGACTTTTGCGGAACATTCGCATGCCGAAACACACATCCTGCCAGCACGTCTCCAGGAAATATTCCCACCGGGCCGCGCGGACAGTTTCCTTGGAGACGTCGAGGCTTCCTCGCTCCAATCGCACGGCGCGAAGTGCGTCCTTGCGGCTCATGCCTTGCTTAATCTTTTCCTCGGCTGCCATCTCCAGGAAGCTGGCGAGTTCCTCATCTAATTCACGGTCGGGCTGGTCTTTTCGCAAGAGTGATCGGAGTCCATAGACCAAGCTACGTAGCACAGACATGGATTCTTACGATGCCTCCAGAATCCTGGCAATCGCCGCCACTTGCCTTCCCCATTCTCGCGTCTCGGTGCCGAGTCTCTTTCGTCCGTCCTCTGTTAAAGCATAGTACTTTGCACGCCTGTTATTTTCGCTCGTCTTCCACTCGCTTCTGATGAGTCGAGCACGCTGCAGGCGCTGAAGGGCCACAAACAGCGATCCTGCATTGACTTTGAACACGCCGTCGCTCATTTGCTCGATCCGGACGGCAATCCCATAGCCGTGGATAGGTTCGAGGGCTACCGTCTTTAGAATCAGCATGTCCAGCGTGCCTTGAACTAAATCACCTTGCTTATCGGCCATAGACGACTTCCCTCTTGAGCGTCAGGAGGAATGATACGTATTCTCTCCTACTGATTGTCAAGAGGAATTGTGGAACGGGATCGGTTTTCAAAGCCCAGGAAGGTTTCAGTTCGATGCTCCTGCGCTTTTCCGGGACGTTTATCCTTCTGCAGAACAAAACTCTACATGGTCAGATTAGCAAGCGGATTTGTTTTTCCTGCAACTTTCCGTGGTAAAGGTTGAGGCCGAATTCCAGGGAGAGCATGAGGGCGAGTACGACGAGTCCCAAGAAGACGGTCGCGGGCAAGTGGGCGCGCCAGATGCCGAACAGGACGCCGGCGATCATGACGAATGTGCGGAGTGCGGTCAATGGACCGAGGAAGAGGACGCTGGTGGCGCTGCGGAGATCGGTGGAGGGGACCAGGCGAAGGGCGAGGTTACCCATTACCAGCGCGGCGTAAGGGAGAAAAATCCAGAGCATGCGTTCCGCGGCATTCTGCAAATCCTGACGCAAGAGATTTCTATCCTGCGAGACGGCCATCACGCCAAGCAGGACGAACAAAGAAAGCCAACTGGCGATTTGCGCGGCCAGAGCGCCGCGCAGAACGGCAACCGTGTAATACCAAGTCTTCCGGATATATGGATGACGCCCCATGGACGTCCGGCATCCACAGAGAGCGCCGTCCAAAGAAGCCAGAAAATAAAGCACGAGCAGCGTCATCGCAGCTCACCCAACATGCTCCCCAGCTTCGCTTGCATTGGCGGAACGAGTTCCCGGCGAAAGCCTACGAGCGCGTGGAAAACGCGCGGGGCGGGAGTATTCCAGATTCGGGCGCCATACATTCCCGTCGCGAGGCCAGAGATGGCGGTTTGCGCGGCGGCGACGAGCGTGGACGCGGAGTGCGCCCGCGCTGCCGACAAAACTCCATCATGGCGCGCGAGGAGTGTGCGCATGCGAATGATATGAAAGAACCAGGAACCGAACGGAGCGAGAGCCGAGGGCTGAAAATCGTAATGGATAAAGGCTTGTGTGGCCGACGTGTCATGCCTGCGAAAAAAGGCGGTCAAGTTATCACCGCGAAAATGGTGCACGACACCGGTGGAAATGTAGATTTGCCCGGAAAGATTTGCAGAGAACGCGTCTCCGTGAAAAAACTTGCAGGGAAGCGATTCCGCTTGGGCGAGGCGATTGGCTTCGGTAACGAGCGTCGAGTTGAGATCCACTCCGGTCAGCTCAACGTTTTCAGCAGGCAAGGCTGTATGTGCCGCCAACCAGCGAATGGTGTAGCCGATCCCGCACCCGACGTCGACAATCCGGATTGGTCCTGAGGAGCCATTCGACCGCAAAGTGTCAACCGTGGCGCGCAAAAGCCGGAACACGCGATGCCCGTGATAAAACTCTTCGGCCAAGCGCTGCATTTCCCAATGAACGGCCAGCATCATCCGGTCCACTGCCGCTGATTCCAAGAAGCCATCCGTGGCGCGAATTCGCTCGATGACGCGTATCGCTCGCACATTGGAGAATCTTTCGAAAACCCCCAGTATTTCCCGCTTGTTCACAGGAAGACGCTTCAGCGTTTCTGGGTCGTGTTGTACGACCAGGTCAGAAATTTCCGGCTGATGGGGGTTCCAAGAGGGGAACACAAGAGGAGAGTAGTTCATTCCTTGCGTCAGAGGTAGGCGTGAGCTCGCGACCGGAGTTGAAATGATAACCGCGACAGCGGAGCTGTCGCGCCAGTTATGAGGTTTCAGTTTTCAGTGTTCCAGTCGAGCGCCGCTTGGACTCCATTCGCGAGGGCCGGCGTGGACTTGGGAACAGTTTTTCGTGCGGCAGGCTTGTCAACCCTGAGCCTGCAGCGGAAGGCAAAGTTCCGTTCGCCAATTGGCCGGATCAGGGCTTGACTCCGGGCCCGCCACATAGATCTCCCAAAGGTCGCCGCGACCTGTTTGTCTCTCGCGCTTCATCCACTCGCCAAACTCGCTCCAAGCGCGGAAGAGACCCTCATAGTCACCCTGATACACGGTGTGCGCGATCCGCCCACCGGGAAGCTCACCATTCTTCACCCGGCCACTGGACTGTACGGGGGCGGCGACTGGAAATCCTACTTCGAAGTCGAACGTCTTCGCAGATGTCGTCAGATGGTGGGCGAATAGCGGTCCGGCGGGTGCCATACCTTGGCTAGACAGCGCCGCAGCGATTTCGTTGATGGCCGTTGGCATGGCACTTCGAATCTGGTCGCGCGGTATCGTGACGTGAATAACGGCGGCTATTCGCGGTTGCGTTTCTGTAATTTCAGGTGTTGCGATCATGATGTTCTCCTTATGGGTGATCGGTGTTGCAGAACGTTTCCCGGCTCGACGGCCGGAGTCAATCGTCCTTCGGTGCTAGCGCGGACATCCAGCGCCCACTGGTTGTCCGCAGATAATTCGGGCACGGGCGGCCCATCCGCTTCGTTCGCTTTTGTTAAGCTGCGCCTGTGCGGGCCAAGCCTTGTTTGATCATTTCTTCAAGGCGGACATAGCTGGCTTCCATGCCGCGATCCATACCTGTGGCGAGCATGGCGGTGCGGGTTTGCGCATCAGGAAGAGTCATGCGCATCGTCATGAAAGTGCCAGAGCCGTCCGCGGCGAATCGCGTTTCGATGTGATTGTCCGGCGTTGGGTCGGGGAGATGCATGCGTTCGACATGAACGATCCGGCTATAAGGCTCGAGTTCGAGGAACTCACCGGTGAGATAAAAGCTGCCACCCTTGCCGTTGGTCCATTCGTAGCGAATCTTTCCCCCGGGTTTTGCCTCGTTGACGCAAACGGGCATGGTCCAACCGTCGGGGCCGAGCATCCACTTTTGAACGATTTCAGGCTCGACGTGGGCGCGATAGACTGCCTCGGGCGACGCCGCAAAGCGTCTGGTGACGACAACATGCGTGTCTCCCTCGGTCTTCAGATTTAGCTTGCTCATTGTGTTTCTCCTTTCTTCTTCTCTCCATTTTTCTGTTCCATGTTGGCCAAAACTTCGTCGAGCCTGTTGTAGTTAGCCTCCAAAGCTTTGCGAAGCATGGCAAGCCACTGGTCCATCGCGTCAATCCCAGCTTTTACGAGGCGACGGGGTCGCTTTGCGCCTTCCACGCGATGGACGACAAGACCAGCGTCCTCCAGCACCCTTAAATGCTGGGAGACTGCCGGCTGCGTCATGTTGAAGGGCTCAGCGAGCTCCATGACGGTCGCTTCTCCCTTGGCGAGACGAGCCAGAATCGCCCGTCGGGTCGGGTCGGCTAAAGCGGCAAAAGCAAGGTCGAGATGCAGCAGTTCTGGCATAGGCAAATACTTATATAAGTAAATCCTTTTGTCAAGGGGAATTTTTAAGTTTGTGGAGGAGGCCCCGAACGAGAAGAAGAGCGGTCGAGATGGGTTATCCGCGTACGAAGTGACACGACGTGTGAGTTGAACCACGGACCCTCAGGGCAGAACCATAAATAAACATCCTATTTTCAGTTGGTTAGATTTGGCTTGCAGTGTGCCATCCGGTATTGCGTCACATCGGAGGGCTCACATGATCGCCGTCGCACACTTTGCAGGGCTTGTTCTTACAACGATTTTCGCGGCCACGGCTGCCGTGCTTCTCGACTGGCTTCTGCTGCGGGCCATGTTTCAACTGATGCGCCCTGCCACTGCAAAAACCACTGCTGCATTTCGTTCTGAACTTGTGCACGGGACTCGCGAAATCGCCCGGCACTTCGGTCCGGCTGCGCTGCGCCGCTAGGCACGGTTTTCTCCGGCCAGCGCCGCAAGCGAACAGGCGGATCGCTCGCTGCTAGCGCCCCGGAGCCTCGACCAGGTCGGGGAGGAAGGACTGGTTCCATGCTGGTTCTGAAGTATTTGCTGGTGATTCTGGGCATCGGGCTGTTTGGCAGCGCGGGCGCCCTGGTGGTTTATGACGTGGTGGTTGCGGCGCAGTTGCGCCGGTTACTTCGGCGGTCTGCGGAAACTTCGGAGGGAGCACTGAGCGCCCCTGCGCTCGTGCCGCGCCCTTTCGGCCCGGTGCGCTGGCAGCGCGCACTCCAGCTCGCGGGTCTGGCCGCAGTGCCGCTGCTGATTTCGCAAAGCATCGCAGTGGTTCCCGATGGAACCGCCGGCGTTCGACTGAGCCAAATCTGGGGGGTGCGTCCCGGCACGCTCTATCCCGGCGTGCATCTGGTCACGCCGCTCATTGATAGCGTCGCGCTCTACGATACGCGCGAGCAGGTTTACACGACCTCTTCCAGCGCGCCGGCCAAGCCGGGGAGCGATTTGCTGACCGTGCAAGCGCGCGAAGGTTTGGTGATTGGCGTAGCCGTCAGCGTGCGCTACCGGCTCGATCCGCAAAAGCTGAACGCGATTCATTCGAATCTCCCACAGCCCGTAGGACAAGAAGTTGTGGCGCCGGTCGTTTTGACGATCTACCGCCAGCTTGCGCCGAATTACGAAACGCGCGAAGTGTTTGCGCTGAAGCGCGAAGAGTTGCGCTCGAAAGCTGCGGAGCTCATCAAGACGCGGCTGGCATCGGACGGAATTGTAGTGCGCGAGGTTTTGCTGCGGGACATTCAACTGCCCGCGGAATATGCGAAAGGACTCGAAGGCTTGCTGCTGAAAGAACAGGAGAATGAGCAGCTCGAAACCGAGCAACAGATCAAGCAGAAGCAAGTAAAGATTGCCGAGCTGGAAGCGGAAGCGCAGAAGTCGCGAGACGTGAAGCATGCGGAAGCGCAGGCACAGGTGCAAGTGCTGCAGGCCAAAGCGCAGTCGGATGCGATGCAATACACGTTGCCCTTGAAGCAGAAGCAGATCGAGCAATCGAAGCTGGAAGCCGAAGCGCGCAAAGAAGCGACGCTGCAAAACGCCGAGGCCGCGGCGCAAGCAAAGATTATTGACAGCAAAGCGGAAATCGAGCGCCAGAGAAATTTGGCAGACGCTGAAGCGAACCGGATTCGCGTTACCGCCGAGGCGGAAGCCAATCGAATCCGTGTAACGGCTGCGGCTGATTCCGAACGCATGAAGTACGAGGCGGCCGTGCTCAAGCAGAACCCAATGCTCATTCAGAAAATCATTGCAGAACGGCTGTCCGACAAGCTGCAAATCATGATGGTGCCGGTGGATGGAAAGAATTTCTTTGCGAATGACGTGTTTCGGTCGGCCTTCAATGGCACGTCGACTGGATCGGCCTCCGGCGAAGAAGATGCGGAAGGCGATTCGCAGCAGAGCGGCTTGGCCGCGCAAAAGCGCGGCGGCCGCAAACCGTAAGAGATGGCGACGGGCGGAAACGCCCGTCTATCCGGCGCCCGCCAAAACCCCTGTGGGTGGCGCGGTGCGCGACGCTGGAAAGGAAGAGTCATGGTCACATTCCGCCGCAAAGCGGCAGAAGGGAATCCGGCAAGCACCGCCGCGCTTCGCCGGGTCGCGATCAGCCTCAACCAGCGCCGCGCACTGCGCCACCCGGCAGGCGCACCTAAGAAAGCCATGAGTTTCGCGGTGAGTTTGAAGAAGAGAATTCGGGAGGAAGTCATGAACGGGACATTTAGGGGAAAAGCAGGAACCGTCGTTGGGAAGTCTCTTGTATCGTGCATCGCCGGAGTAGTGCTCGCTGGAATGTTGGCCATTGCCGTTCCCGCGGCGATGGCCGGCCCGGCAGAACGTCGCGTTGATGTGAGCCGCGACCTCGACCGCGCGAAAATTGAAAACTTGCAGCGGTGGGTCAGCTCCGGCCACGAAGAGTGGTGCAAGGATGCACGGCTCGTTGCGATGGGCGAACTGCGCCGCGTGGCACCGGCGTTCGCGGGCGATTCTGCCGATGTTGAAGTGCTTCCGCTCGACACGGAGTCCGAGTCCGCGCAGCGCGTCGTCTTCGAGTGGACTTCTCCCGATGGCCGAGCCACGTATTACGTCACTGTCGAACGTTTCGGATGGCTGCTGCCGATTGCAGGCGAAACTGAAGCCATCGTTTGGGTGCCCACCCATGCCGAAATCATCGCGCATCGCTGAGTTTCCCCTTCGGTCACGGGGAACCGTGCGGGGCCGCCGCTGCTTGTCCAGGGCTGGAGGGCGGCGCGCCCGGCGCACGAGTTTGCAGGCATGCTATGATTTGCATGCACTGCCGTGTCCCAAATACCTCGTTGTCTCTCACCGCGAATCGCATTTTTCTGCTCGTTCCTTTTTTTATTTCGCATTTCAAGCACATTCGCGCGCGATGAATCCGCCGAATATCGCGTTCGAGAACTCGCGCGCCGTGTTTCGGCGGAGCTGCCGCGCAATAAAATGAACTGCGTAAATTGGAACAATCACGAAGCCGTTTCCGAAGCGCACTCGCAGCAACTGAAAAGCGCGTTTGTGGAGGAAGCGCAGGGCAAGCAGGGCGATTCGCCTGCGGCGACGACTAATTGCGCGGTTTCGGTTTTTCTGGAGCGAACACCAGCGCAGATCGTCGTGACGGCGGACGTTGAAAATGGCGCGGGAAAACAATATATGTTCGCGGCGATTCCGCGAGCGGAAATTCCTGGTGAAAGCAGCACGTCTTCGACGCCTCGTCTGGAAAAAGAAATGCTTTGGCAGCAAGGCGACCGAATTCTAGATGCGCTTTTTGTTCGTGGAGAAAATGGCGCAAGCGATCGTTTGGTTGTTTTACAGAAAGACGTTTTGAACGTTTACGAGAAACAGGCGGGGGGCTGGAAATTAGTGCAAACGAAATCGCTTGGAGAAGCGGCTGTTACACAGCGCGCACCCCGGGGCGAGCTTTCTTTCAGCCCCGACCAGCCGGAGCGGTTGAAACTTGTGCTCGCCGGGAAATCTTGCCAGACAACAGTGAGCGACGCGTCGCCGCTGAACTGTCAGCAGAGTGCCGAATCCGCGCGCGCCGGAATGTTGCTTGCGTCAACCTGCGATTCGCGCGTCTGGTGGCTGCGCTCGGGCGGAGGCGATGCGACCATGCCGGACCGGCTCGAACTCTTGAATTCTTCTTCGCCACAGGCCCAGGGGCCCGCGGTGACTGAGCTCGCGACCCCCGGCCCGGTTCTTTCGATTTCTTCCGGTGAAGCGCTGCGCGGGGACACTGCGGTTGTGTTCAATCTTGCCACGGGAAATTATGAGGTCTATCGCATTGCGCTGGCTTGCGGTCAGTAGGCGGATCGCCGCGCTTCTCGCGCTTTTTGTTTTTGCGTGTGCGTCGTTTTCATCCACGAAGCCGCGCTATGGCGGGGCGCTACGCGTAGAATTGCTCGCAACCTCAATTACGCTTGATCCCCGTGGATGGAAACCCGGTTCGCGCGACTTCGCCACCAACGAACGGCTGGCGGCTCTGGTTTTTGACCGACTCATCTCGCTTGATAACTACGGGCATTTCGTTCCGCAATTGGCCACCGAGTGGTCGCATGATTCCTCGTTTCGCCGCTGGCAGTTCGTGCTTCGCGCAGGCGTGAAATTTTCGGATGGCCAGCCGCTGACGCCGGCAGATGCAGTTGCAGCCATCGCGCCGTTGCTTCCGCAAGATCTAAAGGTATCAACTTCGGGCAACAGCCTCGTGTTTCAATCCTCGGAGCCGCGCCCGGATTTGCTCGAGCTTCTTGCTTCCAGCCGATTTTTCATCTATCGCGTCCTGCCGAACGGCTCGCTTCTTGGAACCGGCGCGTTCACAGTCGATGAGACGGCAAGCAGCTCCAGATCCGCTGCAGCTGATTCTGCGTCCGTGACACAGCCTCCCGTGCAACATCTTCGCTTTACAGCAAATGAGTCTTGCTGGGCCGGCAGGCCGTTTCTCAATGCCATTGATGTCACGCTCGGAGTTCCGCCACTCCGTGCTTTTTTCGATTTGCAAGTTGGCAAGGCTGAACTCGTCGAACTTGCTCCGGACATCGTCCGCCGTGCGAATCAAGCCAACACGCGTGTGTGGGCTTCTTCTCCGCTCACTTTGTATGCACTCCGATTTGACGAGGCTAGACCACAAAACGAGAAACTCCGCGAAGCACTCTCGCTGTCTCTCGATCGCGCGACGATGGCGGGCGTGTTACTTCAAAAGCAAGCTGAGCCGGCGGCGGCTCTTTTGCCGCAGTGGCTCTCGGGATATGCTTTTCTTTTCCACGCCGAGACGGACTTCGAGCGCGCGAAGGAGTTGCGCGCCTCGTTGCCGGCAAACGTCGCGGGGGGAGCTTCGCCATTGCATTTACAAACAGATGTGTCAGGCGACCTGGCGCGCCTGCTCGCGGAGCGGGTCGCCGTAAATGCTCGGCAGACTGGATTTTCCGTGCAAGCGCCTGGTAAGACCGCGGCGCGCGACGCAAATGCCCGTTCGACGGAACCGGCCGAGTTGCATCTTTTTGCGTGGAGAATCGCATCGCTTTCGCCGTCCGAGGAATTACATTTGCTGGCGAAGTCGCAGCATGTGGAAGAACCGAAGGAAAACAATCCGGCCGATCCCGATCGGCGCTATGCTTGGGAGCGAAAAATTTTGGAGGAAAGAAAACTGATGCCCCTTGTGGCGCTTCCGGATTATTCAGGGCTCGCGCCCACTGTGCGCGATTGGCAGCCAAGTCCGTGGGGCGAATGGCGGCTCGCGGACGTGTGGCTCGAACCTGCTCCCGCACAAAAGCCTTCGGCTCCTGCAGTCAATACGCCGACGGGAGCGCGACCGTGAGCTTTCGCACCAAACTTTTCTGGGTGTTTTTGATCACAATGCTTGTCTCCGTTTCGGTTGTGGGCTACGCGGTGACTTATTACTCGCGCTCTGCCTTCGAAGAAATCGACCGCGAACGCACCGAAGCGCTCGTTGCGCAATTTCAAAAGGAGTATGTGCAGCGCGGCGAGGAAATCGCGCGCCAGCTGGATAACATTATCGGCTCCGAAATCACGCTGAAGACGGCGCTCGACCTGGCTAACCCGAATGCGGATCAGTCCATTTATTTTCGGGACGCTGCCGGAATCGCGCAAGACCACGGCCTTGATTTTGTCGAGCTGGTGAATTTTCAAGGCACGCTGATTTCGTCGGCGCAGTACCCCGCTCGTGTCGGGTACAAGGAAGAGTGGGTCACTCAGGTAAACGACTGGCGCGAAGCCGGCCCATTCCTTAGGAAAGAGGAGTTGCCGGACGGTTACGATCTTTCGCTCACCGTGGTGCGCGCTTTGCCTGTTGAAAAGAAAAACCTTTACATTGTCGGCGGCAAGAAAATGGATCGCCGTTTGCTGGCGTCGCTCGTATTGCCCGCGGGCATGCGGGCTTTGCTCTACCGCAACCTCGATCCGAGTTTTTCCACCGCACTGCTTCTCGATTCGAACGACACTCTGCAGAATGCCGACCGTTTTGAACCGCTGATCAATCAAATTCGGCAGCAGACTCAGCCGATGGTGAAGACCGTGGACTGGACCGGCGACGCTGCGGATGCGGAGACCTTCCACTCGATTCCGCTGCTTGGCCGCAACAACGAAGTGCTCGGCGCGCTGCTGGTCGGCAGCTCTCGCCGCGAACTTGTTTTGCTCACACGAAAGATTGTCTGGATCGCGGCTCTCGTCGGCGTGGCCGCGCTACTCATCGGATTGATTCTTACATGGTGGATTTCCCGCCGCATCACGCGCCCGATTGAAGAACTCGCCGAGGGCGCGCGCGATGTCGCTTCCGGCCGATGGGACCGCCACATTGATTTGCGCGGCCGGGATGAAGTCGGCCAGCTTGCGGGTGCGTTCAATGAGATGACACACACGCTTGCCTCGCAAAAGGAACGGCTTGTGCAAGCGGAGCGCGTCGCGGCGTGGCGCGAACTCGCGCGACGTCTTGCACATGAGTTGCGCAATCCGCTGTTTCCATTGCAAATCACGGTGGAGAATCTGCAGCGGGCGCGCCAACTGAGCCAGGATCAATTCCAGGAAGTTTTTAATGAGTCGACGGCGACGCTGAAGGCGGAACTCTCCAATTTGAACGCCATCGTCAACAGATTTAGCGATTTTTCAAAGATGCCAACGCCACGATTCACGCGCGTTCGGGTGAACGAGGCATTGCGGGACGCCATGCGGCTTTTTGAGCCGCAGTTTAACGCCGTAGGGAAGCCGCCGATTGGCACGGAGCTTTTTCTGGCCGAAGGACTGCCTGAAGTGGACGCGGATCCGGATCTGCTTCACAAGGCGTTTCAAAACTTGATACTCAATGCGCTAGATGCGATGCCGGCGGGCGGATCGCTTAAATTGCGAACTTCCGAACATGACGGAAAAGTTCGCATCGAAGTCACCGACACCGGTAGAGGGCTGACGCCCGAGGAATGTTCGCGGCTCTTCACACCGTATTACACGACGAAACAGCTTGGCACCGGCCTCGGTCTTGCCATTGTGCAGTCCATCGTGAGCGATCATCACGGGACGATTTCCGTTTCCAGCGAGGAAGGGCGCGGCACGACCTTCCGCATCGATTTGCCACTGCGGCAATCCAATGCACTTGTGAAACCCGCGGCCGAAGAACAGAAACTCGAGGGCACAGAGAGCGCCAAGGCTGCCGCGGTCGCGAACCAAGGATGAGCGGCACCGCGCGCGAAACTCCCATGACTCAAAAGGCGCATCTCTTGCTGGTGGACGACGATGCAAACACGCTTGCTTCACTATCGCGCGCGTTTCGCATGGCCGGGCATGAGGCGACGGTATGCGACAATGCGACGCGCGCGACGGAGTTATTGAAAACCGAAAAGTTCGACCTGATTTTTTCAGACGTAGTGATGCCGGGAAAAAGCGGCCTCGAATTTCTGGAAGAGATTCGCAGCGCGGGCGTTCGCACGCCGCTGATTCTCATCTCCGGCCAGGCGAACATTGAAATGGCAGTCCGAGCGACGAAGCTCGGTGCGCTCGATTTTCTGGAGAAGCCTCTTTCGACGGACAAGCTGCTTATTACCGTCGAAAACGCGCTTCGGCTGTCGCGGCTCGAAACAGAGAATCGCGAACTGAAAAAACGCCTCGGCAAGCACACGCTTGTCGGCAGCGGGCCAGCAATGAAGAAACTCCTGGCTCAAATTGACCGCGTCGCCGCAAGCGAAACCCGCGTCTGCATTCTAGGCGAGACCGGCACCGGAAAAGAGCTCGTGGCGCGAGCGATTCACGAGCGCTCTCCAAGGAAAGATGCGCCTTTTGTCACTTTGAATTGCGCTGCCGTTCCTGCCGAGCTTATCGAATCCGAGCTCTTCGGCCACGAAAAGGGCGCGTTCACAGGCGCTGCCTCGCGCCACACCGGCAAATTCGAACAAGCGGAAGGTGGCACACTTTTTCTCGATGAAATCGGCGACATGCCCGTCGCCATGCAGGCAAAACTTCTGCGCGTTTTGGAAGAGGGGGAGGTCGAGCGTGTTGGCGGCGACAAGCCGGTAAAAGTGAATGTTCGTGTCGTGGTCGCGACACACCGCAACCTGGAAGAGCTCGTCAAACAGAATACGTTCCGGAGTGATCTCTTTCATCGCATCTACGTTTTTCCACTTGTGTTGCCGCCGTTGCGCGAACGTCCGGAAGATTTCGTGCCGCTGGTCGCGCATTTTGCGGGACAAGTCGCCGCGCAAAACGGCTGGAAGGAAAAAACTTTCTCGGTGGAGGCGATTGCGGAATTGCAAAAATATTCTTGGCCCGGGAACATCCGCGAGTTGCGCAATATCGTCGAACGGTTGGTGCTGCTTGCCGAAGGAGATACGGTGGGAAGGGAAGATGTTCAGCTGACACTGCCTGCCGGTGCGGGCAGCGGAGATGGCACAACGCGTTCCTCTTCGATTTCCGCAACTGGAACGCTCGCCGAGCGTACGGAAGGTTTCGAGAAAGAAGTCCTGCTCGCCGAAATTCGCCGTAACAACTTTCACATGACCAACGTCGCGCGCGCCCTTGGCCTCGAGCGCAGCCATCTCTACAAAAAATGCCAGCAACTTGGCATTGACCTGCAGTCTCTTCGCAAGCCCGAATAGTCCCGATCTGAACTGCTGGAATTTAGAGATGATGAAGCGGCATCGAGTAAATCTGTATCACGATGAAGACCACGCCAACCGCCGCAGAAAATAGGAAAGCCGTCAGAGGAGCAATTCCGTGCGCTTCCTGGAAGACCATTGCAAATACGCAGATCCACGCGATCCCCGCCGCCAACGGACCGATGAATGGAATCAGCACGAGTACATATACGATTGACCCCAGGAGCAGCGGCCCCAGCAATTGCGTGAATTTTCCCGATCCTGCTGCGAACCACTTTGACAACGCGTGGCAAACGGCCACACGTATCAGGTCCAGTAGCCCCGCTCCGATGACCAGAATCGCGAGCGACGCCGCAATAATCATTGCGTGTTCAAATCGTCCTGCCAGTAGGAAGCTCACAACTGGAGTGGCCAATTGCATTGCAACTGCGAACACGTAAATCAACACGCCGTACAAGATGGCATTCGGGTCGTTCATCGTTCGGCGGATTGCTGCATCGTCCCACGTCGCTATTCGAAACGCTTCCTGCAGGTAATGGAATAGCGCAAATCCCTTCGGTGGGGCCGGAACATCAGAAACTTCCGCTGCTGCCGCGATTCCCGCGCAATTGTGGGCGACGCCGTAATCCTGACCACAAACTTCGCACCTCATGGACAAGACTCCTCGCAAAAACAGGCGGAGTGTATCACGCGATCCGGATACAAAACGACAGGCGCCCGGTTCGACTAGCGGCGAAAACTTTCGACGTGCGACAATCTTGCCGATGAATCCTCTCATTCCGCTTGGACCTTCCCTCGCCGCCGCGTGCGCGGGCCTCATCGCCTATGGCGCCGCTTACCCGCGTTCGCAACTCTTTGGCGCGACACTTTGCCGCACGAACTCGCCTCGCAAGCTCGCGATCACGTTCGACGACGGCCCGAACCCGGCGCTGACGCCGAAGCTCCTCGATTTGCTCGACAACCACAATGCACGCGCCACGTTTTTTCTTATTGGAAAGTACGTTCGCGAGTGTCCTGACCTGGTTCGAGAAACCGTTGCGCGCGGCCATCTCGTCGCCAATCATACGGATACTCACCCAAATCTTTTTTGGCTTGGCCCCAGTGTAATTCGAGCCGAGCTGCACCGATGTCACGAGGCAATTGGCGCTGTTTTAGGCGCGCCTCCAAAATGGTTTCGTCCACCTTACGGATTTCGCAATCCCTGGGTCGTAAAGACTGCCGCTGAACTTTCCATGCGCGCCGTCATGTGGACGCTGCTTCCCGGCGATTGGAAGCCTCGGCCTTTGGAAAAACTCATTGGCAATTTGGCGCCAATCGCGACCAATGCGCAAAAGAATCTCTCCAACCAGGGAGCCACCGGCGACGTTCTTTGCCTACACGACGGCGGCCACCGCATCCAGAACGCCGACCGCACGCGCACGCTCCAGGCACTCGAGCACTGGCTCCCGCGCTGGCGCGATGCTGGCCTCGAATTTGTTACAATTGAAGAAGCGGTGCGCACTCCCGCTGCTTAATCATGGACAATCGCGCGTTTTACACGGAACGGGAAGAGAACAAGCAGCAAAAGCTCGTCTGCCCGAGTTGCCGCAACGAATTTACCGCTTCGATTCGCTGGAAGGTTTGCACCAAGAAGAGAGAATTGCCGCGCGGCGCCAGCTCCGAGGACCGCGCCAAGTTCGCCAAGGCGTCTTCTTACATGGTGCGGCTCGATGATCTTGTCGCCTGCCACAAATGCCGCAAGCGCATCGAACTCACCGGTCAATCCACTATTCTCATCAACGACAATCTTGGGGACCGCAACGCCGATCCGGAAAATTTTGGCAACCGCTAAAGCCTCCCTAAATCTCCGGATACATCTCAAAAAACGCCTGCACCGACTGATGAAACGTCGCCTCAATTTCTTCCTTGCTGCCCTCAATCAGATGCATCGCGACGCGCGCCGTCTTCCCGTTTTTGAGCACCACGGTGGCATCCCGCACTTCCGCCAAATCCTCCTCGGGCAGCAGCCGTAATCCATAAATCAAAGCCAGTTTGGCCATTCTTGTCTCCATACACGCCGAGTATGGCCCAGCGTGCCCAAGCGCTCGTACTTTTGTCAAATCTGCTTGTGTCGCGATGACACCAACTCATTGTTAGGTGAGCGTAGTGATGGACGGATACATCCGTATGCCCTACTATCTGCATCACAGGGGACAGTCCGGAGGATCTTCAATGTTGCCCAATCTGAGCCACCCTCGGAAACTCACTCTAGGTCTTGCCGTTCTTCTCGCCTTCGCCACCGTGGCCCGCTCGCAGGAATCCGTTGGGCCGCAAACATCGGCGCCGCCACCGGTTCCGCCAGCGCAGAAAGCAGAGCCAACACCAAGCGGCAAGAAAGTTTCCGTGCCTGCGGGCACGCGCCTCGCCGTGGTACTCGAAAACGGCATTTCCACGCGCAGCGCGCGCGCGGGGGATTCGCTCTATTTCCATACGGCGTTTCCAGTCACACAGAATAATCGCGTCGTCATTCCTGTGGGTTCCTACATTCGTGGCTCGCTGCTCGAAAGCAAACGGCCTGGCCGCATCAAAGGCAAGGGCGAATTTCGACTTCGCCTCGAATCGCTGATTTTTCCGAACGGTTACACAGTAGACCTGATGGCCGCGCCCCGCAGCGCTGATACGGGCGGACGGGAAACCACAGATTCCGAAGGCAAAGTCACTGGTCCCGGAGGAAAGGGAAGAGATGCAGGGACAGTGGCCGAAACGACCGTAACCGGAGCTGGAATTGGCGCAATTGCCGGTGGCGGCAAAGGTGCGGGAATCGGCGCTGGCATCGGTGGACTGGCCGGACTTGCAGCGATTCTCTTGACCCGCGGGCCGGAAGCGCAACTTCCGCGCGGCTCCACTCTGGATATCGTTATCGAGCGCGACTTGACGCTCGATTCGGGTTATTTGGATTTTGACGGCACGGGGCGCCCGGTGCACATCACGCGCTCGGTCTCGCGGCGCGATCAAGAAGAACGGCGCTAAATTTGCGCCGTCGATGTTGAAAAAACTAATTTGCCGCCGCGTGATTCTGTTTCTCCGTCTTCGCAAATCGCATCGGGCTAAATCGCTCCCACTCGATGCCGGCGCTTCGAAGCGTGATCCACTCGCGCACCAGCTTCGCTGTAATCGGCGTCAAAAGCACTCCGCTCCGAAAATGCCCTGTGGCAATCACGAGGCCCTGCAAATCGGCAGGCCCAAGAATCGGCAAATGGTCCGGCGAGTCCGGCCGCAATCCTGCCCAGGTTTCCTCGAGGCGCGCGTGCTCGAACGCGGGAACAAGATCGATCGCCGCCGAGAGTAATTTTCTTTGTCCCCCGGCCGTCAGCGTTTTGTCGAAGCCCGAATATTCCACGGTCGCGCCGGCCAGAATTCTTCCGTCATTCCGCGGCACGAGGTAAATTTCATCGCCCCACAGCACACGTTCAATTTTTGCATCAGGACAAACTAGAGAAATCATTTGTCCCTTTGCCGGCCGCACCGGAGCATACGATTCGGCGCCCTGAATCTGCGCCGAAAAACATCCCGCGGCAATCACCGTATGTTCTGCGGAAATCTTTTCGCCGCCCGAGATAAACCCTCTACACGTATTGCCCTCGCGCCAGATGAGCTCCACTCCAGCTCCCGCAAGGATCTCGACGCCACTTTTCTTCGCGCTCGCCAGCACCGCCTGCGTCAGCAAACGATTGTCTACCGACGCCTCCGCCGGCCGTAGTACAGCCGCTTCCACGTCTTCCCGCAAACTCGGTTCCATCTCCCGGGCATCGGCTGCGCTGATTGGCTCAGCTTGCAATCCGAGTCCATGATGCAGCGCGATGATTGTGCTCAGTTCCTCGCGTGCATGCCGTGAAGTCAGCACTTCCAGTGTGCCCTTTGCCCGATATCCCACTTTTTGGCCGGAGAGTTCCTCCACCGTCGCAACAAATTCCGGATAAAGTGCCATGCTCGCTTTACCGAGCGGCACCAATGCAATCATCGCTGGACTCTCCGGCGCAGGCGAAAGAATTCCTGCGCTCGCCCACGATGCTTCTTTCCCGGGTTCCTGCCGGTCGAAGAGTCCCACTCGCAATCCGGCGCGCGCCAACTCAAGCGCAATCGAGCCGCCAATCAGGCCGCCGCCCGCAATCGCCACATCAAATGTCTTCATACTGAGATTCTATCGCAACCGCGAAGCGAGCAGCGGGAGGCCACTCTCGCCTCAGCAAACGTGCTTTCAAAAAGACGCTACTAAATCTTGCGATAATATCTGCGCCTTCTTCGCAAGATTTCTTGCGCGAGCCCAGTCTCCTTCGCCGCCTGCCTCGCGCGCTTCCGCTACAAATCCAGTTATTTTCGAAACTGTGTCCGCCTGTACCGCGCTCAAAGTTTTTCCGCGTGCTGCCGCCAGATTTCGCTCGGCGACTGCGATGCTTTCGGCGACCTGCTCTTTCGCTACCGCTGTTTCTTGCGGGCTCAATTCAGGGACAAGCAGCTGCTCTTTAATCCCATTGGAGTTTTCCGAACCCGATGGTGAGGTTCCCTTCGGCCGGGGAGGAAGCGGCCGCCCTCCGAAAATCCGCACCCCATTTGAGGGAGGTTCGACGCGAATATCCGGCGTAGCGTCGTCAGCTCCCGAGGCGTTAGCTGCACGCGCAATCGGCGGATTGGGTCGCACCATAACTGCCGTCGCCCATGGAGTCGCGTGCGCTTTTCGTTCCGCGCAGCCTCCCAGCCCCGCGATCGCGCCCAAAAGTAGAGCCGCGTGCCCCGCATACCAATCTCGCGCACAAACGGTCGCTTTTTTCACCCGCGTCCCCATCATCGTCAGGCGGCCAGCGGCAGCTCGATGCGGAACGTCGTGCCGCGGCCAACCTCCGAAGTAAAATCAATCGAGCCGTTATGCAGCTGCACGATACGAAAAGTACTTGCCAGTCCGATTCCGCTTCCCCCCGGCCTCGTTGTGAAAAATAGTTGAAAAATCTTTTGCCGGTTCTCGAGCGGAATTCCTCGGCCCGTATCTGTAACGCAGATTTCCGCCATCTCCGCGCGTCGCGTCAACTCCAAACGGATTTGCCCGCCGCCTGGCATCGCATCGACCGCGTTCAGCACAAGATTCAGCACAGCCTGCTTCAGCAGATCACGATCCACAAAAACTTCCGGGACGTCAGTGGGCAGCGACTGCACCACTTCCACATTTGCCTTTTGCAGTTGTGGTCGCGCCACGTCCAGCACTTCACCGAGCAACTGCCATAATTGTGTCTGCTCCAGACGCACTTCCATGGGCCGCGTGAAATCCAGGAATCGCTTCACCACCGCGTCCAGCCGGTCAATCTCTTTGTCCAGCACCTGCACTGCTTGATGCGAGTTCGATTCCTGATCGGGGGGCAGCGACTCTTTCAAATTCTCCAGCCACAGCCGCATCGAATTCAGCGGATTCTTGACTTCGTGCGCGACTCCGGCCGTGATACGTCCCATCGCTGCCAGCCGCTCGCTCACTTGCAGTTGCGTGTTGATGCTTTCGATCGAATCCAGGTCGCGCAGGGTCACCAGCGCGCCCATTTTTTCGCCATCTTCCTGAATCGCCTGCACACTTACGCCAACCCGTTTCGTTCCTTCGCTCGTCTCTAGCTCAACTTCAGCCGCGGTTTCGCTCAGTGTATCGCCTTCGAAATGAAGAGCCTGCCGAAGAGGATGCCCTGCCGGAAAAATCTCGGCTACTCGCTTTCCCAAGAACTGCCCGGCCGGCGCCCCCAGAAACTTCTCCGCTGCGGGACTCACCATCACGGCTCGCGCTTCGCGGGTAAAAAGCAGCAACCCGTCTTCCAGCCCAGCCATCACGGAATTCAGATTTTCCCGCATCGTGCTGAAAATTTCGTGCACGCCGCGCAACTGCTGTCCAACTTGTGAAATCTTCTTACTCACAAGGCCCAGTTCATCGGCGCCGCCCGCAAATCCGGTTGCTTGCGCTACCGGCGCATCGAACTGTCCGGCGGAAATTCGATCCAGTTGCGTGCTGATTTCTTGCAACGGCGCGAGTGTCGCGCCGCTCACCACCATTGCGAGCCCCGTCGAAACCAGCAGGGCCACCAGCGCAATCGCGGCGGAGTTCCGCAAGCTCGGCATGATTTCGTTGCGCAGCAGCGAAATCGAAACCCCAACGCGCACTTCGCCGAACGGTTCGCCGCCCATCGTGAAGGGATATCGCACTTCGTACACCGGCTGCGGCCCGAACAGCGCTTTCATCTGTTTAAAAATATTTGCCCGCTCCAATTGTCCAAACAGCGGCCTCTGCAATACTGTCGTGCCCGGCATTTGCGGATCGCTCGACGCCAGCACCATGCCGTATTTGTCCACGATCATCACGTCGTACATCCAGGCGTTTGCGCCGAGCGGCGCCTGCAACTCTTCGGCAAGTCCTTCATTTCGTTCAAAGGCCTTCCTCACGTAATCGCGCCTGTCCTCCGGCGAGTCCGAGGCCGCTTCTAGCCCGCTCTGCTTCGCGTCTGCAAGCGAACGCTTCGCTTGCGCAAACACCTGTTGCGTCAGCTCGTTCGCTCGATTGCTTGTTTCTTGGATCACCTGGCCGGTAAGCCGGGCAAAGTAGACGCCGGATAGCACTACGACGACGAGGAACACCAGCCCCGTCATCACCAGCGTGAGCTTCGTGCGCAGCCGTAGCTGCAACTTCTACTCTCCTTCGGCGCTTGCGCCGCCGTATTCCTTCAATTTGTTGTGCAGCGTCTTCAAGCTGATGCCCAGCAACTCCGCCGCCCTTGTTTTGTTGTTGTTCGTTGCGTTCAACGTCTGCAAAATCAGCTCGCGCTCCATCGCTTCCACGGTCGTCCCAATCGGAAATTTCAGTCCGCCTAGATCGCTCGCGCCTTTCGTCGTCGTCTTTCCAAACTCTCCTGGCAGACACGCGCGCGAAATCAAATCTTTCTCGCACATGATCGTCGAGCGCTCCAGCACGTTGCGCAACTCACGGATATTTCCCGGCCACGTGTGGCTCATGAAAATGTCCATTACTTCCGCGCCGACTCCGCGCACGCTCTTCCCATGCTTGGCATTGATGTCGCGCAGAACATGTTCTACGAGCAGCGGAATGTCTTCCTTGTGGTCCCGCAGCGGCGGCAGATTGACGTGAAACACATTCAATCGGAAATACAAATCCTGCCGCATGTGCCCGCTCGAAACCGCTTGCTCCGGATCCTTGTTTGTGGCCGCCAGCACGCGGACGTCCACCGGAGTCTCCACCTTGCTCCCCAGCCGCCGTACTTTGCGGTCTTCCAGCACGCGCAACAGTTTCGCCTGCGTCGGCGCTGGCATCTCGCCGATTTCATCCAGCAGCAGCGTCCCGCCGTCCGCCAATTCGAAACACCCCACGCGCCGCTCCGCCGCTCCCGTGAATGCGCCGCGCTCGTGTCCGAAAATCTCGCTCTCCATCAAGCTTTCGGGGATCGCCGAGCAGTTAATCGCCACAAATGGCCCGCCCGCCCGCGGCGAAAGCTTGTGCAGCGTACGCGCCACGATCTCTTTTCCAGAACCGGTCTCGCCCGTGATTAGCACTGAGGCCGAACTTGGCGCGGCCATCTCTATAATCCGCATCACGTCCTGCATCGGTTTCGATCCGCCGACGAGGTCGCCCAGCCGCCCCGCTTCGCGCAATTGCCGTTGCAGCACGGCCAATTGCCGCGCATCGCGCGCCTTGGCCAGCGCGCGATCCAGCAGAGCGTGGAGCACCGGTCCCTTCAGCGGCTTCTCGATGTACCAGAACGCGCCCGCCTCAATCGCTGCCACTGCGCGCTCTTCGCTTCCTTTTCCCGTAATGATTACCGTTGGAACGTCTGTCAGCTCTGGCCCAAGTTGCTTCAACAGGTCCAGCCCGTTCATGCCGGGCAATTCGACGTCGGCGATCAGCGCATCCGGCTGAAACCCGCCAAACTTCGCCAGCGCATCTTCCGCCGTGCCCACACCAAGCACTTCGCAACCCCACCGTTGCAAAAGCTGTTCGTAGCCTTTGCGGGCGTTCTCTTCGTCTTCCACGATTAGCACGCGGTCTTTGCGCTCTCCGGTCTCGACCGCGCGCACCGCTGCCTTTTTGTCATCGCTCATTCGCGACCCTCTTCCCGGGCTGTCGCTCTTATTTTGGCAGATTGAACCGCGAATGGACACACGGATTCCCGCAGACGCAAGCAGGTTGCCTTTTTGGGCTGCGGCGGTCCTACGCCGCTCTTAGGATGTGTGCCGCCAAGAAAACTTGACCCAGTTCACACCGGGCGATCAGTGGAGTCCTACTCCTTTACGAGATACAACGCCCGCTCCAACTCCAATTCCAGCTTCGATCCCTTTGGCAGAACAATCTCGTGCCCGCGCCCGCTTTCCATCAAATACGCCGCGAGCGCCGACTCCGCCGCCTTCGTGACGGCTTCCTTCGCGTTCTTGTCCTTCACGCCTTTTACAGCGCCCATCGCCGCACCTTCCGCCGCCGCTTCTCCCGCCGATTGCTGCGTCGATTTTTTTCCTTCAATGACGCCTTCCGTGCCCGGCCCGGTCTTCACACTGTGATCTCCCGGCACGTCCACAACATCCGCCACAATTGGCAGAACGCCAAAACGCGTTTTGATTTCGTCAAACACCACCCACAACTTTGCGCGCCCCGTGACGCTCGCAGGCTCAACGCGGCTTACGTGCGCGCGAATCTCCGCCCCCGACGGCAAATAGAATCCGCTCCCCGCTTCCAGCGGCTCCATAGTCCGCACTTTGAATTTGAAATTGCCCTTGCAGTCGCCCGTGCTCAACTCATCTTCGAGGCGCACCAAAACGCGCGTCCCCGGAACCACGGCAAATGTCTCCAGCGGCAATCCATGACGCGAACCATCCGCAGGTTGCGTGGGCGCGGTTGCTGGCGCCGGTGTTGGTGTCACTTGGCCTTCGAGCGTGTCTCGAGATACAACCGGCGGTCTATCGTCCTCGGGTTTTTGTGCCTGCGCCTCGGTGTTTACGCCCGCTGCCGCAATCACTATCGCCGTCAAAAACAGCTTCCCCATTTCTCTCATTGGTCCGTTCCCTCTCTCCGTCTGGCAAAGAGAAAGCACGCCACGCGCCGCCAGCCATTTCCGGCGGCTTTATAACTCCTTCTTCTAACTGAACTTACGAGCATGGATTTTCCATCACTCGCTATCGCAATCGAAAACTGTCGCCCAGTTCTGTCATGGTCGCCATCCAAACCCGCCATTTGGAGTGCAGCGGCCAGACACCTGCCCCGATCCGGTCGGGGCCGCTTTTACGGATTCAACGCTACGAAAACGCGTCCGGTCACCCAAGCTTTCGCACTGCGATTATTAGCTTCAGCTCTCTTTCAAACGCGATTGAATTCTTTTCAAAACTTTTTTGTACATCTCAGCCGTCACCCTTCCCGTTTGCGTATTCTGCTGGCTCGGGTGGTACACGCCAATTAGCACAGGCCCATCCTTCACGGGACGTTCCTCCGCCCCATGCGCAAAAACAAATTCCGCCCGCGACATAATCTTTCCTTCCTGCTTCAAAATTTCCAAATAGGCGTCCCACGCAATCTTTCCGAGCGCCAGCACCACGCGCGGCCGCAAAGTTTTCAGCTCATGCTCCAAATACGGCCTGCAATTCAAAATTTCTTGCAACTCCGGCTTGTTCCCGGGCGGCGCGCATCGCACCGCTGCCGCAATGTACGCGTTCTTCAATTTCAGCCCGTCATCGCGGTGCAGGGAAGTAGCCTGATTCGCAAATCCCGCCTTATGCAACGCCGCATACAAAAAATCCCCGCTCCTGTCTCCCGTGAACACGCGCCCCGTCCGATTCGCTCCATGAGCCGCAGGCGCCAGCCCTAAAATAAAAAGCTGCGCCCACGGATCGCCAAATCCCGGCACAGCCTTTCCCCAATATTCCCATTCGCGAAACGCGCGCCGCTTCACCCGTGCCACTTCCTCGCGATACTTCACCAGCCGCGCGCATTTTCGGCACGCGATAATCTGCTCGTTCAAAACGTGAAGGGGAGTGCTCGACTCAGTCATTCGCCGCGGAGCTCCGCCGCGTCATCATTCGCTTCAAATCAATGTACGGCGTCGCTCCCTCGAACATGGATTGGCAGCTTCGCCCTTCGATCATCTCTTTGGCCACGCGCTGCACCACGCCCATCGCCGCCCGCATGATGCCCGAACCTGTGCTCACTCGCGCCACGCCCGCTTTTTCGAGCTCCGCAACCGGTGGGCACGCCGGCGTCGCCAGAACATTTAGTGGCGCTTCGACGGCTTTCACTAGCTTTGTAATTGTCTCAAGGTCCGTTATGCCAGGCGCAAAAGCACAATCCGCTCCAGCTTTGCGATATGCCCGCAACCGTTCCACCGTCCGCTCGAACCGCGTTTCCTCCGATCCAACCACCGCCAGATACACATCCGTCCGTGCATTCAACACAAACGGTACTCCCATCGCCGACGCAGCTTCCCGCACCGCCTGAATTTTTTCGATCTGGCGCGGCAATTCCACCAGCGGATTCTTTTCGTCTCCCGACAAATCCTCAAGATTCATTCCGATTGCCCCGGCCTCGATCGCCGCCTTCACCGTCTCCGCGATTGCTTTCGGAGTCGTCCCATACCCCGCTTCCAGATCGGCCGTCACCGGCACGCGCACGGCGCGCGCAATTCGCGCCACCATGGACAACATTTCGTCGCGCGAAATAATCTGTCCGTCCGCGTAACCTAGCGAATACGCAATCCCCGCGCTAGTCGTCGCAATGGCCGGGTGCCCCGCTTCTTCCAGAATTCGCGCGCTGGCAACGTCCCACGCATTCGGCAAAAAAAGTAATTTCGCCCCGTGATGTAGTTTTCTAAATTGTTCTGCCTTTTCGGCCTGCGTTCGAATGTCCATGGGTACCCCTCGTTTCAACGATCTTCACATTTAGCTTAGGTTCGCGAACTCATCGCAGGAACGTCCAATTTGGAGCGTCTTTCAGGTATTTTTCAAAATCCTCAAAAGCGCCACTGCCTGGTTGCGCTCTTCGCTTTTCGCTCCGTAGAGCAGCGTCACTTTTTTATGTTCTTTCTCAAGCTTTCGCAGCGCGGCCATCGCTTGCGGCTGCGCTTTCATTTCCGCGCGATAGCGCTTCTGAAACTCCGGCCACTTCTCCGGCTCATGCCCGAACCACTTTCGCAACTCCGTGCTCGGCGCCACTTCCTTCAGCCAAACGTCCACGTGCGCCTTCGATTTCGTCAACCCGCGCGGCCACAAGCGGTCGACCAGCACTCGATAACCGTCATCTTTGGCAGGCGGATCGTATACCCGCTTTGCTACGAACATTGTTCACCTCTACTGCAACAGCGCCAGCACTTCGTCGTGAATCTTCCCATTCGTGCTCAGCAAACTTCCTTCATAGATCGTCCGTTTCCCCGTAATCGTCGTGGATTTTCCTCCCGCTTCCTCCACGATCAAAATCAGCGGCGACAAATCCCACGGTTTCGAAGTCCAATCGAGCGCCGCCTCGACCGCGCCTTCCGCCACCAGCATGTGCTGCCAAAATCCGCCAAACGATCTGCTGTTTCGCGCCGCGTCCAGGTATTTTCGAATCCGCTCCTGATCCGACGAATCCTTGCTCGGCCCGGTTCCCGTACTGAACACCATCGACTTGCCCAATTCCGCGGTGTCCGAAACATGCAAACGCTCTCCGTCCCGATACGCTCCCTCGCCCTTGTACGCCCACCAGCGTGAGTGCAATCCCGGCGCGCTCACCATCGCCGCCACGATGTCGCCTCCTTTCTCAATTCCCATCAGCGTTCCAAACGTCGGTATCCCGCGCGAAAACTCCTCGGTCCCGTCAATCGGATCAATAATCAGTCGTGCCCGCGCTCCTGCCGGAACATTCGCTCCGCTTCCGCCCATCTCTTCGCCCAGAACGTCCAGCGGCAGTCCGCTCGCCGCCACGCGCGCCCGCGCCATCGCCTCTACTTCCTTGTCCGCCTGCGTCACCCGCGTTCCATCGCGCTTCTTTTCAATCTGCAAATCGTCCGTGCGAAAATATTTCAGCGCAATCGCGTCCCCCTCCTTTGCAATTTCCTCCAGCAATTTCGCGTACTGTGCGCTATAACTCGTCATCTCTCCGCCCTATGTTTTTCTTCTCCGAAAACTGACGACTGAAAACTGAGGACTGACGACTCGGCCGCCGTTTGACACTCGTTCCTGCACTCCCTAGCATAATAACTCACACCCATGCACACTCCCGTTCCCACCGGCACCGTTCTCGACCGCATTCTGGAAGCGCGCCGCGCCGAAGTCGAGCATCGCAAGAAAGTTTTGCCCGAAACCGCACTCAAATACGGCGTCGCCGCCGCAACCCCTCTCCGCGATTTTTCCGCCGCCCTCGTGCGGCCCGGCCTCAACGTTCTCGCCGAACTAAAACCTGCCTCGCCCTCTCGTGGCATTCTTCGCGAGCCGTTCGATCCCATCTCTCTCTCCACTTCTCTCGAATCCGCGGGCGCCGCCGCACTGTCGGTCCTCACCGAAGGCGAATTCTTCCGCGGCACGCTAAAGTATCTCCGCGACGCCCGCAAATCCGTCGAAATCCCCGTTTTACGCAAGGATTTCATCTTCGATCCCTGGCAAATCTGGGAAACGCGAGCCAATGACGCCGACAGTTTCTTGCTCATCGTCGCCGTGCTGAATGACCACCAACTCAGCGGGCTTCTCTCTCTCGGCCGCGAATTGAAAATGGAGCCGCTCGTCGAAGTGCACACGTCCGCCGAACTCGACCGCGCCCTCAGCGCTGGCGCAAAAATCATCGGCGTCAACAATCGCAACCTGAAAACGCTCGACGTCCGCGTTGAGACTTCTTTCGAACTCATTGAAAAAATTCCCCACGACTGCATCGCCGTCAGCGAATCCGGCATCGCCTCGCACGCCGAAATCGCAAAGCTGCGCGCCGCCGGCTACGACGCCTTCCTCATCGGCACCAGCATCATGCTCGCCCCCGACCCTGCCGCCGCCCTCTCCACGCTGCTGGGATACTGACGGTGCATTCCAGTGCTTGATAGAAACTCACCCTCATCCCGCCCCTACTGTGAAATTCCTGGTTTTGAAGAACTCGGCCTCGAAGACAGTTGGGTAATGGGCATTCAGGAAGACACCTCTGGAATCGTTTTCGATGTCGATTTTGCCCTGTGCTTAAATCACCCGTTCTTCACGCCGCCGCTTCCCGACGAAATGAATTCCTTCCGCCGCGGCCACATCCGGTTCCCGGAGCCGTCCTCGGTAACGTGGTACCGCAAAAGCATGACGCCAAATTACGATTCCACCGGCGAGGCCGACTTCGGAAATTTCGACTCATTTTACTTTTCCCGGGTTTGCTTCCATCTGGAGGGCGATTGGGGCGAACTCGAAGTCATCTCCGCGCCCCCGACAGTGGACTATCTAGAAAAAAGGGACATACCCAATTGAAAAACGTGCGCATCAAAATCTGCGGCGTTACCCGCGCGCAAGATGCCCGCCTCGCCGAAAAACTCGGCGCCTACGCCATCGGCCTGAATTTTTACGAAAAATCTCAGCGCGCCGTCGCTCCCGCCGACGCTTGGAAAATTCGCAAGCATCTCGCTCCCACCACCGAAGCCGTCGGCGTCTTCGTCAATTGGAAACCGGAAGTGATCATGTATCTTGTCCACGCGCTCCAGCTGACCAGCGTCCAGCTTCACGGAGACGAAACGCCTAAGCAACTCAACTATCTCGAGGACGCTCTCCCCGTCATCAGGGCTTTTCGCATCGGCCCTGGTTTTTCCATGTCCGCATTCAAAAAATTCCGCCGCGCTTCGTACTTTCTTCTCGACGCCGCGGGGCGCGGCGAATACGGCGGCACCGGCAGAACCTTCGACTGGTCCATCGCCCAAAAAGGCGCCGCCTCCCACAAAATCATTCTCGCCGGCGGCCTCACTCCTGAAAACGTCGGCGAAGCCATTCTCACCGTCCGCCCCTACGCCGTCGATGTCGCCAGCGGCGTGGAATCTCGTCCTGGCATCAAAGACGCCGACAAACTCCGCGAATTCTTCGCCGAAGTCGCCCGCGCCAACCGCGCCCTCGCCGCCAAATAAGTTTATTCGAGTAACTCTGGTAGGGAACTACTTAGAGTTCTTCCCGCCGCAAGCCCACTTCGCTTCAATCTCTTTTTCTCTTGTTGGATCTTTCATGCCCTTCGATAGCACAACGACATCCCATGCTTTTCGCACGATAAACTTGTGGCGGAACCCACCCAGGTGGCCGTAACTTCCGCCGGTTTTGAACACTCCGGTCACGCTAAGGTTAACTATTCCTGCGTCCTTCTGGGCTGTATTTATGGCTCTCTGCGAAGCATCGTCCATATCATCCGAAAAATCGAGCCACACTTTTCCGTTGTCCCTGCAAGTCACGCAATATACGTAGGACCACTCAAATCCATATTTCCACGTGGTGCGAAACGTTACTTCCTTTCCGTCGTAGAGTTCAGCGCGCTTGAGCAATTCGCAGAATTCAGTACGCACCACGCGCGTTTCTGAAGTTCCCGCCGCTTGCGCAAGCACTAATCCCAAAATCAGTCCGCCGACCAATCGCATAGTGCTTCCTTCTTACAACCATCACGGCTTTCAAGCAATTCACTTACGCCTTGTCCTGGCTGTACAGTCCTCACCTGTGTGAGACAATATAAATTCCATGGCCTCCCAACTCACTATCCCCGCCTCCGTTCCCGGACGTTTCGGCCCCTACGGCGGCCGCTACGTCCCCGAAACGCTCATGGTCCCCCTCCTCGAACTCGAGCGCGTTTATGAACAAGCCAAATCGGACGCAACCTTTCAGGCCAAGTTCAATGATCTATTAAAAAATTTCGCTGGCCGTCCCACGCCGCTTCAATTCGCCAAACGTCTCACCAAACACCTCGGCGGCCCGCGCATCTACCTCAAACGCGAAGACCTTCTCCACACCGGCGCGCACAAAATCAACAACGCCATCGGCCAGGGCCTTCTAGCCGTACAAATGAAAAAGCCGCGCATCATCGCGGAAACGGGCGCAGGCCAGCACGGCGTCGCCACCGCCACCGTCGCCGCCCATCTCGGCCTCGAATGTGTCGTCTATATGGGCACCGAGGACATGGATCGTCAGGCCCTCAACGTCTCCCGCATGCGCATGCTCGGCGCGGAAGTCGTCGGCGTCAATTCCGGCAGTCGCACGCTCAAGGACGCCATCAACGAAGCCATGCGCGACTGGGTCACCAATGTTCGCACCACGCACTACCTTCTCGGCTCCGTTCTCGGCGCGCATCCGTATCCGACGATGGTCCGCGATTTTCACTCCTGCATTGGCCGCGAAGCCCGCGCGCAAATTCTCGCTGCGGAAAAGCGCCTACCCACGCATCTTTTCGCTTGCGTAGGCGGCGGCTCGAACGCCATCGGCCTCTTCCACGAGTTTTTGAAAGACGAAAATGTAAAGCTGGTTGGAATCGAAGCTGGCGGCCGCGGCAATGGACTCGGCGAACATGCGGCTCGTCTCGGTGCCGCGCAAGGTTTTAGTGGCTCGCGCCCGGGCGTCCTGCAAGGCACTTACACCTACGTTCTACAAACCGAAGACGGACAAATCGCTACCACGCACTCCATTTCCGCCGGCCTCGACTATCCCGCCATCGGCCCCGAGCACGCCTGGCTCGCCGATCAGCGCCGCGCTGAATATTCCGCCGTCTCTGACGCCGCCGCCCTCGACGCCGCGCGCACCCTCGCCCGCACCGAAGGCATCATCCCCGCGCTCGAATCCGCCCACGCCATCGCTGGCCTCATCGAACGCGTAGCTGGTTTTTCTTCGGGTTTGGGTGCCCCACCCTTGGTTTCTAAGGGTGGGGCGGTGTCAACTACAGGCAAGGGCCGTCTCACCCGGGACGATCTCGTCATCCTCAATCTCTCCGGCCGCGGCGACAAAGACATGGCCACCTACTCCCGCCAATTCGAAAAATAATCCGGCTCTTGTAGCGGCCGCCTTCCGAGGCGGGCGCATTTCTCATCCGATGCGCCGAATCTCTGGCTCGCTTAGTCGAGCTATTTTGAATTGCCGACGAGTTGAATCAGTCCTTGAATCAAAGCCACAGAACTGCAAAAGATTCCCAAGTAGCCGACGAATCTCACTATCTTTAGGTCTGTGCTCGATGGCTCCTGTCAGCGGAAGACTCTATGCGCAGTGCGTACAAAGCCGGGCGCTCCCAGTAATAGCCATGACAAGAGATAGAAAAAGATTGCCAAAAAAAAGTACCCAATACGATTGGAAGTCATACGGTCCCCGAACATTTTCCCTTAACGAAATCCTCACTCCGGTTTCGGTGTCGAATTCCACATCTCCTGCTGCACCCTCCAATTTCCATCCCCCTCCCGGTGCAGCACCAGCGCAATCTTCCCCCAATGATCGATCACCGGCTTGTCGTCCGGCGGCTGAATCACCTGATGCTCAATCCCCCATTCCGTCGCCCAGTCTCCGCACACGCGAATGTCATGAAAACTCATCTCCACCTTCAACATCTTGTACGCCGCCAAATGGCTGACCGCATCTCGAATAAAATTCGTCACCGCCGCTTTCCCCACAAGGGGTGTCGTCTCCGGCGACAAGCTCGCTCCCGTCTCCGACCACATCCCGATAATCGTGGTCGTGTCCATCCGCGCATGTGCGTCCTGGAATTTCTGGTTGAACTCCCACACTTTCTGGTCTCCCTCCGCGCCCTCATTTCCATAAATCCGCTGCACGCAAGCCAACGCAATCACGCACAAAGCCGCCACATCTCCCGCCAAAAAACACTTTTCTCATCACTTCCCCCTCCAATTGCGCTTCGCCAACGACTCGGCCCGTGCGAGATTCTAGCCTCCTCCAACCAACTCCAGAAGCACTTCGTCATTTAGCCTGTGCATTACTCCCGTTTTGAGCACGCACACCGTCGTCCTCATTGTTGCGCCGCTTCGCCAATGTTACGTTTTCTTTACATTTGCAGGAGGTGCCGATGTTCTCCTCACCCCGGGTGCGTCTAGGCCTTGTTCTGTTTATTTGCTGCGTGTTTGTGTTCGCCGCCGGTGCAAGCGCCCAATCCTCTCCAGAAAAGCCCAAGATCGGCTTTCTTATGGACTCCCTCAAAGTTGAGCGCTGGCAGACCGATTTCCAGTCCTTCGAAAAGCGCGCTCGCGAATTGGGTGCCGATGTCGTCCTCGAAGACTCCGACGGCAATGACGATCTTCAGCTCAAACAGGCCCAAAAACTCCTCGATGCGCACGTTAAAACTCTCGTCATCGTTCCTCATGACACCGTGAAAGCGGTTCGCATCGTCGAACTTGCCAAGTCCAAAGGCGTCCCCGTTCTTAGCTACGAGCGCTTGATTCGCGATAGTGACGTTGATTTCTTTGTCGGTGTGGACGCTGTCGCCATCGGTGGCTTGCAGGCAACCGCGCTCTCAACCGCAGCGCCGAAAGGGAATTACGTCCTGCTGGAAGGCTCTCCCACCGATCCCAACTCGCATCTCATGCTGCAGGGCCAGAAAAAAATCCTTCAGCCTTTCGTGGACCGCGGGGACATCAAAATCATCGCGGAAGTCTGGTGCCCGGACTGGAATCCTTCGGAAGCCTACACGCGCGTCACCGAAGTCCTCTCCAAAAATCACGATCCAATCGCGGCCATTGTCGCTTCGAATGACGGCACGGCCGGCGGCGCCATTCAGGCTCTCGAAGAAAACAAGCTAGACGGAAAAGTCGCGGTCTCGGGCCAGGATGCCGACCTTGCCGCAATCATCCGCATTCTCAAGGGCACGCAATCCATGACGGTCTATAAGCCCATCGCTTCCATCGCCGCGCAAGCGGCGGACGCCGCTGTTGCTCTTGCCAATGGCAAGCAACCCGCCGCTTCCGGCACCGTTTCCAACGGCAAACGCGACGTCCCATCATTTCTCGGCCCCATCATCGTGGTCAAAAAAGAAAACATCTCGCAAACCGTCATCAAAGACGACTTCCAGAATCTCGCCACAATCAAAAAATCTCTTCCGCCCGAACAGTGGCCCAAATAAAAAATTCCCACGCTCCTTCGCGAAGCGTGGGAATTTGGAGATCCCTTCAGAAGGTTTAGTCAGACCACGCCAGGTATCCCGGCACAATGATGCTCACGACGGGCACGATCATCAGAACGCCCCACCAGCTTGGCTTATTGCGCGCTTCCGCGATTCCCATCCACAAGATGATGAAGATTACGATGTTCACCAGCGGTATGAGGCAGAGAACAATCCACCAGATCGGTTTCCTGGCAATGTTCAGCATCAGAATAATATTTGCGATTGGAATCCAGGCCAGCCAACCATCTTGCGTATTCGTCTTTTGCGCGATGGTGGAAAGCGCCAGCGCCACATACACATACATGGCAAGCGCGAAAACAAGAAAAAACATCAGAAATCCGCCTGCAAGCAGCGCAGGCAAAGCTCTCGATCTTTCGTCTTGCGCAAACGCCGCGGCCGGCAGAATCGCCGCCATTCCTACCAACGAGCACGTACACAACCACCTGAGTACACCACCGGGTATTTTCATAGGAAATCCTCCACTCAAAGAAGACTGGACGTTATTCGGGGCACCCAATGGCTTCAGGCTAGGCGATTGCCGTGGCCCGGTCAAAATGCTTTCACTGAGTTGTGCCTAAATTGCCCTTAACAGGTGGGGCATGCAGGTCTTCCGGGCCTTCTTCTGCTACTTTCTTTGGCCTTCAAGCCGCTTCAGGAAATACAGCGGCAGCGCCAGCGACAATCCCACCACCAAATTTGAAAGCAGCACCACCCACCATCCGCCGATCTTCCGCTCCCTCGCATCCCGAAACGACCACACCAGAAAAATCACCGACGCCACGATCAAATCCGCCGCGAAAAAACTGGAAATCCGCGTCGCAAAAATCTCTTCAAGAAACAGCGAAAAATTTGCTCCATGAATCAGGAAAAACGGCAGCGCGAACCAGTAGGGAATCACGATGCCGGCAACGCAGCAAAGAATCAGAAATATCTTCATTCCTTCGAAGATAGTACCAACCACTACTCAAATCCATTCCGCTTATCCAAGTTCTAACTATCCATCTCCGTCTGAAACGCTTTTCACTTTCGCGTCACTATCTCACAGGAGAGTAATGGCCATGAACGCCCCAAATCCCGCGCCGGGCGAATTCCGGTATGACATTTTGATGGAAGACGCCGACGGCAGAAACTTGCGCCTCGAGAGCACTCGCGATCTCAACGCCGCGCGCGAACGCCTTCCCGCTCTCGCCGCGCTCTATCCCGGCGCTTGCCTCCTTCTTCGCAGTCGTTTGACGCGCGACATTCTGGCGCAAACCGAAGGTTACTAGCTCTCGCTTCTGCCGTCCTCGCTCCGTCTCTCGCTCTCTTTTGTAACTTTCCTTTTTCTTGACTTCCGTCTTTTTCTTGGACATGATTCGCCCATTCTCAGGAAAGAACCCCGCGACCTGCCGCACATTTCGATTTGCCATCCCTGGACCTTGCTTCACGCGAGTGGCAGATACGTTGCGCCCCGCGGGCTGAGGTCTTTCATGAACTTCCTCAAATATTTTTTGCCGGTATTGATCATGACCCTTCTCTGGTTCGGGGGAGTTACAACTCACGCCCAGCAATCGCAATCAAGCGATCAAACCGACGCCAGCGCCACCAAGTCAAAATCCAAATCGAAGAAGAAAACTTCTGCCGCGACGGATAGCCCAGTTTCCCCTGTCGCCCCCATCACTCCTGTTGCTCCCTCCGCCTCCACTCCTGCTTCAGCCGCTTCGTCCAACGCTGCGGCGCCAGCAACGCCCACAGCGAAATACGCTCCAGCCGCCACAGCTCAACAGCAACTCCGCCCGCAAAATGGCAGCGGCATGGTTTGGGTCAACGCCAACTCCCGCGTTTACCACAAGCCCGGCTCGCACTGGTACGGCAAAACCAAACATGGCAAATACATGACCGAAGCCGACGCCCAAAAAGCCGGCTATCGCCCCGCCGAAAAGGAATGACAAACCGATTTTCCAGCGCCAATTAATTTCGAATCAAACAAGAGGGAGAGAAGCATCATGAAAAAGCATCTATTGAAGTTGTTGCTCGCCGTCGCAGTTCTCACCGTCGGCGTTTCGTTTGCGGTTGCAAATTCGCCACAAGCCGCGCCGGAAAAGAAACCCGCCGCAGCCGCGGCTGCAGCCAAGGCCGATCTCGTTGACATCAACTCCGCGACGCTCGATCAGTTGAAGGAGCTGCCAGGCATCGGCGAAAAATACAGCCAGAAAATTGTTGATGGCCGCCCGTACAAAATGAAAACGGATCTCGTCCGCAAAAAAATCATTCCGCAAGCCACCTACAGCAAAATTTCCAAGCTCATCATTGCCAAGCAGCCGAAATCGTAAGGATTTACAATTCGAAACGGAAGGCGCCCGGTTTTTCTCGAACCGGGCGTTTTTCTTTTTACTTCTCGCGCAGCAGCACTTCTCCGCGTCCCACCAGCTGATCGTTCAGCCACACGCGATATTTATACGATCCCGCCTTTGCCCCGACCACCGCCGGTCCGCTCAATAACCTCATTCCTGTCGGCGCTTGAAACACGTTCGATCCGAACGGGCACCGGTTCACGTCAAATTCCACGCGCAAATTTCCCGCGTCGGACATCCACGCCACCTGATCGCCTTTTTCCAGCACCACCGCTTCGGGAATCACTCCCACCAACACTGGTCGCTCTGCCATAGTCCAATCAGTCTACCGTCAACTGCAAAATCCTCAAAATCCGCAATAATTTCGCACCGAACCGAATACAAAACTATTACACGCTTTGCCCTTTCGGTCAGTTGACCCGCACTTCTCGCGTCCCTACACTGAAATCAGTTCGCGTGCATCCTTGCTCCGGCTGACTTTCGCGCCGCACCGGATACGACGCCAGAATCAACGGAGGAACAAGCCGGATGGCTTCTCTCGCACGCAATTGGTCGATTCCCTTGCCCAACGGCTCCAGCATTTCCATTCTTCTCGCGCTTCCGTTCGCCATGATTCACATTCTCTCCCTCGGCATTTTTTTCTTCCCGTTTCATTGGTCGTATCTCATCACCTGCCTCGCGCTTCTCGTTGTGCGCATGTTTTTCGTCACCGCCGGTTATCACCGCTATTTTTCGCATCGTTCTTTCAAAACCAGCCGCGTCTTTCAATTCGTCATCGCTTTCATGGCCATGACTTCCTCGCAAAAGGGTGTTCTCTGGTGGGCCGCTCATCATCGCCATCATCATCGTTTCTCCGATCAGGAAGACGATCTTCACTCCCCCACGCTTTTCGGATTTTTCTGGTCGCACGTCGGCTGGATCGTTTCCGACAAATACAACGACACCCGCTTCGACTACATCGGCGACTTCGCCAAGTTTCCCGAGCTCCGCTGGCTCGACAAATACCACGTGATTCCTTCGGCCACGCTCGCCATCGTGCTTTTTCTCATCGGCGGATTGCCGCTCTTTTTCTGGGGCTTTTGCCTCAGCACCACGCTCCTCTGGCACGACACGTTCACCATCAATTCGCTCTCGCATCTTTTCGGTTCGCGCCGTTACGATACCACCGACACCAGCCGCAACAATTGGCTCCTCGCGCTCATGACCCTCGGCGAAGGCTGGCACAACAATCATCACCACTACATGGCCAGCGCTCGGCAGGGCTTCTTCTGGTGGGAAATTGACATCACCTATTACACGCTCAAAGTCCTCGCCGCGTGCGGCCTCGTCTGGGACCTCCGCAACGTCCCCGCCCATCTCCTCGCTCCCGAACAACAATCCTTGGCCGCTTAACTTTCCGCCTCATTCTTTTGTATTGGCTTTTGTAGTGGCCGGTCTTTAGACCGGCGCTTTTTCTTCGTTTTTCTCTTTTCTTCGCTTTTTCCTTTTCTTGCCTCTGCGCACTCCGCGTCTCTTTACCCTGAGCTTCGAAGGGTGCGTTAGAATTCCCCTTTCCTCCGAGGAGTCTGAAAAATGTCCGCCTACATTTTCGTCAGCGTCGAAATCCACGACCCCGTCCGTTACCAGGACTACCGTAAAACCGTTCTCCCCACCATCGAAAAATACGGCGGCCGCTTTCTCGTTCGCGGCGGCAAAATGGAAGTCCTCGAAGGCAACTGGCCTCCGCGCCGCATCGTCATCGTCGAATTCCCCTCGGCGGAAATCGCCCGCAAATGGTGGAATTCCCCCGAATACGCCGCGCCCAAAGCCCTCCGCCAAGCCACTTCGCACGCCGAAATGATCCTCGTCGAAGGAGTATGATTTCCGGCAAAATTATCTAAACTCGCCAAAACTACAGCCACAAAAACGCCGGCTCATCTCTTCCCGTCGCCGCGCGCACCACGCGCTCCGCCACGCGCATCCCCGTATCGCCATTCGTGAACACCACAATCGCCGACGCGCTCTCCGGATGCACCAGCACAAAATTCTTCCATTCGCCGTTGTCACCCCACTGCCACAAATATTTTCGGCCGTCGTCTTCCTGAATTCCCCAGCCCAGTCCCCACGCGAATTCCTTGTTGATATGCACCTGCGGCATCATCATCTGCGCCCGCGTTTCGGATTTGATCTCGAACGCCGCGCCCGTGGGCGCAACAATGTGCGTCAGAAAATTTCCGTAATCGTTCACTGTCGTCAGCAAACTCGCCGCCGAATTCGGCACCATGTCATTCGGCATCGGCGTCTCTTTCTTGTCCTGCAGTTTCATTAGCTCCGCCGCCATGCGGTCGTGATTCCATTCCGCAAGCGGCACGCCGCTTTTCTCAATCGCCGCAAAAAGTTTTCGCCGCGCTTCGGTATTATTTTCCGGGCTGCCGCGGTCGTGCCCCGCCACCCAGCGCCCTTCATCCTGCGCCTGCCACAGATACGTCGACGAATTCATTCCCATCGGCTTCATCACGCGCTCTTGCACCAGCGCTTCAAATCCCGTGCCCGTGATGCGCTCCACGCACCGCATCAGGTAATAAAATCCCTCGCCTGAGTAGCGAAAGTTTGTCCCCGGCTCGAACGCGGGCACGAATTCCTGCCCGTGTTCCCATCTCCAATTCCGCAATCCGCTCGAATGGCTCAACACGTGCCGCGCCGTGATTTTTTCTCCCAGCGGCCCCGTTGGCGCATCTTCCTTCACGTACTCGCGCAGCGGTTTGTCCATCGCAAGTTTTCCTTCGTCCACCAGCCCGAGCGCCAGATACGCAAACACCTGCTTGCTCAGCGACGCCGCCGGAAACACTGACTCCGACGTAATCGGCGTCTTCGCATCCACATTCGCCAGTCCTTCATGGTGCTTCCACGCCAGCTTGCCGCGCTGCACCACGCCAATTCCAATCCCCGGCAGTTGCGCAATCTCCATCAGCCCTGGCAGCGTCGCCAAAAATCTCTCCTGCGGCGGCCGTATCTCTCCGCTTGCCTTCCCCTTTGCAGCCGCCGCGCCCACCGGCCATCCCAGCCCAACCGTAGCCGCCGTTCCGGCAGCCAACGCCGTCTCCACAAACTCTCTCCGCTTCATCCCCATCGCCGCCTCTCCTCATATCCCTTCACACACAACCAGCGCCACTCTATAGACGAACGAATTCGTGCGAAAGTTCGTCGCAACCTGGTATACAAACGGCTAGACTTGCAGGTTCATTTTCATTTTTCGGGAGATGCCGCATGAAATTATCCGCACGCAACAGATTGGAAGGCAAAATAACGGAACTTCAACTCGGTGGAGTAATGGCTCACGTTGTCGTTCAGGTTGGGGACAATTTCATCGAAAGCGTGATAACCCGTCGAAGCGCCGAAGAAATGCATCTCAAGGTCGGCGACAAAGTCGCCGCTGTAATCAAGTCCACGGAAGTAATGCTGCAAAAGGACTGACCCATGTAACGGTCGCACCACCGAAAACCTGGCCTCAGTCTGCCGTTATCCGAACAGTTCCTCGCGTTACCACACCAGCGGAATCAACCGGTACCGCGTTCGCTCGCAATACTCCGAATAACCGGGCAGTTCGCGGCTCAGCACACTTTCCTCATGCAGCAGCCGCAACACAATTAACACGCCGACGAGCAGGAACCCCGGCAGCGCCCACGACGAACCCAGCGCAAGCGGCGTGAACAGCAGCATTAACACAGCTCCGAAATACATCGGATGCCGCACCACCCGATACGGCCCGGTCGAGATCACTCTTTGCCCTTCCATGACCTGAACGGTGCGCGACGCAAAACTGTTCTCTTTCATCACCCAGAACGTAATCAAATAGCCGGCGAGCACGAGCGCTTCCGAAAGAATCGTCAGCCAGAGCGGCACGCGCGACCATCCGAAGCGGTAATCGAGGCCGGGCACCAGCAAATTCGCAAACACAATCGGTTGCGCCAATCGAATAATCGTTTTCTGTTCGCTGCTCTTTTCCTTGGTTTGCAGTCTGCGCTCGACCAGTTGCGGATCGTGCATCAGGAAATAAGGCGACGCAATCAGCATCGGCAGAAACCACAGCGCCATGAACGCCCATCCCTGCCAATATCGAAGGGATCCCGCCGGTAGAAAAAGAAAAACAGCAACAATGATCACGGAGATCAAAGTACGCAGGATCAGTCGTGCCGCAAGACTGCGTGGCTTAAGCATAGATACCGTCTAACGACGACAAGGAAAGAGCAACAGAACGACGTGAATCCGGTACGCGCTGCCGACGTCGTCTCCAGAGTCCACACCCAGTGCAGAACACTTGTCTCTGTCTGATTCTAGATCGCGCGACCAACCAAGCGTCTGATGCTAACCTGTTTGCACTTCGGAAAATCAGCACATACGTCTGAAGTGCCTGCGGCTGGTCTTCCACACTTTTTACAGACGCTCTTGCTGGCAAGACGCAAGCCGCGGACGACTAAACTACGTTCCTTCGATTTACCGCGCCCGCTTCCCATATGCGTTGCCGGATCCCCTCAGAATCGTGGCCCGCCTCTTATCTTGGCACCACTACTGGCTGAATTCGATGACTTTGAGTGCCACTAATCGAACAAAGCCCTATCCATTCGTATTGAGTACACTATTGACAAAGTAAACTGAATGTGTTACGGTGCTTTGTGACATGTTCGTCGCTGTCCTCCTGCCTCGCGGCGTCCCACCAAATCGTCGGCCTCCCGCAAAATTCCCGTAACCCCTTTACAATGAACACTTGCAAATCATTGGACTTTAAGTGGCTCTGTTGACATGCTGGTCACAGATAGCGAGTAGGAGTGTGGACGAGATAGGGGGGAGGGTGTTTTCTGATGAGGCAGGAGGGGAAGATGGCCGAAATCGGCCTGGTGCCTTTTGCTCGGGTGGCGCGCGAAGTCGCGCAGCGGGTTTTGCCTTCCTACCGTAGCCGTTTCAGCAAACATCAATGCACCCAGCCG
>Ga0137403_10000110_pt1 | contig 93305 bp, 88 predicted proteins | sample CZOMad2_1_16fung_FD_122057 | JGI IMG/M metagenome (GOLD analysis project Ga0137403, IMG submission 122057) | Vadose zone soil fungal communities from Angelo Coast Range Reserve, California, USA - CZOMad2_1_16fungal (Hybrid Assembly) | ecosystem: Environmental > Terrestrial > Soil > Vadose zone...
AGATGAAGACCACGATCAACGGTACGGTCGCCAGCAGCGTGCCGGCCATCACCATGCTGTAGTCGATGCTGTAAAGGCTGTTCAACTGGCTCAGCGCGACCTGCAGGGTCAGTTTCTTCGGATCGGTCAGCACGATCAACGGCCACAAGTAATCGTTCCAGGCGGTGATGAACGTGAATATTCCGAGGAACGCCATTATCGGGCGCAGCACGGGGAGCGCGATATTCCAATACAGCCGGTAGAAACCACAGCCGTCGAGCCGGGCTGCCTCCATCAGATCACTCGACACCGCTCCCTCAGCATATTGCCGCATCAGGAAGATGCCGTACGCGTTAACCATGCCGGGAATGACGAGGGCCTTGAACGAGCCGACCCAACCCAGGTGCGCCATGATGACGAACTGCGGCACGATCGACAGCTGCGTCGGAATCATGAACGTCGCCAGCAGGATGATGAAGAGCGGCTTCTTGCCAGGAAAGTCGAACTTCGCAATAGCCCAGGAGGCTGCCAGACCAAACAGCGTGTTCAACGGCACGGCGATGGCCGCAGTGATGATGGTGAGACGAATGGCAGCCAGCGCCATGGGATCGCTGATCGCAGCCCAGTAGGTGGCCACGCCCTTTTCTAAGGCTTTGGCGAACACCGCAATCACAGGTACCACCAGAAATAAGCCGAGATACACCACCGCCACAGCGATCAACAGGCCGGCGATCAGTCGTGATTCTGTCAAGTTGGCTGCGGCCGTAGGCGGCGCGCTAGGGAGTCGACCGAGCTGCGCTGAGGGCATCATGTCCCACCCCCCTCGGCAAAGGCGAGCTTACCCAATCGTCTCTGCAGGAGGTTGATGCTCAGCAGCAGCGTAAAGGACATGAACAGCAGCAGTAATGCAATCGCCGTCGCCCCGGCATAGTCGAACTGTTCGAGCTTAATCATGATGAGGAGCGGAGTGATCTCGGTCCGCATGGGCATATTTCCAGCAATAAAGATCACCGATCCGTATTCCCCCAGGCCCCGCGCAAAGGCCAACGCGAAGCCGGTCAGCAACGCTGGGCGCAATTCGGGGAACACGACACGCCAGAACGTTTGCCAGCGGCTCGCGCCTAGACTCGCGGCTGCCTCCTCTAGAATGCCATCGAAGCTCTGGAGCACAGGTTCGAGCGTGCGCACGACGAAGGGCAGTCCGATAAATGTCAGCGCGATGACGATGCCCAGTGGCGCATAAGCCGCCTTGATGCCAAGGAGATCGAGATACCACCCGATCCAGCCGTTCGTGGCATAGAGGGTCGTCAGCGCGATGCCTGCCACCGCCGTCGGTAGGGCAAACGGCAGATCGACGAGACCATTGAGCAGCCGTTTCCCCGGAAACCGATAGCGCACCAGCACCCAGGTCACCAGTAAACCGAACACCGCATTGAGTAGTGCGCCAAGCAGCGAGGCTCCGAGGCTCAGGCGGTAGGACGCCAGAGCCCGGGGAGAGAACACCGTGCCCCAGAATGTACTCCAACTCAAGGTGGTGGATTTCAATAGGATCGTTGAGAGCGGAATCAGCACTAGCAGGCTCACATAGCACAGGGTAAAACCCATCGTCAGCCCGAACCCTGGCAGGACACTGCGCATCTTGCGCGCCCGGACCAGTTCCTTATCTTTGCAGGAGTTCATCGCGCGGACTCACCGGCCAGGTTGATAGATTTGGTCGAAGACACCGCCATCGCCGAAATGTGTCTTTTGGGCGGTTGGCCAACCCCCAAAGACTTCTTCGATGGTGAACAAGCTCACCTGTTGAAACTGTGGCGCATGCTTGGCTGCTACCGCGGGCAGGCACGGCCGGTAATAATGCTTGGCGGCGATTTCCTGCCCTGTTTCTCCGTAGAGGAACTGCAAGTAGGCCTGGGCCAGGTTGCGGCTGCCACGTTTGTCGACCACCCGGTCGACGATGGCCACCGGCGGCTCGGCGAGAATGCTGACCGACGGTGTCACGATGTCAAAACGGTCCTTGGCCAGGTGCTGGGTCACCAGTAATGCCTCGTTTTCCCACGAGATGAACACATCGCCGATGCCGCGCTCCACAAAGGTCACCGTCGAGCCGCGAGCCCCCGTATCGAGCACCAAGACGTTCTTATACAAACGTCCCACAAAGTCGCGCGCTTTGGTGTCATCATTCGCGTATTCTCTTAAGGCAAATCCCCATGCCGCCAGGTAATTCCATCGTGCCCCACCTGAGGTCTTCGGGTTTGGGGTAATCACGATCACACCAGGCTTGACCAGGTCATCCCAGTCTTTGATCTGTTTGGGGTTACCCCGACGGACGAGAAACACAATCGTTGAGGTATACGGCGCACTGTTGTCCGGCAAGCGTGCCTGCCAATCCTGGTGTATGAGGCCAGCCTGGGCGATAGCATCGACGTCATACGCCAGTGCCAGGGTGACCACATCGGCTTCCAAGCCATCGATCACCGATCTGGCTTGTTTCCCCGAACCACCGTGCGACTGGTTGATGTTGACGACTTGTCCCGTCTGCTCTTTCCACGCCTGGGCGAAAGCCGTATTGAGATCTTGATACAGCTCCCGTGTGGGATCATAGGAGACGTTTAGGAGGGTGAGCGCTTTCTCTCCCGCGTGGCTGGACGTCACGCCCAAGGCCATGGCCAGCGTCACCAGGACGCTCAAAAGCCGCTTCAAGGACATTTAGATGTCTCCTTCCGCCAGTCCCGGTGCCTCATTCAGGAGCTTATCCCTGACGTCTGCGCGGACAAAGCCACGCTGGATGAGGTAGGCCAGAATGCGGTGGGCATTCTCCTCAGGCGTCCGGGCTACCGTATCCAGGGTAATCTCAGGATGGGTTGGCGGCTCATAGGGATCGTCGATCCCGGTGAATCCGGTAATCTCTCCCCGCCGCGCCTTGGCATACATGCCTTTCGCATCGCGCTGCTCGCATACCTCCAGCGGGGTGTCGACAAAGACTTCAATGAAGTGTTCCTGCCCTACCATGTCCCGGACCTCGTTACGCGTTACCCGGTAGGGGCTGACCGCGGCACAGATCGCCACCCCGCCGTGGCGTACGACCTCGGCGGCAACGAAGCCAATGCGTCGGATGTTGGTGTCACGATCCTCTTTGCTGAAGCCTAATCCCTTAGAGAGGTGAGTCCGCACGACATCACCGTCGAGCACCGTCGCCTGTCGCCCACGCTCAAGCAGGAGGACGGCGAGGACCTCGGCCGTTGTCGATTTGCCAGCTCCGCTCAGGCCGGTAAACCAGATGCATACCCCCTGTTGGTGGCGTGGTGGATAGGCCTCGGCGAGAATCTCAGCGACTTCCGGACGGGTAAACCAATCAGGCAATCTGCGACCCTTGTTCAGATACTCCTGGCGCACCTGAGTCCCTGAAATCGAAGCCGTTCGCGCCTGCGACGACACGTGTGAAACCTCTTCATAGCGATCTTCGTCAGGTAGGTACACCAGTTCCTCGAAAGGGATCACCCCAACACCCAGCTCTGCACTGTATTGTTCGACCAACGCCTGGGCGTCATACGGTCCATAAAATGGCTTGCCGCGGGAGTCGATGCCGGGGCTGGCATGGTCTCTCCCCACAATCAAGTAGTTAGCCCCATAGTTTCTGCGGATCAGGGCATGCCATAAGGCCTCTCGAGGGCCCGCCAAGCGCATTGCCAGTGGCAAGAGCGAGAGGAGCAGGCGGTCCGCATCGTCGGCGCATTGCACCAGCGCCTTATAGGTGCGCACGCGGGTATAATGATCGACATCCCCAGGCTTGGTCAGCCCTACCACCGGATGTAACAGCAACACCCCGTCCATTCGCTGCGTGGCCCGTTTGATGATCTCCTCGTGCACACGATGCAGCGGGTTTCGCGTCTGGAACGCCACCACATTCTCATAGCCGTAGGCCTCTAATCTGGCCCGCGTCTGCGCCGGACTCAGACGCAACTCCTGGAAATCAGCATGATGTGGCAGCTGCAGGACCTGTAAACGGCCGGAGATGTTGAGTTTGCCCCAACGGTGCATTTCCGCCAATGGATGGCGCACATCAAGCGTGCCAAACACCAACTGGGCGACCTGGACTATATCCCATTCGTAGACGGTCTCGATGGTCATGACGGCCAACAGGTCATTCTTGGCATTACGCAGGGCCACATCTGCATCGAGGTGGATGGCTGGCCCGTGGTCGGCTGGGAGTGTCACGGGGATGGGAAAGAGATGACCACTGCTCAGGCGCATCTCCTCTAGCACACGTTGATGATCATCTTGACTCATGAACCTGTCCAGCGGAGAGAAGCCACCGCTGGCCAGCAGTTCCAGGTCACAGATCGAGCGCTCAGATAGCTGCAGGGAGGGCAGATGGCTGGCGTAGGCTTTCAAGTCATTCACCGCCTCGGGTGGAACGACCAAGTTGACCAGTTCGCCACCATAAGGTGTAATCAGGGTCGAAGGCTTGACAGATATCGGTTGCGTCATCTTTCCTTTCGCTCTCTTCTATAGGTTGCTCCATTCGACAACACAGACGTGTGGGTCACTCAGGTGCTCGGCCACCCACTCCGTGCTCACCAGGATTTCAGGATGGGCGTCCGCTCCCATCGCTCTCTTCTTCTGTCTCGCCAGCCCCCTTCCTCAGGGGCATCCTGCGCATGAGGATGCCACAAACCTTGCCAACATCCACTGGAAGACATCTGCTCGAGGCCAGCCCAGACGACCACCGGCACGGGTGCTCTGCGCATGACGGTATCCGTCACGCTGCCAGCCAGGACGGGGCGCCACCACCTGCGTTTGGGTGCCCGCATGATAATCACATCAGCCGCTTCTACCTGCGCCACCTTGATAATGGCATCAGCCGTATCTCCGACTACCACGAGCATACGGCATCGTTCGTGGGCCTGATACGGGAGCCAGGTTGAAAATGTCCGTTGGCCTTCCGCACACAGGTCTTCATAGGCGGACTCAAGCCTCGACTGATCGATGAAGGTGATGGCCAGATGATCAAGCCAACGTAAGAAAATGTCGGGAACGACATGGAGTAGCAGGAGTTCCCCTTCGATGGCATCCATCCAAGACATCGCTTCTCTGGTCACGAGCAACGCTGCTTCGGAGAAATCCGTAGGAACCAGCACACGACGCATCACAGCTCCTTTCATCAACAACGCCTCACACGGCTTGGTTAGAATCGTCGTGAGCAGAGTTCAAGGAAGCGATCGGTTGTCACCCACCGCCGCGCTAACCCCCTAGCGCTCTTATAGGGTCCCCAGACCCGCCAGAAGGAGGACGGTCAACTCCGAACTCGTGGGCCTCGGTTCCTCTCAAGATGAATTCTCTGGGAAGAGGCTCCGGTCACCTGGTAAGGGCATGTGCAGAAGGCGGACCATACGTGACCACAACGTCAAACGCCTCAGCCCTGCAGTGGGCCCGACGTCGTTTATGCCTTGCCAATCTTTCAAGCAACTCTTATGCCGAGTCGTAAGTAGGAATATCTATTGATGAATTTCAAAATAATCTTGTTGCATCGATGTTTTGCTGTTATATATAGTAGCTTATCTAGTAAATAGGACGGATCATCTATCACATATAATAGGGAGCGGTTGTGGCACAACTCGACGAACTGTTACTAAGTGTGTGGCGCGAAGCCGGCCGACACACCGACATTACCACCTCGACCACCAACATCGCGCAACTCCTGGCGTGCTGGATGCCTATTGAGCAAATGCTGGTGCGGCGTATTGAGCTGGAGCGCTCGTGTCTTGAGACGGTGGGCATTGGTACGGAAAAAATTGTACTTTGGCCTCTTGGCGAGCGGAGCGACTGTAGCCCGACGCAGCTGCAGCGCCTTCTGGCGTGGTGTCATCGTGGAGAAGCGACGCTTCGGGGTCGCGGCAGTGGAAACGTACGGGGGCTGGAGGCTGCCGCGTCACTTGAGATCGATGAGGAGCTCTTGGTTGGGCCACTGGTCAGCGAGCATGGGACATGTGGAGTGATCGTGCTGATCGCTGCGCCCGCGCAGCGCTTTACACCGCTGCATCAGCAGATGCTCCAGGCCATCTTAGAGCCGTTGGCGGCAGCGCTAGAGAACGACCATCGGCTCCGTGAGCTCACCGCTCTCCGTGAGGCCGCCGAAGCCGATAAGCAATCCCTGCTCAGACGGCTGGGGCGCACCGAGGTGACAGAGACAATCGTCGGCGCCGACGGGAGGCTTCGACCAGTGATGGAGCGCGTTGCACTGGTCAGTCCCTCGGACGTGCCAGTCCTCATATTGGGGGAAACCGGCTCTGGGAAAGAAGTCATTGCCCGGGCCATCCACACGCGTTCCTCACGGGCAGCAGGGCCATTCATCCGTGTCAACTGTGGTGCGATTCCACCCGACCTCATCGACTCCGAGCTGTTCGGGCATGAGAAAGGGAGCTTCACAGGCGCCGTCGGCACCCACAGGGGGTGGTTCGAGCGCGCCGATGAGGGCACCCTCTTTCTGGATGAAATCGGCGAATTACCACCGGCCGCTCAGGTGAGGCTCTTACGCGTGCTACAGGAAGGGGTATTTGAACGCGTTGGCGGAGAACGCTCGATCAAGGTGGACGTCCGCATCGTCGCTGCGACCAACCAGGATCTTGCCACGATGGTGCAACGCGGGAGATTCCGTGAGGATCTGTGGTATCGCATCGCGGTCTTTCCGATTGTCTTGCCACCCTTGCGTGAACACCCTGAAGATATTGCAGCGTTGGCAGAGCATTTTGCCCAACGCGCCGCCGTCCGCTTTGGCCTCACACCACAGCGGCCCTCGCCGCAAGACATCACGCTGCTTACGAACTATACCTGGCCGGGAAACGTACGGGAATTGATCGCAGTGATCGATCGGGCTGCCATCCTAGGGGCAGGCAAGGACCTAGAGGTTGGCAAAGCGTTAGGCCTGATCCCAGGGGTATACCCTATATCACCGACGACTGACCAACCCCCTCCCGCTCAGCGGTCCCTCGCCTCAAAGTGTATATCTCTGGACGCAGCGATGACACAGCATATCAAAGCCACCCTGGAGGTGACCCACGGCCGCATTGAAGGTCCGCACGGTGCAGCCCGCCTGCTGGGCATCAATCCGTATACGCTGCGCGGCAGGATGCGCAAACTTGGCATCGATTGGGGCAGGTTTCGCTCTGTACCATCCCCCTAAATGTCGCAGCGCCTGGCAGTGGCCAGCCCATGGATGCCGCATTCTTTCACGGCGTTCTGTTCCCACCACCAGCGACCTGCCCGTGCATCATCCCCCGGTTGCGTTGGGCGTGTACAGGGAGCACAGCCGATACTGGTATACCCCCGTTGATACAGCCGGTGGGTGGGCACGTCGTAGGTGTCGATATAGTCCCAGACTTGTTCAGAGGTCCAGTCGCAGAGAGGATTGAGTTTCATCAAGCCGCCATGTTCGGCGTCCAGTTCTGCCTTGTTGATCGTGGCTCGGCTGGCGCTTTGATCCCGCCGCAACCCCGTGATCCAGGCCCCCAACCCGTCAAGCGCGCGCCGCATCGGCTCGACTTTGCGGACGTGGCAACACCACATCCGCGCCTCAACAGACTTGTAGAATAAATTGGGGCCATCCCCTCGCACCATCGCTTCGACTTGCCTGGGATCAGGGAAAAAGAGCTCAACTTCAATGTGATAGAGCTCTCGGACACGCTCCATGATGTCATAGGTTTCCTGCGGCAGTCGGCCAGTATCCACGGTGAACACACGCACCTTGGGGTCGATCCGGTGGGCCATGTCAAGGATCACCATGCCCTCGGCCTGAAAACTGGTACACAGCGCAATCCGAGTGCCCCACTGTTCGAGGGCCCAGGCGATGAGCTCTTCCGCGGGGTCTGAGGCAAACCGCTGCACCACGTCGTCTGCTTCCCATGTGTCTAACAGGTCCCGATTTTCACGCATCTGCTCTCCTCCATTGGGAGGTGGATTGGCGTCGCCATCGCGCTCTTCTCCTGTCTCGCCAGGCACCTTCCTGTGGTGCGTCTTGCGCATGAGGACGCCGTATACCCTTTCAACACCCACCGGAAGACATTTGCTTCAGGCCAGCCCAGCCAGCCCAGGCGACCACCGGCACTGGTGCTCCCCATCCACACAAAAACGCTGCGGGGAAGTGCTGTGACATGTGGATGACAGGTTCATGGGGAATACCTATATTCCTCTTCACGGAACTCACTTACCTTATAAAATACCTGATATAAATAGTCAAGTATAAACTGAAAAAATCTTGCTGCTCACCATGGTGGTGGGACTCATGCCGATCACCGCCGTTTTGATCCTGCTCGGCGACGGCCTCAACGCTGGTGCTGAGCACCCATCCATGCGACAGGCCGCTGGGGCTGCCTAAAATCTCGCCATCTTCTCTTCACCCAGCATGTCGGCTGCTCAAATTCTACCCTACTGGCGGCTCTATCCTCTGGGCCTCGCTTTGTCGCCATGCATCCTGAATGCAGCGTCAGCGTCCGCCTTGCCACCCCACACCCAGCAATTTCCCGTCCTCCTGTTGTCCCGGCATGGGTCTTGCCTCAGATGCAGGGACAAGACCTCTCCCAGTGCTGGGTCATCACGCGGCGATCGGGCGATGCAGCGCTCAAACCTGCGATCGGCTTCTTCATCCTCGCCACTTCAGGAGGTGAAACCATGCGCAAGGTGGCACTCGCGATGGCTTGTCCACATGCCCACGTACACAGTGGTACGTCCGTCACACGTCGTGGCTTTCTTGGCCACGCCATTCACCTCAGCATGGCCACGGCCGCTGCATCTGTGTTGCTCGGGCCACAGGCGCTGCGATCGCTGGCAATGGCGGGGCGAGCCATCAAATTCTCGCATGGCACCGGTCTGTGTAACATGCCTCTATTCTATGCAGCCGAGAAAAATCTCTTCGGCAAGTACGGCATCGACGATGACGTGGTGATGACACCGATGGCCGGCACCAGTGCGATCCAGTTGGCGACCGGGCAGGTTGAGATGGGTGTCATTCCCTATACCAACGCGATTGCCGCCTATACGCGCTCACCGTCGTTTTCGATGGTGGCAGGCAGCGGGATCCAAGGTCTGATCATCGTGGCCAAGCCCGAGATTAAGACATTTCAGGATCTGATCGTCATGGTCGGCCGTCAAATGATGAATATGAACTTGACGTTTCTTGGCATGGCGATGATCGGGCTGGTGGGCTATCTCCTGGATGCTGGCTTAGCTGTGCTTCAGACGCGCGTCCTCTGGTGGAAGAGCAGCGCGCAGCTGTGAGCGCTTGTTTGCAACCAGCCCTTGGCTGACGGTGGGAAAGGGGCAGCCTCCCATGTTGTCGCAGAATGGTATCAGCGTGCAACACGTAGGCCCGGAGCGGACGGTTCTGCAGTCCAACGTCAAAATGGTGGTGCCACGTCTGCGAAAATTTGCCGCCAGCGCGGTGTGGTGGCTGCTATCGATCGGCATGCTCGTGGCCATCTGGGAGGTTGCCGCGGCGCTGCAGCTCATCAACACGGTGATTTTACCGCCGCCCCACTTGTTTGTGGCCGAACTCCGCAATCAGGCACAGTTTTTAATGCCTCAGGTTGGCGCTGAGGCGGTGGGGAGCAATTTCATCGCACTAACGGCGATCTGGGCAAGTCTGCGGCGGGTCCTGATCGGGCTAGCGCTGGCCTTCGTGTGTGCGGTAATCCTGGGCAGCCTGGCGTTCTACTTCAACATTTTTGGCAAGCTGACACTACCGACGGTGACCTTGCTAGCGCCCATTGCCTCGGTCGCCTGGATCCCGTTGGCCATCTTCGCCTTCGGGATCGGCGACGGGGCCGCCATTTTTGTGGTATTTATCAGCGTGGTCTTCACTTTGACGCTGGGCACTGTGAACAACATGCACAATGTCGAACAACTCTATATCGATACCGCTCGCGTTTTAGGTGCCAATCGCCGCCAGGTAATCCAACATGTGATTTTTCCGGCCGTCCTGCCGAACCTGTTCGTCATCATGCGGATCAATTTATTTGGCGCCTGGATGGGAGTACTGGCGGCAGAAATGGTGGGAGTACGCACCGGCATGGGAGCCATCGTGGTGGCCGGACGACAGATGATGAACATGAACCTGACATTTCTTGGGATGGCGATGATCGGGCTTGTCGGTTACCTCCTCGATGCCAGCTTCGGCCTGATTCAGAAACGCATCCTCTGGTGGAGGAGCAGCGCCCAACTATAGGCTAGGCAAAATCTCATGACGACTACGGTTCTCCTCCCCTAGGGAGAGGGTAAAGGTGAGGAAGCGACGTTATTGCCAGAGAAGAGCCATCACCCTGACCCTCTCTCGCAGGGAGAGAGAGCACCAGTAATGGACGCATGGAGAATGCCCATGGGCGAAATCGTCTGCACCGATGTCACCAAAGTGTGGGGCGCTGATACGCCGCGCGAAGTGGCGGCTCTGGACACCGTGAGCCTGCGTGTGCAGCATGGGGAATTTCTCGTGATCATCGGGCCGAGTGGCTGTGGCAAGAGCACCTTCCTCATGATGCTAGCCGGCCTCGAGATGCCAACGTCCGGGACCATCGTCTATAATGGCACGACCATCACCGGCCCAGGGGCCGATCGCTCCTTGATTTTTCAGCAACCCTCGCTCTTTCCTTGGCTATCGGCTCTCGATATCGTTGCCTTCGGCTTGATGCTCCAGGGAGTTGGTCGCAAGGAGCGGCGCCAGCGCGCCGAGCAGTTCCTGCGTCAAGTCGGCTTGCGCGAGTTCGCCCAGAAGCATCCTCACGAGCTCTCAGGCGGCATGCAGCAACGGGCCGCCATCGCCCGTGCGCTGTGCCTGGGGGCTGACGTGCTGTTGATGGATGAACCCTTCGCCGCCCTCGACGTGCAAACACGCTTTCAGATGCAGAGCTTCCTGCTCGATATCTGGCAGGGCTCAGGGAAAACCGTCGTCTTCGTCACGCACCATATCGACGAGGCCGTGTACCTGGCTGATCAGGTGATCATCCTGACGGCGCGCCCCGGCCGACTCCTTGATAGCGTCAGCATCGCTATGCCCCGCCCGCGCAACGTCATCGGTGCCGATTTCGAGCGCTATCGGGCCATGTTTGTCGAGCGCCTCCGCGCTGAGGTGACGAAGGCATTCCAGGAACAGGAATTGGCGGAGATGCTCGATACGCGTATCAAGTAGACGAGGAGGAGCACGCGATGCCGTCGTCCTTGATTCACGGCAAGTACGTTATTTGCAATGTCATTAGCCGGACTGAAGCGCACGTCATCGAAGATGGTGCGGTGTTCCAACGCGATGGCACGATCATCGACATCGGTCCCTATGGGGAACTGGCGGCGAAGTACCAGCCTGACGTCGTTTTCGGCTCTGACCAGCATGTCGTCATGCCCGGCTTTGTGAATAGTCACCATCATGTGGGACTCACCCCGTTTCAGCTCGGGTCGCCCGATTATCCTTTGGAGCTCTGGTTCGCCAGCCGCATGGCGGCGCGTGATGTGCCGCCGTATCTAGATACGCTCTATTCCGCTTTCGAAATGCTCGAGTCGGGGATCACTACCGTGCAACACCTGCACGGCTGGCGCATCGGTCCTATCGCGCGCGTGAATGCCATCGCCGAGCAAATCCTCAAGGCATACCAGGACATCGGCATGCGGGTGTCATACTCCTATGCGCTGCGGGATCAGAACCGCTTGGTTTACGAGGCCGATGAGGACTTCGTGAAGCGTTTGCCGGCCAGCCTCGCCCCCCAGGTGGCTGCCTACCTGCAGGCCCAAGTCATTCCTATCGAGGATCATCTCGGTCTCTTCGCTGACCTGTGGGAACGCTGGAATCATCAGGAGCGCATCCGCATCCAACTCGCCCCCGCCAACCTGCACTGGTGCTCCGATAAGGCTTTGAAGGCGCTGCAGGAACATGCCACGAAGTACGGCGTGGGGATGCACATGCATCTGGTCGAGACCGCGTATCAGAAGGAGTATGCTCAGCGCCGCACCGGGACGACGGCAGCGGGGTATCTCGAAGACCTGGGGCTCCTCGGACCCCACATGACCATCGGCCACGGGGTATGGCTAACCGAGACGGACATCGAGCGCGTCGCCGCCACCGGCACGATGATCTGTCATAACGCCAGCTCGAACCTGCGTCTGCGTAGTGGCGTGGCGCCGCTCAATCACTGGGCCGCGCGTGGCGTGCGGGTCGCCATGGGACTGGATGAGGCAGGCATCAACGACGATCGCGATATGTTGCAGGAGATGCGTCTGGTGCTCCGGCTGCATCGCGTCCCAGGCATGGAGGACGTAATACCGACCTGCCCGCAGGTCTTCCAGATGGCCACAGAGAATGGCGCGCTCACTACAGGGTTTGGCGACAGCATCGGCACCCTCGAGCCGGGCAAAGCAGCCGATCTGGTGCTGGTGAATTGGCAACAGATCGGCTATCCGTACCTGGATGAAACGGTGCCAGTGGTCGATGCGGTGGTGCATCGGGCCAAGACGTCTGGCGTGGAAACCGTGCTGGTGGCGGGAGAGCCGGTATTGCGGGATGGCCAGTTCACGCGTGTGAACAAGGTGGAGATGTTGCAGGCCCTGGCAGACGCCTTACATGTGCCATTACAAGCCGCTGAGCGGGTCCGCCGTGAGCTGTCGCCGGCGGTCTTCCCGTATGTCAGGCGTTTCTATGAGGGCTGGTTGGACGAGAGCGGTCGTGATCCGTTCGATCGCCCCAACTCGCGTTACTAGGGCGTGTTTGCAAACTCGGTTCAGATCATGATACTGGTTGGTATGAACCGAGGAGATTTGACCAATACGCCGTGGGAGCGGCTGCAACCGCTGCTCCCCCCACAACAACCCAAAACCGGCCGACCGGCGGTTGATCATCGCTGCATCCTGAATAGGATTCTCTGGATTCTACGCACCGGTGCTCCCTGGCGCGATCTGCCCGAACGCGATGGCCCCGGGCGCACGGTCGCCAGTCGATTGTACCGCTGGCAACACGCGGGGATCTGGGCGCGGCTGTTCTCAGCGGTGCCAGCCCAAGCCGACGCCAACGGCCAGCTCAACTGGGACGTGCAGGATGTCGATGGCACCATGATTCGAGCCCACCAGCATGCCGGTGGGGCAAAACAAAAGATCCCGCCGCCGAAGCGTTAGGGCGCAGCCAGGGTGGGTTCAGCACCAAAGTGCACCTTCGTGCAAAGGGAAACGGTCAGTTGCTCACCCTGGTGTGAACACCCGGGCAACAGCACGAGGCGCCGATCTTCCCGCAACTGATGGCGGGTGGGCAGATCAAGCGCATGGGGCCTGGCCGCCCGAAACACCGCCCGCACCGGATCATGGGGGATACAGGCTACAGCAGCCGGCGGATTCGGCAGTATGCGCGCCAGCATGGCATCCGCATTACCATCCCGCGCAAGCGGACCGAACGCCGCACAGGCCCCTGCGATCGAGCGATGTCCCGTCTCCGCCACCGCATCGAACGCTTGATCAATCGCTGCAAGCAGTTCCGGCGGTTGGCGACGCGCGATGAGACGCGCGCAGCCTACTACAAAGCCATGTGGCTGATGGCGGCGACCATCTTATGGTTCAGGATTCTATAGGCTTTGCAAACACGCCCTAGTAGGCGGCACATCCATCAAGGTCAGTTCGATATAGCCCAGGATGATGCCCAAGATGTAGTTGAAGTCGTGGGCGATCCCCGCGGCAAGGGTGCCTATTGCCTCCATCTGTTGGGCCTCGAACAGCTGCGCTTGCAACTGCTCCCGTTCTGCCTCCGCGCGCTTACGCGCCGTGATATCGACGACAGTGGCGACGCAGCCGATCATGCTCCTGGGGGGCGAATAGCCTGTTAATGGTATCCAGCGCCAGGATTTCCTCGGGTGTATAGCCAAAAATATTGGCGAAGGCACGATTCACGAGGAGCGGGGTAAAGTTTCGGTAGATGGTGATCCCCTGGATGGAGCCCTCGATGAGGTCGCGGTAGTGCTGTTCGCTACTGCGCAAGACCGCTTCACTATGCTTGCGCTCGGCCACCTCCTGCGCCAGTTCGGTCGCCTGCTGCTGTACGTTGCTGAACAGCTGGGCATTTTCATGCGCGACGGCCATCTGGGCCGCCAGCGTAACGGCCAGCCGTTCGTCGACCTCACTGAAGGCGTCGCGGCCGAGTTTATTGACCAGTCACAGCCAGCCATAGACCTGCAACTGATAGCCAATGGGCACGCCGAGGAAGGAATAGACAATCATCCTCTCGTCCAGGCCGTTCACGAACAGTTGGTCCACGGTGGCCTGATCATTGCTGCGGATCCCCACAGCGGTCCATTTGGCGGCGATGATTTCTCGAGCGCCCCGGCAGTAGGCGTCCAGGAGATGGTGCGGGTCACGCTCCGACACTAGGGCCGGCCAAGATCGAGGAGCGCCGCCAGCTTGTCATTCAGCCTCTGCGGCTCTGCAGCTTTGTGGGCCAGCTGATTGGTCATCAGGCGCAGGTGCTCGTGGTCGAACACTTCCTCCACAGGAGGGGGGCTGAACGATGAAGTCAGGCCCAGGGCAGCATCGACCAGAGCGAGGACTGTTTCAGGATCGGAGGGTTTGGGCAGGATAAACGGCACACCGTACTGATGGGCCAGCGCACTCGCTTCTTGGTCGAGATAGTGCGCGGTGCTGAAAATCACCGGGAGATGGCCAAGGTCGGGATCAGCGCGCAGCTGCCGGACGAGCCCATCGCCGTCCATAGTCGGCATGAGGATATGGCTGATAATGAGGTCGGGATGCTCGGCCCGTGCCACTTATAACGCCTCTGCCCCGTCAGCGGCTTGTAGCAGGTGGTGTCCTCGATACCCCAGTTGCGTGACCAGGAACTCCCGGTTGGTCGGGTGGTCATCGACCACCAGGATGGTCGCCATGGACACTCCTTTCCTATCCGGCGGCGCGGTTTCATTTTCCCCTCAGTCAGGTGGTCTGCTCACGACCCTGGGATGGTCACTGTGAAGGTAGAGCCTTGGCCATAAGTGCTGTAGAAGGTAATACGGCCCCCTAACAGCTCAGCCAACTTCTGACTCAAGTGTAACCCCAAGCCCGTTCCCTCATGCCGCCGCGCCGCTGACATGTCCACCTGTGAGAACGCCTCAAACAACTTGCTCTGATCCTCCGGCCCAATACCAGTCCCGGTATCCATCACACTGATTTCCATCAGTCCTCGGCCGCTGTCCTGCCGCTGCTGTAGCGCCAAACACACCGGTCCGCAATCGGTGAATTTGATGGCATTGTTGGTCAGGTTGAGGAGGATCTGGCTCACCGCCCGCCGATCGGTCTGCACTACACACGCCTCCTCCGGCATGGTGAGCGCAAGAGTCAATCCCTTGTTCTCTGCCAGCGGCCGCAGCGCATTGGCCACCTCCTCCATGACGCTCTGGCAGCTGATTGGCTTGAAGCGCAACTCCAACTTGCCCGATTCGATCTTGGCCAGATCGAGCAGGTCGTTGATCAGCGAGAGCAGATGCTTGGCGCTGATCTGAATGGTGCGTAACTGCTTATCCTGGTCCGTGGTCAGTGGGCCGGGTAGTCCTATAAGCAGGGTGCCGGTGAAGCCGATGATGGCGTTCGGTGGCGTGAGCAACTCGTGCGACAGACTGGCTAGGTAGCGCCCAATCCTCCGAGTCCATAGGAGAGGGATGCGCGTGCGCAGGAACTGCCCAGGCGGCACGATGTTCCACTATCCGGCGCCGAACGGTCTTCGTCGCCTGGCTCGGCATGCCCAGCGTACAGCTCTCCCATCGCCTGTCCTCTGCGTCATAGGCGGCGCTACGGAGCCCGCCAGAGCAGCTTGTCGTTTTTACTCAATAACTCCAGCTCTGGTTCCCCTTCGGATGGCACCACGAGGGCGGCTCGTGGGTTTCCGGCGTCATCCGTGAAGCGCAGCAACGTACCGTAAAGGTCGAGGCTCAAGATGATGCGACGCGTGCCGCCGGCGTCGGCAAAGCTCAGCATGGGTTCACCATACTTCGAGAGCGCTAGCATCAGACGAGGCTTCCCAGCGTCATCCGTGAGCATCAGACCCGGCTGGTTATCAGGCAGCATCGTCAGCTCAGCCCGACCCTGCTCCGCTTTATCCACGAGCACAATGCGTTGCCCTCGCAGTTCAGTGGGGCTATTGGCCTTCTTGCCCGCCGCCGCGCCGAGGAGCACAATAATAGCCAGTAATACCAGCGTCATGCTCGCTAGACGCTTCCACCATCGGCTCTCACGCTCCAGACGATCGACTCGCCGGGCTAAGACTTGCCAGCTCGAGTCACCCATTGCTCCCTCCTCGCCCCCAAAGGCTCTCCTTGATGCCCATAGATGTGTTGGACGCGCTGGGCACATCATACACCAAGCAGGACTGCCGGTCTCCCAACGGAAGCAGCGCCAACCGCTCCCCGGCGTGGGGCTGGAGGCGGGAAGGGACTGAGGCCTTGTGCGGCCGCCCGAAAGTCGCGCTCGATACCTGGGCAGTCGGGGGGCATGCGTGACAGTAATGATAAAAAAATACTTGACTTGATAATTATATATGTAATAGATAGGGTATCGCACATCTTCGACGGAGCGGTTCAGCTTTCCCCAAGAGTCAGCGTCCCGGCCTGGCAAACATCGCCAGTGGCCGAGTATTTTCCAGTCTGACGCGGAAGGAGGAGAAATGGCAGCTACCACCCTGTCGCCACAAACCATCGGCGAGATGGTCCGCAAGCTGGGGGGCCTTTCACTATCCCCATCGGAGCTTGAGGAGTTGGCTCCGCACCTTGAGACGCTCTTTAGCGACCTCCAAACTCTGGCATCTGTCGACCTTGGCGAGGTCGAACCCGAAACTTTGTTTGACGTTCAAGGGGAGTAAGCCATGGAAGCCAGCGAACTGTGCTACACCAGTCTCAGAGGCTTGGCTATACTGATCCAGCGGCAAGAGGTGTCACCGGTAGAAGCGACCAATGCCGTGCTCGATCGGGTGGACAAATTCGATCGCCAGCTCAACAGCTTCATCACGCTGCTGCGGGACGAAGCGTTGACACAGGCTCACGCCGCTGAGCAGGAGATCCAGGCGGGTCGTTACCGCGGCCCCCTGCATGGTATTCCCATTGCCGTCAAGGACCTGTTTTACACCAAGGGTATCCGGACGACCGCGGGCTCGAAGATCCTCTCCGACTTCAAGCCAGCATACGATGCCACGGTGATCACTAAGCTGCACGATGCGGGAGCGATCCTGATCGGCAAGCTCACTATGCATGAATTTGCGCGTGGTGCCACCAACGCGAGCTCGCTGATCGGCGCCTGCAATAATCCCTGGGACACGCTGCGGGTGCCAGGAGGATCGAGCGGCGGCTCCGCGGCAGCGGTGGCGGCGGGGCTTTGCTTTGGCTCGCTGGGATCGGATACCGGAGGCTCAATCCGCATCCCGGCGGCGCTCTGTGGCATCGTTGGGCTGAAACCGACCTATGGGCGGGTGAGCCGCAATGGCGTCTTCCCCTTGAGCTGGTCGCTCGATCACGTCGGTCCGATGGCGCGCACGGTGATGGATGCGGCGCTGATGCTGCAGGTCATCGCCGGACACGATCGCCATGACCCTACAACCCGCACCGCCGTGGTGCCGGATTATAGCGTGGCGTTGACGAAGGATATCGAAGGCGCCCGCCTGGGAATCCCGCAGGAATTCTACTTCGAGCACCTCGATCCTGAGGTGAGAAACAGTGTCTGGGCCGCCATTCAGACGCTCGAACGCGCAGGGGCCCAACTGGAGGAGGTGTCGCTGCCCCTTAGCAAGTATGCGGCGGCGGCGGGCCGGATCATTTCCTTAACAGAGTCGGCGGAGATCCATGAGCAATTCCTGCGGACGCGTTCTTCCGACTACAGCTCAGAGGTGCGCGCCAGTCTTCTCACCGGGCAATTGATCCCGGGCAAGCATTATCTGAAGGCGCAGCGCCTGCGCAGCCTCATTCGCCAGGAGATGGCAGCGGCGCTCAGGCGCGTGGACGCGCTGGTGACGCCCACCGTGCCCATCCCGGCGCCGAGAATCGGCCAAACGACGGTAGACATTAGTCAAGAGACCGTCGACATCACATGGGCCTTGAGCCGCTTGACTCGTCCGGCGAACCTGGCAGGATTCCCGGCGATTTCGGTGCCATGCGGCTTTACCGAGGGAGGTCTGCCGATTGGCCTGCAACTCACCGGGCGACCATTCGCCGAGGCGACTATCCTCCAGCTGGCGTATGCCCATGAGCAGGAGAGCATCTGGCATCAACGCCGGCCGATGTTCTAAAGCTGCAGTGGATGGCGGCCGTGCGGCGGGAACCCCATCGCACCGCCGCCGCACTTCTGTTCGGGAGCCTTGACAACTGGAGAGTGTCCGAAGATTGATAGGTAGCCTTAGGTGAACACTCTCAAATTCCTGCCCAACCTGTGCCTGGCCAAGAATGAGAGCACTGAGGTTTGAAAGAGGGTGTGAAGTCTGTATGTGGGTCGCACCCGACAGAACTAAGATAGTGTTGAGACACAGAGCTGTCAGCCGTGGGTTGTTTCCTTCAGGACCCATTCCCAGTATGGCTGCGTTACTTGGCCGGCAGGAATTTCGACGATCTCCGGCGTGTCATACGGATGATGCGCTCGAATATACTGCTCCAGGGCGGCATACCGCGAGTGGCGAGTTTTGATCATCATCAGGACTTCTTCAGCTTTTTCGAGTTGGCCCTCCCAGATATACGTCGATATCACCTGGGGAAGCACATTGACACACGCGGCGAGGTGCTCAGTCACCAAGCCGTGGGCGAGTTGATTGGCAACATCGAGTGAAGGAGCCGTCACCAGGATAAGGCTCAGCTGTTCGTCCGCCATGCTTGAATCTCCCCTGTGGTTGGATTCCGCATCCTCAAAACTCCTGTAGCACGACCCCCACGAGGGACAGCTGATCATCGCCCATGGGACGGTATGGATATGCTGGCATCGGCCTTGGGGAACAGCACCAGGCTTGTGGCGGACGGTTGCGGACACTGGCCGTTGGCGAAGAGCCAGGCCACGCCACAGGGGGATTGGAACATGCTCTGATGATCGTGTCCCACCCCTTCGACTAACACTTGATGATGCCGCCGCATCACCTCACGTCCCAAGACCAAGGGCAGGTATCGATAATATGCCTGCCCGCGCGCCAGGCGGGTGGGCCCCTGGGCTTCAGCGGCACAGGAGTGGTCGAGAAACGGGTGCGCGGCGTCGGCATCGAGACTGCCGAGGAGGTAGATCACCTGCTGCCGAGCATAGTGCGACATCAGCGCCTGTGGGGTCTGGCTCGCGACATAGGGATTGGGAGCTTCCAGGCCATATTTGTAGTGATCGAATCCGGGGCACCGCCTGACGGGGAATGTGACGAAGCCATGTTCTGTCGGCCGTCGCTCATCGAAATAGAGGTAGGAGGAGGGGTTGGCGACGAAAAAGCGGGTGTGGATGCCTTGATGGCTGAGCACCGTCGGGGCATGCCCAGCCGCAGCATAGCGCTGCACGAACTGGGCCCCTGCTGAATGCCCCGCTAGCACCACCAGGTCCAGCGCTGGCCAAAGCTTGCGATCGCTCAGCGTCTCCAGTAGCGCATCCAGCACGGCAAAGGAACTGACCCGCTGGTCCGTCGAATCATCGCGACGGATCTCTGAGAGGCTCCCATCTTTCCATCCATCGACGCTCCAGACGGGTACATCGAGGGGAACGGGATAGCGGACCGCATCCACTTCGCTCAGAAACTGTGGCGCCAACACCAGCGCATGGCGACCAGCCTCCCCAGCCAAGGTCATCGCATGCTGCATGGCGGAGAAGGAGCCTTCGGCGTTGCGCAGGGCCCCATGGATCACGATGATGGCCCGTGTGACATCGGCGTGTCCTTGATTCAAGAGGTGGGTTGCCAGCACGGGCAGACGGGCAGCGGCGCCGTCAACGGTCAAGGGGATCAAGGTCGTGACCATCTGTGACACGGGTTGCGTTTGTACGCCGGTGCCCGTCGTCTGCGCAGCGGCCTGCACGGGACTACCGCGTTGGAGCGCCAGGCAGACACCGACACAGACGGCCACCTGCAGCCCCATCCGCATTACCGTCCGCATCCAGCGAAGTATATCCCACATCACAGGCTCCACTGGCAGCGCAGATAGACCTGCGTCATGCTGAGCATCTGCCGGCCGATCCGGACCCACTTTTCTTGCCGCATCAGAATGCCCGCCGGTGCGAGAAGTTGATTTCCTGGCTGGTAATACACTCCAGCAGCACGGCACGTCCGGCTTCGTTATGCTGGCGTGCACGCTGGATCGCTGGCACGATTTCGTCCGGCTTCTCCACACGCTCGGCATAGCCACCCATGGCCCGGCCCATATCGGCATAGTTGCCGCCGATGTCGCGAGCGCGATAGCGCTCGTGGGAGACCACCAAGGCATGGCGCTCAATCGCCATGGCTGAGTTGTTCAGCACGATTGTGGTGATGGGGATGCCGGTGCGTACGGCGGTCTCGAAATCGAGGCCCGTCATCCCGAAAGCGGCGTCGCCCATGAAGTTGACGCAGAACTTGTTGGGCGCCGCGAGTTTCGCCCCCATGATGAGACCGAGCCCCGTCCCCAGCGCATGTGACTTACCCCAGCCCAGATAGCCGCGGGGTGCGGTGGCGCGGTAGAACGGCATTAGCTGATCGCGCGGGCTGCCGGAATCGTGGGTGACGATGGCATCTTTCGGGTCTACCGTCTGCATGAAATCCCACATCACCCGGTATGGATTCAGCGGCACTTCGTCCGAGCTTAGCTTCGGCATCCATTCCTTCAGCCACTCTTCTCGCACCTGAGCGATCTCACTGGCGACCGCGCCATCGCGACGTTTGCCGCCGAGCAGATCCTTGGCCGCCTCGATGAACTGGCGCAGCACCAGCTTGGCATCCCCAAGAATGGGGTATTGCGCGCTGAAGTTCTTATGCAGATCGCGCTCGTCGTTGGTGACGTGGATGAAGGTCTTCCCCGAGGGCATCGGGGTGGCCATGCCATGCTTCGTCAGGCTGGTGCCCACCGCCAACACCACGTCAGCCTGGCCCAGGAAGTGGACCACCGGCCGGCTCATCACCCCACTGCCGCTGCCCAACGCTAACGGGTGATTCTCAGGAAAGGCGCTCTTGCCTTCCATAGTGGTCAGCACCGGCCTCTGCAGCAACTCCGCCAACTCCAGCAGCTCGTCAGTGGCCTCGGCATACAGCACCCCCTGTCCAGCATGGATCACCGCCTGGCTGGCTTGCAGCAACACCCGCGCGGCCTCGGCGACCTCCTGGGGGTTGCCGGCCGGACGGCTGGCTTTCACCGGGGTATACTGTAAGGCGGCTTCAGACACCTCCTCCAATGCCACATCGGCGGGGATCTCCACCATCACTGGTCCCGGGCGTCCCATCTTCAGGAGACTAAACGCCCGGCGCATCACCTCCGATACTTCATGCGCCAGGTTCAGCGTCTCCACCGATTTGGTCACCGAGGCATATGTGCGTGCCGAGCTAAAGAGCGGGAAGACCTGCGCGCGATCGCGCTGGTGCCCGAGCGGCAGCACCAGCAAGGGGGTCGAATCGGAATATGCCGTGGCAACCCCCGGAAAAGCGTTCTCGGCGCCAGGCCCATATTGCATGGCGAATACGCCGACTGGCTTGCCGTTGGTCACACGACTATAACCATCGGCAATACCCGCTCCAACGCGCTCTTGCCGGCACAGATAGGGGCGGATGCCGACACTCGCGCAGGCTTCGATGATCGGCGTCGTCGGGTAACAACTGAGGAATTGCACGCCTTCTCGCTTCATGATCTCAGCGATGGCATCGATCACTTTCATGCGCTCTCCTCCTTCCGCGTGAGTGAGGCGATTCGTCAGAATCGCCATAACAGAGACAAAACTATCAAAACGGGCTCTCGTGCGAGCCTATGCTGTACTCTCTCCCCCCCACTCACAAAGGTAGGGTTTTTTCAGACACGATGCTGACCCTGGTGTCTTGCGCCCTCTCCCAGAGGGAGAGAGAATGAAAAATCTACCCCGGAAAGCGTTCCTCTCGGAGCGTGGCGACGGTCTGATGATGTGCGGCGATTATATACGACAGGCGGAGGAGAGTCGAGTGGCAAACATTCGCCGCGGCGGGTGGTCGATTGCCCCGTAGGCTCGGATGGCCCGCATGGATACTCGCCTAGAAGTACACTGGCCTTGAAATGACGCGTGCAGCGGCAGCGGCGACGTCCCCGTTTCTCAGTGCGATCAAAACGGAGCAGCACCCGCTCGAAACCGGTTTGCTGACCACGCTTCACTGCCTGGTCCAACAGCCGTATTCGGCACCCTTCAAGCAGCGCTACGAGCATTGGTGGCACGGCCATAGGCACGTCCAGTTCCTAATGATGGACTGCTCAGACAGCTGTGCGAGGTGCAACAGCGCGGTGGGACGCGGGAAGTGGAGCTCCATCTCCTGCCTCCCCAGGGCTATTTCAAAGGGATTAGCGCCGTCAAAGCGTGCGTAGTCGGTATCCATCCGGACGAGACCGAAGGCCCATCGGTAGTCATGCTTCTGGAAGACCTGAGCGAGCGTATCCGGCTCGAGCAGCAACTGATTCAATCGGAAAAGCTCGCCGGCATGGGGCAGCTCGCCGCGAGCCTGGCCCATGAGCTGGGCAACCCATTGAGTATCATGAGCGCCACCCTGCAGTACCTCTATCAGCGTCTGCAGCAGAATAACGACGCGCTCGCCGACAACATGGCGGTCATCCTCGACAATCTGCAGCGCATGGACGAACTTCTGAAGACCCTGGCCGGGTTTATGGGACCAGAACAACCCCATATCGAGTGTCTCGATTTGCACCAGACCCTGTCACACGTCCTAACCTTTGTGGCGAAAGAGGCGGAGGGGCATCAAGTGACGATTCACACGGATTTCGAGCCCATGCTCTGCCCATGTAAAGCGGACCACCGGCAGCTCAAGCAGGTGTTCCTGAGTCTTTTCAAAAATACTCTGGAAGCGATGCCTGCGGGTGGCTACCTGACCGTTAGCGTCCGACGCCTCATCAGTGCCGCGTCCACCGCGAAACCGGAACTGCTGAATGGATTCATCCAGTCTTGCCGAAGTCGTGGACCGCATCCTGGATAAGGGGATCGTCATCGATGCGTGGGCGCATGTGTCGTTGGTCGGTATCGAAGTACTGTCCATCGCAGCCCACGTCGTCGTGGCCTCGGTCGATACCTTGAGGGGAAAATCAGCCTCCCGACCCCGACCTCCGCTGCGCGCCTGTTCCTCAACACGGCCTACCTTGTCGCAAAATCGCAGGCATCGACATTTGCTGACTGCTGTCAGGCATTAGACGAACGTCTGGCGTCCCAAGGTGCAAGACTCGTGCGCTCCGGCCCCTGGCCGCCGTATTACTTCAGCCCGCGGCTGGATTAAGGCGGGTTTCGTACGTCGATCATGAAAGACCGTGCTGAGCGCTGAGGGATGAGGATCGGAGTCGTCGGTAACTCATGACTCGGTGCTCATCATTCAGCCCTCCCGTGAGGCTCTCCATCACGCCCACAAGCCCCACCAGAGACAAGGGAAACAGCGGCATTTTCTCTTGACACCCCCTAGAAAAGACGCCACAATCGCAAGCGTTAGACGAGCACATTGGAGCCATTTCACGGGTCTCAGGTGTGGCAGACACCTGTGCAGAAGTGAGCGAGGCCAACCATGAGCAGCGCGAGCGAACAAGTGATCTCCGGACTCGAAGGGGTGCTGGCGTGTGAATCCAGCGTGGCCTTTATCGATGGCACAATCCCCGAATTGTCCTATCGCGGCTATAACATCCATGACATCGCGGAGACTCTCACCTATGAGCAGGTGGTGTATCTCTTATGGAATGGTGACCTGCCGTCGGCCGACCAGTTACGAACATTCAATGCCGATCTCGTCGCGCGGCGCAGTCTCCCATCGGTAGTCATCGACCTCTTGCGCTTGATGCCGCCATCGGCACATCCGATGGCGGGGCTGCGTACAGCTGTGTCGCTGCTGGGGACGCTCGATCCGCAGGCAGATGACAATAGCCCCTCGGATTTACGCCGCAAGGCCGCCGACTTGACGGCGAAAATGCCGACCATCGTAGCAGCCCAGGCCCGCGTGCAGATGGGGCAAGCACCCATCGAGCCTGATGCATCGTTGAGCCTGGCCGGCAACTACTACTACATGCTGACTGGCAAGCAGGCCGACGCGACGATCACCCGCACCATCGACACCAGCTTGCTCTTGTACGCTGAGCATGAGACGAACGCCTCGACCTTCACCTGCCGTGCCGTCGTCGGGACCGAATCGGACTTTTACTCAGCGGTGGTGGCGGGCATCGGTGCCATTAAAGGCCCACTACATGGCGGGGCGATCGATGAAGTAATGAAGATGTTTTTGGAGATTGACCAGCCCGAGCGCGCTGCCGCCTATATCGATCAAGCGCTGGCCGCGAGGCGCAAGGTCGCGGGGTTCGGCCATCGCGTCTATCGGGCCGGTGATGCCCGTGCCCCCCATTTACGCACCATGGCGCAGCGGCTGGCGGAATCGACTGGCGACCGAAAATGGTTCACCATCGCCACCACCGTTGAGCAGCGCATGCGGGAGGCCAAGGGGATCATTGCCAACGTCGATTATTACGCCGCCCCCGTCCTGTACTATTTGGGCTTTCCCCTGGCGCTGTTCACCAATTTCGTCGCTAGCGCGCGCATCAGCGGGTGGTCGGCGCATATCTTCGAGCAGTATGCCAATAACCGTCTCATCCGCCCCCGTGCCTTGTATACCGGTCATCGTGGGCGTCAGTTGCCGGCGGGCTATCGCTAGACCCTGCACAGCTTCATACGGCCAAGCCCCACTCCCATCGTTCCCTCTCCCTCTGGGAGAGGGCGAGGGTGAGGGAGCCTCTGGATATCGTGAAATAGCCATCACTTGACCTTCTCCCAAGGGGAGAGGCAGAACACAAGGAGCACCCTTCATGCAACTGAAAATCCCGGCATCTTTCTGGCGTGGGGGCACCAGCCGTGCGGTGTTTTTCAAGGAAGAAGACCTGGCTTTCTATGACGCACCGACGCGCGACCTGATCATCCTGGCCGCATTGGGTAGTCCGGACCCATATGGCCGGCAGGTCGATGGGTTGGGTGGCGGGATCTCGTCACTTAGCAAAGTGGGCATTATCGGTCGCGGCGCCGACGTTGAAACGGATGTGCGGTTCACCTTTGGACAGGTGGATGTCGAACGACCATTTGTTGACTATCTGGGTACCTGCGGCAATATGTCCGCTGCCATCGGGCCATTCGCCATCGATGAAGGCTGGGTGCGGGCGATCGAGCCGGTCACCCCTGTGCGGGTGCTATCGACCAACACCGGCAAGCACTACCTCGCGTATGTGCCGGTACGCGACGGACAGGCAGAGACGGAGGGAGATTACAGCATCGATGGCGTTCCCGGCCCGGGCGCGCGTATCGCGCTCGAGTTCCTCGATGCCGGTGGGTCAACGGGAGGGCGACTATTGCCAAGCGGGCACGCCACTGACACGCTGGCACTCGAAAGCGGCCGGCGGGTCACAGTATCCCTGGTCGACGCCGCTGCCCCCATGGTCTTTGTGCTGGCCGAGGAATTGGGCGCTAGCGCCACTGAGTTGCCGCAAGATCTGGATGCGAACCATGCACGGCAAGATCTGCTGGAAGAGATTCGCGCCCGAGCGGCGGTGCAATTAGGCATGGCCGAGAGCGTGGCGCAGGCTCGGGAAAAAGTGAAAGCTATCCCTAAAATCGCCATGGTGGCGCCGCCGACGGCGTATCGTACCACCAGAGATACGCCCATCAGCACCGATCAGGTCGACCTGGTGTCGCGCATGATCTCGATGGGCAAAACGCACCGCACCTTCGCCGGCACATCCGCCATGTGCTTAGCGGTGGCGGCGGCGGTCACCGGCACAGTCGTCCACGCTGTCGCCCGCCGAGCGCTGCCGGATCGGGTGCGCATCGGTCACCCCGCTGGTATTATGGAGGTGGGAGCCAAGGTGCGCCCAGAAGGCGACGATTGGCGAGTGGAGAGCGTCACCACACAGCGTACGGCTCGTCGCATCATGGACGGCTTCATCTACGTGCCGCAAAGTTATATGCAGGGCAAACCCTGGTTTGCATAAATACGAGTGCCCTCACCCAGCCCCTCTCCCAGAGGGAGAGGGATGAGAATCGAGTCCCATGAATCTGACCCATAGACTCATCAAATCCCACCTGGTCAGCGGCGATATAACGCCGGGGGCCGAGATTGCGCTGCGCATCGATCAAACCCTGACCCAGGATGCCCTCGGAACGTTGTGTTACCTGCAATTCGAGGCCATGGGCGTGCCGCGTGTGCGCACCAAGCTGTCGGTGAGCTATGTCGATCACCAGCTACTGCAGGCCGATTTTCGAAACGCCGATGATCATGCCTATCTCCAGGACATCGCGGCTCAGTACGGTATTTACTACTCACGTCCCGGTAATGGCATCTGTCATCAGGTACACCTCGAGCGCTTCGCAGCGCCCGGCGACACGCTGCTCGGCACCGACAGTCACACGCCGACCTGCGGCGGTATGGGGATGCTGGCCATCGGCGCCGGCGGGCTGGATGTGGCCGTCGCCATGGCCGGCAGCCCCTATGTCTTGCGCATGCCGAAGGTGCTAGGAGTCGAACTGCTCGGCCGCTTACCGTCCGGTGTCACTGCCAAGGACATTATCTTCGAGATTCTGCAACGCCTCACAGTCAAGGGCGGCATCGGCCGGATTCTGGAGTACTATGGCCCGGGCGTCGCCAGCCTCGAAGTGCCGGAGCGCGGCACGATCGCCAACATGGGCGCCGAGCTGGGGGCGACTACATCGATCTTCCCAAGCGATCGCCGGACGCGGGCCTATCTCAAGCGTCAGGGGCGGGAGGCGGCGTTCTCAGCGCAACAGCCCGATCCGGATGCCACCTACGATGAGCATGTGCGCGTCGATCTCGAGCGCGTTGAACCATTGATCGCCTGCCCAGACAGCCCGGATCGCGTCTGTACTGTGCGTCAGGTGGCAGGTACAGCGGTCGATCAGGTGGCCGTCGGGAGCTGCACGAATTCGTCCTACGCCGATCTGATGGCGGTGGCGGCAATCCTGAAGGGACGTAAGGTGCACCCACGCGTCAGCCTGGTGGTCAGCCCGGGGTCGAAGCAAGTGTACCAGATGATTGCTCGCAACGGCGCTCTGGCTGAACTGATCGCCGCTGGGGCACGCATTCTGGAGTCGGCCTGTGGACCTTGCGCTGGTATGGGTCAGGTGCCCTCCTCTGGGGGGGTGTCGGTACGTTCGTTCAACCGCAATTTCCCCGGCCGCAGCGGTGGCACCGACAATCGCGTCTATCTCGCCAGCCCAGCAGTGTGCGCCGCGTCCGCCATCGCCGGCGAAATCACCGATCCGCGCGACCTTGGGGCACCGCAGCGCTTTCGTCTCCCCACACGCTACATCGTTGACGATAGTGGTATCCTGCCACCCGCACCCGATCCAGTCCAGGTGCAGATTCGCCGTGGTCCCAATATCAAGCCCCTCCCGACACGCGGCCCGTTGGCAGACCCCATCGCCGGTGAGGTCTTGATCAAGCTGGGCGATAACATCTCCACCGATACCATTCTCCCGGCTGGCGCCCAGGTCCTGCCGTTGCGCTCAAACATCCCGGCCATCGCCGAGTTCGTCTTCCACTACCCGGACCCGACCTTCGTTGAGCGCGCCAAGGCGAAGGCGGGCGGGATCATCGTCGCCGGCCAGAACTATGGTCAGGGCAGCTCCCGGGAACATGCGGCGATGTGTCCGATGTATCTCGGCGTCAAGGCCATCCTGACCAAATCCTTCGCCCGTATCCACCACGACAATCTGGTGAACTTCGGGGTGGTGCCGCTGACATTCGCCCATGAGGCCGATTACGACGCCATCGAGCCGGGAGATGTGCTGGAAATTCGCGACATCGGTCAACGTGTGCGTGATGGGGCCAGCACGCTGGACATTGTCAATATCTCCAAAGGGATCACCATTATCACCCATTTGAACCTGCTGCCACGCTTGCGGAATATTTTACTCGCCGGGGGCTTGTTGAATTTCGTCGGACAGGCAGCGAAGGAGGCGAAGGCATGAAGAACCTGCCGCTTTTGCCGACCACGGTGGTCGGCTCACATGGGCATCCGGGTTGGTGGCATGAGGGCAAAGCGGCCTATGAAGCGGGGAAATGGGGCCCGTACGATTTGGAGGAACTGTTCAACGACGCCGCCGACGTCGCCATTCTGGATCAGGAGCGGGCAGGGATCGACATCATTACAGACGGCGAGGTGCGTCGCCTCGACGGCTACGTGGATAGCTACTACAGTATCATCGAAGGCCTGCGCCCTATTCCGTCCTCCCGGCAAGCGGGGCCCTGGGGGTATGACCAGCAGACACGCTACGAGGCCGTCGGCAAGATCAAGCTGCCGAGCGGCTTGGGCATTGTACAGGAATTTGCCTACTTGAGGGCTCACACCACCAGAGCCACGAAAGCTACCTGTGCTGGACCGCTGACCTTCGGCTCGCGTGTGCGGCCGGGCAGTGCCTATAAGGATGGGGTCGAGGTCTCAGAAGAGTTTGCCCATGTCATTAACGACGAGTTGAAGGCATTGGTGGAAGCCGGCGCCAATTTCATTCAGATCGATGAGCCCGCCCGCGGCAACGTGAGCGGTCAGGAGATGGCCCGCCTCTTCAACCTGGCGACGCAGGGAGTCACGGCCAAGCTGGCGTTTCATATCTGCTTCGGCAATCGCTTCGGCAGAGCCCGCTTCAAGCGCAGCTATCAGGACTACTTCCCAGGTGTGCTGGAGGCGCATACCGATCAGTTCGTGCTCGAGTTCGCCAGCCGCGAGCTCGCCGAAATCGAGCTGTGGCAACAGTGGGATGATGGCCGCGAACTGGGTGCAGGGGTGATCGACGTGAAATCGTTTCACCCGGAGGAGCCCGAGGATGTAGCGGCGCGCATTCGACGGGTACTGGAGTTTGTGAAACCCGAGAAACTCTACCTCAACCCGGACTGTGGGTTCGGCTGGAGCCCCCGTGGCATGTGCGTGCAAAAGCTGCAAGCCATGGTGGCCGGGGCGAAAATCGTGCGCGAGGAGCTCAGCAAGGCATAGGAAGAAGCGATTAACCACAGATGGACTGAGATATATACTGATAACAAAAAACCATCTGTGTGCATCTGGGTCCGTCTGTGGTTCCAAAGGAGAGAGCATGGCCGAGATGTCTGGGAAGTATGCGCTGGCAGAACTGCTCCACCAGGAGGGTGTCGAGTACATCTTCGGCAACCCGGGGACGACCGAGTTACCGTTGATGGATGTGCTCGCTCAGCGCGACGATCTCCATTACATCCTGTCATTGCACGAGGGGGTAGCTCTGGCCATGGCGGCAGGCTATGCCGAGGCCTCGGGGAAGATCGGGGTGAGTAATTTTCACGTCGCCCCTGGTCTGGGCAATGCCCTGGGGCTGATTTACACCGCCTACATGGGGCGGACCCCGCTTCTGGTGACGGCCGGTCAGCAAGATCGGCGGATGCAATTGGAAGAGCCCTTGTTGTGGGGCGATCTCATGCAGATGGCACGGCCCTATACCAAATGGTCTTATGAAATCTCCCGCCCTGAAGACCTGCCGCAAGCGCTGCGCCGGGCCATCAAAGTGGCCATGACGCCCCCAACTGGCCCGGTGTTTCTGACGCTGCCCATGGATGTATTGGGGGCATCGGTCGACCTCGATCTCACTCCTACCACGCGACCCGACCTGCGCCCGGGGCCGCTTCCGGAGTTGCTTGCGCAGGCAGCCGAGGTGTTGTGTACGGCGAAGAACCCGACGATCATCGTCGGCGACCGCGTGTCCAAGTCAGGAGCGCTGGTAGAGGCCGTCGAGCTGGCCGAAACCCTCGGCGCTCGGGTCTATGGCGAACCACAGGCCAACTCTGTCGCGTTTCCTCCCGACCATCCGCTCTTCGCCGGTGTGTTACCAGGTCTGAGTCAGGGGATTCGTCGAGCCCTGGAACCGGCAGATGTGGTGCTGGCGATCGGCTTGAATCTGTTCCAACCATTTTTGTATACGGCCAGGGGACCACTGCCCGATGGCATGGCGGTCGTGCACATCGATTCCGACCCGTGGGAAGTCGGGAAAACCTATCCGGTCAAGGTAGGCATCCTTGCCGATCCAAAGGCGGCTATGGCACAACTAACGCCGCTGCTGCGCCAGCGCATGACCGCAACGCAGCAGGATGCAGCTAGGCAGCGTCTGGAGGCCGAGCGCGAGCTACGCCTGCAGGAACGCAGAAGTCTCGAGTCTCGTACCGCTGAGGATGATGCCAAAAACCCCATGTCTCCCCTCGTGTTGATGCGCGAAGTCGCCCATGCTCTCCCCGCCGATGCTGTGGTGGTGAATGAGTCGATCACAGCTGGGGGCACGCTACGAGCCTGGCTGAAACTCGAGGATGAAAAAAGCTTCTTCCAGGCCAAAGGGGGAGGGCTCGGATTCGGCTTGCCCGCTGTTGTGGGCGTAAAGCTGGCGCTACCGCAGCGCCCGGTAGTTGGCCTCATCGGCGAGGGCAGCGCCATGTATGCCATCCAGGGCCTATGGACGGCGGCGCATTATGACCTGCCGGTGGTGTTTGTGATCTGCAACAACGCCCAATACCGTATTCTCAAATCCGGCTTGCTGGCCTTCCGCAGCGAACCCGCCAAACAGGGCAAATTCGTGGGCATGGATCTGGTCCAACCCGAGATCGATTTCGTCGCACTGGCCGAATCATTGGGTGTGGCGGCCGAACGCGTGACGAAGCCAAAGGAGGTGGGCCCTGCCTTGCAGCAGGCGTTGTCCCGCTCTGGGCCATCGCTGATCGATATCCCGATCGATCGGTCGGTACGGGCGTTATTCTGATGCCTATTACGGATGTGACAGCGACTTTCCGCTAGGTAACGCTGGCCATGCGAGATCGTGTTGTCCGTGTGCGCAGACTTCCTGATCAGGAAGAGGAGAGAGATCTAAACCAGACCACGCCCTCGGAGCGCCTGAGTATGATGTGGCAACTCGCGCTCGACGCATGGGCCTTCAAGGGGGAGTCCCTTGCTGAATCCCGACTTCCGCGACATGTTGTCCGCATTGTCCAGCGAGGGCACTGAATTCTTGCTGGTGGGGGCCTATGCCCTAGCCGCCCATGGCCTCCCCCGAGCGACCGGTGATATGGATATCTGGATTCGGCGTTCCGATGAGAACGCGGTACGGATCTGGAAAGCATTGCGGCGATTTGGTGCCTCCCTGACCGGACTGACGAAAGATGACCTAAAAACACCTAATCTGGTCTTTCAGATTGGCGTGGCCCCACGCCGTATCGATATCCTGACTTCGATCGACGCCGTGCAATTCGACGAGGCTTGGTCCGACCGTCAGATCATCGAGGTCGAGGGGTTGACGATTGGCGTGCTCGGACGCTCGCATCTGATACAGAACAAGAGGGCTGTGGGACGCCCCCAAGATTTGGCCGATGTCGCGTGGCTTGAACGCGATCAGACGTGAGGAGAGAGACATCATGATCGAACATACCGTATCGCTGACCAATCGACGTGGCCTACCGTTTGCGGTCGATATCCGACGGCCAGTAGGGGCAGGGGCACGGCCGATTATCATCGTCTGCCATGGCTTTAAGGGCTTCAAAGACTTTGCGTTTTTTCCCTATACGTCCCGCAAACTCTGCGAGCAGGGCTGTGCAGTCGTCACCATGAACTTCTCCGGCAACGGCATCGGGGACGATCCTCTCAACTTCACCGAACTGGACAAATTCGCGCAGAATACCATTAGCCAGGAGCTTGACGATATTGAGGCGGTGCTGGATGGCCTCACAACGGGTGTCTTACTAGGAACGCAGGGGGATGCACGACGGATTGGCATCATGGGGCACAGCCGTGGTGGGTGTACTGCTATCGTCGAGGCCTCTCTTGACCCACGCCTGAAATGTCTGGTGACTTGGGCCTCGCCGGCCGCTCTGGGCCGGTACTCGGACGAGGTACTGCGGCAGTGGAAAGAAGACGGACGCTACAACTTCGTCAATGCACGCACCAAGCAGGATATGTTCGTCAACTACGCCTATCTCGAAGACATCCAAGCCAACCGCGAGCGTTACAGTCTCGATCTGGCCGCCTCGCAATTAACTATCCCGTATTTGACCGTCCACGGGACCAATGATGAGTCTGTCGCCGTTGATGCGGCGCGTCGACTGCACAGCTATACGAGGAACGGCCAGGCGGAGATAGCACTGGTAGAGGGTGGCACGCACACCTTCGGGACGAAGCACCCGTTTGAGGCCTCGACTGCGGCCCTGGAGCAGGGCATCGATAAGACTGTGGCGTGGTTTCGTCGCTGGCTCGGATAGCACTCTCCGCATGCGATTGTTCGATAGCACGGTTCCCTCTCCTGCCCTTCTCTGGCAAGCGCCATGTGTGACCATGAATGCTAGCCCGCAAGTTCCCTCTCCCTCCGGGAGAGTGTTAGGGTGAGGGGGGTTGCAATGCCGCGAAATGGCTCTTATCCCACCTCTCTCCCGGCATGAGAGATAAAAAGCTCAGGAGGAATTCGTGGTTGGGCACCTGGCTTTTAAGGATCTGGAAGCGATGATCCGAGCGGGGGACGTGGATACGGTGCTTACGGTGTTCCCAGATGCGCAGGGGCGCCTCATGGGCAAGCGCGTTGTGGGGCACTATTTCCTCGACCATGTGGCGGGTGAGGGTTTACACGCCTGCATCTATCTCTTCACCGTAGATATCGATATGGAGCCGCTCCCAGGCTTCAAGTTGACCTCCTGGGAGAAAGGCTATGGGGATATGCAGATGGTCCCGGACATGGGCACGCTGCGCCTCATTCCCTGGTTGCCGAACACTGCCTTGGTCTTCTGCGATGTGTATACGGAAGAGAGAGAGCCGATCGAGGAAGCGCCGCGCTGGGTGCTGCGGCGTCAGGTCGAGCGCGCCGCCGCGGCAGGATATACGGTCAAGATCGGATCAGAGCTCGAGCTCTACCTATTCAAAGAGTCCTTCGAAGAAGCACGAACCAAGCGTTACCATGGACTGACGCCGGTTTCCGGGTATCTGGAAGATTATCACATCCTCCAGACGACTCGGGAGGAGCCACTCATCCGCGCCATCCGCAACGGTATGGAAGGGGCTAATGTACCGGTGGAGTTCTCCAAGGGGGAGTGGGGCAAGGGGCAGGAGGAGATCAACCTGCGTTATGCTGAAGCGTTGGAGATGGCTGACCGTCACACCCTCTACAAGCATGGCGCGAAAGAGATCGCCCACATGCAGGGCTGCTCGCTCACCTTCATGGCCAAGTACGACGTCGGTGCCGCAGGGTCGTCCTGCCACCTGCACTCCTCGCTCTGGGACAGCGCTGGCACAAGACCGCTCTTCGAAGGGAAGAACCGTCGCACCGGCACAGCCTTGTTCCAGTATTGGCTCGCCGGCCAATTAGCGCTAGCACACGAGCTCACCTATTTCTATGCTCCAACCGTCAACGCCTACAAGCGTTATCAGGCGGCGTCTTTTGCACCGACACGGATCGTCGCCGGCTGGGATAACCGCACGTGCGGCTTCAGAGTATGCGGTGCAGGACCAGGCTTCCGCATCGAAAATCGGATTCCGGGCGCCGATGCCAATCCCTACCTGGCCTTCGCCGCGACCATCGCGGCAGGACTCTACGGCATCCAGCATAAGCTAGAGCCACCGACGCTGTATAAGGGCAACGCCTACGACGACGCCACACTTCCCCAGGTGCCGAAGACCTTGCGCGAGGCGATAAACACGTTGGAGCAGTCGGGGGCCGCGCGCGAGGCATTCGGCACGCGGGTTGTCGAGCACTATCTGCACATGGCGCTTCTGGAGCAAGAGGCCTTTGATCGGGTGGTGACCGACTGGGAGCTGATCCGAAATTTTGAGCGGATCTAAACAATGGGCATGCCATCAGTGCCACGGTTATCTGGCAAGGTCGCGCTGATCACCGGCGCAGGCATGGGGATAGGACGCGAGGCCTCGCTGTTGTTCGCCGAGCATGGGGCCCGCGTCATCGTCGCCGATATCAACCGCCAGGCCGCTGACGAGACCGTCCAGCTGGTACAGACGGCTGGAGGCGAGGCGATCGCGGTCAGCGGTGACGTAGCCCTTGAGGCCGACGTCAAACGTCTGGTGGAGGAGGGCGTTCAAGCCTACAAAGCCCTGCACATCCTCTATAACAATGCCGGGGTTCTGTGGAAAGACCGCGATCGGTCCGTACTGGAAACCGACGACATACATTGGGAACGAGTCATCGCAATCAATCTGAAATCGGTCTTCTGGGTCACCAAGTACGGCATCCCGCATCTGCAACGGGCAGGTGGCGGATCGATCATCATGGTGGGGTCGGTGTCGGCGCTAGCCGGTTTCACCCGTGCACAGGATGCCTACACGGCGGCGAAAGGCGGGTTGATTTCGCTCAACAAGTCGCTCGCCATCCAGTTCGCCAAGGACAACATCCGCTCAAACATCATCCATCCAGGGATCGTCGATACGCCCTTGCAAGCACCCTATCTCACCGAAGCGCTTCGCAAAGAATTCGAGACCGGTATCCCGCTCGGTCGCATCGCGCACCCGCGCGAGATCGCCTCCGTCGCCCTCTTCCTGGCCTCCGACGAGTCTTCCTACATGACCGGCGCTGAGCTGGTGGTGGATGGTGGCTTTATGGCAAGATAGTGTCCGGGTGACTGGTCAATGGTGACTGGGATCAAATGACGGCAGTCTGTCGCTATGGGAGGAACACACTGTGCTCGTTGAAGACAAGCTGAAAGCCTTGGGACTCGAGCTGCTGGACCTCGATGAGCAGTATCGCCGGAATGCCTCGGGAGCGCGCTTCATTTCACACTATGCCGTGCAGAACGTCCTCTATCTCTCGGGCACGACGCCGATAAAAGATGGCCAGCCCTTCAATCCTGGGGTGTTGGGTCAGGATTTGACCCTTGAGCAGGGCTACGAAGCCGCACGCTATGCGACTCTGGCCAGCCTGGCAGCCATCAAGTATGCGTTGGGTGATCTCGACCGCGTGCAACAGATCGTGCAGGTGATCGGCTTCGTCAACTCGGCTCCGGGCTTTAGCAACCAGCCTCGCGTCATCAACGGCGCCACGGACCTCCTGGTCGAACTGTTCGGCGAACGCGGCAAGCCGACACGCGCCGCCATTGGCTGCCAGGGTTTGGCGTTGAACCATTCGGTTGAAATCGTCATGACGGTGCTGTTTGCCGGCAGTGACGTTCGAGCCCCGTTGGCCCGCGACCACTATGCCAGATGACCAGGGGAGGGGGCGACATGCGGGTGCAGGGAGGCTATAACCTTTACGGTTTCAGCGTCGGCATCCTGATGCTCGACACGCGATTTCCGCGTATCCCCGGCGACATGGGCAACGCGACGACCTTCCCCTTTCCCATACGGTATCACCGGGTGCAAGGTGCCTCACCGGACTTGGTGGTGCGTCAAGACTCGCGGGAGCTGTTGCCAGCCTTCATCGCCGGCGCGAGATTCCTGGAACGGGAGGGCGTGCGGGCGATCACCACTAACTGCGGCTTTCTGGCCAAGTTCCAACGCGAGCTGGCCTCGGCCGTGACGGTGCCGGTGTTTACCTCCAGTTTGATGCTGGTGCCGATGGTGCACCACATGCTCCCTCCGGGGAAGGCGGTGGGGATCATGACCGTCGATGCCGCGTCGCTGACGCCGGCCGATTTCGAGGGTGCCGGTATCACGCCAGCTATGCCAGTCGCCATCGCTGGCATGGAGACTGAGCGAGAATTCACTCGCGTCCTACTAGGCAATCAGCTGACCCTCGACGTTGAAGCCGTACGTCGGGAGCACATCCGGGTGGCACAACGGCTCTGTGCCGAGCATCCCGAGGTCGGCGCCATCGTCCTCGAATGCACCAATATGCCGCCGTACCGGGCGGATATTCAGGCAGCCACCGGGCTGGCCGTATTCGATATCGTCCATCTGGTGCAGATGGTCCACACCGCACTGGGGCACGGCATTCCGCCACGGCCGGTGCTGTGAGCGGCACGCTGCTGCCCCAAAACCGGACAACGGAGAGAAGACATGGCACGCTACCGACATCATTTGCCCCAACTTTCTGGTGGTCTTTTCCTCACTGATGGTGGTATCGAAACCACTCTCATTTTTCACGAAGGGCTGACGTTGCCTTACTTCGCCGCCGTCGATTTGCTGAAGCACGATGAAGGCTATGCAGCGCTCCAGCAGTACTTCCGTACCTATGCCGACATCGCCAGACGCTATGGCGTCGGATGCATCCTGGAGAGCGCGACATGATGGAGTATCCATGTTTACAGAGACGGCCCTGTACTATGACAAGATTTACGCTTTCAAGGATTACCCCGCCGAAGCCGACCGCCTCATGGCGATTTTCCGCGCGCATCAGCGTTCAGGGGAGGTACACCTGCTTGACGTGGCCTGTGGGACGGGTCGTCATCTCGAGTATCTCAGGGAGTGGTATGATGTCGAGGGCCTAGACATTTCCCTTGAATTGCTCGCTATTGCACGCCAACGCCTTCCAGGCATCCGCTTGCACCACGGTGATATGACGGCGTTCGACCTTGGAAAGACCTTCGATCTTGTCACCTGCCTGTTCAGTGCCATTGGGTATGTCAAAACGCTGCAGAATCTCACGCGAGCGGTCGGATGCATGGCCAGACACCTCAGGGCCGGAGGACTCTTAGTGATCGAGCCCTGGTTCACCCCCGACACCTGGCGCCCCGGCACAGTGCATGCCATATTCATCGATGAACCCGAATTGAAGATCGCTCGCATCAATACCAGTTTCGTCACTGAGCACCTGTCCATCTTCGACCTGCATTATTTAGTCGGCACACCGGCGGGGACAGAGTATCTGGTCGAACATCATGAGATGGGGCTCTTCACGACCGACGACATGCATGCCGCGCTGGCGGCAGTCGGTCTGGAAGTAACCTTCGACCCCCAAGGATTGATGGGCAGGGGCCTATTCATTGGTCGACATCCAGGATAGAGCAGCGCCAAAAACGCCCTAGTCTAGCGTTACAGCCAACGGCGGAATGGGACTGCGCAACCATGCACTCAAATGATTCCGGCAGTGGTTTGACGACGGGTGCAAGAGCAGATAGAATTAGCCAAACATTCGAGGTGTAAAGGGGGAGCAATCATGACTACGCAAGCTGACCTGAAGCCCGTGCGGGTTTCCATGATGAATGCCGTCCATGACTTGGCGGTGCTCGTGGCGAGAGATGAAGGCCTGTTCCGTGACGAGGGGCTCGATGTCATGATTGTCAACACCCCAGGCACCGCTCAGGTCAATGTCGACCGCCAGGCGTTGCGCCATGAGATCTTCGACCGCACCATGGAAGCCCTCTACAACACCGGTGGTGTCGATCAGTACCGCATGTGCGAGTGGGGAGTCATGAAGCGCACCGTGGAAGCCATTCAGTGTGGCCAGCGGCCGGCGAAAATCGTTGCCTTAGGCACCGCCATGTCCAAGATGGCCATCATCACCGCCCCACACAGCCATATCTACGAACCTGAGCAGCTCAAAGACACGCCGGTAGCCGTCAGCCCGTTCAACGGTTCACATTTCACCACGCTCAAGATGCTCGAGGGCTTTATCAAGAAAGAGCATATCCGCGTGGTCCATGCCGGCACCATGCAAGAGCGCCTGGAGGCAGTGCGCCAGGGTGAGGTGGCGGCTGGCAACTTTATGGAGCCCTGGATTAGCATTGCCCAGAAGCAGGGATTCCGCATCCTGATGGAAAGCCACTCCACGCGCAGCGAGGCTGCCGGCGATGAGCTAGACGGCCCCACCCTCGCCGCCATGTTCCGCGCCGAGGCACGGGCCGCCGAGATGATCAATCGGAACCCCGGAACGTACGCGCACTATCTGCTCCAGGAAGCCCATGGCCTCCTCGAGCCGCATGAGTTGCAGACCTGGCGCCTGCTCTACGGCCCACCCGTGCCATACACGCGGGAACGTTTTGAGGCCACCTACGAGTGGATGCTGAGCTATCCTGAGCTAGTTGCCCCTGGTGCCACTTATGAGACGGTGGTGGACAACCGTGCCTGGGAGTGAGAGGGAAGGATCATGGTCAATCGTCGCACGTTTATGACGCTACTCGCAACCGCTGCTGTGGCGCCGGACTTCTCATGGGCGCAGGGAGCGGGGGGCGACAGGCTCGCCCTCTACGCCAGCGTAGGGCCCACGCTCACGCATTATGACGTTGATGTGCCAGGCGCGGAGTTGAGTGGGCGCAGCTCGGTGACGCTGCCGGCGAATGTACAATATGCCTGGCCGCATGCGTCGCGGCAGTATCTCTACGTGGCATCGAGCAACAGCTCGTCCGGACTGGGCGGGGTAGTCGGCGACATGCATCACGTGAGCGCCTTTCGTCTCGATGGCTCCGGCGCGCTGACGCCGCACGGCCAGCCGATTCCGCTACCCTCACGCCCAATTCACCTGACCACCGATATACCGTCCGAGTACGTACTCGTCGCGTTCAACAATCCGAGCGCCATCCGAGTCTACCGCATCAATCGCGACGCGACGCTCGGCGAGGAAGTGCAGCAGCCGGGGTCAATCGACGCGGGGATCTTCGCGCATCAGGTGCGCGTGACGGACAACAACCGGCTGGCGATCCTCGTCACGCGCGGCAATGAACGCGTGGGCGAAAAACCCGAAGACCCAGGCGCACTCAAGGTGTTCAGCTTCAGGAGCGGACTCCTCACCAATGAAGTCTCCGTCGCGCCCAATGGTGGCTATGGCTTCGGGCCGCGGCATCTAGATTTCCATCCGAGCAAGTCGTGGGTCTATGTGTCGCTTGAGCGCGAGAACAAGATGGATATGTTCACGCTCGACGGTGATACCCTGTCGATGGCGCCGCTATACAGGAAGGAGACTCTGGCTCGGCCCAACAATACCGTGTCACGTCAGGCGGCAGGCACCGTGCACGTACACCCGAACGGCCGCTTCGTGTACGGTGCCAATCGCGCCGATACCACGACGGAGTTCGAAGGCAAGAAAGTCTTCATCGGCGGCGAAAACACCATCGCAACCTACATGATCAACCAGGAGACCGGCGAGCCAACGTTGATCGATCACACCGAGACGCACGGCATCCACTGCCGCACGTTCCACATCGATCCGAGCGGGCGCCTGCTGGTCGCAGCGCACATCAGACCGCTGCTGGTGCGGGAGGGGGCGAATGTACACCAAGTGCCCGCGTGCCTCTCAGTGTTCCGCATCAGCAACGACGGCAAGCTCGATTTCGTGCGCAAGTACGACGTCGACGTCGGCAACAATACGATGTTCTGGATGGGGATGGTAAAGTTGTAGGGAGTGTCAACGCGGCGCGGAGGAGATTTCCTATCTTCAAGGAACAGGATAAGACTTGTAGCGCCAGCTCCTGAGCCCGCCCATGGAATCGCAACTCTTGAACCACCCGAGGTAATGGATGCTCGCGCACCTGAGCTCAGAGATCGTAAGGGCATCGCGCGCGGGGCGCGTCTTCGCGCATGACTTCCCCCGGGTGGCCGTCAACCGATTGAAGACCTTCGTCGGGGGGTCGAAGTGCAACGTGGGCCCATGCTGACCGAGCAGCAGGCAGATGGTTTGATCGGCCAGGCCAAGCTGATCATCAGCTGCGTGTAACCGAGGTCAGCTTAGGCACCGGCGCTGTCACCTCCCACACCACTGGCCTTCGCTATAGACTCTCCGGGCCTGTGACCTACGGTTCCGCTCGCGACGTGCCATCGCCTCCCCGCCATCGTCAAGACTCGAAGCCTCAACTGGTCGTTGAGTCAAGCAGTGTACAATGCCGCTTGCATTCTCTCGGCAGACATGATACTTACTGTGTGACTGTGTGACTTCATTGAACTTTCCCACTTATGGCTCATATTCGGGTGCGTGATATGGCTCTAGGAAAACCAGATCTGGAACAATCCCAGGATGCAGGTTTAGGGCGCGCTCCAGCGGGGACTGGCAACGGTCAGCCAGAACAATCCCAGCAGGCGGATCTGACTTTCGCTCCAGCGGAAACCGCCGACAGTCTCCGTAAAAGGCGGCGTTGGTGGCTCTGGCTGCTGGTGCTCTGCCTGATCGGCATTGGCGTCTATGCTGTGCTCCCCCGCTTAGGTCAGGACGAGCAGACGGAGGGGTGGATGGGGCGCATCAGACAGCTCGCCGGTGCGGCGTATGATCGACTCCCTGGCAGAGGTCAGGATACACCGCCGAGCGTTAAGGCTCCAGAAACACCGGCCATCCGCGCCGTACCCGTGGTAGCCACAGCAACCAGGCAGGGGGATCTTGGCATCTACCTGACTGGACTGGGTACCGTCGCGGCCTTCAACACCGTCACGGTGCGTGCCCGTGTCGACGGGTACCTGGTCAAGGTGGCGTTCCAGGAAGGGCAATTCGTCCGCCAAGGGGATCTTTTGGCCGAAATCGATCCGCGGCCGTTTCAGGTACAGCTCGCCCAGGCAGAGGGGCAAATGGCCAAGGATCAAGCCATGCTCAAGAATGCCAAGCTCGATCTCGAACGCTACAAAATCCTGCTCGAGCAAGACTCCGTCACCAAGCAGCAACTGGACTCTCAGGTCTCCACGGTGAACCAGGCAGAGGGTGTCGTCAAAAGCGATCAGGCAGCGATCGACAGCGCTAAACTGCAGTTGACTTACAGCCGGATCACCTCCCCCCTTAGCGGGCGGATCGGCCTACGTACGGTCGACCAGGGCAATATGATCCGTGCTACCGACCAAAACGGCCTGGCCATGATCACGCAGCTACAACCCATCGCCGTGCTCTTCAACATCCCGCAAGACGATCTCCCGCCTGTGCTCAAGAAGATGCGCTCCGGCCAGCAACTGGCGGTCGAGCTTTATAACCGTGATCTGGGGCAAAAACTCGCCACGGGCACGCTGCTCACCATCGATAACCAGATCGATCCGAACACCGGAACGCTGCGGTTCAAGGCCGTCTTCCCCAATGAGGACAACGCCCTGTTTCCCAATCAGTTCGTGAATGCGCGGTTGCTGGTCGACACCAAAAAGGCCGCCGTCATCGTGCCGACTGCGGCGATCCAGCGCAGTCCGCAATCGACCTTTGTGTACGTGGTGAAGGACGACAACACGGTGGAGGTGCGGAATGTCGTCGTAGGCCCGACCGAGGGGAACGATACCGCAATCGACAGCGGTCTCGCCGTTGGTGAAGTGGTCGTCACCGAAGGGGTGGACAGATTGCAGCGTGGGACGAAGGTGGCGGCGCGCATGGCCGGCGTCAGCAACTCGAAGGAGAGCAAATGAACCCCTCGCGGCCCTTCATCCTGCGACCGGTCGCGACCTCACTGCTGATGGTCGGTATCCTGCTTGTGGGCGCCGTGGCGTATTACCAGCTGCCGGTGGCGGCGCTGCCACAAGTGGACTACCCGACGATCCAGGTGCTGACGTTCTATCCGGGGGCAAGCCCGGACGTGATGGGCTCTTCCATCACGGCACCTCTCGAGCGCCAGTTCGGGCAGGTGCCCGGCTTGAAGCAGATGACTTCCACCAGTTCCAATGGCTGTTCCATGATTACGCTGCAATTCGCTCTGGATCTCAACATCGATGTGGCCCAGCAAGATGTGCAAGCGGCCATCAACGCGGCTACGACTTACCTGCCGCGCGACCTTCCCAACCCGCCCATCTACAGCAAGATCAATCCCGCCGACGCGCCGATCCTCACCCTCGCCTTGACCTCAAAGACCATGTCCTTGACGAAGGTGCAGGACCTTGCCGAAACGCGCCTGGCGCAGAAAATTTCGCAGCTGCCCGGAGTTGGTCGGGTGAGCATGAGTGGCGGCCAGAAGCCAGCGGTGCGCGTGCAGGCCAACCCGACCGCGCTCTCTTCGTATGGGCTGACCTTGGAAGACCTGCGCATAGCCGTGGCACAGGCCAACGTGAATCAGGCAAAAGGCAGCTTCGATGGCAGCCTCCAGGCCTATACGATCGGCGCCAACGATCAGCTCTTCTCTAGCAGCGAGTACAGCTCCCTGATCGTCGCTTCCCGCAATGGCGCCCCCGTGCGCCTGTCCGACGTGGCCGACGTCATCGACGACGCCGAGAATGTGAAGCAGGCCGCCTGGATGAATGAGGTGCCGGCGGTCATTCTCAACGTACAGCGCCAGCCAGGCGCCAATATCCTTAAGGTGGTGGATGGGATTAAGGAGCTGCTGCCCAAGCTCAGAGCCTCGCTGCCCTCAGCGGTGGAGATGACCATCCTGACCGACCGCACGACGACCATCCGCGCGTCGGTGGAGGATGTGGAGTTCACGCTGGTGCTCGCCATCGCGCTGGTGGTGATGGTGATGTTCCTCTTCGTGCGCACCCTGGCGGCCACGGTGATTCCCAGCGTGGCCGTGCCCCTGTCGCTGGTAGGTACGTTCGCCATGATGTATCTGTTGGGATACAGCTTGAACAATCTCACGCTCATGGCGCTCACCATCGCGACTGGCTTCGTGGTCGATGACGCGATCGTCATGATCGAGAATATCGCGCGCTACATCGAGGAAGGCGAATCGCCATTGCAGGCCGCATTGAAAGGCTCGGAGCAGATCGGCTTCACCATTTTGTCGCTTACCATCTCGCTGATCGCCGTGCTGATCCCGCTGCTCTTCATGGGCGACATCGTCGGCCGCCTCTTCCGCGAATTCGCCGTGACCTTGAGCGTCACCATTCTGGTCTCCGCCGTGGTCTCGCTCACCTTGACGCCCATGATGTGCTCCCGGATGTTACGCCACAAGCCCGAGTCGGAGCAGGGCTGGTTTTACCGGACATCCGAGCGCGGTTTCACGGCGATCGTCGCCTTTTATGGGAAGACGTTGCGCTGGGTGCTGCGCTACCGAACGGCAACGCTCCTGGTCGCCGTCGGCACGCTGGGTCTGACGATCTGGCTCTACCTCATCGTGCCCAAGGGCTTCTTCCCGGTGCAGGACACTGGAGTCATTCTGAGCATCTCCGAAGCGCCGCAAACAGCGTCCTTCGCTGCCATGGCCGAACGTCAGCAGGTACTTGCCCAGGTGATCTTGCGGGATCCTGCGGTTGAGAGTTTGTCTTCCTTCATCGGCGTCGATGGGACAAACACGACGCTCAACAGTGGGCGGATCCAGATCAACTTGAAGCCGCTCGCGGAGCGGAAGATCCATGTAGCCGAGATCATCCGCCGCCTGCAGCCAGAGCTCGCCAAAGTCGACGGCATTACGCTCTTCATGCAGCCAGTGCAGGACTTATCTGTCGAGGACCGCGTCAGCCGCACGCAATATCAATACAGCCTCGAAGATCCCGATGCGCAAGAGTTGAGCCTCTGGGCCCCCCGCTTTGTGGAGAAGTTGCGCGCACTACCACAGCTCCGCGACGTCGCCAGCGACGACCAGAATCTGGGACTGCAGGCGCGCCTGACCATCGACCGCGATACGGCATCCCGGTTCGGCATCCGCCCGCAGACGATCGATGATACGCTCTACGACGCCTTCGGCCAGCGCCAGATCTCGACGATCTTCACCCCATCGAACCAGTATCGCGTCGTGCTGGAAGTCAAACCACAGTTCCAGAATAGCCTGGAGGATCTACAGCACATTCGCCTGCGCTCTGTCATGGGTGGACAGACGCCTTTCAGCACCGCAGGCGGACAAGGGGCGCCCAGCGGCACAGGTGGACAGGGAGCGCTCGGCACCACGAGCACTCAGGTGCCGCCTGGCATCTCGGGCGGACAGGTGCCGCTCAGCGCCTTCACCCGTATCGAGTCGTCCAAGGCCCCTCTGTCCATCAATCATCAGGGCCAGTTCCCCGTGGTGACCATCTCGTTCAACCTCGCGCCCGGCGCTGCCCTGGGGGATGCGATGGCGGCCATCGACGCTGCCAAGGAAGAATTGGGACTTCCTGCCAGCATCGTGTCGGGCTTTCAGGGCACAGCGAAAGCCTTCGAGGCCTCGCTGGCAAACGAACCGATCCTCATTCTGGCGGCCCTGGTGACGGTCTATATCGTCCTGGGGGTACTCTATGAAAGTTATATTCATCCGGTGACGATCATCTCTACCCTCCCCTCGGCCGGTGTTGGGGCGCTCCTGGCACTGCTGATCTGTCACACCGAGCTGAGCGTTATCGGGCTCATTGGTATCATTCTGCTGATCGGCATCGTGCAAAAGAACGGCATTATGATGATCGACTTCGCGCTCGATGCCGAGCGCCAGGGAGGGAAGGATCCGCTCACCGCCATTTTCCAGGCGTGTCTGCTACGTTTCCGTCCCATCCTCATGACCACCATGGCAGCCATATTGGGTGGTTTACCGCTGGCCCTGGGTAGCGGGACGGGCGCGGAGCTACGCCGCCCGCTAGGCATCACGATCGTGGGCGGACTCATGTTCAGCCAGGTGCTCACCTTGTATACGACGCCGGTCATTTACCTCGCCTTTGATCAGCTGGCGAAGCGCCTTGGCAAGCGCCGGGAGAGCAGTCCCGTGCCGCATGCGGCGCCCGTGGAGGTCCCATGAATATCTCGGCACTGTTCATCCACAGGCCCGTTGGTACCACGCTGTTGATGCTGGCAATCGCGCTCGGGGGCATCGTCGCCTATCGATTCCTTCCGGTCTCGCCGCTGCCGCAGGTCGATTATCCCACCATTTCGGTTTCGGCCGCGCTGCCCGGCGCAAGCCCGGAAACTATGGCTTCCTCGGTGGCCACGCCGCTCGAGCGCGAGTTCGGCCGCATTGCCGGGCTGAACGAAATGACGTCCACCAGCTATCTCGGCTCCACGAGCATTAACCTGCAATTCGACCTGAGTAAAAACATCAACGCCGCCGCACGCGAGGTGCAAGCGGCGATTAACGCCGCGCGCGGGCAACTGCCGTCCAACCTGCCGAATAATCCGACGTATCGGAAGAACAATCCGGCGGACTCAGCCATCCTGATTCTGGCGCTCACCTCCGAGCTCGTCGAGAGAGGCCGTATGTACGACCTGGCCGCCTCCATCCTGCAGCAGAAGATTTCGCAGGTGGACGGTGTCGGACGGGTCTCTGTCTGGGGAGGAGCCCTGCCGGCGGTGCGGGTGGACGTCAATCCCACCGTCTTGAATAGCTATGGGCTGGGCCTCGATGATGTGCGTGTGGTGCTCGCCGGCGCCAACGCCAACCGCCCGAAGGGGGAAATCGCCGACGGCAGCCGTGCCTGGGCGCTCAGCACGACCGACCAACTGCTGAAGGCCTCTGAATATCGGCCGCTGATCATTGCCTATAAGGATGGAAGGCCCGTGCGCCTTGCCGACGTCGCCACCGTCACGGACTCCGTCCAGGACGTTCGTAACCACGGTCTGGTCAATGGGAAACCCGCGATCCTGATCGCCGTTTTCCGGCAACCGGGGGCGAATATCATCGACACTGTCGAGCGTGTGCGCGCCGTGTTGCCCCAGTTGCAGGCCGAGATCCCGCCTAGCATCAACCTGTCGGTGGTCGTCGATCGCACCACGACCATCCGCGCCTCGGTGCACGACGTGCAGTTCACGATGGTCCTCTCGCTCGTCCTCGTCGTCCTCGTTGTTTTCGTCTTTCTCCGGAGCGTGCGCACGGCCATCATCCCGAGCATTGCGGTGCCGATCTCGCTCGTCGGCACGTTCAGCGTGATGTATCTCCTCGGCTACAGCGTGAATAACCTATCCCTCATGGCACTGACCATCGCCACCGGCTTTGTCGTGGATGACGCGATCGTCGTCATCGAGAATATCATACGCCATCTGGAGCGGGGACTGCGGCCGCTCGAGGCCGCGCTGCTTGGAGCCCGGGAGATCGGTTTCACCGTCCTGTCCATCACCATCTCCCTCCTAGCGGTTTTCATTCCGATCCTATTGATGGGCGGGATGTTCGGGCGCCTGTTCCGAGAATTCGCCGTGACCCTGGCGGTCGCCGTCGCGGTGTCCCTGGTGGTGTCCCTCACTGCCACCCCGATGATGTGCGCGAAGCTCCTCCGAGCCCAGAGCGAGGACGGACATGGACGACTCTATCGCGCCAACGAGCGGGTGTTCCAGTGGATCCTTGGCGGATACGAGATCACGCTGGGCTGGGTCCTGAGGCATCAGCCATTGATGCTGCTCGTGACCTTAGCGATGATCGGCGTCAGCATCTACCTATACGAGGTGATCCCGAAGGGATTCTTCCCCCAACAGGACACGGGTATGCTCAACGGTACGATTCAGGGCGACCAAAACAGTTCATTCCAGGCGATGCGGGAGCGGCTGACGGAGTATGCGACGATCGTCGGCGAGGATCCAGCGGTGGCCAACGTCGCCTCATTCACGGGCGGCGGCCAAGGCTCGGTTAATGCCGGCCGCATGTTCGTCACGCTCAAACCGCTCGCAGAGCGCCAGATCTCCGCAGACCAGGTGCTTGGACGGCTCCGCGGCAGGCTCTCCCGCGTGTCTGGAGCCCGACTTATTATGCAGGTCAGCCAGGACCTGCGCGTGTCGGCACGCCAGAGTGGCGCCCAGTACCAGTTCACATTGCAGGGGGACAACGTGCGAGAGCTCAATGAATGGGGCCCGCGCGTCATGAACAAAATACGCACGCTGCCGGAATTGACCGACGTGAACAGCGACCAGCAAGACAAAGGACTCGCGGCGTCGCTCGTCATCGACCGCGATACGGCGTCGCGGTTGGGCATCAGCTCAGCGATGATCGACGACACGCTCTATAACGCCTTCGGCCAGCGCCAGGTCTCCACCATGTACACGCAGTTGAATCAGTACTACGTCGTGCTGGAGGTGGAGCCGCGCTTCTGGCAGAATCCCGATAGCCTCAAGCACATCTATGTGAAGGGTGCCAACAACGCGCTGGTGCCGCTCAGCGCCTTCACGCACTATGCGCCCTCCACTACAGCGCTCGCGGTCAATCACCAGGGACAGTTTCCGGCCGTCACCATTTCGTTCAATCTCGCGCCCGGCGTCGCGCTGGGAGACGCCGTCGCGAAGATCGGGCAGACCATGCGAGAGATCGGCGTGCCGTCCACCATCCGCGGCAGCTTTCAGGGGATGGCGCAGGCGTTTCAGGACTCCCTCTCGACCCAGCCCATGCTGATCGCTGCGGCCCTGGTGACGGTCTACCTCGTGCTGGGTATCCTGTATGAAAGCTACATCCATCCGATCACCATCCTCTCCACGCTGCCGTCGGCCGGCGTCGGCGCGCTGCTGGCGTTACTGCTCTGTTCCTCTTGGCTGCCGTCGTCCGGCATCACCGATCTGAATATCATCGCCCTGGTCGGCATCATCCTGCTCATTGGCATCGTGAAGAAAAATGCCATCATGATGATCGACTTCGCGCTCGAAGCCGAGCGCGGCGAAGGCAAGAGCCCGGTTGAAGCTATCTTCCAGGCCTGCCTGCTGCGTTTCCGACCGATCACGATGACCACGATGGCCGCCATGTTAGGAGGTCTGCCGCTGGCGCTCGGCACCGGCATAGGGTCGGAGTTACGGCGCCCGCTAGGCATCACCATCGTCGGCGGTCTGATGTTCAGCCAGCTGCTTACGTTGTATACGACGCCGGTCGTCTACCTCTATCTCGATCGCTTCCGGCTCTGGTGTGCACAGCTTCGCCAGCGTCCCAAACGCGGAGATCAGCTCGAAACAGCTGGCAGCCATGCCCATACAGGAGACTGACGCGATGCGGAGGGGCCCTCTGCTCCTGGCCTTCCTGGGCTGTACGACAGTGGCACTCAGTTCGTGTATGGTCGGCCCAAATTATCAACGGCCGTCGGCGCCGGTGCCGCCAGCCTATAAGGAGCTGTCATCACCCGAGAGCGGCCAATTGGGCGAATGGAAGGTAGCACAGCCTAGCGATGCCGAGTTCCGAGGGTCGTGGTGGGAGGCCTTCCAGGATCCGCAATTGAACGCCCTCACCACGCAGGTGGACATCTCCAATCAGAACATCGCCAACGCCGAAGCGCAATTGCGTGGAGCGGTGGCGGCGATCCGCGTCGCACGCGCCGACCTGTTCCCGACGGTCGTGGGTGGTGCTTCAGTCGCCCATGGGCGCCAATTCTCGACGAGTTCGGGGGCGACGGGCAGCGAGCAGACCCTTTATCAGCTTCCCCTCACTTTAACGTATGGACTCGACATCTGGGGGCAGATTCGCCGCAATATCGAAGCGAACGTGGCCACCGCCCAAGTCACAGCCGCCAACCTCGAAACCGTGCGGCTCAGTGTCTATGCGACGCTCGCCGCCAGTTACTTCGCCTTGCGCGGGCTCGATGCCCAATCACAACTGCTGGACTTCACCGTGGCCGCGTTCGAAAAAGCCTTGCAACTGACGCTCAACCGCTATAATCAGGGAATTGCCTCACAAGTGGATGTGGCCCAGGCTCAAACGCAGCTCGAAAGCACGCGCGCCCAAGCGACCGATGTGCTCGCGCAGCGAGCGCAAATCGAACATGCGATCGCGATCCTGCTTGGCAAGCCGCCCGCAGAGCTCACGATCCCGCCAATGTCCCTGACCCTGCAGCTGCCAACCATCCCCGTGGGCCTGCCCTCGGAGCTCTTGGAACGCCGGCCTGACATCGCCGCCGCGGAGCGGCAGATGGCGGCCGCCAATGCGCGAATCGGTGTCGCCGAAGCGGCGTTTTATCCCAGTCTCACCTTAACGGCAGCGACCAACCTGGCCTACTCTAGTTTGACCAGCATGTTCGTTTGGCCCAACCAGGTCTGGTCCGTCGGCGCGGTGCTCGCCGAAACGCTCTTCGATGCCGGTCGGCGTGGAGCGGTGACCGAGGAGGCCCGAGCGTCCTACGATGCCACCGTGTCGGTGTATCGTCAGACCGTCCTGACCGCCTTTCAGAGCGTCGAAGATAACCTCTCAGCCCTGCGACTGCTGGGAGAGGAAGCGCAGCAACAGGATGCGGCGGTCAAGGCGGCAGAACTCTTCCTAACCTTGTCCCTCAATCGCTACCGCGGGGGCATCGCCACATACCTCGAGGTCATTATCGCGCAAACCGCGGCGTTGAACGCCGAAAGGACGGCGATCGGTATCTTGACGCGGCGGATGACGGCAGCCGTGCAACTCATTCAAGCCCTGGGAGGGGGCTGGGGCGGATTCGCGCCTGTCCTTGAATCGTCGAGGCCAGAGGAAGAGGTTCGTCACCCGTGAGCGTACGGCCTCCTATATAAGTGATTCTCACGTGTCAGAGTGGTTAGCGCCACGGAAGACGATCTGCGAAATCGGAGGTGTCGAATGCTCAGCGTGAGCGACAACGAACTCTTGACCCGGACCGGTCCGGAGACCCCAATGGGCAGGTTGTTTCGCCGCTTCTGGCACCCAGTGCTGTTGGCAGAGGAAGTTCCAGAGCCGGATGGGACGCCAGTGCGGTTACGGGTGCTCAGTGAAGACCTGGTGGCCTTCCACGACAGCGATGGGACAATCGGCATCATCGATGCTCTCTGCCCACATCGCCGGGCGGGGATGTTCTTCGGCCGCAATGAGGAGTGCGGGTTGCGCTGTGTCTATCACGGCTGGAAGTTCGACGTGCACGGCAACTGCGTCGATATGCCCACCGAGCCCCGCGAGTCCACCTTCAAGGACAAGATCAAGACCAAGGCCTATCCGACCGCGGAGTATGGCGGGTGTATCTGGGTCTACATGGGGCCTCCGGATAAGCAACCCGCCCTGCCGCACCTGGAGTGGGCTCGGGTCCCGGACTCGCAACGCGTCGTGTCACGATGGATCCAGGAATGCAACTACATGCAAGCGGTGGAGGGGGAGATCGACTCCGCTCACGTGTCCTGGCTGCACGCCCCGCTGCAGGTGGACCACAGCCCATTCCGCGGTCGCTTCAACGATTCGATCATCAGGGACGGCGCCCCGAAGCTCACCGTCAAGCCGACGGACTACGGGTTCTGCTACGGCGCCCGCCGGGACGTCGACAGGGATGAGTACTACTGGCGTGTCACCCAGTGGCTGCTCCCCACCTTCAGCCTCATCCCGGCCCACGGCTTCCCGCGTGGCGGCCGCTGCTGGATCCCTATTGATGACACGCACATCTCCGTCATCCAATACAGTTATCACCCTGAGCGCCCATTGACGGAGGACGAGGTGCAGCGGGGCAAGAACAGCCCGGAGGTTGGGCTGGCACGCTACCGTTTGCCCGATGGAGTCATCATCGATGTCAGCCGGGACGTCCGCAACGCCGACAACGACTACCTCATCGACCGAGAGATGCAGCGCACCCAGAACTTCACCGGCATCCAGGTCATCCGCACGCAGGACACGGCTATGACCGAGAGCATGGGCGGCATCGTGGACCGCAGCCAGGAGCATCTGGGCACCACGGACGTGGCGGTCATTGCCGCGCGCCGCCGCCTCATCAAAATGGCCCGCGACTTGGAAGAAGGCATCGAACCCGTTGAGGCGCTCCAACCGGAAATCTACAACGTGCGTGCGGTCGACATGGTCTGTGCTGAGGACGACTTTTTCCGTTTTATGGACCTCTACGCCGAGGCAGGCGTCGGCAAGGTCTAATCCCCAGGCCCTTCCCGACGCCTGCGTCATGATTTCAGATGCTCGTGAGTGGATCAGCCCGCTTGAGGCCCGTCCTCTTTAGCGTTGCAGGCCAGCCATGCGCGCCAGCACCTCAAAGACGACGGCGAAGTCCTTATCGGCCAGGCCCATGCCGCGGGCGGCGGTGAGCATCTCGTTGGTCACCGCTGTGGTGGGCAGGGGGACATCCAGCTCTCGTCCCATGTCCAAGGCCAGGAGCAGGTCCTTTTGCATCATATTGACGTCGAACCACGCCTCCTCCGGCAGACCCAGCACAAACGGCCCACGGTACTTCACCATGGGTGAGGCGATGACGCTGTTCAGCAACACTTCAACGGCGGTCTGCCGCGCAATGCCACTTTTCTCGGCCAGCAACACACCTTCGCTAAAAGCCAGCATCTGCACAGCCAGGCTGAGATTGGTGGCGATTTTCATCGAGGCTGCCAGGCCGTTCGCGCCGACGTAGGTGACTTTCGGGCCGATGTCCTGCAGGATCGGCACGACTCGCTCATAGGCGCCGCGGTCCCCACCGACCATGAGGGATAACCTGCCCTCTTCTAGGGTGATGACGCTGCCGGACACCGGTGCATCGAGCATCTGCGCCCCCAGAGCTGCGACCTGTGCGGCCAGTGTCCGGCTAATGGTCGGACTGACCGTGCTCATATCGACGAAGACGGTTCCGGGGCGTAGCCCGGCCAACACTCCGTCTGCGCCACCGGTTACGGCTTGCAATGCTGCGGTATTGGCCACCATACTGAAGACAACTTCGGCGGCCTGGGCCACTGCGGCCGGCGTCTCACCCCACTGCATTCCCAGATCGAGGAGCCAGTGGGCTTTTGACCTGGTGCGATTGTAGCCTGTGACCGTATGGCCGGCGTCCAACAAGCGCTTCACCATCCGGCTTCCCATCACCCCGAGACCGATGAATCCAAGATGCGCCATCGTAGACTCCTAGAGCAATTCCATCGCGCTATGGTGCAGCGGTGGCCTCCCCATGGGGCGATGGCCCATCCTCTGGCCGTGGTAACTCTTCATGCAGCGTCCCAAACTGGATGCCGCCGATGGTGTGATCGAAGCGGCTGACTTCGCTCTCGGCCTGGACAAATTGCCCACGGGCGCGGTCGAGGTGCCTGCCGATGAGTCGGAAATGCTCCTTGAACTCGTCAAAGTTTTTCCTCAGCCCCAGCAACAGCTGCTCGATACGGCGCGTCTCCTGGGCGATTTTCAAGCCTCGGAAACCGATAGAGATGGCTTGCAGATAGGCGTACAGCGTGTTGGGCGAGACCGGCACGACGCGCTTGGCTCGCGAAAACTCCAGGACCTCATCGCTCAGCAACACCTCATAGTAGACGTTTTCCGCCGGGATAAACATGAGGGCGAAATCGAGCGTCGACGGCGGTAGGATGTATTTGTGGGCGATATCGGTGACGTGGCGTCGGACATCACTTAAGAATAGCCGATGCCACTGTTGACGCGCCTCTGGCTCGGCATCGGGTTGCGCCATGCGGCGAAAGTTATCGAGGGGAAACTTACTGTCGATGCACAACCAGCCGCCTTCGAGCACGATCACCGCGTCGGCCATTGCCTCTCCTACCTGAGCCTGCATGCGATACAGCGCGTGCGGCAGGACGTTGCTCAGCATCCGTTCCAACTCGAACTCGCCGACATTGCCGCGCAGCTTGGGCGACTCCAGAATGTGGCTGAGCTGGTTGATGTCCTGGCTGATGGCCACGATGCGCTCGTTGGTGATGCGGATCTCTCCCAGTTTTTCCGCCATGTCCCTGAACAGCGTGCTGTGCTGAGTGAGATTGTCGCTGAGGCGTTGCTCAACCCCCTGTTGCAGCGCCGTGACCATACCAAACAATTCGCGACGACTCTCGCTCAGACTGTCTTGGATAGCCGCCCGGAGCGTCTCAAACTGCTGCTGGATCTCGCGGTGCACCGCCTGCAAGCGCTCTTCCAAGGCTAATTGGCTGTCAAGACGGGCCTGATCGACGAGGGAGACCAGTTGCGTGGTGAGCTGGGTCAAGCCGGTAATCAGGGAGGTGTTCAACGCCTGCGCGGAGTGATCGATACGGGCGTCCAGGGTACGCTGGAGATTGAGAAGCCCCTCTGAGAGCATCTGCACCCGGTCGGCAAGGTCCGACGAGGCTGGGCGCCTCAGCGTGCACAGATACCACATGAGCAGGGCCAAGATCACCAGCCCCAGGCCGCCGATAATGATCAGCTCAAGCATCACATGCCCTGCCGCCAAGGAAGCACGATCCTCGCATGCATCGGGGGCTCTCTCTCAATAGCAGATGCAGAACGTCGACGCGATCCTATCTGTGATCGGCGGCGACTGCTTTTTAATGCCTGCCATGACAGGGGTGAGCTATGGTCAATGCCCAGTGGCCGCAGGTCAGGGGCGCAGCAGAGAGCGGATGCGTAAACGCAGGGCATTCAGCCTGATAAAACCTTCGGCATCGGCCTGACGATAGACGTTATCAGCCTCAAAGGTCGCAAACTGTGGGTGATAGAGCGAGGTGGGAGATTTGCGGCCCACGACCCAACAATTGCCCTTATAGAGTTTCACACGCGCTGTGCCGGTGACGTGGCGCTGCGCCTCATCCATAAACTGCCGTAGTAGATCCATCTCCGGAGAATACCAGAAGCCATAGTAGATGAGCTCGGCAAATTTGGGGACGAGCGAATCGCGCAGGTGCATGACCTCACGGTCCATGGTGAGCGACTCCACTGCTCGGTGCGCGATGTGCAGAATGGTGCCGCCAGGGGTTTCGTACACGCCACGGGATTTCATGCCCACGAAACGGTTCTCGACCATATCGATGCGGCCGATTCCGTGCGTGCCGGCGATATCGTTGAGGCGCATCAGCAAAGCCACAGGCCCCAGTCGCTCGCCATCCACCGCCATTGGTGTTCCCTGTTCGAAGTCGATCTCCAGGTACTGCGAGCGATCAGGAGCATTCTGGACTGCCTGAGTCATCTGGAACATCTTTTCATCCGGTTCATGCCACGGGTCTTCCAGTATCCCTCCCTCGTAGCTGGTGTGCAAGAGATTGCGGTCTGTACTGTAAGGCTTTTCATGCGTCGCCGGCACCGGGATATCGTGTGCGATGGCGTAATCGATGAGCTCCTGGCGACCCTTAAATTCCCATTCACGCCATGGCGCAATGACCTTGATATGCGGATTCAGGGAGAAATACGTGAGCTCAAAGCGTACCTGGTCATTGCCTTTACCGGTGGCGCCGTGGGCGACGGCATCTGCCTCTTCTCTGGCGGCGATTTCAAGCTGTTTTTTGGCGATCAGCGGGCGGGCCAGCGAGGTTCCCATCAGGTAGCCGCCCTCATAGACGGCGTTGGCGCGCACGGCGGGAAAGACGAAGTCGCGCACGAAATCCTCACGCAGGTCCTCGACATAGACTTTCGTAGCGCCAACGCGTTCGGCCTTGCGGGCGAACCCCTCAAGGTCCTCTTCTTGCCCAAGGTCCGCCAGGAACGCCACCACCTCACAGCCGTAGGTCTCGATCAGCCACTTGAGAATAACCGAGGTATCGAGACCACCAGAGTAGGCCAACACCATCCGTTTGATCCCTGCCTGCATCCCTCATACTCTCCAGGACAGGACTGAGGCCTGAGTGCTGAGAACTGGGCCAAACCACTCAGGCCTCAGTCCATGTCGCTAATGACTGTTGTCCCCTCTGTTCAATAGAAAGTACAGCACGGCCTTCTGCGTATGCAAACGGTTCTCCGCGTGGTCGAAGACGATCGATTGGGGGCCGTCGATGACCTCAGCGGTAATCTCTTCGCCGCGGTGCGCGGGTAGGCAATGCATCACCAGCGTCGTCGGTTTGGCCGCCGCCAGGAGCGTCTGATTGACCTGGTAGGGTTGAAACACCTCCAGCCGCCAGCGTCGTTCCGCCTCTTGGCCCATGCTGACCCACACATCGGTATAGATGACATCCGCCCCTTTGACGGCCTGGAATGGGTCCTCCATGATTTCCACGCTTCCACTATATGCCGCTGCTTCCTCCTGGTGTTTGCGGATGAGCTCTGCTGGCGGCCAATAGCCTTTGGGACAAGCCAGCGCCAGGTGCATGCCCATCTTGGCAGCCCCCTGTAGCCAGGAGTTGGCGACGTTATTGCCATCGCCCACCCAGGTCAGTTTCACCCCCTCGCAGCGGCCGAATTTCTCCTGGATGGTCAGGAGGTCGGCGAGGATTTGACAGGGATGGTGCAAATCGGTCAAACCATTGATCACCGGAATCGTGGCGTACCGCGCCAGTTCCACTACCTCCTCGTGGGCGAAGGTCCGGATCACGATACCGTCCAGATAGCGGGAGAACAGCCGTCCGATATCCGCCACGCTCTCCCGTACCCCCATGCCCAGGTCATGATCGTTCAAGAACAGGGCCAGCCCACCCATCTGAAACATACCGATTTCAAAGGACACCCGCGTCCGGCTGGAGGGTTTTTTAAAGATCATCCCCAGCGTCCGCCCCGCCAAAAAGCGGTGCGGTACGCCACGCTTGAGATAATCTTTGAGGCGTGCAGCCGACTGCAACAAGACCTCAAGTTCCGGCCTAGTGACATCGTCCAGCGTCAGCAAATTGCGCTTCATCGACGGTCCCCCTACACTTTCGCGAATAGTTCGTCGAGTGTCGCCACCAGGAGGTCCACTTCTGCCTCTTTGACGATGAGAGGGGGCAAGAAACGGAGGACCGTATCCATCGTACAATTGACCAGAAAGCCACGCTCCAGACAACCGTTCACGAACTGGGCGCCGGGGAAATCCAGCTGGATGCCCAGCATCAACCCCCGTCCGCGCACCTCTTGGATAAAGGAGTAGCGCTCCTGGAAGCCCTTAAGGCGGTCCATAAAGTATGCCCCCACGCGTTGGCAATTCTCCAGCATGCCATCGTCATGGATGGCCTTGAGCGCCGCCACTCCAGCAGCCGTGGCCAGGGGATTGCCGCCGAACGTCGCCGCATGCGTGCCTGGGACAAACGCCTGCGCGACTTCCTCACGGGCTAACAAGGCGCCGATGGGCACACCACCAGCCAGCGACTTGGCAAGCGTCATGATATCGGGAGGAACCCCTTCGTGCTCATAGGCAAAGAGCTTGCCGGTGCGCCCGATGCCGCACTGCACCTCATCGTAGATCAGCAGCAGTTGGCGCGCATCGCACAGCTGGCGCAGGCCCTTGAGGTAACCTGGACTGGGGACGTTGACCCCCCCCTCCCCCTGGATCGGTTCGATCATCACGGCGCAGGTCTTGGGCGTGATCATCCGTTCTAAAGCCTGCAGGGCATTAAACGGTGCGTACTGGAAGCCCTCTAGCAGCGGCTCAAAGCCTTTGTGATACTTGTGCTGCGCCGTGGCCGAGAGTGACCCCATGGTGCGGCCATGGAAGGAGTTCTCGAAGGTGATGATTTCGTAGCGTCCCTCACCGAAGTGATCGTGGGAGTATTTGCGGGCCAGCTTGATAGCCGCCTCGCACGACTCCGTGCCGCTATTGCAGAAGAAGCTGCGATCGGCGAACGACACCTGTGCCAGCATGTCGGCCAGTTCGATCTGGGGTTGAATGTGGTACAGATTGGACACATGCAGGAGGGTACCGGCCTGCTGGCGGATGGCCTCAACAACTTTTGGGTGACAATGGCCCAGGTTGTTCACCCCCAACCCGGCTAGAAAGTCATAGTACATCTTGCCATCGGCATCCCAGACCCGCATCCCCTCGCCGCGAATCAAGGCGATGGGCGTGCGCCCGTAGGTGGTAGCAACAGAGGCGTTACCGCGATCGATCAAGGTTTGATTGCGCATCTCAAGGGCGCTTTGTTGCATGGTGATAGCCTCCTCACACGCATGGACATGGTCAATGACGGAGATGGTACTGGTCACGTGGCAGCGATCAGCGACAGCAGCTACACTGACGACGGCATCCCACATCTCCATCCCACCAGTGCAGGGGGCATTCGGGGGTGAAGCGGCTCATCGTCCGGGCCAGCTTAGACATGATGGGGCTCCGCGAGCAGGGCCGTGAGTTGTTGGCGATAGCGTCGCCGCACGGCGTCGAAAAACGCCAGATATTCAGGGGTCCGATAATCGGGGTATGTCCACTCCCACGGCACAAATCGGCCGCCGGTAAAGCGCAGCGTCACCTCAGCATAGATGCCCTGGCCGAGATAGAGGCGATGTTGCCGGTCTTTGGTAGTCGCGAGCACTAATTTGGCCAGGTCGACATAACCTGGATCGAGGTTGACGCGTCGACGCCAGCCTTGCGCAGCGTTGATGGCGTACGTCTGCTCGATGGCATTGGTCTCGTGCTTCATGCCAGCCAGGGCATCGGCAGCGATGAGCGCGTCAAAACTCCAAAATAGGCGCTGCAATGCCGGTCCCATTTCGCGCTCATAGAATCTGGTCGCCACGAAGGGAAGTAGGGCGGTTTCCTGGTCGATCGGTCCGTAGGTGGCTTCCAGTTGCTGACGTATGGCCATGAGGGGGGCCTCGCACGCGACAATCAGCCCGATGATCAATTTCACTGGCGGCGGTTCGACAGCCTGAGCCACGACGAGATCCCCTGCGACGACCGATAATACCGATCTGGCCTGCGAATGTCGCCTGAATGTAGCGAATTGCGCTAGGGATGTCAATTGTTGAAACGCCTGTCCCGACCTCTGCCCGGCTGATTATGACCGGCCTATGGTAGGCGATAAACCCGCGCGGAATCTGAAAGAGACGGCAATACCAGCAGAAAAAATCATTGACATCGTGAGTAGGCTGGCCTTACACTGAGTTTCGTCATTCCGTGCCGCACTAGGGCGGAAGCGGCGTAGCAGGGCTGAAGCAGGGTGGGAAATTTGCGATGGTGTCCTCCCCTTCCGTAGACCTCACTACTTAGGATACCAGGAGCATGTCCGGCACTTCAGACCATACAGCAGGGGAGGGAGACGATGGCGGAGGTGTTTGTTCTAGGTGTCGGCATGACCGCCTTTGGCAAACGGAGTGAAACGTTACCAGAGCTGATGGCGGAAGCGGCCGAAGTGGCGCTCAAGCGCTCTGGGCGTGAGACGCTGGATGCCATGTATGTGGGGGTGATGAACCCCGAGGAATTTTCGGGCGAGAGCAATATCGCCGCCGCGATCACGGACTACCTCGGCTTGTGGGGTCTGCCCGCCACCCGGGTCGAGACTGCTTCCGCCACCGGTGCTGCGACGCTTCACGCCGCCTTTTATGCGGTTGCGTCGGGCTATCTGCGCTCGGTGCTGGTGTTGGCTGGAGAGAAGATGACCCACTTGAGCACGTCGCGGACGACGCGCATCCTCGCCCAAGTCATCGAACGCTATGAGCGCAATTGCGGAGCCTCGATGCCAGCGCTGGCGGCGATGCTCAGTCAGCGCTATATGAGCCGGTACAAGATCTCCCTGCCGCACATGCAGCGCGTGCTCTCGGCGGTGGCCATCAAAAATCATTTCAATGGTGCACTCAACCCCTATGCGCATTTTCGTACTGAGATCTCCTACGAACAGTACGAGAAAAGTCGGATCGTTTCCACCCCGCTGCGTTTGTATGACTGCGCGCCCATCAGCGATGGGGCGGCTGCCGTCATCCTCACCTCCGACCCGACCGACATCAAAATCAGCGGCATTGGACAGGGGACAGATACCCTGGGAGTGCGCTTCCGTGATTCCTTCACCGCCTTTCGCTCCACGCAACTGGCAGCGAAGAAAGCCTACGACATGGCCGGACTCAGGCCGCAGGATATCAATTTCGCGGAGGTGCACGACGCCTTTACGCCGTTTGAGGTCATCGGTACCGAAGACTTGGGTTTTTTCGAGCCTGGCAAAGGTGCCAGAGCTGCGGAGAAAGGGGGCACCAGTCTGGAAGGCGAATTCCCGGTGAATCCATCAGGTGGTTTGAAGGCCCGTGGCCATCCGGTTGGCGCCTCAGGACTGGCCCAGATCGTCGAAATCGTCTGGCAACTCCGGCGCGAGGTCGAGGCGCGTCGCCAGGTGCCGCAGAGCAACATCGGCCTGGCCCAGAGTACGGGCGGATTGGCCAACAATAACTTCGTGACCATTGTCGAGCGGGCCGATCAGAAACGGGTGATCCCGGTCAATTGGCAAAGCCCTTATCAGGTCGTGGTCACCCCGTCCACCCGACCGAAACGTGACCCTGAAGCCGCTACACGTGAAGGTGTCCTGCAAACCTACACCGTGCTCTACACCACACCCGAAGGCTTTCGTTCGCCCCTGCAGATCGCGCTCATCGAGGATGACGAGAATTTCGTCATCATGGCCCGCGGCCGCAATGCCGAACCGATACGCATTGGCACACGCGTCATTATCACCCGCATTGGGGAAACCTACTACTTTTTTAACCGCAGCCTTGCTGATAAGGTCCGCATTATTTGGCGGCGGAAGTACCGCGATTTGGCGCATCACGATTTGCTCAAGGGCTTTTACTCCCGCCTCACGGCGGATATCGACCGCTTCACCCATGCCATTTACAAGACACGAGCGTCGTCGGCTGGAATTGCGAGGCTGAAACCATGGTCGTCACATGTGCATTCTACGGTTTCATCAACCGAACGACCAAAGTAACCCTGCAAGTCGACTGCGAAAAGCTGGAGGTGGGACAATCGTTTGCGTTTGCGGGAGATCATTATGTCATTCTTTCGGTGTTTGAGGCCGACGATCACTATCGTGCGAACGTTGGCCTCGAACATCTTCAGCGTCTCCGCATGCCTGCTCGCCTGAAGGCCCCTGCCCCCAACACACCGGCATCCGCGCCCAAGGATGCTACAGAGTCCAGGAAGCACGGGCAGGAGATCATCTTGCAGGCGCGCCTGAAAGCAGCCGAGGCTAGGCTCCAGGATCTACTACGCGAGCGCGATGAAGCGCTCAAGCTGCTTGATCATGCCATTCAGCAGCTCGATCGCCTGCAGCAGAGGGCGGAGCATTAAGTAGCAGACGTCACCAGTTCACCCCTATCCGCCCACCCCCTGGAGGGGGCGGATAGGGAGTGGGCACGTACCCAGCGGAATATTGAAGGCGCGTAGTATCCGGATCGTGTTAGACCCGTGAGTCGCGGGATCGCCAATGGCAACCCTGGGCGGAGGGGCCACGCACCCATGTTTCCAGAGAAGTTTCATGAGCTTGAAGACAAGATTCGGCGGACAGCAGAGTTGATGGCGCAGCTTAGACGAGAGAAAATGCAACTGGAGCGGAAAAATGAAGAGGCTGAGAAGCGCATTACCGAACTCGAGGGCGACATCACACGCTTACGCGCTGAGCGCCAGCCGACCGGTGCACCGATGGAGACACTTATCCAACACCTGAACACGCGGCCAGCGGATGCGCAAGAGCAGGCACTGCATCGCTTAACAGAAACGCTCGTCAAAGAGCCCAACAACGTCAAGGCCCTCTTCGAATTAGGTAATGCATACGAACGTCAGGGGATGTACGAGCAGGCGATTCAGGAATATCGCCAGGCACTCACGCTCGATCCAGATTTCGTGGATGCGATTGAGCATCTGGCCTTTTTGCTCGAAAAGTTGAACCGTGACCACGAGGCATCGCCGCTCTGGGAACGCATTCTGTCGCTGAAAAAACACGCCTAGCCCCGCCCTGCTGCCGACCGCGCTGTGCACACATGCACTGACCCTCGTCACCCCCGTTGACCCTCTGCCGCAGGTGGTGTATAAGGTGGTCACTGGTGCGTGGACGAGTAGGAGCCTTGCACCCACGACATAAGATGGCATCATCGCGGCGCGCGTCCAAACAGCGCGCCTTCTAGTGATCAAGTTCGTGTACAGTAAGGAGCAGCAATGGCCTACGAAACCCAGATCGAAGCCGCGAAAATCCACTTCGGTAAGATCCTTGAAGAGCAACTGGCTCGGGTGGAACGCCTCAAGCAACAACCCGAGTGGTTGGACTTCAGCCGGGTCAAACCCATCAAAATCGGCATGATCGGCGGCGATGGGATTGGCCCTACCATCGCCATCGAGTCGCAAAGGGTGCTGGAATATCTGCTCCGCGACCAGGTGAGCAGCGGCAAGGTGGAATTCCGCACCATCGAAGGCCTGACCATTGAAAACCGCGCTAAACATCTCAAGTCCATTCCAGACGACGTGCTGGCCGCGATCAAGGAATGCCACGTCACCCTGAAAGGCCCGACACATACGCCGGAAAAAGGCGACGGTTGGCCCAACTTGGAAAGTGCGAACGTGGGCATGCGTAAAGAGTTGGACCTGTTTGCCAACGTGCGTCCGGTCCGTGTCCCCTCGCAAGGGATCGACTGGACCTTCTTCCGCGAGAACACCGAGGATATGTATGCCGTCGGCAGCCAGGGTCTTAACGTCACCGATGACCTGGCCATAGACTTCCGGGTGATTACCTCCCAGGGCTCGGAGCGCATTATCGATGCTGCCTTCGCCCACGCCAAGCGGACCGGCAAAGACTCGGTGACCATCGTCACCAAAGCGAACATCATCAAGACCACCGACGGAAAGTTCCTGGATATCGCCCGCCGTGTGTCCGAGAGCTACCCGGGCATCAAGTGGGAGGGGTGGTACATCGACATCATGACAGCGGCCCTGATCAACCCGGCCCGCCAGAAGCAATTCCAGGTGCTGGCGCTGCCTAACCTCTACGGCGACATCCTCACCGACGAGGCCGCCCAGATTCAGGGTGGCGTGGGCACGGCCGGCAGCGCCAACGTCGGGAAGGTGTACTCGATGTTCGAGGCAATCCACGGCAGCGCCCCACGGATGGTCACCGAAGGCCGCGCCCAGTATGCCGACCCCAGCTCGATGATTCGTGCGGGCGCTATGCTACTGGAACACATCGGCTTCCCCGAGCAGGGAGCTAAACTCCACAAGGCCCTGGATGTGTGTGGCCAGTATGAGAAGAAAATGGTCATGACCGGCCGCAGCAACGGCGCGACCAGCGCCCAGTTTGGCGAGTATCTAATGCAGACGGTGGAGGACCCAAACCTCGACGCCAAATGGGAAGGATATGTGAAGGCTGGATAAATCGGCCCCTCACCCGTCGTCCCCTGCCCCAGTACGGAGGGCGGGGGGTTTTGTTGAAAAGCCGGAACAGGCTCGCGCCATGGGTGCACTACTCCTGGGAAAACCGCTTTCCGATCGGATTCGCACCGAGGTTGGCAGCGAGATCGCGCGCCTGGCGCCGCATGCTCCGTATCCACCAGGTCTAGCCGTCATTCTGGTCGGCAACGACCCGGCTTCGGCAGTATACGTGCGCAACAAGCAACGTGCCTGTGAGAAGGTGGGCATTCGTTCGGTGTCCCGCCTTCTTCCCACCGACACCAATGAGCAAACTTTGCTGGCGTGCATCGAGGAGTTTAACGACGATTCCCGCATTCATGGCATTCTCGTCCAACTCCCACTCCCCTCGCCCGACCATGAGGCGACGGCAATCGAGAGCATTGCCCCACTGAAAGATGTCGACGGCTTCCACCCACTCAATGTTGCCAAGCTCTTCGAAGGTCAGCCCTATCTGGTGCCCAGTACACCAGCTGGCATCCTGGAACTGCTCGCATTGCATCAGGTGCCGATCGCCGATAGCCGTGTGGTCATCATCGGCGCCAGCAACATCGTGGGCAAACCCATGGCCCTGTGCATGCTGCACCACAATGCCGTCGTCACGATCTGCCACAAGTACACGCGTGACCTGGCGGCGATCAGCCGTGAAGCCGACATTTTGGTCACGGCCGTCGGCAAGCAAAAACTGGTGACGGCAGACATGGTCAAACCGGGGGCGGTCGTCATTGATGTGGGAATCACGTTGGTGGAAGGACGTGCAGTAGGGGATGTGGACTTTGAACCGGTGGCGGAGAAAGCGAGTCTACTCACCCCGGTGCCGGGTGGTGTCGGCCCGCTCACCATCGCCCTGCTACTTACCAACACCCTGAAAGCCTATAAAACGATCCTCGGATTCGCATAGCCGTTTGTATTCGTCAAGCTGATCCTGAGGGTCGAGGCAAGGGAGCCAAACGGCTCGCTCATACTCTACTCCCTCGCCCTAGCCCTCTCCCAGAGGGGGAGGCAACCACGAAACGGTGCTGTCCTCAGTTTTTCCCAGCCCCGCGTTTGCGATAAGTCCACTCTGGCACGAGGAGCTTGATTTCGCGCTCGAGGACAACACGCTCCAACGCCACCTGTTCGAGGTCTTCTGGGGCGTGGGTGTCGCGATCTTGCCGCATCTCCGCCACCATGATGCTAAGAGCGGTCAGGTGTTTATCCAACACAGCCGCCAATGCACTGTTATCTGACAGGCCCTTGACTTCACGCATCTTCTTCTCCAACGTCTCTTCGATCTCATCTCGGAAGCTAGAGGTTGGATCATGGTAACGGTGCTCGAAGGTGAGATATGCCTGGCGGCGCCCTCGTCCGAGCGGTTCGGACTCTTCATGGAGGTAAAAGTCGTGCAGATCCTGATAAATCAAGCCCACACAGGCCCCTAACGCAAAGGCGCGCATGGTGGGGCTTTTCTCCTCACCCCGCGGCACGATGAGGGGAATCTGCAGCGTTCGATTGATGTGAAGACGGGCGCGTTCTTCCAGCCTTTCCGACAGGTAGAGCTCCTGATAATCCCTGAGGCGTTGGAGACCGCGCAGCGACACGCCGTGGGCGGTGCGAAAGACGATTAATTGATCGGGATCATAGGTATTGGACGGTTCCACATAGGTCAGCCCGAGATGAGTGAGCAGCTGTCCCGTGCGCGAATTGATGTAATGTCCAAAGGCTGAGGCTTCGATGATGTTGTTCCGCATCGGGTAGGCTGGATCGATTTTCCAATTCGGCGCGGCCCGGTTGATTTGCGCTTCCAGCGTCTCCTCGACATTGCCGACCCGGAACAGGAGGTCCTCATAATCGAGCATATGGGCCAGCTGCCGGTACCCATCCGTCGCCAGCTGTTGCACACGCTCAGCCAACGCCCGCGGGCCCTGAGGCTCCTCCCCGGACAGCACTTCGAGATGGGAGCGTTTGGTCTCGCGTAGGAACAGCGTGACCATTTCCTCCACTTTCGGCCAGATCAGGCTTTGCAGATCTTCAAAGCGACACACGGGAAACCGTGCATTCACGCGGTAACGGCCATCCGGTGACAGGCCTTGAGCCTCCGACAGGCGAGCGATCTCGCGCTGGAGGGTGTCGAGATTCGTCATCAGCGTCTTCACGAACTCCATCGCCTCGAAGGCAAACTTGCGCAGTGAGCGATAGAAGTGGAGCTGTTTCTCCAGCCGCTGTGAAGTCTGCAAACGTTCGGCAAACGAGGCCAGCTGGCCGTTGAGCACGGCATTTTCCAGCGTCTCGCTACGGAATTCTTCCCCGGCCGAACGCGCCGCTTTGGCCAGCCGCTCAATTTGCTCCAGACAGTGCTTTTCGATCAACTCCACCGGCCCGCGCAGCGCTTTCAGGAACTCCAGCGCCGCTGGATAACGCCGCCCCGGACGTTCGATGAGCTCCCACAGCCGCTCCTTTAAAGCTGCCCGAAACGTCGTATCCAGAGCCTCTAAGCGCTCGCGTGCCTTGGCCAATGCCTCCTCATAGGCGTCGAGATAGTTGCTGACCTGGCGCTCGAACAAGCGGATATAGGGATTCATGTCCCCTGCCTTGCGTGGCAGCTCACGTCCCCACTCGATGGGGCGGATATGGGGCTCCATCGACTCCAGCAAATCGAGCCGAATTTCATGGCCGCGCACGAAGTGTTCCGTTTCCTCGTGCACCGCGTCAGCGGATACCGGTGCGGTGCTGAGGCAATCGACGATGGCGCTACGCAGCAGCGTTGCATCGAAGGGCACCTCACCGACCGAGATGCCGTAGGTGCTGTAGGCGCAGATCATGCCGCGGTCATCGAGGGCTTGCAACTCGGCGGGTAGGTAGTTGGCGGCACGTTCTTCGATCTGTTTACCGACTGGCGAGTAGATGAACGTCAGGATCGCCTCACCGACCGCCCCAGCGAGGCTCTCGATGTCGATCGTCCCCTCTTCGGTCTGACCATCGAGGAGATAGCTGTAGCGGAATGGCGCCTGGTTGGTGAGTTCGATGTCCTCATCTCCATAATCCGCCCGCCACTCGCCGGTGCGCGTGTGGTAATCGAGCTCAGCGAGCGTGGCATAGCCGTTCTTCCGCAACTTATCTTTGGAGCCAATGACATTGAACGCCTCAGGCAGCACCAGATGCCCATCCACCCGCACGCCATCGGTCAGTCGTCCCGCCCACCAGTGCAGGTTGTACACCAGGTCAAGCACCATGCCGGAACCGGTACCCCCGCATACTGAAGAAATCACGTGAATATCGAGCCCGTCGCCGGTGATATACCGCACCCCTAGCTCGGCGGCGCGACGTGGCAGGCTCTCGTCCAGGAGCGCGCGCATCTTACCGACGAGAATTTCTTCGATACGGCGCCGTCGTAGGAAAAAGCACAGCCTCCCAACCGGACGAATGCCCTCGGCCCCTGAGCTGATCTGGCCGGGGCGCAGAGTTGGGGGAAACCACGGCCGAATGTGCTCATAGGTGTGCTCGCGGTGCATGGCGTCGATGATGCGATTGGCGTTATAGCCACCACAGGAAAAGTACTCCGACGGCGGCAGCTTGCGGACCTTCTGGCTTGGCGTGTCGATCACTTGAAAGCGCACGAGCCCTTCTTCTACCAGTTCCGGGAGCATCTGCAGCATCTTTTCCTTGACCGAGGTCACCCCTAAGTAGCCGGTGCCGCCGATGCCGATGACCAAGGTGGGTCGAAGCTCCGCAATCGAACCGGCAGGTCTCTTCATCGTCTCCCCCTTTTTAAAAACAGTGCTGAGTCCTGAGTGCTGAGGACAGCGTGCACTCAGCATTCATCGCTCAGCTCTCAGGACTGTACCTCTTACGCATCAAAGCTCATCTCATAGTCGCCGAATCGGACGCGGACGGGTTTTTCCAGAGTTTCCCCATCCGTCAAGATGACACCCCGCTTGTCTGTCACCTCGACCCCGTTCACCAAGACATGGCTGGGGGTTCGGAAGCTCCGCAAGTAAAGCGCCCCCGTCCGTTCCCACCACGGCCCAGCGCAGATCTCGGCGTCGATCTCAACGCCAGTCTCGCGCCGATCTAACTGGTAATCGCATTGTGGCTTGGTCCCAATGGTTACCCCCTTTCTCGGAAAGACGCGCCCCCAGGCTTCCTCCTTGGGGTTGCTATTCAGCACGAACAGCTGTGGAGTCCCCGGTCCAGCCGACAACAGCCAACCGCGTAGAGGGGTGCGGACATAATGGCCGATGAACGCCATCCCCGCTGCGCAGGCCATTCCCAACGCCATCCCCACCAACGAGATGTACTTGATGATGCGACCCGTAGTCCAGGGTGTTGGCGCTACTGTCAATATTGTTGGGTAAACAATCTGTACCGGATTCACGCGCAAGCTCTTGGTGCTGATGAGTCGGTCGTCCCAGACCTCCGCCATGGCGTTCCCCTCTGCCCGGAACGTCACGGTATAAGCTCCAGCGGAGGGCAGCGTGAAGAGTTGACTGCGATAGCTCGCGGTCTCTCCTTGGCTTACTCGTTCGAGCGGAAACACTTGCCATGATTGACCATTGCGCCATACCTCGGCTCGCACCATCGGCTCACGGCGAAAGTCGACCGCGGTGCCGCCTGCCAGCTCGGCCAACAACTCGACGCGGTCCCCAGCAAAGACCGCCTCTTGGGCACGCCCATTGCTGGATGCGAGGACCGGCGAAGCAGTGGAGAGTCCATGGCGCACTACAGCGAAGTGAAAATAGGGCGCACCCACCTTGAAGGACGTGCCAATCTTGCGGTTGAGACTCGGATGTTGTTCGCTCAAGAGTTCGACTTCGAGGCGATAGTCACCTTCTGTGACGGTCTCCTCGAACGTACCTGTGAACACGAATTGTCCAGCTTCGCCCTGTGGGGTGAGCCGTCTGGACACCGGCAGCGGCACATGCGGCAGCCAAACACTTGCCACGATCTCCGCCCCTTTTAAGAACTCCGCCAGTTGTGTATCTTCCTGTAGGTTCCGCAAGCCAAATGAGTGGAGCTTGACTCCCAGATGCAAGACTTCATGGAGCGCATACTCCGGCTTGGGAGGGTGCTCCCAGGCGAGGGTGATCGCCGAATGCACCAAGGCCTTGGTATCCTGGACAGGATTGCCGTTTTGATCGACCACTTGATAGATGCCCTCGTATCCCGCGAGGTCGCCCAACGGCCGGGAGAAAATCGCCAGCGACCAGTGCTGATAGGGATAGATACGCACCCACGGGCTTTCGGCAGGCGCGGCCAGCCCCAAACCGATGCGTTGTCCCCGTGGTGTCACCAGTATCATGTCGCGTGGGCCGATGACAATGGCTTCCGCATCGAACTGATTCAGGTAAAATCTGCCGTCCGCCTGCCGCGGCAGGGTGTACAGGCTTGGAGGGCGCACCTGCAGGAAGATGTCGAGGAAGGCATCGAGGTAGTCTCGTTGGCGGAGAATACGATAGAATTTGCCGTTCGTGCTTTCGGCGATCTCCTTCAGCAAGAGTTCGCCAGAAGTCATTTGAATGGGCGCATTGGGTTGCGGCTCAGCACCGCCAGCCAACGCTTTGCGGGAGTACTCGGTGAGAGCAATCGTGAAGACGAGGATATTCTCTTGGCGCAACTTGGGATAGAGCGCCCGCAACTCGCGTAGCGCCAGCTCGTCGTCACGGGTCCAGCGTTGTGCGGCGCGTCCAGAACGGTCCAACTCGCCATCGCTCATAACGACGAGGTAACGCGTCCCGCCGCGCCCCTCCAGAAGCTCTACGCCCTTGGCCATGCCGAGGCCAATCTCCGTACGCTGCGCCCGACTATCAATCGGCGAGAGGCTGTCCTTGAGACTTTTCAAGGTCTCCCGTTGGATGGCCCTCACAGGTTGCATCACGCGGGCCTTGGCTCCGAAAAACACCACGCCCAGATGATTGCCTTCCACGCTGTTGAGGAGATCGATGAACGTTTGTTCGCCATCACTCCGGATGTTGTGGGGATCATTGTCTTGCATCGAGCGCGAGATGTCGAGCACAACGACGCCGGTTGACTCCCACGCACTCTCGGCAACGCACCACAGGCTTAGGAGCGCAACGAGGCATCCCCAGGTCCCAATGACCCTTCGTCTCATGCCAGCCCTCCCTCGTGTATGCACCCGATGAACATGGATGTCGCCCATATACCCCTCCCGAGGCCCATCTTATTCGGGGGCTTCTGATTGCTATCCTAACGGCGACAATCCCTCTTTGCAACATCCTGCACGGTATCAGGCTGAATTTTCTGATGAGCCGAACGATTGTCAAACAGCCCGTGCTCGGCCGTGCCGCAGGCAGACCACTTCACCTGCTGCAGAGCAGCGCTCCCCACACAGGCCTCGCCATGGACGACGATTTGGACCTGCGACAAGAGGCGCCGGACCATCACGGCCGACACCGGCGCCGACGGGGCATTGCATGGAATCTCTCGGCCGCCGGTGGCAAATAGGAGCGGCGTCACATACATCTGACAAGGGATGAAGGAAGAGGAGATGGACTGTGCAGGTGATTTGTGCCAATGGACTGCTTCCAACCTCAGCCATATCGCGATGTTGGATTCATCAATGCCTCAACGTCCCGAGTACACTCTTACGGACCTGTGCATCTGGAGTACAGCCATGACAAAGGGACAGGACCTGTCCCCAGCAGAACGGCAGGGAAATATAGAGATCCTCTGGCTCTCAGGCCCGTGGGAGCTGACTCCCACGGGACGCCTGAGTCCCTGCGCTCTCAAGCGATTGATCACAGCTTGTCCGGAAATGTTCTCGTCGGTATGCGATCTGTCACGCGTCGCAAGACATCTCGCGAGAATAGCGCCAGGGGCAGGATCTGGCGCTGTTTGGCCAGAACCTCCTCAATCGTATTGCCATCACTGACAATGTTGTCGCCCGAATCGAGAACAGTTTCAGCGGTATGGATGAAACCGCCATTTTTCTTAGGATACCGATAGACGCGTGTCATATACGTCTTCTCAGCGCATTGAAGCATACGGCTACCCACTAAATGCATACTGGACATAGCCAAGCACCTCCTGTCCATGCTGCTTCACATCTGCGACGTGGTGAGCATCTACATAATATTTATTCAGGAAGCAAAAATGATACCATAGACTTATGTAAACTATTTTGATAATGATATATATAATATGATTTCTTAAGATCATATCTGACGTCGCTGATGATTCTGCCTTACGTCTGTGTGACTGAGTCACACAGACGTAAGACCCATGCAAGGGAACTGTCCAGCGGGCGAAGTGCACACCGCATTGGGCATTGCTTGTCATGACGTTCGGGAGCGGTCTTTCAGCTTTCATTGTGCAGGGGTAGGAGAATGGTGAAGGTGGACCCGATGCCAAATTGGCTCTCCACATGCAGATGTCCCTGATGTTCTTCGATAATCTTGTGCGTCAGGGCGAGACCGAGGCCCGTCCCTTTCTCCTTGGTGGTGAAGAATGGCGTGAACAGTGAATCAAGTTGTTCGGGAGTCATCCCTGTCCCCGTGTCTGCCAGCGTGATGAACACAAACGCCAGAGCGGTATCGGCTGCTGTACCGAGATCGACATGTGCCGTCGTCTCGCCCAGTGTGGACTGCCAGGGCACTCCATTGCCAGTGCGGATGGTCAACCTTCCCCCTGCCGTCATGGCTTGAATGGCATTAATGGCCAAATTGCCCACGGCACGCGACAGATATTCCGGATCAGCACGTACGTATGCAAGTCCTGGCGCGAGTTCCTGGACAATGGTAATGCCGCGTTCCGCCGCTTGTTGCTCATAGAGTGCCACACAACGGGCGATGATCTCATGGACATGGAGCGGCCGCGGCGAAATACGCGGCGGTCGACTCAGTTCGAGCAACTCCTCCATAATGGCGTTCACACGATCGACCTCTTTGGGAACGATATCCTGGAATCGGGTGATAAACGCCGGATCCTTCGCCCGACGTGGGACCATGTCGACGAACGTTTTCAACGCCACAAGCGGATTCTTGATCTCATGGGCCACCATGGCGGCCATGCGCCCAACCGCTGCCAGGCGGTCAGCTCGTCGCAATCGTTGTTCCAACTCGCGCACCAGAGAGAGATCGCGGAAAATACCGAGCAGCCCGGTGGTTTGCCCGATCTCGTCCTCAAGCAAGCTGGTGTTGATCTCGATAGGGACCTCATGACCATCAGGCCGGATGAACGACACTCCCCGGTCCCACCACACGCGCTTGCCCTGGACACCGTCCAGGAGAAGCCGCATAAATGACGCATTGCTGGCGAAAAGTTCTCGACAGAGCCGCCCCTCAACCTCGCCTACCGTGTAGCCGGTAATGCACGCCGCCATATCATTCCATTTGACGATGCGTCCCTCCATGTTCAAGGTCACCAAGCCATTGGTCATCGAGGCAAGGATACGGGCATTATACCGTTCCAGATTCGACACCTCCCTCAACTGGGCATCAAGTTCGAGGTTGGCCTCTTGCAGGGCCGCCTGCTGGGCTTGTAGGTCATTCGTCATGTGGTTAAACGTCGTCGCCAACTCGCCGATCTCATCCGCCGAGCGCACATCGATGCGATGCGCCAGGTCACCTCCAGCCAGGGCCAAGGCTCCAGCCCGCAATTGTTCGAGCGGCGAGGTAATCCGGCGTGCCAAGATCAGTGCGGCGAGACATCCAACCAAGGCGGCGGCGATAGCGAAGATAAAGATGGTGAGTCGCGTCCGCTGAATTTCCCCATACATTCCCTGCAGTGAGATGGCGACGCGCACGGTTCCCCATTTGTCACGCTCGTCGCTCGGGAACACTGGGATCGCCACCTCGACGATGGTCCCCTGGCGTGGGTCGACCCCGGACTGGATGAGAGGATCACGGGTTTCCAAGGCCTTCAGACTGACCGAGTCCGTGAGACGCTGCCCCTGTAGATCACCGTGCTGGCTGTGTGCCGCCACGAGCCCTAAGCGGTCGAGGATGATGACATATACTACGTCCTCCTCTTGTGCGAGGCGTCCGACTTGCTGCTCCAGGAGCACATAGTTGTATGTCACTAGGGCATTGGTACTGACCGCTGCCAGATTCTGTGCGATCGTCATGCCGCGTTTGCGCACCTGTGCTTCGATGGCCTTGCGTTCTCGGTACTCGACGATTACCATCATCACCGCTGTCAGAAGGACCACTAAACACACGACCGATAGGGCTAGCTTGGTGCGAAGGCGCATGTCTGGAAAGTTCACCTGGGCCCTCATCGTTTTGCACTCGCCCGTTCATCCCGCTTCAGGAGGATTTTCCACATGGGAATATATGGATCACCCAGGGCGTTGACCTCCACCCCCTCCACATAGGGTTGGAATAGTCCTTCGTATGGATAATGCAGCAACATGATCCCCGGGGCATCGTTGAGAATGAGTTGCTCCGCCTCACGGTACAATTTGACACGATGCAGATCGTCCGTCTCCCGTCGTGCCTCGTCTAAGAGGCCATCTACTTCAGGATTGCGGTATCGAAAATAATTGTTCGCGCTCTGGGAGTGAAAGAGTGGATATAAAAAACTATCAGGATCTGGGTAATCCGCAAACCACGCATAACGAAATATCTCGACCTCACCTCGCTGTAACGCCCGTTGGAAGGTCGGCCAATCCTCGAACTCCTGCAATTCAACCCGTACCCCGACATGGGACATATCCTGCTGGATATACTGAAAATCTTGACGTGCGACGGCTGACTTCACACTACTCGATACCGTCACGGGTGGCAGACTTGTTCCATCAGGATAGCCTGCCTTTGCGAGCAGTGCTTTGGCTTGGTCAGGCTCGTAGCTGTATGCCTGGACCTCGGGGTTATAGCCAGGCATCCCTGGAGGTAAAAAGCCTTTGGCAACCACGAAACGGTCCGCGCGCAGCTCGCGGTTTATACGAGCTCGATCAATAGCATAGTTAAACGCCTGGCGTACCTCTCGTTTATTGAACGGCGGATACTCCAGATTGAAGCCCAGCAACAATAGGCTCAACGTCGGTTTTCGTATGACGTTATATGTGCCAGCTTCGAGCAGCTTCTTTCGCTTATCCGCAGGCAGATCCGAAGGCAGGATCGTTTCCTCCAGGTCCCCTCGCTCAAAGGCTTGGAGCATTTCACTACGGACTTCTCCAGGGAAAATAACAAAGCGAATACGATCCACCGATGGCCGTCCCCGAAAATACCGGGCGTTCGCTTCCAGGGTGATATCTTTCCCGCGCTCCCACCGAATGAAGCGAAATGGCCCAGTTCCCACCGGTGAGCTTCCAAAGTCCGAACCCAATCGCTCGACTTCTTCTCGGGGAACTACGGCTAGATGGGGCAAGCCTAGGATGCTAATAAACGGCGCAAAAGGTTCGGAGAGGGTGATCTGCACAGTATAGCGTTCGACTGCTGTGATTCCATCGAGCGTCTTCGTGGTGCTGCTCCGGAAGTCGGAAGCCCCCTTCACCTTCTCGAGAAACCAGATACGACGGGACCCCACCGCAGGATCGAGCAAGCGGGAGAGTGAGTAGACGACATCTTCGGCTGTTACTTCCCGACCATTGTGGAATTTGACCTCTTTCCGCAGCCGAAACGTCCACACAAGGCCGTCCCTTGACGCGGACCAGGATTGGGCGAGGGCGGGTATGATATTGAGATGGGCGTCGAACTCGACGAGGCTATCGAAAATCTGGTTTGCCACGGCTACCGCATAGTTGTCGTTCATCCGGGCAGGATCGAGGGTGGCGGGATCGTTGCCGAGAGGACGGCGGTAAGTTCCTCCGCTGGGTACCTCGCGGGCCAGTTGCGATGCTGGCTCGTGTGGCTTCTCTGCCTCATCCTGTTTGGTACAAGCGGAGATTGCCAACGCAGGGATGATGAACAGACATACAACGAGCGTATACCACGGCTGACTCACACGTGAAAGCCAGCCAGTCGTCCTACATTCAGCCACCTCAGACCCACTAAGCCACCACGCTTTTGAGGGCCTCTGCTGACCGCATTCGCGGCCCCAGACCCGCACGCTCTTCACTACCCCAGTCCCCACTTCACTTGTGAGGTCTGCACACTCACAGACCATCCTCTCCAGGAGGTTAGCTCTGAGCAACCGGCTAGAGAGTGGCATAGGAAAAGAAAAAAATCAATCGACTTTTATTGTGATTTTGAAGAATGGAGAAAAATAAAAAAGGGTGGAGACCCTTACCCCACCCTTTTCCCGCAAGCTCTACTGTTCCGATTCACACTGGAAAACTCCCTGTTCGATCGACTGACAGGCCTGCAGCACGACTTCTCGGTCGTATACCGATGTAGCCGGCTGTCCCCAGCACGATCGCCTCGGGTATCAGCTTTATCAGTCGCCCCCTCCACCACCGTCAGCCCACACGTGACTTGTCAACTGTCCAGCAGCAATTGTCGTCGCCGAGATTCCCGAGATGATAAGAGCAGCAGAAATCATGAGGACGGCCATCATCTGACGCATCTTTTTCTCTTTACTTTGGGGATAAGGGCCGCTTTCCGCCATACAGAATCACTTGGCGTGCGCATTCGTCTGTCTAGTCGCCCCCTCCACCACCGTCAGCCCACGCGTAGCTCATAAGCTGGCCGGTAGAGAAGGTCGTTGTCGAGATACCGGATACGATGAGGGCCGCCGAAAGCATGAGGGCGATGATCAGCTTACGCATGTGTCTTGCCTCCATAAGGGGTTTGAGGTTATATCGTTTGCTTTGCCATGTCAGAGGGGGTCGCCCCCAGAGTTGCCGTCGTTGAAGAGTACTTGCTATATAACGCAAGGGCGGTGCCAACCTATGCTTGAGCGCGAGATGGATCATGCAAGTCGGCGTCGGTCGCATGTCTGCGCGCACGTTGCGCCCACATTTGCCGGCATACAACGAAACGGGCCTGCACGAAAATACAGGCAATCACGGGTGAGACGGTAAGCGGCAATGGCTTGCTAGACTACGTCTCAACGACTATGCATAATTATTTGTGCATAATGCCCTTTACAGCATGCACTGGTTATTGGGTGTATGGGGTTGACGAATATGTTTGCGCCATTGAGGTGCAAGAAATCATGTCGATTAGCGTTGATTACTGAAGGATAAATCGGCTTTGAGTGATGGGTTCATGGAGTGCTGCGGCAATAACGTAGTGGCTGGGGGAAAGGAGTGCTAGCGCAGGTCAAGTTGTTCGATCTTCCCCAACAGGGTATTCCGATGAATACCTAGCATACGGGCAGCCACCGTTTGATTCCAATGGGTTTTCTCAAGAACTCGACGAATATATTCACGCTCGAATTGCTGCACCGCTTTGCGTAGATCATACCCTTCCTCTTCCAGCTGCTCGACCAGCGGAGTGTGCGACGACTGGAGGTCGAGGGGGAGGTCTCGGAGTTGGATCGTTTCATGCTTATTGATCACTACCAGGCGTTCGACGATGTTCTCTAATTCCCGCACGTTTCCGGGCCAGTCGTAAGCTTGTAGCGCGTCCATAGCCGCCAGTGAGAAGCCCCGCACCTGGCGGTTGAATTGCCGGTTATACTTGGCCAGGAAGTATTGGACCAAGAGCGCGATATCACTCTTGCGGGACCGGAGAGGTGGCACAAACACTGGAATGACATTCAAGCGATAGTACAGATCATCGCGGAAGGCTTTGGTCTTGACCAGTTCGCGAAGATCAGCATTGGTCGCCGCCACGATGCGCACGTCGACCTTAATGGTGCGCTCGCCCCCGACCCGCTCGATCTCACGCTCCTGGAGCGCGCGCAGGAGCTTGGTCTGCATGTCGAGTCGCATACTCCCGATTTCGTCGAGGAGGAGGGTGCCACTGTGCGCCAGCTCGAATTTCCCGATCCGCCGCTGGATAGCCCCCGTAAAGGAGCCGCGCTCGTGTCCAAAGAGCTCACTCTCGATCAGCTGTTCGGGGATCGCCGTGCAATTGACGGCCACGAAAGGCCTCTGGCTCCGACGGCTCTGCCGATGGATGGCTCGGGCGATGAGCTCCTTGCCAGTGCCACTCTCCCCGGTGACCAGCACCGTCGCATCGCTATCGGCCACCTGCCCAACCAGATCGAAGATCTCGACCATCTTCTCATCGCGCCCGACGATATCCACAAAGGGGTGATAGCCTTCCACTTCAGACCTGAGATAGAGCACCTCTTTCATGAGCGCCTGTCTCTCCAATGTGCGCGAGACCACTCCCTGGAGCGTTTCCACATCGAACGGTTTGACGAGATACTCACTGGCCCCTGCCTGCATGGCCCGCACAGCTGTCTTGACATCACCCACCGCCGTCACCACGATGACCCCGAGATACTCATCCATCTCCTTAATGCGCTGGAGGACTTCCAAGCCCTCCATATCCGGCAAACGGAGGTCCAGGATAACGAGACGAATATCTTCATGAGCCAGGACTTTGAGGGCAGCCCTACCATCCGCAACGGTGCGGACCTCACAGGTATCCTCCAGCACGACCTTATAGGATTCCAGTACCCCAGGCTCATCGTCGACCGCTAGCACAAGGGGATTGCTTGCCTCGAGCTGCATATGACCCTCTTTCCCATGCATCGATGCCTGAGGGAGTCTTGGGCGATGCGATCGGAGCATGCCGCCCGAGGATGTGCTACTGCCCCGTGGCGATCACAGCCTGCTCCACTGCCCAGCCTAGGTCGATGAAGATTTCTCTGTTGCCATGGGGGTGTGAGCGCGGTGCGTCCGCGGCCTGCAGCACGCGAAAGCCAGCGTCTTCAGCAGCGATCATGACACGGCGCAGCGCTAGCTCTCGGCAGCGAGGATCGCGCACGATCCCACCCCGACCGACATGCTCCGCTCCAACTTCGAATTGCGGTTTGACTAGCGCCACCACGCGTCCGCGACGCCGCAGAAACGGGGGAAGTAGTGGAAACACCAGCGTGAGAGACATGAAGGAGACATCGACGGTGATCAGATCAACCGCTTCAGGAAGCTCAGCTGCCTGAAACGTCCGGACGTTTCGCCCATCCAGGGCGATCACCCGCGCATCCTCACGAAGCCTCGGCGCCAACTGCTCAACCCCCACATCGAGGGCATAGACCCGCCGTGCGCCCCGCTGCAGCAGGCAATCGACGAATCCGCCGGTTGAGGCCCCGATATCCAATGCCACCAGGCCTGTGACATCGACACCAAAGGTGTGCAGCACTCGTTCAAGTTTGAGCCCACCCCGGCTTACATATGGGAGCCCTTGGCCACGGATTTCGATCTGACATAGGTCGGGAAGCGTACGTGATGGCTTGTGACAGGGCTGGCCACGTATCCACACCTGCCCGCTCTCGATGAGCCACCGCGCACGGGTGCGTGTCTCTGCATAGCCGTGCACGACCAGCCACTGATCGAGACGCAGACCACTCGCGGCCATTTACGACTCCCGCGCGATGATAAAGTGCGCCAGGTCACGTAGCACGGCCCCCCGTTCGCCAATGATATCCAGTGCGGCAATGCTGGCGGTGACGGCGGCCTGCGCCCGCACCTCGGACTCGGCCAGCCCCACCAGGCGTGGGTAGGTAGCTTTGCGTCGCGCGTCGTCTTTGCGCAAGGCCTTGCCCATGAGCTGTTCATCGCCCCGCACATCGAGGATGTCATCCATGATCTGAAACGCCAGCCCGATATGCGTGCCGTAATGGGTGAGGGCCTCCACTGCCGCTGGCGACCCACCGCCGAGGATCGCCCCACTACGCACGGAGGTGCGGATCAGCGCGCCGGTTTTGTGGGCGTGAATATACTGCAGCGCTGGCAGATCGATGTCCTGTCCCTCCATCTGCAGGTCCACGACTTGGCCGCCGATCATCCCGAACGTGCCGATGGCATAGGCGACTTCGTGCATCACTTGCATCACACGCTCCGGCACAAACTGTGGCCAATGCCGTGCATCGCCCATCAACTCAAAGGCAAACGTCAGCAGGGCATCCCCAGCCAGGATGGCGTTCGCCTCGCCGAAGACTTTATGGTTCGTCAATCGACCCCGCCGGTAATCGTCGTTATCCAACGCCGGAAGGTCATCATGAATGAGTGAATAGGTATGGATGCACTCCAGCGCACAGGCCAGCGGGAGCACATCGGCCGCTGTTCCCCCGAGCGCTTCAGCGGCGGCAATGGCCAGGATCGGCCGCACCCGCTTGCCCCCCGCAAATACGCTATACCGCATCGCCTGAAAGATGGCTGGGGGGTAGTGCTCTTCTCCGGGGAGATAGCGTGCTAACGTCTCATCAACGAGCGCTTTCTGCTCCTGTAAGTAGCGCAGGATATCCACCATGGTCGTTCCTTCCCCGGCTCACGGTCGCTCGGCTGCGCCCGTGGTATCCTCGGGTTCCTCGGGAAATGGCGTGACATGCAACTGTCCCTCTTTGTCGGCCAGCAAGATCTCGATACGGCGCTCGGCTTCATCCAAGCGACCCGCACAGAAACGCACCAGCTTCACCCCTTCCTCGAAGACTTGCAGGGATTGCTCAAGAGCCAGTTTATTGTCTTCGAGTTGGGCGACGATCTCCTCCAGGCGCTTCAACGACCCCTCAAATGTCGGTTCTTGCATCGCCTGATCCTTTCGTCATCACGGCGTTCACCGTGCACTGTAGGGAGCCTTGCCAGAGCGTGATATCGACGTGCATCCCTGGGGCCGCGGCCTGCGCCTCGCGAATCACCCGTCCGTCGGCCTGATGACGACAAATGCTATAGCCACGGGCAAGTACCGCCAGCGGACTCAACGCCTGCAAGGTCGCCGTCAGACGTTCAAGTTCTTCGCGCTCATGATGCACCTGCCCTCCCTGGGCCGCTATCAAGCGCTGCTCCAGCGCGGTCAAGCGTGCACGCAGGAGGCCAACCAGCATCAGCGGACTGAGATGGGCGATGGCCGCTTCATCCCGCTCCAGAGCCTCCTGCGCGAGACGCAGACGGGCACGAATGGCGCGTGCAAGGCGGGCGTTGAGTTCGTCAAGGCGCTGCTCTATGGTGCGCAGGGGCGCCCAAGGGTCTTTGAGGACCCGGCGCTGCTGACACGCCTCCAAGCGGGCACGCAACGTCTCCAGGCGGTGCTGCATGGCGCGATCGAGGCGTTGCGCTACCCCCTGTATCTCGGAGTGTAACTCTGCCTTACTGCGGATCACCAGCTCTGCCGCCGCTGAGGGGGTGGGGGCTCGCACGTCGGCGACGAAGTCGGCGATGGTATAATCGACCTCATGCCCGACGGCGCTGATCACCGGGACCTTGGAGGCATAGATGGCCCGCGCCACCGCCTCCTCATTAAACGCCCACAGGTCTTCGAGCGAGCCACCCCCGCGCGCCACGATGATCACGTCGATGCCAGGGTAACGGTTCAACATCTCAATCCCCTGGGTGATCTCCTCAGCCGCTCCATCGCCCTGGACCCGGACGGGATAGACGCAGACGTGAAGATTGGCGAAACGCCGGCGCAAAATCTGCAGCATGTCACGAATCACCGCGCCGGTCGGCGAGGTGACGATGCCGAGACAACGGGGGAGCATGGGCAGCGGCCGTTTACGGGAGGCATCGAACAGCCCTGCCTGCACCAGGCGGACCTTTAATTGCTCGAAGGCAATCTGCAACGCCCCAATGCCCTTGGGCTCCATGTAGTCGATCACCAACTGGTATTCCCCGCGCGGCTCATACAGGGAAATCCGCCCGCGGGCGAGCACCAGCATCCCGTCTTTGGGGTCAAAGCGCAGATACCGACGCTGCATTTTAAACAGCACCGCGCGGATTTGACTATGTTCATCTTTCAGCGTCAGGTAGGAATGTCCAGAGGAGGGCGTACGCAGGTTGGAGATCTCACCCTCAACCCAGATATCGAAGAAGGTGTCCTCGAGGACGATTTTGATCCGCTCGCTCAGCTCACTGACGGTGAGGATAGTACGTTCAAGAAACGGGAAGGCTGCCTGCTCCATCACGAGCACCTATGAGTCGAGTGACACGATGGCTGGCGCCCGGTACATGGCCACCAGCGAGGCTAACCGCATGGCGGGCGTCGTTGGTCCTATCCCACCAGGCACCGGAATGAGCAGTGCGACCGCCTGGGGCAAGCCCTCTGGCTGGTGCGGCAGCCATCCGTCCGGGCGACTACGGGCATCCACCACTATTACTCCAGGCTTCAGGGCTACACCATCCATGGCGGGGAGATCGTCGGTATCGATGATGAGCACGTCACCCTGATGGAGCATGTTGATAGGCCAGGTGGTGGCACCTCTCCAGGCTGATACAGTGGCATTCTCGTGCAAGCAGAGCCACGCCAGGATACCTGCAAACCCAGAGGCGTTCCCGATGCAGATGACACGCGTTCCCACGAGGGGCAGGCCGGCCCGCTTGAGCAGATGGACAATGTCCGCCCCTCGCGGCTGGCGCCACACCCGCTTATTGGTCAGGAAGCGTCCGAGATGCAGCGGTTGCACCCCATCGACATCCTTTGCCGGGGCCAAGGCTGCGGCAAGCTCGCTGAAGCGTGTCGATGGATGGGCGTGAATGGCGATGCCCGCGATGGCGGGATCAGCATTTAGATCCGCCAGGGTCTGAAGAATGGTCTGGGGATCACAGAGCTGGGGAAAGGCATGCACCTGATAGAAGACGCCGGTGAAGCGACAGGCCTCCGCTTGGCGCACACGGAGGCGCGCGTCGGGCGGCCATTCTCCCACCCGGATCTCCGCCAGGGTTGGCGGAGGGCGCCCCTCGTATCGGAGACGAATTACCTCTTGGCGCACGTTCTCCAACAGCTCCTGGGCGACATTGCTTCCATCCCACACACGTCCCACCGCAACCCCTTCCTAGGTTTCAGGCCCATTCGCACTCTGCTTAGACATTGATAGAAGACGGAATTCGGCCCTATGCTAGCGTTTCTGGCGTCAGACTGTCAAGGTGATGTCGGTTTAGGGGTAGGGGTCACCATGTGGCGACGCCGCCTCTCTGGCGATTTCCTCTCCCTTCGGGAGCGGGGGTGAAGCCACCGGGGCGTATAGTCAATGGAAGGCATGCCGGTCCACGTCAGAGAGTCGGCAGCTGTCAAGATTGACGGCAGTACTATGGGATCAACGAGGCTCATGAGCGCTGACGCATCGTGGAGGGCGTCACGGTCGTGTGGCGGACCGATCCCCTGGTGTGCTGACGCAAGCGGGCGACGATCGGCGGCAACATGTGCAACACGGTGTCCACCTCCGTCAGCGTATTGCCAGAGCCGAGACTAAACCTGACCGCACCCTGAAGCCACTCGTCAGCAAGCCCCATGGCGATAAGTACGTGCGATGGTTCGAGGCTCCCTGAGCTACAGGCGGACCCCGTGGAGGTTGCGACCCCTTTCAGGTCCAAGGCCACGACCAGGGATTGGCCGTCTACCCCTTTGAAACTCAAGTTGGTCGTGGTCGGCAGACGTGGCGCCGTCGCGCCATTCACTAACACGTCGGGGATAGCGGCCAGAATCCCTTGCTCTAAACGGTCGCGCAGGGCTGCGAGCTGCGGCATCTCATCCGACATGTGGGTGGCCGCGAGCTGAGCCGCCACCCCAAGCCCGACGATAGCTGCGACATGCTCTGTCCCACCCCTGAGTCCGCGCTCTTGCGGGCCGCCGGTGATGATGGGGTCAAGTACAGTCCCCCGACGCACATAGAGCGCCCCAATCCCTTTGGGGCCATGAATCTTGTGGCCCGAGAGCGCGAGGAGATCGACGCCGAGGTCATCGACCCGGGTAGGAATCTTGCCCACGCTCTGTACCGCATCGGTATGGACCAGGATACCCCGGCTACGCGCCAGAGCCGCACATGCCTGAATTGACTGAATGGTGCCCACTTCATTGTTGGCGTGCATCAGCGTCACGAGCAGCGTGTCGTCGGTAAGCACGTGGGCGAGATCATCGGGCTCGATCATGCCCGCTGATCCGAGCGGTAGGCGGGTGACACGAAACCCCTGAGTTTCCAGGGATCGGCAACTTCCGAGCACGGCGGGATGCTCGATCTGTGAGGTCACAACATGTCCGGCCTGACGCTGCCGTGCCAGGACACTGCCCAGAATAGCGAGGTTATCCGCTTCTGTCCCGCCGCTCGTAAAGATAATCTCCTCCCCCCGGGCACCGATGAGCTGCGCCACCCGCTCACGTGCCTCTTCAACCGCGTCGCGGGCCTGCAAACCTTCCGTATGGAGGCTCGATGGATTGCCAAAGACATCGGTGAGAAAGGGTCGCATGGCTTGCCAAACCGCAGGGTGCAGCGGTGTGGTCGCATTGTGATCGAAATAGATGAACAGTTCACCCATGCGATGCCCCGTAGTGCTCAAGGGCCTCCTTTAATGCCTCTTCCGCCAGCGAGGCGGCGTGGAGTTTGACTTTCGGTAATCCGCCCAGGGCGGCAGTGATCATCTCCGGGGTAATGTCCTGCACGTCGGTGAGGGCTTTGCCCTGAATCATCTCCGTCAGCAATGAACTGGCAGCAATCGCCGCTTCACAGCCGAAGGTTTTGAAGCGCACCTGAGCGATGCGGCCGTCGCTGATTTTCAACATGAGTTGCAGCACATCACCGCAGACCGGATTGTTTACCGACGCCCGAGCATTGGCATCTGCCAACTCGCCGACATTGCGCGGGTTCTGAAAATGATCGATCACAATCGTACTGTAGCCACTTCCCGTCGTCGCCATGATCGTCCTCATACCCTCGATTATTGACGGCTGACAGAACAGTGCTGGGGCTGGAACCACAGATGCACGCAGGTGCATGCTCATCATCGGTGTTTAGCCGCGTCTATCTGCGGTTGCGATCTTGCCTCTTTCAAAATACTGGCGACAGCATACGCAAGCGCTCGACCGCCGAGGGTAATACGTCGAGCACGCGTTCGATGTCTTCGTCGGTGGTCGTCCAGCCCAAACTGAAGCGCACCGAGCCCTCGCTCACCTCCCGCGACACCCCCATAACTTCCAGCACCTGGGAGGGCACTCCTTGCCGTGAGCTGCATGAGGCGCCAGTGGAGACCACGATTCCCAGCAAATCCAAATTGAACACCAGCGCTTCGCCTTTGACCCCGGTAAAACTGAGGTTCGCAGTATTCGGCAGTCGCTCACCGCCCTTCCCGATCTGGTGTACAGCGCCAATCCGGCTAAGCACTCCGGCTTCTAGGTGATCACGTAAGCGTGTGAGTCGCGTGCCTTCGTCGGCCAGGCGCTGGGATATCAAGGCACAGGCTCTCCCCAGCGCGACGATGCTCGGGACATCCTCGGTACCGGCGCGTCGCTCCCGCTCTTGATGCCCACCGCGTATGACCGCTTGCATAGTCGCCCCCATGCTCGCATGAATATAGAGCGCGCCGACGCCTTTAGGTCCCCCGAATTTATGTCCAGCCAGCGATAAGAGGTCGATCCCAGACGCCACGACATCGATCGGCACACGTCCCACCGCTTGGACGGCATCGACATGCACCGTCACCCCATGGGCGTGTGCGACGTCTACCAGCGCGGCGAGCGGCTGCAGGGTTCCCACTTCATGATTGCCGTAAGTCATCGTGAACAGGATTGTGTGCGGACGAATACTGTCGGCCAGTGCCTCAGGATGCACACACCCCAGGCCATCCACGGGCAGATACGTGAGCTCAAATCCATCCTGCTCCAGCGCTCGACACGTATCCAGCACAGCGGGGTGCTCAACACGAGTGGTGATGATGTGGTGGCCACGCGTGCGATTGCCGTGTGCATAACCGCGGATCGCGAGGTTGACAGCTTCGGTGCCGCCACTGGTGAAGACGAGGTCGAGAGGATTCGGACCCCCGATCAGTCGGGCCACATGCTCACGGGCGTCCTCGACGGCCATACGCGCCTCGCGACCCTGCCGATGGATGCTGGAGGCGTTTCCCCATACCGACGCATAGTAGGGAACGGCGGCCTCAAGCGCTTCGGGCAGCAGCGGTGCGGTGGCATTGTAATCGAGGTAGACGCGTCGCATTAGGCAACCATTGTCCGTGTGGCGGTCATCGACCTGACCTGGAGGCGATCGCACGCGCCATCATCTCATACTGTGGGGACATCTCCCGCAAGCGCTTTACCCGGCTCATCACGGTCTGCACGGTTGAGTCCACGTCATCCTGCGTAGTCCAGCGCCCAAGGCCGAATCGGATCGAGGCATGTACCAGCGCGTCGTCAAGTCCCATGGCCTTGAGCACATAGGAGGGCTCGAGCGTCGTCGAGGTGCATGCCGAGCCCGAGGAGCAGGCCACCTCCGTCATCCCCATGATCAGCGCTTCCCCATCGACACCCGCAAAGCTGAGGTTGACGTTAGCTGGGAGACGCCGCATTGGATGGCCATTAAGATATGTATGGTCTAGCCCCTGCATGACGCTGGCGACGAAACGCTCTCGCAGTCGGGTCAAGCGCTCCGCCTCTTCGGGCCAGACGCGCGTGCCGATTTCACAGGCCTTGCCGAGGCCGACGATGCCGGGGACGTTCAGGGTGCCTGAACGGAGCCCACGCTCATGGCCACCACCATCGAGGAGCGGCGTAAGCTTGATGCGACGCGGGCGGGTTTTACGCACATACAGCGCCCCAACCCCCTTCGGACCATACATTTTATGCGCCGAAATCGACAGCAGGTCGAGCTGCAGATCGTCAACATTGCATGCGATCTTGCCCACGGTTTGCACCGCATCACTATGGAAGAGGATGCCACGCGCCTTAACGATGGCGCCGATCTCCGCCAATGGCTGGATAGTGCCGACCTCGTTATTGGCGTGCATGAGGCTGACCAGGATCGTGTGGTCGGTGATCGCCTGCCGCACCGCCTCAGGGTCCACGAGTCCATAACGGTCCACCGGCAGATAGGTGATCGTACATCCTTCTTGTTCTAGGGTGCGGCAGGAATCGAGGATGGCGCGATGTTCCGTCTGCTGGGTGACGATGTGACGGCCCTGCTCTTTATAGGCGCGTGCAATGCCCTTGATCGCCAGGTTGTCGGACTCGGTGGCCCCGCTCGTGAAGAAAATCTCCTCCGGCTGTGCCCCGATCAACGTGGCGACCTGGTCACGGGCTCTGTCCACCGCCTCCTCTGCCGCCCACCCCCAGGCGTGGCTACGGCTGGAGGGATCGCCGAACTGGTCGGTCAAATACGGCATCATGGCTTCCAGCACGTCGCGATCGATGGGCGTGGTAGTCTGATGATCCATATAGATGGGTCGCTTCATCCCATGTCATTCCTCCGGCTGCTGCGCTGGCGCAGACCAGGGTTGTCGTATTTCATGTCGTGTGCGGCGGACCTCTTGCCGCAGTTGGTGCAGCTCACGCTCCAGCTCGCGGACTTTGTCAGCCAGATAATTGATCGCTTTGGCCTCGGGGTCTGGCAGGTCGTGATGATCCAGGTCGATGGTCTCGATATCTTTTCCCCCACTGCGTTGCACCACGCGCCCGGGGATACCCACCACGGTTGAGTGCGGCGGCACCTCGGTCACTACCACTGACCCCGCACCGATCTTGCTGTGATCGCCGATGGTAATCGCCCCGAGGATCTTAGCGCCGGCGCCGACCACAATGTTCTGGCCTAACGTCGGGTGACGCTTTTCCTTCTTCAAGCTGGTGCCGCCGAGCGTCACGCCCTGATACAATGTACAGTTGGCGCCGACCTCGGTGGTTTCCCCGATCACGACCCCCATGCCGTGATCGATGAACAGTCCCGGCCCAAGCTGCGCTCCAGGATGGATCTCGATGCCGGTGACGAAGCGCCCCACATGGGAGATAAAGCGTCCGAGTGTGAGCCATCGACGGACCCACAACCAATGCGCTATACGATGGAAGCACAGGGCGTGCACCCCGGGGTAGCACCATATCACCTCGATGACACTCCGTGCGGCCGGATCACGCTCAAACACCACTCGGATATCGTGCTTCAACCTGTCGAACATGTCTGTGTTCCCCTACCCTTGGGCCGCAAGCTGCTCCGCGAAACTGCGTGGAAAACCGCATCCCTGGCCAAGAATACGCTGAATCACCTGGCGTTCGACTAACGATTGCACGGTCAGACTGACGTCTTGCACCGTGCCCATCGCCACCCATTCCTGGACCTTGACGTGGGGAATTTGCACGGCCAAGGCGTTGAAGGTCTCCTCTAAACGGTGACGCAGTTGTTGTTGGCCTGCACGCCCGACGAGTCCAAGTTCGCGCAACTTCTGTGTCGGTTCGATGCTGTCCTTACCGGCCTGTGGGCTCGTGAAACAGGCTCGCACCTGGTAATCGATCACGGCCTTGTGCAGGGTCAGCATCGCCGCCCCGGCATGCTCCATGATCAAGGCGCTAGGGCCGCCCAGCACACGCTCAAAATCATCCCACCGCCATTGCAAGACAGCGTCCAGCGGGCTTCCGTGCGCCAGATGGCAGAGGATATCGCCAGCGACTTGCATCCATGGGTCGCACATATGGCACTGCCAGTGGGTCTGTTGAATGTGGGCATCTTCGACCCAGACATACATATGGATGACATCGCTACTACGTCCCGGGCATGCCATGACGAAGCCAGCGCCGTTGACACGCGCGGGCTTGCCCATCTGGCCGCCTACCGCCCAGATCTTCTGATAATACTGGATGGCGTAGCGATCGGCCGGGACTCCTCCTTCACCGCGCATGTGCGGCTCACGTTCATCCGCCATGGTGCCCTCGGCTTCTGCTCCCTCGCCCTTCGGGAGGAGGGGGAAAATGGTCGCAGGCAACCCTCAACGACGCGTGTCGAAGTATGGGCCACAGAGGTCGACAAAGGTGCGACACTCTTCGAGTGTATTATACAAATAAAATGACAGTCGGATACGGGCGGCGTTCCGGGGGAAGCAGTATGGATGCACGCAGAAGTCCCCGGTGCGGAACATGATATTCGCTTCGCTGCAGCGGTCAAGGATCGCTTCTTCCAGCTTCCAGGGGTCCTCTCCCGGTCGCGCCGGCACTTCGAAGGTGCAAATCGACGCCCGTTGCTGCACATCCCGCGGCCCCAAAATCGTGATCGTACCCGCCATATGAGCATCCCACAGGGCCTCAGTGACAAACCGATTGAGTTCGACCTGATGCTGATGGAGGAGGTGAATTTTATCCTGGAGGTAGCCTACGGCTGCCCCAGCACCGATGATGCCAGACCAGTTCTGCAGACCGGCCTCATAACGCGCTGGCGAGTCGGCATAGATCGGCACCTGGTCATCGAAGGTGCGGGTCACCGTCCCGCCGCCTGAAGGGAAAAACCCCTCGGTCAAGCAGGTGGGGTCTTTCATGTAACAGACGCCCAGACCCGTAGGCCCCAGCATTTTATGGATAGAGAAGGCCATGAAATCGACGTCCAGCGCTTGCACATCGACGGGGATATGGGGCACGCTCTGGGCGGCATCGAGCATAACGTAAATCAGCGGATCATGACTGTGACAGTAGGCGGTGATCTGTTGCAGGGCCACCTCTGGGATGGTGTAGCCATCCAGGTTATAGATGTGGGCCAGGCTCACGAGTTTGACGGGCCCGACATGGCGGTCGATCTCATCAAGCTCATGCAGGAACGCATCGACGTCGAACTCGGCGTCGGGGGCATCGGAGCCGCCGCGTTTGATCACTTTGGGGAGAATGCCGCGCGTTTTCGCCAGATCCCACCAGACGGTACGGTTCGAGTTGTGTTCCCGGTCGCCGGTGATCACCACCTCTCCTTCTTCCCAGAAGAGGCCGCGCGCCACCAGGTTGATCGCCTCGGTGGTGTTCTTCACAAACACCACGTGCTTTGGCCACTCCAGATCTCCAGGGTCATACGCCGCGCGCTGGTGCGCCCCAGGGGTATTGATGAAGCGGGCGATAGCGAGGCGCGCCTGGTGGACTTTTGCCTTCACGTCGTTGGCCCATGAATAGCGCGAACGCCCGACACAAGATGGATATTGTTCATAATATTCCGTAACGGCCGCGATCACCTGCCGTGGGGGGATGGTACCCGCAGCGTTGTCGAAGTAGATCGGCAGGCGCCCATTGGCTCCTGGCCGCTGCAACGCCGGGAAATCGTCACGAAGGCGCTTCACATCAAGCCCCTGACCCATAGCCCATCCCTCCTGCCAGCAAACGCGCTGGAGCTCTCCCGCCGCTCACGACTGCTGTCACGGTTATACACTGCGGCGGCGGCAGGAGACTCAGGCGCTCTGGTGACCCGCAAACATGCCTGCCCTTGGCTGCAATTTGGCTGTGCTCCGTAAACAATCAGTAAAGCGCCAATATATCGATCTTGCTTCCCCCTGTGCAAGGGAAAGTTGTTTCACGGCGATCTTGCCATCTCACAAGCTATGTGGTATCAAAAAGGCGCAAAAAATTATTAAAGTAACCGATTGGAAGTTGCCCCATGGATCATCGTCTGGTTCTTCGTCAACAGATCACTGCTGAAGCCACGGCGTTAGGGTTTGACCTTGTCGGCATCACTTCTGCCGAGCCCCTAGCGCATGGCGGGCGTCTGCACGCCTGGGTGGCGCAAGGCTTCGCCGGCGAAATGGGCTATATGAGCCGCGACGTTGAGAAGCGTCTGGAGCCCTCTCGCCTGTTGCCCGACGTGCGTTCGATCATCGTCCTCGGCATGAATTATTATACCTCGCCCACCATGCCGGAGACATCACCGGGTCACGGCTGGATATCACGGTACGCTTGGGGTCAGGATTATCACACAGTGCTCGGCGACAAGTTGAAAGCCTTGGTCGCGTTCATCAGGACGATCGAGGGACCTGACGTCCAGGCACGCTGGTACGTTGATACCGGTCCCATTCTTGAGCGTGAACTGGCATGGCGCGCCGGTCTGGGGTGGCCAGGCAAAAACACCAACCTGATCAACCGCCATGTGGGCTCCTGGCTATTTCTGGGCGCGATCTTGCTGGATCGTGACCTCGTCTACGATGCCCCGGCCACAGCCCATTGCGGCACCTGCACGCGCTGCTTGGTTGCCTGTCCCACCAGGGCGTTGGTAGCGCCGGGGGTGCTCGACGCACGTCGCTGCATCTCCTATCTGACCATTGAGCTGCGCGGTCCCATCCCGCGCGAGCTCAGGCCCCTGCTGGGAACGCACATCTTCGGGTGTGACATCTGTCAGGCAGTTTGTCCATGGAATCGCCAGGCACCGGAATCGTCGGAAACCGCCTTTCTACCACGCGCTGGCTTCGCCGCCCCCGAGCTCATCCCGCTGCTTCACCTCTCGGACGATGAGTTTCGCGCTCGGTTTCGCGGCAGTCCCATCACCCGCGCCAAACGGCGAGGTTTGTTACGCAACGTCGCCGTGGCCCTGGGGAATCTGCGGGATCTACGCGCGCTACCAGCCCTGGAAGCGGCGCTGCATGATGCTGAACCGATGATTCGCGGCCATGCTGCCTGGGCACTGGGGTGCCTCGGCGGCAGTGGTGCACGACGAGTCTTGCGTGCTGCGCTCAGCACCGAACGCGATGTGGATGTCCAAGCAGAAATGACTTTGGCGCTGACGGAGGTCATGGGGGAAGGTGAGGTGTAGGGTGTGGCAGGCGTTGCGCGGCATCGGCAGCCGCCTGGTCGATGTCATCTTACCTCAGCACTGCTATCATTGCGGACGGCCCATCGCCTCCGCAGGGCGGGGAAGCTTCTGCGACAGTTGTTGGGGCTTGATCCGTTTTATCGCACCACCCTACTGTCTCTGTTGTGGGAAACCATTCCGCTCGCCGATCGCCTTCACGTACAGTCCGGAGTATCGGTGTGGCGCCTGTCGCGCCCAACCACCCCACTTCGATCATGCCCGCGCCATTGGGCGTTACGAAGGCCCGTTGCGGCAAGCGATTCATCAGCTCAAATACCGCGGCAAGTTGCACCTCAAACAGCCACTTCTTCGCCTCGCCCTCGAGCATTTCGACGCCCAGTTTCCTGGAACCGTGTTCGACGCAATCATCCCGGTCCCGCTACATCGAGAGCGGCTCATGCAACGGGAGTTTAATCAGGCGACGGTGTTCGCCAGCGGGGTGGCCCATTATCTGAACGTCCCCGTCTTGGAGGGGCTGCTCGTGCGCGTCCGCTCGACGCGGCCACAGGTGGAACTCAGCGGCAGCGAGCGTCGCCAGAATGTCAAACAGGCGTTTGCCGTCACTGACGCGGCGGCGCTTAAGGACAAACAGGTGCTGGTCGTGGATGACGTGTTCACCACGGGTGCCACACTCGGAGAGATCGCCAGGACGCTCAAGATTGCGGGTGCAACGCAGGTCGATGTATTTGCCCTCGCCCGGGTAGTGCGAGACTGATGATAGACGGCCTCGCAGCTGATTCGGCAAGGCCCTGCGTCGGATGGCCTATCTACGTCGCCAGCACCACAGCCGGACAGATCTGGCAAGCCGTCAGGCGTTGCCTAGATGGGTTCTGGTTGACTATTATATGCTTGTGGATTATATGATTATAGATATAATGGAGCGATCGTTTGGCCGTCGAGCTGTGCAAGTCGGCAAATAGTCAAGGTGTCGATGTATCGCATTGACGAGTGCGGTTCAATATCGCGAGGCGTGACAAAGATCAATTAGAGGCCGTGACGTCACGGATTCGAGTCTGGTTCATCCGCCCTATGCCTGACTCTCCGGGGGCAGCGACAGGCCAGGGGTGAGTTAGTTTTCACGAAGAAGGCAGGCTAGTCGGGATAGGGTTCAGCGCCAAGAGGAGGGCAGAGAATGGCTATTCGCGTCGGCATCAACGGGTTTGGACGTATCGGCAGAAATTTCTTTCGTGCCTCACTCGGTCACGACACCTTGGAGTTCGTCGCCATCAACGATATTACCGATGCCAAGACTCTGGCGCATTTATTGAAATTCGACTCGGTGGGCGGCATCCTGGAAGCGGATGTCCAAGCCAAGGACCACTCCCTGGTGGTCAACGGGAAAGAGATCAAGGTGCTGGCCGAGCGCGACCCCGCCAAGCTGCCCTGGAAAGATCTAGGCGTGGACGTCGTCGTCGAATCTACAGGGATATTCACCGATCGCGACCAAGCAACCAAACATCTCGCGGCGGGCGCCCCCTTGGTGATCATTTCAGCCCCGGCGAAGGACCCGGATTTGACCGTCGTCCTAGGCGTGAACGAACAAGACTACGATCCGACCCGACACAAGATCATTTCGAACGCCTCCTGTACCACCAATTGTTTGGCTCCGGTGGCCAAGGTGATCATGGATAACTTTGGCATCCGCCATGGCTTGATGACGACGATTCACTCCTACACCAACGACCAGCGCATCCTCGACCTTCCCCATAGCGATTTGCGCCGTGCCCGCGCGGCTGCGATCAATATGATCCCCACCACGACTGGAGCGGCCACCGCGGTAGCGTTAGTGCTCCCACAATTGAAGGGAAAGCTCGATGGGCTGGCCATTCGGGTGCCGACCCCCAATGTGTCAGTGGTGGACTTCGTCGCAGAAGTGGAGCGCGATACCTCCAAAGCCGAGGTGAACGAGACCCTGCGCAAAGCCGCCGATGGCACCATGCACGGGATTCTGGCATACACCGAAGAGCCGCTGGTATCGATGGATTTCAATAAGAACCCAAATTCTGCGATCGTCGATGCCACGATTACCAACGTCATCGATAAGCGGCTGGTGAAGGTCATTGCCTGGTACGACAATGAATGGGGGTATTCCTGCCGGGTGCGCGATCTCATCGAGTACATCAGTCGCCGCTAGATCGCGTATCTCCTTATAAAGGACGTGACGATGCAGCTCGCGAAGCTGTCGATCGCCGATGTGCCGATTGCAGGGAAGCGGGTGTTTATCCGAGTCGACTTTAACGTGCCCATGGACAAGCAGGGGCACGTCACAGACGATACCCGGATCCGGGCATCGCTCCCGACGATCCAGTATGCTACGGCCAGAGACGCGAAGGTGGTCCTGGCCTCTCATCTGGGGCGTCCGGCCGGCAAGGTCGATCTGCGCTACAGTCTCAAGCCAGTGGCAGAGTGCCTGTCCGGGTTACTGGGGAAGAACATCCCCCTGACGGACGATTGCGTCGGACCGACAGTGGAAGCCCTGGTGGCGCGGATGCGCGACGGAGATGTCCTACTCCTGGAGAATCTGCGTTTCCATGCGGAGGAAGAAAAGAACGATGCCATGTTCGCGCAGCAGCTGGCCCGGCTGGCGGACGTCTATGTCAACGACGCTTTTGGCACCGCCCACCGCGCCCACGCCTCGACCGAGGGGATGACGAAATTTCTCCCCGTGGCGGTTGCGGGTCTCCTCATGCAGGCGGAGCTGGCGCATTTAGGTCAGTTGCTGGCGACACCCGATCGCCCCTACCTGGCGATCTTGGGAGGTGCCAAGGTCTCCGACAAGATCGGTCTGATCTTCAACCTGTTGCCGCAGCTGAATCGTGTGTTGATCGGTGGCGGGATGGCGTATACCTTTCTCGTGGCCCAAGGGGTGCCAGTCGGCAATTCGCTCGTCGAGGCCGAGAAGGTCGATGCGGCCCGAGACCTTCTCACCAGGGCCGCCACGCTGGGGGTGAGCATCCAGCTCCCTAAGGATCACGTGATTGCCGAACGCCTCGATGCCAGTGCCGCGACGCGGAGTGTGCCAAAAGATGGCATCCCATCGGGATGGATGGGTGTGGACATTGGACCGCAAACGGTTGAGGCCTTCTGCCGGGCGATCGGTGAGGCCAAGACGGTGGTGTGGAATGGCCCAATGGGCGTGTTTGAGATCGTCCCCTTCGCGAAGGGCACTGATGCCGTGGCGATGGCTGTCGCGTCGTCACAGGGGACCACCATCGTTGGCGGTGGCGATAGTGTGGCCGCCGTCAATCAGGCGGGAGTGGCGGAACGTATCACGCACATTTCAACAGGTGGTGGGGCATTCTTAGAGTTGCTCGAAGGACGCGAGTTGCCAGGGGTGACAGCCCTCACCGATAAGCCAGCAGCAGGAGCTTGATCAATGCGCCGACCGATCATCGTGGGCAACTGGAAAATGCATAAGACGACTACTGAGGCAGTGGCACTGGTCCAAGCCCTGCGTTCATCAGTGGCGCAGGTGCATGATGTGGATATCGGTGTGGCGCCGCCATATACTGCGCTCATGGTCGTGGCTGAGGCGCTGCGCGGCTCGACGATTTTCGTAACGGCGCAGAACATGCACTGGGAGCCGCAGGGAGCGTTTACGGGTGAGATCTCCGCGGCGATGTTGAGCGATGTCGGCTGCACGCGGGTGATCGTCGGGCATTCGGAGCGGCGTCAATACTTTGCCGAGACCGACGCGACGGTGAACCGAAAGCTGAGGGCGGCGTTGAACGCTCGGCTTGACCCCATTCTGTGTATTGGTGAGACGCTTGATCAGCGTGAAGGCAACGCTACCTTCAGCGTGCTGGCACAGCAGATCCGCCAGGGGTTAGCGGACATTGCAGCCGCAGGCATGTCACGGGTCGTGATGGCGTATGAACCCATTTGGGCCATTGGCACTGGCAAAACCGCCACTCCGGCTCAGGCACAGGAGGTCCATGCGTTCATTCGCGGCCTGCTGGGGGAGCTTTACGGAAAAGCGCTTGCGGACGAAGTGCGCATCCAGTATGGTGGGAGCGTCAATGCTGGGAATATCCACACGCTGATGACCCAGCCGGATGTGGATGGCGCTCTGGTAGGTGGCGCAAGCTTGGAAGCGCCTTCCTTCGGGCAGATTGTGTCATTCCAGAGGGGGTAGTAGAGTGCCGGTCTGGCTGTATGTCCCACTCGTCGTTCTACATGTGATTGTGGCTGTTGCTCTGATTCTGATCGTCCTGCTGCAGGCTGGTAAAGGGGCAGGCATCGGGGCCGCGTTTGGTGGGGCGAGCCAAACGGTGTTTGGACCGCGGGGACCGGGCAATTTTCTCAGCAAACTCACCACTGCTGCGGCGGGCATTTTTATGGTGACCTCACTGGTACTGGCCATCTTCTCCTCGCGCTACATCGGGGGCTCAGTGATCATGAGCGCGCCCGTACCAAGACCTGCAGCGGCTCCTACCGCGACGCCATCGGGTGGCGAGCAGACGGCTCCAAACATGCCAGGCGCATCAGAGGGCATCGGACCGGTTGAGACTCCTGCTCCACAGAGCGAAGGGACAGAGAAGCCGCAGGAGCAGCAATAGGCAACTCTAAGGAGTATCAGAGCAGACGGCAGTCACTGTCGTTCGCGCCATGTCGAGGATTCCATTTCAGGCCGAAGTGGTGGAACTTGGTAGACACGCCATCTTGAGGGGGTGGTGGGGCAACCCGTGGGGGTTCGAGTCCCCCCTTCGGCACTAGAAATGAATTTTTCCTGTAGATTTAATATGTTAGCGCGCCACAAGCGTTCATTAGCTAACGAATAGCTAACGAACTTGGCTAAACGCAAAAAGGGGCTGGTCACCACCAGCCCCTTTTTACTTGATATGATATCCTCACTGTAGGGCGTACATAAGCGGCTCTGCGATACCCTGGACGAGGGGCCTCGCTAGTACCTTTTTAAATTAATCTTGCAACATAGGATATGTATGTGTGAGTTTTCTTCGAGCATCGCGTTTGGTAAATGCCCATCGGACAGTTTTACGGGCGTGGTTTCGCTTATAGCGCCAGACTGTAGCTTCTTTTGTGAAGGTCGTAATAGCGCCAAGGCGTCGATTCAGGCATTGCTGTGCAAGAGCAGATAACTCTATTTCAGCCATATTGAGCCAGCTACCCTTG
>Ga0137403_10000111_pt1 | contig 93195 bp, 90 predicted proteins | sample CZOMad2_1_16fung_FD_122057 | JGI IMG/M metagenome (GOLD analysis project Ga0137403, IMG submission 122057) | Vadose zone soil fungal communities from Angelo Coast Range Reserve, California, USA - CZOMad2_1_16fungal (Hybrid Assembly) | ecosystem: Environmental > Terrestrial > Soil > Vadose zone...
CTCTACTTCGGCCGCGTCGAGGAAGCCGGGATGCGCTGCGTCTATCACGGCTGGAAGTTCGGGATGGACGGCCGGTGCCTCGAGATGCCCAACGAGCCGCCGGAGTCCGGCTTCGCCGCGAAGATCCGGCACGTCGGCTATCCGTGCGAGGAGCGCGGTGGAATGGTCTGGGCGTACATGGGCCCCGCGAGCCCGCCGCCCCCGCTGCCCCATCTGGAATGGACGGTCCTGCCGGAGGCCAACAGCTTCGCGTCCAAGCGCGTGCAGGAGTGCAACTGGTTCCAGGCCATGGAAGGCGGCATCGACTCGAGCCACATCTCGTTCCTGCACGCCCCGATCAATGCTGACGATGCCGAGGTGAATCGCGAGCTGGACCGCGCGAGCTTTGGCATCGGCGTCGCGGTGCAGACGAGCGACCGCGCGCCGCGGTTCGAGGTGGTGGACACCGACTACGGCGTGCTGATCGGCGCGCGGCGCACGCGCGCGGACGGGCAGCATCTCTGGCGGGTCACCCAGTTCCTGATGCCCTTCTACACGATGCCGCCCACCGACCTCGACGAGAAGATCACGCAGTCGCACATCTGGGTCCCGATGGACGACACCAACGTCATCAACTGGATGGTCACCTGGCATCCCGACCGCCCGCTCACGCGGGAGGAGATCGACCTGAACGTCGCCGGCAAGGGCGCCCACGTCTGCGATTACCTGCCGGCGACGTCGGAGCCCTACGGCGACATCCGGACGGCGGCGAACCGCGACAACGACTACGAGATGGACTGGGAGGCGCACCGCACGCGCATGTTCTGCGGGATCCCGGGCTTCGGCGTGCAGGACCAGGCGATCCAGGAGAGCCAGGGGGACATCGTCGACCGGGCGCTCGAGCACCTGGGCGCCAGCGACACCGCGATCATCCACGTTCGCCGGCGCTTGATGACCGCCGCCAGAGCGCTCCGCGATAACGGCGCGGCCGCGCCCGGAGGCGATCCCCGGTCGTTCCACGTTCGCTCGGCGTCGGTGGTGCTGCCTCCCGGCGCCAGCTGGGTCGACGGCGCGCTGCCGCGGCTGATGGCCACGACCGGCCGCCACCTCACCCGCGTCTGAGGCCGCGCCAGCGGCATCTCCGGCGCGGTGGTATACTCCGGCCTGACGTCGTGGGGGGAGGAATCCTGAGAACCGGGTGCGGCCCGGGACCCCTCGAACCTGATCTGGGTAATTCCAGCGAAGGGAACACGGCGGACAGAGGACCAGCGGCCGCACCCGTGAAGGGGCGCGGCCGTTTTGCTTATGAAGATCGTCGTCAACGGTAAGGACCTGGAGGTCACCGACGGCCTGAGCGTGGAGGGCCTCCTGACGCATCTCGGCGTCAAGCGCCAGTACACCGCCGTCGCGGTGAACCGCGAGGTGACGCCGAAGAGCGCCTACGAGGCGACGATGCTGCGCGAAGGCGACCGGGTGGAGATCGTCAGACCGATGGGCGGGGGATAGGGCACGGAGGCTAGAGCCATGAGCGACACGAATCTGGTCATCGGGGGCAAGGAGTTCTCGTCGCGTCTCATCGTGGGCACGGGCAAGTACTCGTCCATGGAGGTCATGAAGCAAGCGCACGAGGCCTCCGGTGCTCAGATCATCACGGTGGCGCTGCGCCGGGTCAGCCTGCCATCGGGCGAATCGCTCCTCGACCACCTCGACACCACGCGGTACACGCTCTTGCCGAACACGGCGGGCTGCTACACGGCGGACGAGGCGATCCGCACGTGCTATCTCGCGCGCGAGGCCGGGCTCGGGGAGATGGTCAAGCTCGAGGTCATCGGCGATCCGCGCACGCTCTTTCCCGACGCGCTGGGGCTCCTCGAAGCCACGAAGACACTCGCGCGCGAGGGGTTCACGGTGATGCCGTACACTAACGACGACCCGGTCATGGCGAAGAAGCTCGAGGACGCGGGCGCGGCCGTTGTGATGCCGCTGGGTGCGCCGATCGGCTCGGGTCTCGGGATCCGCAACCCGTACAACATCAAGATCATCCTGGAGACGGTCAGCGTTCCTGTCATCGTGGACGCCGGCGTGGGCACCGCCTCGGATGCCGCCATCGCGATGGAGCTCGGCTGCGAGGGCGTGCTGATGAACACGGCGATCTCGGGAGCGCAGGATCCCGTCGGCATGGCGCGCGCCATGCGGCTCGGCGTCGAGGCCGGCCGCTTCGCGTTCCGCTCCGGCCGGATCGGCAAGAAGCTCTACGCGACCGCGTCCTCGCCGCTCGAGGGCGTGCCCGATTGGACGAGCTGAGGCTCTGCCTCGTCACTGACCGCACCCAGACGCGCGGCCGCGATCTCACCGCGGTGGTCGGCGACTGCCTGGCGGCGGGCCTGCCGGCCGTGCAGGTACGTGAAAAAGACCTCGGCGCCGCCGACCTGGCCTTCGTCTGCCGCCGGCTGCGCGCCCTCACGCTCGATCGCGGGGCCCTCCTGATCGTCAACGACCGGGTCGACGTGGCGCTGGCCGTCGGCGCCGACGCTGTGCAGCGCACCGGGACGTCGCTGCCCATCGAGGACATTCGGGCGATCGCCGACAAGCGGCTGCGGATCGGCGTGTCCGTGCATTCACTCGAAGAGGCGGTCGAGGCCGAGCTGAAGGGCGCCGACTGGGTGATCTTCGGCCCGGTCTACGACACGCCGTCCAAGCGACCCTACGGTCCGCCGCAGGGACTCGAGCGCCTGGAACGGGTCGCGCGCCAGGTGCGCCTTCCGGTGATCGCGATCGGCGGCATCACGCCGGACCGGGTGCGCGAGGCACTGGGCGCGGGCGCCCGGGGGGTCGCCGTCATCTCCGCGATCATCGGCGCCGAATCTCCCGGCGACGCGACCCGCCGCTTTCTCGACGCGCTGGACCGCGGCGCGTGAAGGTCCTCGTCGTTGGCGGCGGGATCATCGGCTGCGCCACGGCCTATGAGCTGGCGAAGGCCGGATGCCAGGTCGCCGTGTTCGAGCGGGCCACCCCGGGCGCCGAGGCTTCCAGCGCGGCCGCCGGCCTGCTGGCGCCGCTGGGTGAGTCGAACGACACGAACTTCGCGCGGCTGGCCCTCGCCAGCTGGCGGCTCTATCCCGGCGTGGTCGACGAGTTGCAGCGTCGGACCGGCATCGACGTCGAGTACGTCACCCGCGGAACGATCTACCCGATGTCCGCGACCCAGACGCGGCCCGACGCCGATGCGTGGGCCCTCAACAAGGAGTTCGGCGTCGAGGTGCTCGAGGGCGCCGACGTCCAGGCGCTCGAGCCCGCCCTGTCGCCCAAGATCCGTCACGCGATCTTCGTCAAGGGCGACCACTGGCTCAACAACCAGCGCCTCGTGCTCGCGTACGCTCAGGCGGCGGTTTCGGCCGGAGCCGAGCTCAACACCGGCTGCAACGTGTCCCGCCTGGTGGTCGAGGGGAGCCGGGTGCGGGCCCTGGTGACGGATGGCGAGCGGGTCGACGGCGACGCGGTGCTCCTGGCCGCGGGCGCGTGGAGCGCGGAGCTGATGGCGCCCATCGGCTCGGGCCTGCGCATCGAGCCGCGCCGCGGCCAGATGATCGCCCTCGCGCACGTCCCTCCCATCCTCACCTATTGCGTCCACGGCGAGGCCTACATGGCGCCGCGGCCGTCGGGCGAGCTGGTCGTCGGCGCGACGGTCGAGCGCGCCGGGTTTCAGCGCGCCGTCACCGCCGAGGGGATCGCCGGGCTCCTCCGGGCCGCCATCGAGCTCGTGCCGTCGCTGCGCGAGCTGCCGATCGCCCGGACGTGGTGCGGCTTCAGGCCGTGGGCGCCGGACAGCCTGCCGGTACTCGGCCCGTGGCCCGGCGTCGACGGCCTGTTCGTGGCCACCGGGCATTTTCGCAACGGCATCCTGCTCGCGCCCATCACCGCTCGGCTCATGACGGAGTGGATCACCGGCGCCGAGCCGAGCGTCTCGGTGAAGGACTTCCTGCCCGATCGGTTCGCCCGCCGGCCCGCTCGCTAGCCACCGGCCCATTTTTCCTCGTCCCGTTTAGCGCCGACATGGCTAACATAGCTATGTGAAGAAGGCCAAGATAGCTATCTTGAAGAACAACCTCTCGCGCTACCTGGCGCACGTCCGCGGCGGCGGCACCGTGCTCGTGCTCGATCGCGACCAGCCGGTGGCGCGCTTGATGCCGCTGCCGAGCTCCGGCGCGCGCGGCGCGGCGGAACGGCTGGCGCGCCTGGAGCGTCTGGGCCTCATCCGGCGCGGCGCGGCCGGCCGCCCCCGCGCGCCGCGCAAACCCGTGCGGCTGCCTGGCGGCGTGCTGCGCGGGCTCCTGGAAGATCGCGAGCGCGGCTGGTGAGGTACTGGGACACGTCCGCCCTGCTGCCGCTCTTCATCGCCGAGCGCGAGTCCGGGACCGCCCTGCGCTGGCTTCGCGAAGACCCCGAGGTGCTGGTCTGGACACTGGCGCGCCTGGAGGTGGTCGGGGCACTCGCGCGTCGCGGCCGCGACGAGCCCGCGGCGTCCCGCCAGCTGCGCCTCGTGCGGCGGCACTTTCTGGATGCGTGGGAGCGCTGGTCCGAGGTGACCGCGGCCGATATCGTCCGGCGTCACGCCGAGCGCATCGTGAGCAGCCACCCGCTCAGGGCGTCCGACGCACTCCACATCGGCGCTGCCCTCGTCGCCGCCGAGCACGAGCCCGGCACCCTCGAGTTCGTCACGTTCGACCGCCGCCAGGCCGCGGCCGCGGAGCGCGAAGGCTTTCACGTCCTCGGCCCGGACTAGCTTTCCGAGCGCGGAGGCGGGGGCGGTGGGCGTGGGGGGCGGTAGGGGTCGACGGACCACGCGGCACGCTTCCGCTGCCCCGCTCGACTGGGCTCCATCCGGGCGCGTAACCTCCGCACGCCCTTGCAGGGAACGGGTCCTTACGACCCCTACCGCCCCCCACGCCCACCGCCCCCGTCACCCCGCCAGCCCGCCGTCCGCCCCGCTCATACTCGGCATAGCCCGAAGGCTCTGCATTCGATGCCCCACGCCGGTCATACGCGGGGCTCCTCCGCGTCGGGTGATGTCCGGCGTTCGGAGTTCGCCCCGACGCTAGCGGGCGCCAACGGAAATCGGCGCCGGCGGGAGGGGACGGCCGAGGGGTCGAAAGGACCCGTTCCCGCCGAGGTGGAACGGGAGTTGCGCGCCGGGATGGAGCCCAGCCGATGCGGAGCAGCGAACGCGTGCCGCGTGGTCCGTCGACCCCTCGGCCACCCCCTCCCGCCGACGCCGTCTCCCAGGGAGAGGAGCTAGTCGGAAGAGGAGGATCTGCTGGAGCGGCGGATGTCGAGCATGGGCGGGAGGAGGCCTTGAGGCGGGACTTCTTCGATCTGCGAGATGGCGTTCATGCGGATGATGATCTGCTTGACCGCTTCGATTCCATCCCGGGCGCGTGTCGCCCACTGGCTGTCTTCGCTATCCGGGGGCAGTCGCCGGGCAAGGATGGAGAGCCCACCGGCAACGATCATGAGCGCGTTGTTGATCTCGTGCGCCGCCGCTCGGGCGAGGAGCGCGATCGCGCGCAGCTCGGCCGCCTCGCGTCGCGCGGCCTCGGCCACCATCGCGCCGGCCACGTCGATGAAGAGCCGTGAGAATCCCCCGACGCCCCCGACGCTGATGATCAGGAGCGGCAGCCATTCACGGGTGAAGATCGCGATCCCTCGCTCGCCCACGAGCAGGAACGAGACGAACGTGATGATGTACACGGCGCCGCCCAGGGCGAACGCGTGACGCGCCCGCACACCCCCGTCGCGCCGCGCCCACGCCAGCGCCAGGGCGGACGCGCCCGCCGTCGCCAGGAGGCCGAGCACACCGGCGGGCGCGCCGGAGCCGCCGAGCCACGCTACGCGGTAGACGCACGCCACCAGCGCGGCGAGGAGCCCGGCCCAGCCGCCCTCGACCAGGGTGATCAGGGCGATCGGCACGGCCCGGGCGTCGACGAAGACGCCCTGACCCACGTCGATCCGGGAGATCATCAGCGCCACCGTCAGCAGGCCGAAGGCCAGGCCGTTGACCAGTATCCGCAGGGGCACTCGCGCCGGGGGGGCGGTGCGTTCGGTCGACTCGAGCCAGCGCCGGGAGTAGGAATAGAAGACAAGGCCCAGAACGACGATCCCGACGGCCTCGACGACGTGGTGGGGTTCCATGTTCTCCTCTCCGTCGGGTAAATTCTCTGACCGTCAGTATGCAGGGGCCCCGCAAGCCAGCGGCAGTAGAATGTCGGGCGGCTTCCCGAGATTCACCCCCACGGAGAGGACGACATGACCAGGGACGAGCTGAAGCAGCGGGTCTACCAGGCGATCGACCAGCGCGCGGACGAGATCATCGGCCTCGGTGAGCAGATCCGCCGCCACCCGGAGCTGGGGTTCAAGGAGGTCAAGACCGCCCGGCTCGTCGAGGAAACCTTCAAGAAGCTCGGGCTGACCCCCCGGACGGGTCTCGCGCTGACCGGCGTGCGCGCCGACGTCGGTGGCCGGGCCGGTGACGGACCGACCTTCGCGGTGCTCGGCGAGCTGGACGCGCTCGTGGTCGCTGGCCATCCCGAGGGAGATCCTGACACCGGCGCCGCGCACGCCTGCGGCCACAACGCGCAGATCGCCGGCATGCTCGGCGCGGCCATCGGGCTCCTCGACGCCAAGGCGTTCGATCAGCTGGCCGGCCGCGTCGCGTTCTTCTCCGTTCCGGCTGAAGAGTACGGCGACATCGAATGGCGCGTCGCCCAGGCGCGGGCCGGCAAGCTCGAGTTCCTGGGCGGCAAGCCCGAGCTCCTGCGGCTCGGACACTTCGACGACGTGGACATGGCGATGATGATCCACACGACCCCGCGCCCCGAGGAGGGCAAGGCGGGAGTGCCGGCCTCCAACAACGGCTGCATCGTGAAAACGGTGCGCTACATCGGCCGGGCGGCGCACGCGGGCGGCGCTCCCCACATGGGCATCAACGCCCTCTACGCCGCCCAGATCGGCCTCACGGCGATCAACGCGATCCGCGAGACGTTTCGCGACGAGGACACGATCCGGGTGCATCCGATCATCACCCACGGGGGCTCGCAGGTGAACGTCATCCCCGGCGAGGTGCGGATCGAGACGTACGTGCGCGGCCGGTCGATGGAGGCGATTCTCGACGCCAACGTCAAGGTCGATCGCGCGCTGCGGGCCGGTGCCCTGGCGCTCGGCGCCAAGGTCGAGATCGAGACCATTCCCGGCTACATGCCGATGACCTGCGATCCCATCATGGCGCGGCACTTCCGCGACATCGCCGGCGACCTCTTCGGCGCGGAGAACTACCGGCAGATCGGCCATCGGACGGGCTCGACGGACATGGGAGACCTCTCGCAGGTCATGCCCATCCTCCACCCCTATATCGGCGGGGCGCGCGGCACCGGCCACGGCGCCGACTGGGCCATCGTCGACAAGCCGCTCGCGTACCTCGGCCCCGCCAAGGCGCTGGCGGCGATGGTGGTCGACATGCTGTGGGACGGCGCCGCCGCCGCCCGCGAGGTGATCGCCAAGGCTCGGCCGCCGATGACGCGCCAGAGCTACCTGGCGGCTCAGCGCGGTCTCGCCCGGCGCGAGACCTACGAGGGCTAGGCCCCGCGCCGTCGAGTCCGGGTCATCGTATCGGCTTCGGGAAGCTCCGCGCCGCGAGCTCGCCGATCTTCTTGCCCATCGCGCTCCCGACCTCCGTCGAGTTGCGATAGTGCACCCCGTCGTAAATGCGGGCCACGGCGACTTCTTGCACGAACTCGCCGACGCTCGCCCACGTGCGCACGGCGCCACCGGCCGTCGAGCTGGCTGAGCTGAGCTTCGGGGATGGGCGGCCGCCCAGCTCGGCCTCGAGTACCGCCCCCAGCGACGCCGACACGATGCAGTGGGCGCATGGATACTCCGGATGCATCGGCGTGTCGATGAACGGCGTCCAGCCTGGATCGCGCTCGGTGGCGTCGTTGCCGTCGAGATCGCCGTTACGGATGGCCGTGATCGGGCGCCAGAGGTTGTACGTGTACTTGGCGTCGAAGACGGCGAGCAGCGCGTCGTCCATGGCCATCGCGGCCACCGCCAAAAGCCGCGCGTTCTCGGTCACGTCTCGGCCGGGCATGGCGGCGACCGAGCGCGCCACCGGCCAGTAGACGGCGGGAGCCGTCGCTTCCCAGAATTTGGCGATGGCGGTTTGCTCCGGGCTGCGCTGGGTGCTGTTCTTCGCGCCGACCGCCTTGATCTCGTTGTAGTCCCGTGCCCACGCCTCGCTGGTCAGGCCGGGCGGGGGGCCGGGCCGGAAATGGTCACCGCTCGCCATGACCCACGGCGTGCGCTTGCCCCAGTTGGGCACGGCCGGGAGCAGCGTCGGCACATAGACACCGGCCGCCGTGTGGGGGCGATAGGTGTCGGGATGGCCCATGCCGTCCTCGCGGGTCAGGCAGGCTGCCGCCGCCTGCTCGCCGACCGCGATCCCGCCGGTCTTCGCCGCGCCGTCGGGCATCGGTTTCAGGGCGGCTTGATAGTCGGCTTCGATCGCCGCCTGCTGGGTCGGCATGAGCTTCAGGAGCACCGTCCGCGTCGCGGCGGCCACCGCGGCGTCGACCGACGCGCCGGGCGGCGCGGTGATCTTCGCGCGCGTCGACGGGTAGCGTCCGGTGATCGCGTTGACCGCATCGAACACCGACACCTGTACGAACGCCATGATTCTCACGGCCGGCGGAGTTCCCGGGTGCCTGGACGCAATGTCGGCGGCCTTCGCATTCGCGTCGGTCACGACGTCGGCCTGGACGCAGAGGGCGCCCGTCAATGTCGTGACAGCCAGGACGAGCGTGGCGACCAGATGTTTCAGACGCATACGGTGCACTCCTTCATGCTCGAGTTGAGCGTCAATGGTGACCGGGGCCCCGTCAACCGTTCACATCGAGACCGAGGGCCAGTCGACCCGAATAGAGGACCTGCGCGGGCTCCCGCACCTGGTGGTAGCGCGCACCCTGAACGTCCCTGAAGAGGCGCTCGAGCCCGAGGCTGCGATAGAACCCGGCGCCGCCCGCGACCTCCATGGCTCGCTCCACCGTCTTGATGACGGCGCGAGCCACAAGGGTGCGCCCGATCAAGACCTGGCCGGTCGTCTCGACGCCCATCGGGCCGCGTTCCCCGGCATCGAGCATGTAACGGAGCGCGATCTGCGCGGCCGTGAGCTCGTTCTCCATCTCGCCGACCATCCGTTCGGTCGTCGGTTCGTCGCGCCGCTTCGCCGCAACTTCGAGCGCCAGGGCGCGGGCGGCCTCGGCGACGCCGACGTAGACGGCATAGATGATCGGCAGCGCGATCGCAGCCGTGACGTGCATCGGGAGGCTCCATCGGTCGGCCGGCCGGCGCAGGCTGACGGCGCTCTCGGGCACGAACACGCCGTCGAGCACCGTGTCGTGGGATCCGGTCGCGCGCATGCCGAGCGTCCGCCACGTGTCCTGGACCTTCACACCCGGAGCCTTCAGCGGGATCGCGAAATGAAGAACGGTCGGTCCCTCCTCCGGATCGTCGTAGATTGCCGTCGTCATCAAGAGGTCGCCCGCGGGCGCGCCGCTCCCGAAGACCTTGCGCGCGGTGACCCGATAGCCGCCGTCGACCTTTTCGGCGGTGCCCGAGCCCGCGACCCAGTCCGACCCACCGCTCGACACCAGAACCAGCTCCTCGGCGGCCACGCGGCGGAGAAACGATTCGACCGGCGCCGGCTCGTGACGCCACCGCCAGGCCGCGATGAGGACCTGATGCGTGTGCATCGACAGCGCCAGGGCGGTCGAGCTGCAGTAGGTCGCCATCATGCGGAGAGCGTCGGCGAGCTCGGCGTGCGAGGCGCCGCCGCCGCCGAGCTCGACGGGCACGCCGGCCGAGAAGACACGACGCGCGCGGAGCTCGGCGTAGTTGTCGGCGACGAACGTGTCCTCAGCGTCGTGGCGGGCTGCCCGCGCGGCGAAGCCCGGCCCCAGCTCTCGTACGACCGTGACCCAGTGACTCTGTGGTCGGTGCTGTGCCATCGCATGTCCTCTCGAGCCTCGGAGCGCGACAGCGGGCGGCGTCACGTAGACGACGATGCCCCCGGCGCTCCGGCGACGAAAGCCCAAAAAATGAACTTGCCCGCGGGTGGGGGACCGGCCTAGAGTCGCCCAGAATGCACGGGTACGGCCAGTTCTGTCCGGTGGCGGTCGCGTGCGAGGTGTTCGCGGAGCGGTGGACGCCGCTGATCCTTCGCGAGCTCTTCGCGGGTAGCCGACGGTTCTCGGAGATCCGGCGGGGAATGCCGCTGATCTCGCGGGCTCTGCTGACGCAGCGCCTGCGTCACCTCGAGGATGTGGGCGTGATCGAGAGCCGGCCCGCGGGACGGGGTCGCGAATACCGTCTGACCCAGGCGGGCGCGGAGTTCCACGGCGTGATCGAGGAGCTCGGCGCCTGGGGCCAGCGCTGGATGCCGGGCCGCGCCTCGGCGGAGAATCTCGACGCGATGTTGCTCCTGTGGAATGTGCGGCGCCGTCTCGCGGTCGACCAACTGCCCGAGGGGCGTACCGTCGTGCGATTCGACTTCCGCGGTGTGCCGAGGGGGCGCGGGCCGGCGACCTCCTGGCTCGTCGTCAGCCGCGAAGAGGTCGACCTGTGCCTCAAGGATCCCGGCTTCGGAGTCGATCTCGTCGTGGCGGCAGATCTGGCGGCGTTCACGCGAGTCTGGCTCGGCGATCTTCCGCTCGAGCAGGCTCTGCGCTCGCGCGAGGTTCGGCTCGAGGGCCCGCGCGAGCTCGCGCGCGCCTTCCCGGGATGGCTGCTGCTCAGCCACTTCGCCGCCGTCGCGCGGCCACAACCGGCCCGCGCCTCGTAGGCGCCTGACAGGCCGGGATGTACGGCGCGAGCCGCGACGATTTCCCGCGACGCATCGTCTGTCTCACCGCCGAGACCACCGAGATCGCCTTTCTCGTCGGCGCCGGCGAGCGCGTCGTCGGCGTCCCCGGCACGGCGAAGCGGCCCGAGGCCGCGCGGGAAAAGGCGCGCGTGGGCGGGTTCACCACCTTCAAGCTCGACCGCATCCTCGCGCTCGAGCCCGACCTGGTCCTGGCCTTCTCCGATCTCCAGCGTGAGATCGTCCGCGACCTGATCGGCGCGGGCGTGACGGTTCTCTGCACCAACCAGCGCTCGTTCGAAGAAGTCCTCGGCGCGATCCTCCTCATCGGCGGCGCCCTGGGCGCCGAGCGCCCGGCACGCGAGCTGATCGGCGACCTGCGCGATGAGGTGCGACAGATCCGCGAGTACTCGGCCGTTTGGCCCGACCGCCCGCGTGTCTACTTCGAGGAGTGGATGGACCCGCTCATCGCCGGGATCCACTGGGTGTCGGACATCATCGAGATCGCGGGAGGCCGCGACGTGTTCGCCGAGCTCCGCGACCAGCACTCGGCCACGGGGCGCAAGATCGAGCCCGACGCGGTCGTCGAGCGCGATCCCCAGATCATTCTCGCCTCGTGGTGCGGCAAGCCGGTCGATTCCGCGGCCATCGCGGGGCGGCCCGGCTGGGAGCGGATCGCGGCGGTCAAGACGGGCCAGATTCACGAGATCGACGGCGCCGACATCCTCGCTCCCGGGCCTTCCCTCATGCACGGCGTGAGGCGCATTCACGAGATTATTCAGGCGTTTCAGGCGACTGGTTAGTCTTCATCCGCGGACCGGGCCTTCACGGGCCGGGTAGAATTGATCCGTAGGGAGCATCGAATCCAAAAAACTTGGGGCGCCGGGGAGTGCACGTTAGGATTGGCACTCCGAGGACCCGGGAGGCCGATAGACCGATGACAGAGCTCGCCCGCATTCGACCCGAGACCTTCTTCTCCGACCGGTTCAGCGTCACGTCCGGACTCATGGAGCGTGTCCTCGGCGGGAACCTCATCGGCAAGGTGGACGACGCCGATATTTACCTCGAGTACCGTATCAACGAAGAGCTGGTACTCGAAGAGGGGATTGTCAAAAAGGCCTCTCGCCACGTGAGCCAGGGAGCCGGGGTGCGCGCGCAGGCCGGAACCCGGACCGGCTACGCCCACACCGACGAGATCTCGATCAAGAACCTCGAGGAGGCCGCGCGGCAGGCGCGCGCGATCGCGGACCGGAGCGGCGCCTCCGGAACGCTCGCGCTTCCGAGCCGGGGTCGGCCGCACGACCTCTACACCCTGGCCGAGCAGCCGATCGCCGCCGACCTCGCGCGCAAGCTCGACTTGCTCCGGCGGATCGACGCCGAGACGCGCGCCGCCGACCCCCGCGTCAAGCAGGTCATCGCGTCGGTCTCGAGCGAAGAGGTCGTCATGCTGATCGCGACCGCCTCCGGCTGGACGGTCGGCGACGTTCGCCCGCTCACCCGGCTGAACGTCACCGCGATCGCCGAGGAGGGCGGCAAGCGAGAGATCGGCTCCTACGGCGGGGGCGGGCGGGTCACCTTCGACTTCTTCTCCGAGGAAGGGCGCTGGCGTCGGTTCGCCTCCGAGGCCGCGCGCCAGGCGGTGCTCAAGCTGGGGGCCGTGGCCGCCCCCGCGGGCTCGATGACGGTCGTGTTCGGTCCGGGCTGGCCGGGCATTCTTCTGCACGAGGCGATCGGACATGGCCTCGAGGGTGATTTCAACCGCAAGGGCACCTCGGCCTTCGCCGGGCGCATGGGCCAGAAGGTCGCCTCCGAGCTGGTCACGGTCGTCGACGACGGCACGATCCCGAACCGTCGCGGCTCGCTCAACGTCGACGACGAGGGCACTCCGACCGGTCGGACCGTCCTGATCGAGAACGGCATCCTCACCGGCTACATGCAGGACCGGCTGAACGCGCGGCTCATGGGCATGAAGCCGACGGGCAACGGCCGGCGGGAGTCGTACGCCTACGCGCCGATGCCGCGCATGACCAACACGTTCATGCTGGCCGGACAGGACGACCCGGCGGACATCCTGCGATCGGTCAAGCACGGTCTCTACGCCGTCACCTTCGGCGGCGGTCAGGTGGACATCACGAACGGCAAGTTCGTTTTCTCGGCGAGCGAGGCGTACCTGGTGGAGGACGGCCGCGTGACGGCGCCGGTGAAGGGCGCGACGCTGATCGGCAACGGCCCCGAGGCGCTCACGCACGTCTCGCGCGTGGGCCGCGACCTCCAGCTCGACGAGGGTGTGGGGACCTGCGGCAAGGACGGTCAGTCCGTGCCCGTGGGCGTCGGGCTCCCGACGATCCGCATCGACGGCATCACCGTGGGAGGGACGGCCGTATGAACCAGGACCTCCTGGTCGAGGTCCTCAAGCGCGCTTCCCAGCGCGGCGCCACCGCCGCCGACGGCTACCTCGTCGAGGAAACCCGCTTCGGTGCCTCGGTGCGCATGGGCGAGATCGAGAACATCAGCCACTCGCGCGAGCAGCGCCTCGCCCTTCGCGTGTTCGCCGGCCGGGCGTCGGCGGCCGCGTCCACGTCCGACCTCTCGCGCGAGTCCCTCGAGCGCGTCGTCGACGAGGCGACCGCGCTGGCCAGGATCACCGGCGAGGATCCCCACGCAGGGCTGCCGGACCCGTCGGTGCTGGTCGAGCGCGTGCCCGACCTCGACCTCGAGGACGGCGGCGAGGATCTCTCGCCCGAGGAGAAGATCGAGATCGCGCGCCGGACCGAAGCCGCCGCGCTCGAGTCCGACCCGCGCATCACGAACTCGGAGGGCGCCGAGTACTCCAATCGCCACGCGCGCTACGCCTACGCCACGTCCCACGGCTTCGTCCACGGCTACGCGACGACGAGCTTCGGGATCAGCGTGGCGCCGATCGCGTCCCGCAACGGCGAGATGCAGCGCGACTACTGGTATACGACCTCCCGCAAGCGCGCCCGGCTCGAGGATCCGGCCGCGGTCGGGCGCACCGCGGCGGAGCGCGCGCTGCGGCGTCTGGGTGCCCGCAAGATGAAGACCGTCGAGGTGCCGGTCGTGTTCGATCCGGACACCGCGGCGAGCCTCGTGCGCTCGATCGCCGGGGCGGCGAGCGGTCCGAGCCTCTACCGGCGGGCTTCGTTCCTGCTCGACCGGCGCGGCACGAAGATCGCGTCGCCGGCGGTGACGATCGTGGACGATCCGCTGATCCCGGCGGCGCTCGGCTCGCGGCCGTTCGACGGCGAGGGGCTGGCGACGCGCCGGAGCGTGCTCGTCGGGGAGGGTGTTCTCGAGTCCTATCTGCTCGACACGTACAGCGCCCGCAAGCTCGGGCTCGAGTCCACACACCACGCGGGCCGGGACGGCAGCGGCGTCTCGGTCTCGACGAGCAACCTCATGCTGCTGCCGGGCAAGGCGACGCCGCGCGAGCTGATCGGCTCGGTGAAGAACGGCTTCTACGTCACCGAGCTCATCGGCTTCGGCGTGAACGGCGTGACGGGCGATTACTCGCGCGGTGCCGTGGGCCTGTGGATCGAGAACGGTGAGCTCGCCTATCCGGTCGAGGAAGTAACGGTGGCCGGGAACCTCTTGGAGATGTTGGCGGCGATCGACGGCGTCGGCGACGACCTGGTCCTGCGGGACCGGACGGTGTCGCCGACCCTCAGGATCGGCCGAATGGTGGTGGCGGGGACCTGAGCGAGGCGCCATGATTATCGACAGCCACTGTCACCTGCACGATCCGGCGTTCGCGGATCTCCGGGAGACGCTTCGGCTGTCGCTGACCCACGGTGTCTGGGGCGCCGTCGCGGTCGGCTGCGACGTCGCGACGAACGCCCAGACGCTCGCCGCGGCGGCCGCCGCCCCGAAGGCCGTCTGGGCGTGCCTCGGATTCCACCCCGATCGAACGCGGCTCACCGACGACGATCTCGAGCGCGTCGAGGAGCAGATCGCCGCTCACCACTCCCGGATCGTGGGGATCGGCGAGATCGGCCTGCCCTGGTACTCGCTCGAGAGCGTGCCCGACCCCACGGCGATCATGGCGCAGGGCCGCGACCGCCTCGGCCGGCTCCTCGATCTCGCCGCGCGCTGGGACCTCCCGGTAGCCCTGCACGCGCCGCACGGCGCCGCGGCCGACGCGCTCGAGGCACTGAAGCGTCATCGCGTCGAGCGGGCCGTCTTCCACTGGCACAAGGCACCCGCCGAGGTCACGCACGCGATCGTGGATGCTGGCTACTTCGTCTCGGTCACCGCCGACATCGTTTCCCGGGAGCGCGACCGCGAGATGGTCACGGGCGTGCCGCTCGACGCCCTGCTGGTCGAGAGCGACGGTCCATGGAAGTACGGCGGCGAGTTCGAGGGGACCGCCTCCGGGCCGTGGCTCGCCAGCCGGGTGGCCGAGGAGGTCGCGAAGCTGAAGGGGCTGCCGGTCGAGGACGCGATGTTCCAGCTCTCGACGAATACCTGCCGCCTGTTCGACCTCATCTGGGTTTGACCCAGGAACGACACACCGTCGTCCTGCCGGGCGCCGAGCTCGCCCTCGTCCTCCACCTGCCCGACGGATCCGCGCCCGTTCCCTGCATCATCGCCCTCCATGGGCTCAGCGCCGGCAAGGACAGCGACAAGTACCTCCTGCTGGGCGACGAATCGACGCGGGCGGGGCTGGCCCTCGCGCGCTTCGACTTCCGGGGCTGCGGCGAGTCATCCGGCCGCGAGGACCAGACGACCATCGGCACGCGTCTGGAAGATGCCCGCGCGGTGCTGGCCCTGCTCGAGTGTCATCCGCGCGTCGACCGCCGCTTCGGGCTCCTGGGGTCGAGCCTCGGCGGCTTCGTGGCGCTTCATCTCGCCGCGGAGCGGGCGGGGTTTCCCGTCGCGACGTGGAACGCGCCCGCGAACCTGGAGGAGCTGGGCGACGACGCGCAGCACTCGCAGGGTATCGGGATCCCGTTCCTGCTGGAGATCTCTTCCCACCGTTACGCCGTGTCGCCCGTCGGCGTCGCCTGCCATCTGGCGATTCACGGCGAGGCCGACGAGGTCGTCCCCGTGGAGCACGGGACGATCCTGCACGCGCGCGCGGCGGAGCCGTGCGACCTCGTGATCATTCCGGGCGCCGACCATCGCCTCACCGATCCGGGCCACCGCCGGGACGCGGTCGCCCGAAGCCTCGACTGGCTCTCGCGCTATCTCCGCTGACGCTGGGCGTCGGCGAGGAACGCAAGCACCCTGGGCCACGAATCCGCGTTCGCGCGCGCGGTCATCGCCGGCTGGCCGCCGAGCGAATAGAGCCGCCGGGTGAGTGGATGTACGTAGCTCGTCCCCGTCGTCGGCAGGTAGGGAAACGAGATGCCGTGGCCGGCGCCGTCGTAGCTCAAGTGAGCGAACGGGTAGGGGTGCCGGTTGCCCTGGAGCCGGTGATACGCGATCTGGGCCAGCTCGAAGGACGGCCACTGGTCATCGGCCCGTCCGGAGATCAGGAGGACCGGTCCTTTCGTGTGCTCGACCGGAATCGAGGATCGCTCGACGGCATCGCGGTCGCCGAGCATCGATTCGTAGAGAGGTCTCTCGACGATCGGCGAGCGCGTCGGGTCGATGGCCGACCAGTCGACCGCGCGGTTGTTCTGTCCGAGATGCGCGAGCGGTCGGCCGCGACGGGTCCACGCGCTGTCACCGGGCTCCGCCGGCCCGACGGGACCGAACACCACGCCGCTCGGCGCGTAGGCGACGACCGCGCGGATCACCGGAAGGGTCGCGCCCAGTAGCAGCGCCAGCTCGCCCCCGCGCGAGATGCCGATCGCGGCGATGAAGCTGTCGCGCGGTCGGACGGTCTCGAGGAGCCAGGCAGTGGCCTTCTCGAAGTACTCGAGGGGAATGTTGACGAGGCGCCGCGGCAGGCGCGGCATCCCGAAGTATCCGAGCGCCAGCGCCGCATAGCCGCGCGAGGCGAGCAGCGCCGCCAGCGAGAGCCAGACCCCTCCGCCCTCGCCCGCGAGCACGATGGCCGCCGGATGCGGGCCCGGCGACGCCGGCGTGAAGAGCGTGCCGACCAGCCCGTCGCCTTCCACGTCGCGGCTCGTGACGCCGGCCGACACGAGGCGGCGATCGAGCCTGGCTTCGGCCCTCGCTCCGTCGCGGCCGCCGGCAGCGAGCGTCAGCGGGAAGTCGCCGTCGAGCGGAATCGCCGCTCCGGCTATCTCGTCCTGACGCTCCATCGACCAGAAGAGCCCCATCGGGGAGACTCCCCGGTACGACCCGGTGAGGGCAGGGGCCGTCGCCAGGGCGACCTCGCCGGCGGCGTCGGCCTCGAAGACCGCCCATGAGCGCCAGGGCGCTCCGCCCCAACCGCCGAGCGTCGCCATCATCTCGACTCGACCCCCCGGCGGAAAGCCGCGAAGCTGGATGGCCCAGGGGCTATCGACGAGGTCGTCGGGCCGGTTCACGACGATCTCCGGCGCGACCGGTCCCGCCCGGCTCGCGGCCGAGCAGCCGGTGCTCGCCACGACGCAGGCGAGCGCGGACCGTCCCAGGAACTCCCGCCGCGTCACGCGCATCGGGAGCCGGGCTCCGTCGCTCTCAGGCCCGCAGTACGAGGACGAAGATCACAGCAGCGAGGAGTAGACGGTAGACGACGAACGGCCGGAGCGAGCGCGTCTTGAGATAGGCCACCAGGAACCACACCGCGAACCAGCCGCTCACGAACGCGGCGACCAGCGCGGCCATCAGCGGCCCGAGCTCCCCGGTGGGCAGGCCCGTCTTCGCGAGACGGAGCGCGTTGTGCGCGCCGGCGCCCGCCGTGATCGGAATGCCGAGCAGGAAGGAGTAGCGGGCCGCCGTGGCGCGGTCGAGGCCGCCCAGGAGCCCCGTGGTGATCGTGATCCCGGAGCGCGACGTGCCGGGGATCAGCGCGAGCGCCTGAGCGCAACCGACCGCGAGCCCCTGGCCCCAGGACACGCGCTCGAGCGGATCGCCGGGCGCCGCGGGCGTCGCGACCGCGCGGCGATCGGCGATCCACATGACGATCGCCCACCCGCCGGTCGCGATCGCGATCACGATGGGCCAGCGGAGCTGGCTCTCGATGATCTTCCCGAAGAGGAGGCCCGCCAGCGCGCCGGGGATCGTGGCGATGGCGAGCATTGCGGCCAGTCGTCGCGGGACGGACCCGAAGGCCATTCCCAGGAGCTCGCTCCGGAAGTACGCCACGAGCGCCCCGAGCGTGCCGAGGTGCATGACCGCATCGAAGGCGAGGCCCTGATCGGGCCAGCCGAAGACGTGGGGCACGAGGATGAGATGGCCCGAGGACGAGACGGGCAGGAACTCGGTCAGGCCCTGGACGATGCCGAGGACCACACCCTGGGTGTACGTCACCCGACGATGTCTTCCCCGCCGTCGACGCCGATCACGTTGCCCGTGATCCAGTACGTGTCCGGATGGGAGAGAACCACGATGGCGCGCGCCACGTCCTCGGTGGTGGTCATCCGGCCGCTGGGGTTGCGCCGGCGAGCCTCGGCGATGATCTGGTCGTGGCGCGGGATCTTCTGCAGGGCCGGCGTGTCGGTCACCCCCGCGCGGATAGCGTTCGCGGTGATGCCCTGCGGGCCGAGCTCGGCCGCCAGCTGGCGGATGTGCGACTCGAGCGCCGCCTTCGCCGCCGACACCGGGCCGTAGAAGGGCAGCACGCGCGTGCCGCCGGACGAGGTCATCGCGTAGATGCGGCCGCCGCGCGTCATGAGCCCCCGCCCGACGACCTCCTGGGTCCAGTAGACGAGGCTGTGCGCCATGACGTCGAGGGTCATGTCCATCTGGGACTGGTTGACCGCTTCCTTCATGGGGTCGGCGACGTAGAGCTTGAGCGTCCCGAACGCGAGCGAGTGGAGGAGCACGCGCAGGGCTCCCGGCTCGCCGCGCTCCTCGAGCACGCGCTCCATCTGGCCCACCACCTCGGCGCGCTTCTCGGGGTCGGCGGCGTTGACGTTGAAGAACATCGCTTCGCGACCCAGCGCCTTGATCGCGCTCACGATCCGCTCGACGTTGCCCAGCGTGGCCTTGCGATCGAGATGGACGCCGAAGACGTTCAGTCCGGCGCGCGCCAGCGCGAGGCTGGTCGCCTCACCGAACCCCGACGACGCGCCGAGCGCGAGGGCCCAGCCCTTCAGTTGGATCATCGCGTCTCCTCCCGTGAACGAGGGCATTCTATCGTAGAATCGCCTGGGACCATGCCGAAGACCGCCGGAATCATCCTCGTCGGCAACGAAATCCTCTCCGGCAAGATCGCCGACGCCAACGCCGCCTATCTTTGCCGCGAGCTGCGCGTGCTCGGCGTCGACGTGCGCCGGATCGCGGTCATCCCCGACGAGATCGAGCTGATCGCCCGCGAGGTCGCCGCGTTCAGCCGCGACCACGACGTGGTCTTCACCTCGGGCGGCGTCGGGCCGACCCACGACGACGTCACCATCGAGGGCGTGGCGCGCGCGATGGACGTCAAGCTCGTGCGCCATCCGCTGCTCGTCTCGATCCTCGAGCGTCACTTCCGCGACCGGCTGACCGACTCGCATCTCAAGATGGCCGAGATGCCGGAGGGCGCCGACCTGGTCGGCGGCGAGACGGTGCGCTTCCCGACCATCCTCATGCGGAACGTCTACATCCTGCCGGGCGTGCCCGAGATCTTCCGCCAGAAATTCGAGGCGATCCGCGAGCGATTCCGCGACGAGCCGATTCACCTCAGCAACGTCTTCGTCGCGATCGGCGAGGGGGTGCTCGCGGACTATCTGAACGGGCTCCTGGTGGACTTCCCGAAGCTGCTCCTCGGCTCGTATCCTGAGCTCTCCAATCCCGAGTACAAGGTGAAGGTGACCCTGGAGTCGCGGGATCGTGGCTACCTCGAGGGCGCGCTGGCGGAGTTCCTCCGGCGTCTGCCGGCCGGCGCGCTCGTGAGGGTTACCTAGCTCGAGCGGTGCGCGGCGTCCCTCTCGGCGTCGCCCTCGTCGCGGTCGGCCTCTACTTCGTCGGGCTGGGCGCCGCCCCGTTCCTGGATCCGCCGGAGGGCTTCCACGCCGAGGTCGCGCGCGAGATGGCGCTCGACCGCGACCTGATCGCCCCGCGGATCGACGGCGTGCCGTACTTCGAGACGCCGCCGCTGCTCTACTGGCTCCTGTCCGTGTCCTTCGGCGCCGCCGGCGTCACGCCGCTGGCGGCCCGGCTCTGGACCGCGCTCGCCGCGGTCGGCTGCGCGGCCCTCACGGCCCGCCTCGGCGTGATGCTCGGCGGCCCGCGTCTCGGGCTGCTGGCCGGGCTCATCGTCGCCGCGAACCTCGGAATGTTCGTCCACGGCCGCATGGTCTCGCCCGAGGTTCCGTTCACGTTCTGCGTGACGCTCGCCTGGGCCGGCTTTGCGCTCGCGTACCTGGGCGACCGCCGCCGCGGGCTCGCGATCTTCTACGCCGGGCTCGGGCTCACGGCGCTCGCCAAGGGGCTCCTGGCGGCCATCGCCCCGTTGCTGGTCGTCGCGGTCTTTTTCTGGCTCACGCGCGAGCGCCCCCTGAGCCCGTGGGTGCCGTGGTGGGGCGTGCTGCTCGCCGCGGTCGTCGCGCTGCCGTGGTACATGGCCATGGAGGCGAAGAGCGCGGGCTTCCTCCGCTACATGCTGCTCGACAGCAATCTCTACGGCCTCACGCGCCAGCGTGCCCTGCCGGACGAGAACGTGCCGCTGGGCTCGCTCGAATTCGTCGTGGTGACGCTCCTCGCGCTGCTTCCCTGGTCGCTCGCGCTTCCGTCGGCCTTCGCCCGCGCCTTTCAGCGCCGGTGGGAGAGCGCGGTGGCGCGGCTCTGGCTCCTGCTCGGGCTCTGGTCGGCCGCCGTTCTCGGGTTCTTCGTCCTGGTGCCCTACCGGCTGCCACACTCGGCGCTGCCGGCATTTCCCGCCCTCGCGCTGCTGGTGGCGCGCGTGTGGGACGAGAGAGTCGAGGGCGCGCCGGGCGCGCCGTCCGTGCGCGCGCTCCTCGTGCCGGTGCTCGCGCTGTTCGCGCTGGTCGCCTCCGGGCTCGTCGCGGCCTCCGTCGGCTTTTCGCCGTTACCGGCGGACGCGCTGTCGAGTTTCGACATCGCCACGCGGAATCTGACCGCTCGGGGTCAGCGGGCGCCCGGCGTGCCGTTCGAGGCGTGGACGCCGCTCTTCTACTCCGGTGCGGGCATCTTCGCGCTCGGCGCGGCGGCGCTCGCGGTCGCGGCCTGGCGGCGCGCCGTGGCGCTGGGTGTCGGGGTCACCCTGGCCGCGACGATCGCCTTCCTGCCGGCGGTGGCGGCCAACGGTATGACCCAGTTCGCGCGGAGCCGTTCGGCCCGCCCCCTGGCCGCGGCGCTCGTCCAGCGGCTCAGGCCGGGGGACCTTGTCGTGCACGAGGGCGCCATCGCGACCAGCGGCTCGATCCTCCTGGTCGTGCCCCGCCCCGTCCGCATCGTCAACGGGCTCTACGCGAATCTGGCGCGCGGCGCGGCGCTCCCGGACACGCCCGCCATCTTCTGGGACTCGCCCCGACTCGAGCAGGCCTGGTCGGCGCCGGGCCGCCATTTCCTCATCTCGGCGGTCGACCCGGCGCGCAGCGCGGTGCGGGCGCTGCCGCCGTCGGCGGTCCACCTGATCGCCGAGGCCGGGGGCAGGCGCCTCTATTCGAATGTTGGCGATCAGGGGTCGGAAGTCCGATGATGGCCTCGTGAGCGACGCGCGGACCTTGCCCAAGGTCGTGGTCGTCATGCCCGCCTACAACGCGGGGCGGACGCTGCGCCTGACCTACGAGGAGCTGCCGAAGGATGCGGTGAACCTCGTCATCCTGGTCGACGACGGCTCCACCGACACGACGCTCGACGTCGCCCGCCAGCTCGGTCTGGAGATCTTCGTCCACAACCGCAACTACGGGTACGGCGCCAACCAGAAGACGTGCTACGCGGAGGCGCTGCGGGCGGGCGCCGACATCGTGGTCATGGTGCACCCCGACTACCAGTACGACCCGCGGCTGGTCCCGCGGATCATCGAGCCGATCGTCGAGGGCGAGGCCGACGTGGTGCTCGGCTCGCGGCTCAAGAGCGGCTCGGCGGTCGCGCAGGGGATGCCCTGGTGGAAGTACCTCGCCAACCGCTTCCTGACCGGGCTGGAGAACCGCGTGTTCGCGCTGTCGCTCTCCGAGTACCACACGGGCTATCGCGCCTTCCGACGGGAGGTGCTCGAGACCGTCAACTTCGTGGCGAACTCGGACGGCTTCGTCTTCGACCAGGAGATCATCGCGCAGGTCGTCGCCGCGCGCTTCAAGATCGCCGAGATCGCCGTGCCCACGCGGTACTTCCCGGAGGCGTCGTCGGCGGGCTTCCTCGCCTCGGTCGTCTACGGCCTGCGTATTCTCGCCGTGCTCTTCTGGTTCACGCTGAACCAGCGCGGCGTGCGCCGCTCCCGACGCTTCGACAGTCTCCGGGCCCGGTACACCCGCCTGCGCTGAGCGCGCCGGCCCGAGCGGTCAGTTCGTCTCGGGCGCCGCGTCGTCCGGTGTGCGTGTCAGGATGTGCGAGGCGTGATGGTGGATCATGCGCCAGCCCTGGGGCCCGCGCTCGAACAGGTTGGTGGCCAGGACCGAGGTGACGGCGAGCCGGCCCCGGACCTCCGAGAAGATGTTCTCGGTGCACGTCACCCACCCGAGGTCGCCGCCGGCGGCGGACCGCACGTCCGAGAGCGTGAACCGCATCTCCGCGGTGTTCTCGAAGATCGCTTCCCACGACGCGCGCACCGCTTCCCAGCCGACCAGGAGCGGCCAGCCCGGATGCACGCACTTCACGTGCTCGCCGTGCGCCCACACGAGATCCATCCGCGCGAGGTCGAGCGTCTCGAACGCCTGATAGAAGCGCGCGTTCGCCTGCTCGATCTCGATGAGGTCGGTCATCACGGGCCGGCGGGCGGGGCGGTCGTCTCCGTTGGCAGGCGCACGATGAGCGTCTCGCCCTCGAGCACGAGCGGCAGGGCGGTCAGCCGGTCGCCGACGCAGGGGCCGGCCGTGCAGCGCCCGGTGGTCGGCTCGAAGACGGCGCCGTGCGTCGAGCAGATCAGCGCGCGGCCGTCCTCGGTGAAGAACTCGTTCGGCCAGAGGTCGAGCGGCGTGCCGACGTGCGGGCAACAGTTGACATACGCGCGGTAGCCGCCGTCGTGGTTCACGACGAAGCCGTGCACGGTGCGCCCGGCGCGCTCGAGACGGAAGGTCGCGCTCTGGCCGGGCGGCACCGTCGCGGCCGCGCAGCGCCACTCGTCCGGGCCCGCCATGGCCCGGATGGTATCATCTGCAGGCATGCTCGCGATCGATGCGCGCGACGTCGAGAAGACCTTTCGCTCGGGCTGGCCCCGTCGTCGGGTGACCCACGCGCTGCGCGGGGTCTCGCTGGCGGTGGAGCGGGGCTCGATCTTCGGCCTCCTCGGCCCGAATGGCGCCGGCAAGACGACGCTGCTCTCGATTCTCGCCACCTTGCTCACGCCCGATCGCGGCACCATCACGGTGCTCGGCCACGACATCGTCCGCGACGCGGCCTTGCTGCGACGCCGGCTCAACATGGCGAGCGGCCGGCCGTCGTTCCTCTGGAGCTTGCGGGTCGGCGAGATCATCGCCTTCTACGGGCGGCTCTACGGCCTGAGCGGCCGCGCGCTCCGGGCGCGCGTCGACGGGCTCATCGAGATATGCGAGCTCGGGCCATACCGCCGGGTTCCGTACAGCGATCTGTCGACCGGGCTCAAGCAGCGGGTCGCGCTCGCGAAGTCGCTCGTGAACGACCCCGAGCTCCTCTTCCTCGACGAGCCGACGCTCGGCCTCGACCCGGACGTGTCGGTGCGCGTCCGCGCGCACATCGCCCGGCTCCGGCGCGAGCAGGGGATCACCATCGTGCTGACGACCCACTACATGCGCGAGGCGGACGAGCTCTGCGACGAGATCGCCTTCATCAAGGGCGGGCAGATCCTCGCGCGCGGAACACCCGGCGAGCTCAAGCGCCAGATCCGGCTGGGCGAGGTCATCGCGCTGCGGCTCGACCCGGCGCGGGTGCCATGGCTCGCCGAGACGCCCGGCGTGCTCCGGTGCGTCGAGGTCGACGGCTGGGTCGAGTGCACGGTGGACGAGGCCGAGAAGCGGCTCCCGGATATCCTGCGCGCGCTCCACGCCGACGGCGTGGTCATTCGCAACGTGCAGGTGCGCGAGCCGGAGCTGGAGGAGGTCTTCGTTGAGCTGGCGAAATGAGCTCCTGGCCGTGTGGGCGGTGACGCTCCGCAACGCGCTCATGGGCGCCCGTAATGTGTTCTTCTTCTTCGAGCTGCTCTTCTGGCCGATCGTCGGCGTCCTCTCCATCGGCCTGATGTCGCGGTTCCTCGAGCTGACGGAGGCCCAGGCGTCGTTCGTGCTGGTCGGCACCATCGCGCTGTCGATCGTCAACGTCTGCCAGCTCGAGGTCGCCTACGCGGTGCTGCTCGACGTCTGGTCGAAGTCGCTGAAGCACCAGTTTCTCGCGCCGATCGGCATTCGCCATCTGACGCTCGGCTCGTGGGTCGTCGGGATGGTCCGCAGCCTGGCGGTGTTCGTGCTGCTGGCGGCGCTCGGCCGCTGGGCCTTCGGCTTCCACGTGCTCCAGCCCGGCTGGGTCGCGCTCCTGACGTTCTTGCTGGGCTGCTTCCTCACCGCCTGGGTGGTCGGCGTCGCCGTGTGCGCGCTCATCACGCTCTTCGGCAACCGCGCCGAGGCCTTCGCGTGGGCGAGCGTGAATCTCGTCCTGGTGCTGGCGGGCATCTACTACCCGATCTCCGTCCTCCCGGATTTCATCGCGGCGATCGCGAAGGCGATCCCGCTCACGTACTTCCTCGACGCGTACCGGTCGCACTACGGGTTCGAGTCGGAGTTCGGGGCGCCGATCGCGACGGGGCTTGCGCTCTCGCTCCTCTACGCCGCCCTCGCCCACTGGGCGTTCCTGGCGGCGATCCAGCGGGCGCGCCGGACGGGCCTTCTCCTCAAGATGTCGGAGTGACGCTGCTGGATCCGGCCCTCTCGGCGATCTTCCTCGGCTTTGTCCTCGGCCTGCAGCACGCGACCGACCCGGACCACCTCGTGGCGGTGGCGACGATCCTGACGCGCGAACGCCGCTTCTTCGACGGTGCGATGGTGGGCGTCCTCTGGGGCGCGGGCCACATGACGACCCTGACGATCGTGGGCGCGATCATCATCGGGCTGAAGCTCACCATCACGCCGGCGGTGGGCAGCGGCCTCGAGCTGGTCGTGGCCGTCATGCTGATCCTGCTGGGCGCGTTGCGGCTGCGTGACGCGGTGCGGGGGCTCGCCGCAGTGCCGGCCGGACACATGGTCGCCGACCACGCGCACGGTGGCGGCACCGGAGTCGTTCACAGCCACCCGCACGTCCACGACGCCGACGCCGCCCACGAGCATCCGCATGTTCATCCCTCGCCCTTCCTGGCGGCGCTCGGGTGGCGCAGCGGGTGGCCTGCGGGCCGCGCCGTCTTCGTCGGCGCCGTGCACGGCCTGGCCGGCAGCGCCGCCGTTTCGTTGCTGGTGCTGGCGACGCTGCGCTCGACGGCCAGCGCGGTCGCGTACCTCTTGATCTTCGGCGTGGGGACGATCATCGGCATGACCCTGCTGACCGCGGTGATGGCGTACCCGGTGGCGCTCGCGCTGCGCTTCCGCCGCGCCCGGCAGGTGCTCGCGTTCTGCGCGGGCATCGGCTCGATCGCCTTCGGCCTCGCGTACGGCTACGCCGTCCTGTAGGAAGGGTGGTTCCGGCATGCCCGGCCCGGCGCCCGCGACCCGCATCGAGACCGACAGCATGGGGCCGATCGCGGTTCGCGCCGATCGCTACTGGGGCGCCCAGACCGAGCGCTCGCTGCATCACTTCGCGATCGGCGACGACCGGATGCCGATCCCGGTCATCCGCGCCCTCGGCCTCCTGAAGAAGGCGGCCGCCTTGATCAACCGGGAGCTGAATCTCCTCGACGCCCACCGCGCCGACCTGATCGTGCGCGCCGCCGACGAGGTGATCGCGGGCACGCTCGACGACCACTTCCCGCTCTCGGTCTGGCAGACCGGCTCCGGGACCCAGACGAACATGAACGTGAACGAGGTGATCGCGAATCGCGCGATCGAGCTCGCCGGCGGAAAGCTCGGGAGCAAGGACCCGGTTCATCCGAACGACCACGTGAACATGTCGCAGTCGTCCAACGACACGTTTCCCACGGCGATGCATATCGCAGCGGCGCTCGAGGTCACACGGCATCTCGTCCCGAGCGTCCGCGCGCTCCGGGACGCGCTCGCCGCCAAGGCCCGGGAGTTCGACGACATCGTGAAGATCGGCCGCACCCACTTGCAGGACGCGGTGCCGCTCACGCTCGGCCAGGAGTTCTCCGGCTACGTCGCCCAGCTCGACGCCTCCCTGGCGCGAATCGACGCGACGCTCCCGGGGCTGCTGGCCCTCGCCATCGGAGGCACCGCGGTCGGCACCGGGCTCAACGCGCCCGCCGGCTTCGGCGATGCCGTGGCCCGGAAGCTTGCCGAGCCGACCGGCCTGCCGTTCGTCTCGGCGGCCAACAAGTTCGCCGCGCTCGCGGCCCACGACGACCTCGTGATGGCGAGCGGCGCGCTCCGGACGCTCGCCGGTGCCTTGATGAAGATCGCCAACGATCTGCGCTGGCTCGGCTCGGGGCCTCGCAGCGGGCTCGGCGAGCTCGCGCTGCCCGAGAACGAGCCGGGCTCCTCGATCATGCCGGGCAAGGTGAACCCCACCCAGGCCGAGGCGGTCACGATGGTCGCGGTGCAGGTGATCGGAAACGACACGGCGATCGCCGTGGCGGGCTCGCAGGGTAACTTCGAGCTGAACGTCTTCAAGCCGGTCATCATCTTCAACTTTCTGCACTCGGTGCGGCTCCTGACCGACGCGTGCGCGCGCTTCCGCGAGTTCTGCGTGGAGGGGATCGAGGCGAACCGCGCGAGGATCGCCGAGCTCGTCGGCCGCTCGCTCATGCTGGTGACCGCGCTCGCGCCACACATCGGCTACGACCGCGCCGCTGCGATCGCCAAGCGGGCGCACGCCGAGGGCCTCACGCTGCGCGACGCGGCCCTGGCCTCGGGCCACGTGAGTGCCGAGCAGTACGACCGCTGGGTGCGCCCGGAGGACATGGTCCGCCCCGGCTAGCCTTCGCATCCCTGAATCCGGCGCGGGCCCAGCGACGTCTCAACGCCGTGAGCAAATTCCACGAGGGCGAGCGCGCCGTACAGTCCCGGTCCGGCGTCACGGATGAGGCCGGGCGGCTGGGTCGGGGCATCACGAGCACGATTCCGGAGGCCGCCCGGCCGTTCCTGGAGTCGCAGCGCATCGCGGTCCTCGCCGGCGTCGACGGGGCGGGGCGCGTCTGGGCCTCGCTCGTCACCGGCGCGCCCGGCCTCATCACGGCCCCGAGCGCGAGGACGCTGCGCCTGGCCGCGGGCCTCGCCGATGCCGATCCCTTGAGCGAGGGGCTTGCCCGCGGCCGGCCCCTCGGCGTCCTCGTCATCGATCCGGAGCGGCGGCGCCGGCTCCGGGTCAACGGCCGGGTGGTGAGGGCGGATCGTGACGCGATCGAGATCCGGGCCGACGAGGTCTTCGGCAACTGTCCAAAGTACATTCAGGCGCGCGCGCTCGAGCCCGACGCCGAGCCCGGCCGGGTCGGGGTCGCGCGACGGCACACCACGCTCACCGAGCCTCAGCGGCTCGCGATCGAGCGTGCCGACACGCTGTTCATCGCGAGCGCTCACGCCGATGCCGGCGCCGACGCGTCGCATCGCGGAGGCCAGCCGGGGTTCGTGCGGGTGCTGGACGAGCGACGGCTGCTGATTCCCGACTACTCCGGGAACAACATGTTCCAGACGCTCGGCAACATCGCGACGGACCCGCGCGTGGGGCTGCTCTTCGTCGACTTCGACACGACAACGACGCTCCAGCTGACCGGACGGGCGCGCATTCTCTGGGAGCCCGAGGCTCTGGCCCCGCTCAAGGGAGCCGAGCGCGCCGTCGCGGTCGAGGTCGACAAGATCGTCGAGATCGAGGGGCGGGGACCGCTCGGCTGGCGGTTCGTCGAGTACTCGCCCTTCAACCCGCGCTGAGGCGCGGGCGCCTCAGATGTTCTCCCGCCGGGAGTCGCTACGGGCTCTCGCTGGTACTCCCGTCGTCCGACGTCGACGAGGCCGGCTTGATGCGACATTCGATGGCCACCATCAGGGAGCTGGCGGCCGGATCGGCCATCGAAGCCGTGACCGCCGGATCGCACGACGGCTGCAGCCTGAATCGCCTCCGGAGGTCGTCCGACGAGAGCGCCTGGATCTCGATGAAGTCGGTGAGGCTCATGGAGAGAGTCAGGACGATCAGGGTATGCACGAGGCGGAGGGGCCAGACCGGGCTCATCGCTCCACCCTACGCGGCGACGGCTGAAGAGAGCCTGAAGCACACCTGAAACTTGCTTCATGTCGTGGCGCGCCCCGGGGGCGTGCCGACCCGCCCCGGGGCTACCTGAAGGAAAATTCAGGCGCGCTTCGTGTGTTCTTCACGTATCGCTTGCTACGTTCACGGCGCTGCGGAGGACCGAAAGGAGCCCGAGCCCCGTGATTCGGCATGCGGCTGCGCTCGCAGTGATCGGGGGGCTCATAGTCCTCGCCTGGGCGCCCGAGGCCAGGGCTCACACCAAGGGGCTCACGCTCAGCCGGTTCGGGCTGATCGACGTCTCCCTGCAGGGCAACGTCGACTACACGATCTTCAGCGACCCCAATAAGGTCGACTTCGACAAGATCGGCGATCGGAGCGAGCCGGGGTTCAACCTGACGAGCTTCGATCTCTCATTGACCGGCGAGACACCCGAATTCCCGATGAAGTTCGCGCTGTTTTTGACGTTCGGGCAGACCGCCGCAAGCATCGAAGAGGCCTTCGTTTTCTTCCACAAGCTCGGAGAGTTCACGCCGGTCCTCTCGGACTTCCAGGCGACGGTGGGTCAGTTCCGGGTCAAGTTCGGGCAGTTCAATCAGATCCACGACCACGAATGGTTCCTGGAGGATCCGCCGTTGCCCAATGTAAAGTTTCTCGGGGTCGACGGCGTCCACTTGCTCGGCGCCGAAGTCACCTATCAGGTGCCCATCCCCCATTACCTGCAGCTCGCGCTGTCGGTCCAGAGCAAGGGAACGGAGGACGGGTACCCGGCGGCGACCAGCAACACGCCGCCGACCTACGCGCTGCAAAAGACCCAGGACGTGGTGGGATTCGCGAGGGCCGAGACGTTTTGGGACCTGACGGATAACAGCGATCTTTCGCTCGGCGTCTCGGGTGCCCTGGGCAAGAACAAGCCCAATAGCAATGACCTGACGTATCTCCTCGGCGGGGACGTCATGTTTCGCTGGAAGTCGGGGGCCCAGAGCTGGCCGTACATTCGGTGGCTGACGGAAGGCATCTGGGCCTTCCGGGACAAACCCATCGTCACGGCGGGTGCCAATAAGGGGCAGCAGGTCAACAGCGACGTGGTCGGCGGATTCTTCTCGGAGCTCGGCTACCGATTCACGCGACACTGGCAAGTGACCGGCCGGGTCGACTACATCGGAATTCCGAAGGGAAACGAGGACGCGTATCTCCGCCTCACGGGCGGCCTGCGATTCCTGATCACGTCGGTGGCGAAGCTCGGAGTCCAGTACGACTATAGCTTTCCCTCCGGGCGCGATCCGGCCTACAGTGCTGTCTTCTTCCAGCTCAGCGTCGGGCTGGGGACCGTGACGCCGGGGGTCGGCAAGTTCCTGGACCCGATGTAGGTCCGCGGGAGGCGCGGCCGGAGGATCCCGTATGCAGACACGCCGTGTGACGACCCTCGAGATCGGGCTGGCGGCCGCATGCCTGCTGGTCGGCGTCGCGGCGGCGCACGACGAGTCGCCGCCCCGTCCCGAAGCGCGGCAAAGCCGGGCGGCGCTGAACGTCGTCGCGACGCTCGAGCATTACGGCGCGATCGCGAAGGTGGTCGGGGGCGACAAGGTGAAGATGAGCGTGATCGTGAAGGGCGCCCAGAACCCGCACACGATCGCCGTGAAGCCGAGCTACTCGGTGCTGTTCAACAAGGCCGACCTCCTCGTCGCGAACGGCCAGCTGATCGAGCTGGGCTGGCTGGACGTCGCGCTCGTCAATGCCCGCAACGTGAAGATCATGGAAGGGCACCCGGGATTCGTGAACTGCTCCATCGGGGTCGACATCATCCCCTACACCGCGGACGAGATCGAGGGTACTCCGTTCTTCATCCTCAACCTCGGGGTCGGCGGCACGATGCGGCTCGGCAACCACCATTACTGGCTGGACCCGGGCAATACGACGATCATCGCGCGCAACATCGCAGACAAACTGGCCGAGGTCGATCTACCCAACGCGCCGTACTATCGTGACAACTACGAGCGGTTCACGGCGCACTTCGGCGAGCATCTCAAGGACTGGGACAAGCTCATGGAGCCGTTTCGCGGGATGCAGGTCGTCAGCTACCACCGGAGCTGGAACTATCTGCTTCGCCGTCACGGCCTGAAAGTCTTCGACTACATCGAGCCGAAGGAGACGCTGCCGCCCAGCGCGGCCTACATGGCGTCGCTGGTCGACCGCATGAAGCGGAGCGGGGTCAAGATCATCCTGGCCGAGACGTACCAGAATCGCTCGATCATCGACGAGGTCGCACGGCTGACCGGGGCGAAGGCGCTCGTCCTTCCAAGCTCGGTGAGCGAGGACCAGGGGATCCGGACGGTATCCGAGTTCTTCGACCGGCTCTATCGGGAGATCGTTCCGGCGCTCCAGGCGGCGAGGGCCTCGTAGGATGACCACGCGGCCGGCCGCCTCGCTGCTCCTGGTCGCACTGCTCTCCGTCGTGGCCGCGCCGGCCGAGGCGAAGCTCCGCGTCGTGGCGACCACGGAGACTCACGCCGCCCTCGCGCGCGTCGTCGGTGGCGATCGCGTCTCGGTGACGTACCTCGTCAAAGGCTCGCAGGACCCCCATGCGATCCTCCCGAAACGCAGCTTCTCGGTGCTCCTGAACCGGGCCGATCTGCTGATCGTGAACGGGCAGGGCCTCGAGGCGGCGTGGCTTCCGACGGCACTCGCCGAATCGACGAACGGCCGGATTCGCGAGGGCAAGTCCGGCTATCTGGACGTCTCGACGGGGGCGACGCTGATTCCCTACGGTCCCGCCGACGTGAGGGCGTCGGTATTGCTGCGAGTCTTGTTCGCCGTGCAGTCCGCGGTCGTGTCGAAACAGACCGAGATCCCGGTCGGCAGCAATCACCACTACGCGCTCGATCCGTCGAACGGGATGGCGACCGCGCAAGCCATTCTCGACAAGCTCGTGCTCCTGGATCCGACGAACGCGGACGTCTTCCGGGCGAACTACGAGCGTTTCGCGTCGAAGCTGACCGAGAGGCTGGCTGAATGGGACGCGCAGATGAAGCCCTTCGAAGGCCTGCAGATCGTCAGCGCCCATCGCAGCTGGACGTATCTGGCTCGGCGGCACGGGTTGCAGATTCTCGCCTACGTCGAGCCACCCGAGCCGCTCATACTCGCGGTCGGAAACCTCGACAACCCGCCCGAGCGCGACGAGAAGGCCGAGCTCGTCGCGAAGATGACCCAGCACGGCGTGAAGCTGATCGTGGCCGAGACATACCAGAACCAGGCGATGCTCGGTGAAATCGCCCGGCAGGCCGGCGCGTCGCTGCTCGCGCTGCCGTGGTCGGTAAGCCAGGCGGACGGCATCGACGACTACTTCGCGCTGTTCGACCGGATCTACGAGAATTTGACCCGGGCGCTGCAGGCGGTGAGGACCCCGAGCTGATGTCCGTCCTCCTGGACGTGCGCGATCTCGCCATCGGGTACGCGGGGCGGCCGCTGCTGTCCGGCATCAATCTGTCGATCGCGCAAGGCGACTGGTGGGGCGTCGTCGGTCCCAACGGCGCCGGCAAGACCACGCTCATGAAGACGCTCCTGGGGATCATCCCCGCGCATGCCGGGACGATCGAGCGGAGTCCGGGTCTCACCTTCGGCTACGTACCCCAGCGCGGCGTGATCGACGATATCTTCCCTCTCTCGGCGCTGGACGTCGTGGTGATGGGGCGCTATCCCCGCATCGGGCCGGGCCGGCGCGTGTCGCGGGCCGATCGAGAGCTCGCCCTCTCCTACATGGATCGGGTGGGGATCGCCAATCTCGCGCGGAAGCCGTTCCGGGCGCTGTCCGGCGGACAGAAGCAGCGAACGTTGATCGCCCGCGGTCTCGTGCCCGAGCCCGACGTGCTCGTGCTCGACGAGCCCACCGACGGGATGGACCTCGCGGGCGAGACCGGCATCATGGAATTGATCTCGGACCTCCGCCGCGGGTCCGGGCGGACGCTGTTGATGATCAGCCACTCGTTGAACCTCGTCGCGAACTACGCGAGACAGCTGATGCTCATTCACGGCCACGAAGGGGTGTTCAAGACCGGGACGACCGACGAGCTCCTGAACGGCAAGACGCTCGAGGAGCTGTACCACGTGGGCGTCGACGTGCACACGGTCGACGGTCGACGATTCCTGTTCGCCCACGGCTCGACCGAGCCGGGCAGGGGGGCTCCGCCGTGGATGACCTCGTGAAGTCGATTCCCGTCCTGTCCAGCCTGCTGCTGGTCGAGCGGAACGGGATGACCTTTCTCGATGCGCTGCCCATTCTGCAAAACGGCATCCTGGCCGGAGCCCTGGTGGCGCTCGTGAGCGCGTTTCTGGGCGTCTACGTGATCCTCAAGCGCATCGTGTTCGTCAGCGCGGCGATCTCGCAGATCTCCTCGCTCGGCGTCGCCTGCGCGTTCCTGGTCGCGGGGCTCTTCGGCCACCATGCGAGCGAGGTGAAGTCGCGGTTTCTGAGCGGCCCGGGCGCGACCTCGATCGTGTTCGCCTGTCTGGCGGCGATCTTCCTGGCCCGGCAGGTGAGCGAGAAGCGGATCACGCGAGAGAGCATCCTCGGGATCGGCTACCTGCTTCCGGCCGGTCTCACCTTGCTGATTCTCGACGCGTTGAGCGCCGAGGCCCACGCCATCGAGGACATCCTGTTCGGCAACTCGGTGTTCGTGTCCGTGGAGCAGCTGTGGGTGCAGGCGGTGACGGCCGCCGCGGTGTTGCTGATCCATTTCGTCCTCTACAAGGAGTTCGTCTTCACGTCGCTCGATCCCGAGACGGCCACCGCTTCCGGTCTGCGCACGCGGCTGTTCAACCGGATCTTGCTCCTGACCATCGCGTTCACGATTGCCGTGTCGATCATGTCCATCGGGGCCCTGCCGGTCTTCGCCTTCATGGTCATCCCGGCCTCGGCGGCCCTGACGCTCACCGAGCGACTCGGTCGGGCGTTTGTCCTGTCGGTCGTCTTCGGCGTCTCGTCCGCTCTGGTCGGGTTCTACCTGTCGTTCGTCTTCTCGCTGCCGACCGGGCCGGCCATGCTGACCACGGCGGGGCTGTTCCTGATCCCGGGCGGGGCGAGGACGCTATTTGTGCGGTGGCGGCCCGGCGGCGGAGGCGCATGAGCGATCGGCACCACCATGACGAGCACGCGCCGCACGGACATGCGCACGGCGACGAGCGTGTCCACGCCCACACGCATGGCGTGGCCGATCCCTCCATCACCTCGACGGCGCGCGGTCTCTGGACGCTCAAGTGGTCGTTCGTCGGTCTGTTCGCCACCGCGCTTCTGCAGGCGGGCGTGGTCGCCCTGTCTGGCAGCGTGGCGCTCCTGGCCGACACCATCCATAACTTCGCGGACGCGGCCACCGCCATTCCCCTCGGCGTCGCGTTCCTGCTGGTCCGCCGGGGCGTGACCAAGCGATTCACCTATGGCCTCGGGCGAGTGGAGGACCTCGCGGGATTGATGATCGTGGCCACGATCGCCGCGAGCGCGCTGGTGGCCTCCTACGAGGCGATTCAGCGTTTGCTGCACCCGCAGGCCCTCGAATACCTCGGGGCCGTGATGGTCGCGGCCGTCATCGGATTCCTGGGCAACGAGGCGGTGGCCGTCTTCCGCATCCGGGTGGGCCGGCAGATCGGCAGCGCCGCGCTGATCGCGGACGGCTACCACGCGCGCGTGGACGGCTGGACGAGCCTCGCCGTGCTGGTCGGGGCGATCGGGGTGTGGGCCGGCTACCCCCTGGCCGATCCGGTGGTCGGCCTCGTGATCTCCGCCGCGATCCTCGCCATCGTCTGGCAGTCAGCGCGGCTCGTCCTGGCCCGCGCGCTCGACGCCGTGGAACCCGAGGTCGTCGACACGATTACCCATGCGGCGGGTCGCGTTCAGAACGTCGAGGAGGTCTCGGAGGTCAAGGCTCGCTGGGTGGGGCATCGCTTGCACGCCGAGCTGCACGTGACGGTGCCGGGAGGTTTCTCGGTCGCCGCCGGCCACGGCATCGCCAAGGAGGTGCGGCATCAGCTCCTTCACCATCTGCCGCACCTGGGAACGGTCATGGTCCACGTCGATCCCCTGGGCGAGGGGGGCGAGCGCCACCATCGGATCGGCGCGCACGCCCACGACGGCCTTCCCATCCACTCGCACAACGAGTGACGGGGGTCGAGCCGCTCCCTCAAAACGGCATCAGGTTCAGCTGGAAGACGCGGTCGACGAGCCAGAACGAGCCCAGGAGCAGGATCGGCAGGGAGCCCACCCGGACCAGCCACCACTGACGCCGTTCCCGCCCCTTCTCATCGGGTGCCCTGCGGATCAACGTGAGCACGGGGAGCACGACGAGCAGAATCGAAATCTGGCCGAGCTCCACGCCGAGATTGAACGACACGACGGGCACCGCGATGGACTGAAGATCTTGGAGCCGCTCGCGCAGCACGCTCGAGAAGCCCAACCCGTGGACCAGACCGAACGCGAACGTGAGCATCCACCGGTGACTTCCCTGCGTGATGAAGTAATTCTCGGCGGCCACGTAGACGATCGACGCGGCGATCAACGACTCGGTCACCGCTCCGGGCAGACGGATCACGTCGAGAGCCGCGAGCAGCAGCGTGATGCTGTGGGCAACCGTGAACGACGTCACGACGCGCACCATGTCGCGCAGCCGCTGCGCCGCGAGCAGCAGCGCCATCAGGAACGCGATGTGGTCGTATCCCACGAAGATGTGATGCATCCCCCAGAGGACGAACTCGGCCGCGGTGCCCAGGATCGTCGGGTTGAGCCGCGCGGGCGTCAGGTCGAGCTCGAACGGACCGTACTTGGTGAAGACTTTCTGCGCTCCACCCCACGAGACGATGACCGCTGCCTGGTGGTTCCTGATGACGGTGAAGAAGAGCGCGGACGAGAGCTGGACGCGCTTCACCTCGGTCGGCGAGCGGAACCGGAAGTGCTGGCGCGCGTACGAGATGTACTTCTGGCCGGTCGCGACGGTCGAGGCATAGAGCGGCTCCAGCGCGCCGGCTTCGGCCTCTACCGGGCTGCCGTTGATCTCGACCTTGAGACATTCGAGCAGGTAGGCGTCGATGTCCGATTTCGCCTCCTGCAGTTGGGCATCGTTGAGCTCGAGCTCACCGGCCGGTAGCCTCACGACCTTCTCGAGGCCCGCCACGCCCACGTCCACCGTCCAGAGAACCTCGTTCGGCTTGATCTCCACCCTGGAGGCGGAAAACCTCTCGTCGTGGGCCGAGGCGACGAGCCCAGCGAAGAGGACGAGCAAAACGGCGAGGACGAGCGGGCGCGTTATTGAATCGATGTGTCGAACCAGGCGGACATGAGCCGCCCTCCGTAGTCGGGCCCGATGTTCGGGCCGAAGTCGGTCACTTTGGGCGTCCACGCGGCCACCACGCTCGGCGAAGGGCCAGGGGCGTAATAGACCTGCTGGGAGCAATAGCGCTGGATGTCGTAGACGATGTCCCGGCGCGCGCTGTCTTTGAATGTGCGCCGCTGGCGCTTGATCATCTCCGTGAGCTTCGGGTCGTTGACGCCGGATGCGTTGAGAGGGTCGCCCGGCAGTAGCGCCGCGAGATACGAGTCGGGATCGGTCGCGCCGTCGCGCATGGCCAGCATTAGTTTGTCGAACTTGCCGTAGACGGAGCTGGAGACGAAGGCTTCGTAGTCCAGCACCTTGAGCTCCGCCTCGATGCCGGCGGCCTTCCAGCTCTTCAGGGTGACCTGGACAGCATCCATCCATTCGGGTCCGTACCCCGCCGTCGTCTCGACCGGGATCCTGATGCCGCCGGGTTGGCCGGCCGCGGTCAGCAGCTGCCTGGCGCCCGCCGGATCGGGGGGGTCATAGAGCTTTCGACCTTCGGGGGGCAGCTCCTTGATCGGGACTGACCATTCCTTGAGCGCGGCGGGGATGACGGGGTTGGGCGCGCCTTTTCCTTGCGCCAAGGGATTGCGCTCGAGGATCTCGCGCCAGTTGTCAGCCATTGCTATCGCCCGGCGAACCCGCACGTCCTTGAGCGGATCCTGGTCGAGCTTCATGGCGGTGATCCTGCCGGAGGGCACGAGGAACTCACGGGTTTGCAGCGGCAGCCACCAGTGGCCGAGCCGCTTCTTGGCGGCGGCCACGTCGCCCCGGCGGATCGTCATGCCGTACTCCGGGCCGAAGTCTAGCTTTCCCGCCAGGAACGCGGCGAGGGCCGCGTTCGGATCGGGGTTGATCGTGAGCTCCACAGAGTCCACGTACGGCAGGTTGGGATAAAAGCAGTTCGGGTTGCGGACGAAGCTGAGCCTGGCGCCCGGCTCGTAGCGCTCCAGCATCCACGGGCCGGTGCCGACAACCGATTCCCACTTCTTGAGGTCACCGTACTTTTCGACGCATTCCCTGGCGATGATCCAGGTCGACGTCGAGGCCAGGCGGTCGACGAACCAGGCATTGGGTTCCTTGAGCGTGAACTTCACCGTGTACTTGTCGGGGGCCTCTACCTTGTCCACCATCTCCAGGAGAGTCCGGTTCGGGTTGCCCTTCGTCGCCAGGAAACGTTCGTACGTATACTTCACGTCGTCGGCGGTCAGCTCGCGCCCGTTGACCGGCGGCTTGGGCTGCCACCGGACGCCCGGTCGCAGTCTGAAGACGTAGACCGTATCTCCCAGCCGGTCCCAGGATTGCGCGAGGTCGCTGTCGAGGGGTTGCGTGCCCGGCACGATGCTCGAGCCGGGCTTGATCATGACCAGTCGGCTATACGCGAACGATAGCGGCACCATCGTCGAGTAAGCGGCCGTCTGGTGTGGATCGAAGTGAGCGGGCGCCTGCCCGATGCGTATGCGGAAGGTGCCGCCGCGATCTGGCTGCTTGGCTTTCGCCGGAGGCGGGTCCCCGTCCGCGAGACTTTCACCGTGCCGGAGACCGAGGGCGCTCGCCGCAGCTATGGAGCCACCGAGCTTGAGGACGTCGCGACGAGATACGGGCGGCATCAGACGTGACTCCATCAGCGGTCCTCCCTCGTCCAGGCCACGACTGCCGGACTTCCGGAGAAGCAACATAGTGGGTGAACCCTGAAGATTGCATGAAGCGAAGCTGAACCGCGCGCCGTCACATGAATTTTTGTTCAGGTTGTGCCGGAGGCCCCGAGGTTCGCTACGATAGGCCGCCATGCGCGTTCTACTGATCGAGGACGACCGTAAGGCCGCCAAGCTCCTCGCCAAGGGGCTCCAGGAGGAAGGCTTCGTGGTCGACGTCGCGCCGACCGGCGAGCTGGGCGAAGAGCACGCCGGAGTGAGCGAGTACGACGTGATCGTGCTCGACTGGCTCTTGCCGGGGAAGGACGGGATCGCCGTGTGCCGTTCGCTCCGGGCGCGTGATCTCTCGACCCCGATCCTGATGCTGACCGCGCGGGATAGTCTCGCCGACCGGGTCAGCGGGCTGAGCACGGGAGCCGACGACTACCTCACCAAGCCGTTCGCCTTCGCCGAGCTCCTTGCGCGGATCAGGGCCCTGCTCCGCCGGTCGCGCACCGCACGGCCGGCCGTGCTCCGCGTCGCTGATCTGACCCTCGACCCCGCGAGCCGCCGCGTGACCCGTGCCGGCGCCTCGGTCGAGCTGACCTCGAAGGAATTTGCGATCCTCGAGGTGCTGATGCGAAGCGCCGGCGAGATCGTGAGCCGAACGCGCCTCATCGAACGCGTGTGGGACGAGGCATCGGAGATTCTCGACAACCTCGTCGACGTGCACCTGAGCCATCTCCGAAAGAAGATCGATCGCGGCGAGAGCTCAACGCTGATCCACACCGTTCGTGGTTTTGGCTACCGGTTGGGCCCCTTCCAGCCGCCCGACGCATGAGGCCCCTCAGCTTCAAGACCCGCCTCTGGCTGGGGCACGTGGCGGTGCTCGCGGTCATGCTGGCGCTTGCGGCGCTCGGCGCGGACTGGGCCCTCCGCCGAGCGGTGCTCGGGAATGTCATCGACGACGCGATCCTCTGGCTCGCTTCGACGGAAGCGGCCGCGCTCCAGGCGGATCCCGCCAAGCCCGTTCGCGTCCACGACATCGCGCCGGGAGCGGACCAGCCGTCGTTCGTGCGGCTCGACAAGCTCGTGCAGATCACGGACCTGGACGGCCGCGTCCGCGCGCGCAGCGCGACGCTCGGCACGTCTCGCCTGCCGACGCCGCCGGGCCTCCTCACGCGCCTGCGCGCTGGCGAGACGGTGTTTGGAACCGTCACCGACTTTGCCGAGGAGCCCATCCGGATGGTGTCGCTGCCGGTGGAGGTCGGCCAGGCGCGTTACGCCATCCAGGTGGCCATGTCGCTGGACGACGCGTACGCGGTGACGCGGGCCGGACGGTGGCTCTTCCTCAGCATGTCCGTCATCATCCTGGCCGGGATCGGCGTGACCAGCGCGTTGCTGGCGCGAAAAGCCCTTGGCCCGATCGACCAGATGGTGAGGCGCGCGCGCCACATCGGCGAAGCGAACCTCTCCGATCGCCTGCCGCATCCGGGGACGGCCGACGAGATCGGCCGACTCGTCGAGACGCTGAACGAGATGCTGGGGCGGCTCGACCGAAGCTTCGACGCCCAGCGGCGGTTCACCGCCGACGCCTCGCACGAGCTTCGCTCGCCGCTCTCTCGCTTGCGGGCGGAGCTCGAGGTGACGCTTCGCCGCCCGCGCACGGCCGAGGAGTACGGGGAGACGCTACGCTCGTGCCTCGACGAGGTCGAGCGCCTTCAGACGCTGACCGACGAGCTGCTCAGGCTCGCGCGCATCGATGCCCGCGAGGAGTCCGAGCTTCCTCAAGCCATTCCGGTGCGGGAAATCGTGCAGGCCGCCCTCGACGTCGTCCGGCCAGAAGCCGAGAGCCGGAGCGTCGCGCTCGAGGTGAGCCTGCCGGGTGAGGTCCTGGTCAATGCCGCACCGGGCGCCGCGAAGCTCGCGCTCGCCAACATCCTCCAGAACGCCGTGAAGTTCTCGCCGGCGGGCGGTCTGGTCAGGACCGTGGTCACCGTGGCCCCGGGCGAGGCGGTCGTGGCCGTCTCCGACACCGGACCCGGAGTGGCGCCCGACGAGCTTTCGCGGCTCTTCCAGCGCTTCTACCGCGGCCACGCGGCCCGTTCGACCGACGCCTCGGGCGTCGGGCTCGGTCTGGCCATCGCCCGAGCACTCGTCGAGCGCCAGGGTGGTCGGATCGCGGTGGAGACGGCCACGGAGAAGGGAGCCACGTTCAGCGTCCATCTACGCCGCGCCTGACCGTCTGCTGGACTGTTCGCGCTGCCGGCGATCTACGTGCTGGCGCACTCGCTCCCCGGGCCGGCGAGCGGGCTGACGCGGTCTCCGCCGCCCCGTCAGCGGTTCAGGAACTTCCTGACGCTCGCGACGATCCCGGCCGGGTCGAGGCCGTGCTTGGCGTAGAGGCCCTTGGCGTCGCCGGATTCGCCGAACCCCTGGACGCCGAGACGCTTCACCGGCGTCGGCATCACCTCGCCCAGCGCCTCGGCGACCGCGCCGCCGAGCCCGCCCGCGATCGAGTGATCCTCGACCGTCACGACGTGGCCCGTCTTGCCGGCGGAGCGCAGCAGGAGCTCCTCGTCGAGCGGCTTGATGCAGGCGGCGTTGATGACCTCGGCGGAGATCCCGTCGGCCTCCAGGAGCGTGGCCGCCTCGAGACAGTTGAACACGGGACCGCCCGAGCCGACGAGCGTCACGTGGTGGCCCGGACGCAGCAGAAGCCAGCGGCCGTACCGGAAGCGATAGTCGGGCGGGCACACCGGCTCGAGATTCTGGCGGGTGAGCCTCAGATAGAGTGGACCCGCGTGCTCGACCGCGTAGGCGATGACCTGCTTGGTCTCGAGCTCGTCGCCCGGCTGGATGATGCCGATGTTGGGGAGCGCGCGGATGCAGGCGACGTCCTCGACACCCATCTGGCTGTAGCCGTCCTCGCCGATCGCGATGCCGGAGTGGGTGCCGACGATCTTCACGTTGGCGTTGGTGTAGGCCACCGAGATGCGGATCGTCTCGAAGCGGCCCACCACGAAGCACGCGAACGAGCAGGCGAACGGGATCCGGCCGGTGAGCGCGAGCCCGGCGCCGACGCCGAGCATGTTCGACTCGGCGATGCCCAGGTTGAACGCGCGCCCCGGATACTTCTTGGCAAAATTCACGGTCATGGTCGACTTCGACAGGTCGGCGTCGAGGGTGACGATCCGCTCGTCCCGCGCGCCGAGGTCGAGGAGCGCCTCACCGAACGCCGCGCGGCTCGCCTTGGCCGGCATCACTTCTTCTCCAGCGCCGAGAGCTCGTCCACGATGGCCCGTGTCGCGGCATCGGTCTTCAGGTAGTCCTCCCAGGCGCCGGCAGCCACGCCGAGCACCTCGCGAATGGCGGCGATCGCCTCGGCCGGCTTGGGCGCCTTGCCGTGCCACTCCGGATCGTTCTCCATGAAGGACACGCCCTTGCCCTTCACGGTGTGCGCCACCACGAAGGTGGGCTTGCCTCGCGTGGCCTCTGCCTGGTCGAGCGCCTTCGCGATCTGGCCGATGTCGTGGCCGTCGATCTCGATCACCGGCCAGCCGAAGGCCTGCCACTTCGTGATGACCGGCTCGATGTCGAGCACCTTCTTCACGAAGTTGTCGAGCTGGATCTGGTTCCCGTCGAGAAAGACCACGAGGTTGTCGAGGGCGTGGTCCGGCTGGCCGAGCTTCGGCGCCGACATCGCGGCCTCCCACACCTGGCCTTCCTGGATCTCGCCGTCGCCCAGGATGCAGTAGACCCGCGCGGCGGAGCCGGCCAGCTTGAGCCCGAGCGCCAGACCGAGCGAGATCGACAGCCCCTGGCCGAGCGAGCCGGTCGCGGCCTCGATGCCGGGTAGCGCGGTCCGATCGGGATGCCCCTGGAGCGGCGAGCCGAGCTTGCGAAGCGTGATGAGCGACTTCTCCGGGAAATAGCCGGCCTTCGCCAGCACGGTGTAGAGCGCGGGGACCGCGTGACCCTTCGAGAGCACGACGCGGTCCCGGTCCGCCCAGTCCGGACGCCGGGGATCGTGCCGGAGACGTCCGAAGAAGAGCGTGACGAGGATGTCGATCACCGAGAGCGAGCCGCCGGGATGCCCGGAGCCCGCGTGGGCGAGCATGCGGAGGATCTGAACACGACACTCGCGCGCGATCGACTCGAGACGTACTTCAGCCATCAGTCGAGCTCCTCCATGAATCCTGCGATTTCGTCGACTCGGACGCCGGTGACGGCGACCTCGGGCGCGTACACGACCTCGTCCGCGGCCCAGACGATCGTGCCCTTCACGTCTCGGGTGATGCCGGCGATGTTGTTCAGGAACGTAGCGATGTTGTCGTTGATCCGGACCGCGTTGGCCTTGAGCGGCGCCGCGATCCGCCCGTCGCGGATGATATAGGAGTCGGCGACGACGGTACAGGTGAAGTCACCGGCGCGCAGCCCGTTGATGGGGTACGTGTACCAGATGCGGCCGACGTAGAGCCCGTTGCCCACCCGGCGCAGCAGCTCCTCGAGCGTCACCGGCTCGGCGCCCTCGAACACCACGTTGGAGGCGGCGATGCCGGGCGGGCTGTCGAATTGCCGTCCCCCGCCGGCGCCGAAGCGAAAACCGTTGCGCGGGACGAGCGCCGGCGCGGCGGCGGGCCCGCGGGCGCCGAGCTTTTCCTCGAGGGCCGGGTCGCGCAGCAGGCGCTGCGTCTCGTACCAGTTCGAGAGGCAGCCGACGAGCACGCCGTTCTTGATGAGCTCCGTCCGCCCGGTCGGCAGGCCTTCGCACGTGATGCCCTTCGAGCCCATCAGGCCGGGCCGGGCGCCGTCGTCGAAGACGCTCAGGAGCGGGGAGGCGACCGACCGGCCGAGCTTGCCGAGGAACGGCGTGCTGGACGAGTAAAAGGAGCTGGCGGTACACGCCGGGATCACGATGTTGTTCAGCAGGTCGGCCACGGGCTGGCGGCCGAAGACCACCGTGTAGGTGCCCGACGGCACGCGCTCGCCGCCGATGGCGTTGATCGCGTTCTGCGCGGCCTCGACGCCGGCCTCGTCGGTGAAGTGGTCGAGCCGGGTGCCGGTGGCGGCGCCCGAGCCCTTGGCGCTCCGCGACTCCACCATGGCGGTGGCGAACGCGGTGATCAGCGAGGTCTCGTCGGTCTGGGCGCGAGGCATCGTGGTCGACGCGATCGCCATGCGCTCTCGCAGGATGGTGACGTCGCCGCCGAGGATGAGGCCGAGCCGCCGGAGCGCCTCGTCGTCCCCCGCCAGGTCGGCCAGCCGGCTCGAGGCGGTGAACGTGCGGAGCGCGCCGCCCGTGATCTTCCAGCCCGCTTCCACCAGGCTCGCGTCGTCGAGGTCCATGAGTCGCGGGTCGTGATAGTTCGTGAGGGATCGCGGAGCGGTAGCCGCCGCCGGGAGCGACACGAACTCGGGATCGGCGACCGCGGCCTTGCGCGCCTTGGCGAGCGCGCGCTCGGCGCCGGCGGCCGTGAGATCGCTCGGCTCGCTGCCGAAGCCGATGCGGCGGCCGTCGGGCGCATCGAAGACCGCCTGGATTCCCAGCCCGTAGGCTTCGGACGACTTGGGCTCCTCGACGCCGTTACAGGGAATGTGGGAGGTGTAGTTCAGCCGGGTGAGCAGGGCGGAATTCGAGGCGGCGAAGACCTCCGCCTCGACGACGGCCGGCTGGCGTGCGACGAGCGCCAGCGCTTCTTCCGCGGCCTTCGCCAGGTCGCCGACGGTCCTCATCTCAGTGGGCGGGCGGGGCCCCGGGATTCCGGCCCTCGACGGGATAGCCCTTGGCCATCCACCCGGGCAGCCCTTCGTCGAGCACGCGATGGTTGCGCCATCCCATCGAGTAGAGAATGTCGCTGGCCCCACGGGACAGCGCGTGCGGGCACGTTCAATAGAAGACCGCGAGCGAGGTCTTCGAGATCTCCTTGGCCCGCTCGGCCACCGTGCGCAGCGGCATGGAGCGGGCGCCCTGGATGTGGCTCTCGGCATAGGAGGTCCAGTGCCGGACGTCGATGACGTCGGCCTTCGTGCCCAGATCGAGCAGCACCTTCAGCTCGTCCACCTTGATGAAGCTGACCGGATATTCGGGCGGCGCGGCCGGCGCCGCGCCGGCCAGCAGGACCCCAGCCGCGACGACCGCGATCAGCGCCCGTCGCATCCCGCTTAGCCCCCGACCACGCGCGCGCGGCTCCGCATCGTCGGCCCGCCGTTGCCGAGTCGCTTGGTCTGCATCGGCTGGCCCTTGCCGCAGTTCGGGATCGGGAACAGCTGAAAGTCGGAGCCGACGGCGTCCACGTTCATGAGGTAGTCGCGCGAGTCGGCGGCGATGCCGCCGTCGCGGTAGAGACGGCCCAGCTCGCCGTTCCGGATCTCGTAGACCCGCCGCGCCGAGATGCGGAAGTTCTCGCGGCTCTCGGCGATCGAGGGCGTCCGATGGGCGGCGATGTAGTAGCCGTGGTCGACCTCTTTCACGATGTCCGCGGCCGCGCGCGAGCCGGCGTCGAAGACGGTGTTCGACATGCGGATGAGGGGGACCAGCGAGGCGTCGGTCGCCTTCCAGTGGCCGTTGGGCTCGCCGCCGAAGATCGCCGCGGTCTGCCGGCTGTTCATGAAGCCCCGGAAGATGCCGCGGTCGATGTGGACCACGCGCCGCGCGGGCGTGCCCTCGTGGTCGTACTTGTAGTGCCCGTACCCGGGTAGTGACGGATCCGAATAGGTCGTCACGAGCGGCGACGCCACCCGGCGGCCGATCTGATGCTCCCTGAGGCCGCCGAGGAGCCAGGAGCGGCCGGCGTACGCGGTCTCCATCTTGAGCGCGCGGTCGAGCTCGACCGGATGGCCGATGATCTCGTGGGAGACGAGCGTGTTGTAGTGGGGGTCGGTCACCACCACCACCTCGCCATCCGACGTCGGCAGCGCCGGCGCGGCGGCGAGCGCCACGCCCTCGCGCGCCAGCCCGAGCGCGAAGTCGCGGAAGGTCGGAAAGCGCAGGAGCGGCTCGTCGACGCCGTCTTCCAGGATTTCCCAGCCCCGCTGGTGGCCGAGCGCATCGTAGAGATCCTGGCTCACCTCGCCCCTGGCCGTGACGATCGAGCACGTGCCCTGGGTCAGCGCGAATGACTGGTCGATGCGCGCGCCCTCGCTCGAGACGAAGAGCTCGCGCGACAGCTCGGTCAGGGTCCCGACGTAGTTGTACTTGACGGTTCCGTCGAGCGCGCCGACCTGGCGGGAGACGTCGGTGGCGTAGCGCACCATCTCGGCCAGCACCATCGCGCGCGGATCGACGCGATAGACGGCGGCCACCGTGTCCTGCCGCACGTCGATCGGATGCAGGCGCGTGTCGGCGAGGGCCTCGCCGAGCGCGCCGAACTTCTCGCGCGCGTCGGCCTTCATCTCGGCGTTGACCATGGCCCGCCGGTACGCCTGCTCGAGCGCCTCGCCCACGATCCGCGCGAGGTTCGGGACGTCCGCCACCCCGAGCGTGAGGCCGACGTAGCCGGGGGCGCTCATGCGGTCGCCGGCCAGCACGCGGATGCCGAGCGCGAGGGTCTGATCGTCGCCGGAGAACTTGGGCGTGCCGTTCTCCGCCCCGGCCCCCTTCGCCTCGGTGACCTCGAGCCGGAGGTCGGCGTACCGGAGATGCGGCAGTCGCCGCGCGGCCTCGTGCACGCGCTCCTCCATGAGCGGCGTGACGGTGTCGACGAGATCGACGGAGATTCGCGTCATCTCAGAATGGCTCCACCAGCACGGTCTCGCCGGCGGCGACGTCACCGCGCTCCTCTTCGAGGACGATCAAGCAGTTGCCGGCGGCCATCGAGGAGAGGATGCCCGAGCCCTGAGGCCCGGTGGTCCGCGCCTCCCAGCGGCCGTTGCGCCACTCGACGATGCCGCGCTTGAACTCGCGCCGGCCCTTCCGCTTGCTGATCGGCTCGAGGGCGGTCGCCTCGGCGGTGTCGGGGAAGAGGCGGCGCCGGCCAGCCAGCTTGAAGATCGCCGGGCGCAGGAAGAGCATGGACGCCAGCATCGAGGCGACCGGATTGCCCGGTAGCCCGAAGAAGTGAGCCGACTTGATCCGGCCGAACGCCAGCGGCCGCCCGGGCTGCATCGCCACCTGCCAGAAGTCGATCGCGCCGATCTCGCCGAGCACCTCCTTCACGAGATCCAGCACGCCTACCGAGACGCCGCCCGACGTGACTACGATGTCCCCGACGTCGGCCGCCGCCAGGAGCCGCGCCCGCAGCTCGTCGCGCACGTCCGGCACGATACCGAGGTCGAGCACCTCGCCGCCGCACTGCTCGATCGACCCGCGCAGGGTGAAGCGGTTGGCGTCGTAGATCTGACCGGCCTTTCGCGGCGTGCCGGGCTCGACGACCTCGTCGCCGGTCGACAGCAGGGCCACGCGCGGCCGGCGATGCACGAGGATCTGCCAGAGGCCCAGCGAGGCGATGAGGCCGAGCTCCTGCGGGCGCAGCACGGTGCCTCGCTCGATGGCGACCGTGCCGGCCTGGACGTCCTCGCCCCGCATCCTGACGTTTGCGCCCTTCTTGAGGGGGCCGACGCGCACACGACCATCGTGGCGCTCGACGATCTCCTGGGGGTACACCGTGTCGGCGCCACGCGGCATCGATGCGCCGGTCATGATGCGGACGGCCTGCCCCGCGGTCAGGACGCCGTCGAGCACGGCGCCGGCCGGAAGCTCGGCGACCACGTCGAGATCGCGCGTGCCGGAGGCCGGCACGTCGCCGCTCGCGACGGCGTAGCCGTCGACGGCCGAGTTGTCCGAGGGCGGCACGTCGAAGGGCGCGCGGAGATCGTCGGCGAGGACGCGCTCGCGCGCGCGGGTGAGGGCCAGGAGCTCGGGAGGTGCCGGCGCGCTGATCTGGGCGAGGATCTGATTTTGGCCGTCACGCACCGAAATCATGGCGATATTATACGCGTCATGATTTCGACTCGCCCCGCCGGCTTCTGGATCCGCGCGGTCGCGGCGCTGATCGATTTCGCCGTGATCGGTCTCGTCCACCTCTCCTTCAAGCTCATCGGCGCGAAGATCGTCGGCCCGGACGTGGAGAGCTTCGCCGCCTTCAGGACCTTCTTCACGCTCGTGTTCGCGGGGGCCTACACGACCGTGCTGCACGCCTTCGGCGGCCAGACGATCGGCAAGGTGATCGTCGGCGTTCGCGTGGTCGTCGGGGACGGCGATCTGCCGCCCCTCGGAACGGCATTTCTTCGCCACCTCGCGTACTTCGCCTCCGCCGCGATCTTCGCCCTCGGCTTCGCGATGGCCGCGCTCCGTGCCGACAAGCGCGCCCTTCACGATCTGATCGCCGGCACGCGCGTCGAGCGGCAGCCGAAGCCCGCCGCCGAGTCCGCCCCGCCACCCCTTCCGGCCGCGGCCCCGACGGGCTTGGGCGCTCCGTGATCCCGACGGCGCCACTTCGGGTCCGCAATCGTCTCGCCGAGATCATCCTGGCCGCGCTGGAAGACACCGGGGCGCGCCGCGAGCTGCGGGAGCTGGCACGGGCCGACGCCGACCCGCCGGGCTGGCTGGAGAAGGACGAGCGCGACTACGTGCACCTCGCGCGGGAGCGGGCGCAGAGCGCGACCCGGGCGCTCGCCGACCGGCCGGCCGCGCGCATCCGCTCGCGCGCCGACGCCCTCGACGCGGCGGCGGCCCTCTTCGACGCGCATCTCTACTTCGAGGTCCACGAGCTTCTCGAGCCCTACTGGCGCGACGCGCAGGGAGTCGATCGCGAGACCTTGCAGGGATTCATCCAGGCGGCGGTGGGCTATCAGCATCTGGCCAACGGTAACCTCGCCGGCGCGCGGGCGCTGCTCGAGGAAGGGCGGGCGCGTCTCATCGGGCGGAGCCTCGACGGCCTCGACCTCGGCGCCTTCACGACCGGCGTGGCGCGATCCCTCGATCGGCTCGTGCCGTTCGACTGGCGGCTGGTGCCCGCTTTTCCGACCCGGACGCCGGCGGCAGATTCGACAACCGAAAGGAGATCTCGTGAATCTTGAGCTGACCGGTAAGACGGCGCTGGTGACGGGCGGAAGCCAGGGAATCGGGCGGGCCATCGCGTTCGGTCTCGGCGCGGAGGGTGTCCGCGTCGCGATCTGCGCGCGCGACAAGGCACGGCTCGAGCAGACTGCGGGGGAGATCAAGGCCAGAACGAATGCCGAGGTCTTCGTCGTGCCCGGCGATCTGAGCCGGCTCGACGAGGTCAATCGCGTCGCCACGACGGTGCGGGAGCGCTTCGGCCGCCTCGACATTCTTGTGAACAACGCGGGCGCCATCCGGGGCGGCGACTTCATGAAGATCCCCGACGAGCAGTGGGCGGGTGACTGGAGCCTGAAGATTCTCGGCTACGTCCGGATGGCGCGGGCGGTCTTCCCGATCATGCAGGCGCAGGGGGGCGGGCGCATCGTGAACGTCGTCGGCGCCGCTGCGCGCAATCCGACGCCCGGCTATCTGACCGGCGGCATCGCGAACTCGGGGCTCATAAACTTCTCGAAGGGACTCGCCGATCTCGGCGCGCCGTCGAACATTCTCGTCACCGCGGTGTCGCCGGCCGCGACCGCGACCGCGCGCTGGGAGAGTCTCATCGCCCAACAAGCTGCATCAGCGGGTAAGACAGTCGAGGAGCAGCGCGCCGAAGCGGCAAGCCAGTATCCCCTCAAGCGGATCGGGACCCCCGAGGACATCGCCGATCTCGTGTGCTTCCTCGTATCGGCGCGCGCCTCGTTCATCACCGGCGTGTGCATCACCGTCGACGGCGGCGCGACGCGCGGAGTTTATCTGTAATCCCGACGCAGTTCGACTCCTTGACATGCGTCGCAATTTGACTCCTTGACATGCGTCAATCGTTGTCATATATCCTTGCGCCAGCATCGGGACTTCGGCAGTAGTGCCCTATTTTCCGCCGCTTTCGCTAGGGCTAGGAGGTCGTGCGATGGCCGCAAAGTTGTTCGTCGGGAACCTCTCCTTCCAGGCCACCGAGGAGGACCTTCGCGAGCTCTTCCAGCAGTCCGGAACCGTGGAGACGGTCCGTATCATCACGGACCAGTTCACGGGACGGCCGCGCGGATTCGGGTTCGTCGAGATGGCGTCTAAGGAGGAGGCCAGCAAGGCGATCGAGATGCTCAACGGTCGGCTTTTCCGGGATCGAAACCTCGTGGTCGACGAGGCTCGGCCGCAGCCCCAGCGCACCGGCGCCGGCGGCCCTCGCAGCGACCGTGGACCTCGCCCGGGCGGGGGAGGAGGCGGCGGAAGCTGGCGGCGCTAGCCTTCCACTAGCGGCATAGCCCACCCGGGGATCCTGACAGGTCCCCGGGTTTTTCTGCGACAAGAAAGGCTCAACAGATGACGACGAAGAGGACCACGCCGGGAGTTCCGGCGCCGGGAATGGCGACACGGCTCGGGCCGACGATCGACGAGCGACGCGGCGTTGAATATCACAAGCTTCGATCCAAGGACCTCTTGACCAGGCTCAACGCGAGCCCGATGCCCTTCGGCTGGACTGTGAATCCGTATCGGGGCTGCGAGATGGGCTGTCACTACTGCTTCGCCCGCTACACCCACGAGTTTCTCGGGCTGGGCGACCCGGAGGCTTTCGAGCGCACGATCTACGTGAAGGAGATCGACAGGGATCGGCTCGTAACAGAGTTCAGGAGGGCGCGCAGGAGCGGCCAGACAGTGGCCCTCGGCACCGCGACGGATCCGTATCAGCCCGCGGAGGGACGCTTCGACGTGACCCGCCGCATTCTCGAGGCGGCGCGAGAGGTGCCGGGGCTGCGTCTGTCGATTACGACGAAGTCGACCCTGGTCACCCGCGATGCCGGCCTCCTCCGGACGATCGCCGACGCCTCGGAGGTCGCGGTGAACCTGTCGATCACGACCGCCGACCCGGCGCTGGCCCGGCGACTCGAGCCGCGCGCGCCGCGGCCCGATCTGCGATTCGGCGCCATGAGGACGCTGGCCGAGGCGGGCGTCGCCACCCGGCTCTTCATCATGCCGATCCTGCCGGGTCTGACCGACCGCGAGGCGAATCTGAGAACGCTGCTGGCCGCGGCCCGCGACGCGGGAGCCGGGGAGGCCGAGTCGAACGTGCTCTTTCTGAGACCGGGCACCCGCGAGACATTCATGAGATTTCTCGCGATCGAGTTCCCGCGGCTCGTTCCCGAATACGAGCGGCTCTACCGGGGCTCGGCATACGCTCGGCCCGACTACGTGCGCGAGGTGGAGCAGCGTGTGCGGCGCCTCGCGGCCGAGGCCGGGCTGAGCGCCCGGCGCCGCGCCGATCGGCCGGACCAGGGGGCGCCAGGGCAGCTCAGCCTGGTCTGGTAACGACTCAGAAGAGCGTGAGCTGCGTGCTCGACTGCACGTCGGGGGCGGGAGGTCGCAGGCCGTCGAACTCGGCGAAGGCGCGGAAGCGATCCCAGATCTCAAGCACCTTGGTCTGGTAGTACTCGACGTTCTCGTCCGGGTGCGCCGGGTCCCACAGGCTCGCGAGCTTGGCGTACTCGTTGACGGCGACGCCGGCGCCGCGACCGACGACGTAATAGGAGACCTGGTCCCCGGGCTGCATCGCGCGCCCGGAGGCGCCCGCCAGCTCGTAGACCGCTGACGCCGGGCGCGCGCCCGCGCGGACCTTCTCGCGATAGAGCTCGATCGACTCCTGGAGCGTCTCGGTCCGCGCGAAGGCGCGCAGCTCGACCCGGTGCGCGGCAAAGTCGCCGAGCCAGCGGTCGATGATCGCCCGGACCTCGGCCCGGCGCCCGAGCACCAGGCAGCGAACGATCTCGCCGATGATCTGCCGCTGGAAGGGCTCTAGCCCGCGCGAGCGAAACGCCGAGCCCTTGAGGCTCAGGCGTCCGAGCTCGTCGAGGAGCGCGTAGGTCTTCATCTTGTAGCTGAACATCGCCGCGAACCGGCCGTCGAGCTCGAGCTGGATTCCGTCCGGCAAGCCGGCCGCGATCCGCTCGAGCAGCGCGTCGTCGTCCGTCGGCGCGTGGCCCGTCGGCGGCACGAAGTAAACGCCGTCGGTGTCCGCCTCGACCGGAATCGCGCCCAGGGCCTCGAGCGCTGCCAGGACGGCGATGACGACGGCCCGCCCCTCGGCGGTCACGCGGTCGGCGGCGTCGAAGTCGTTCCAGTGGCCCCCGCTGAACGCGAGATAGCCGTAGAAGGCGTTGATCAGGATCTTGAACGATTGCTGCAGCGCCCCCAGATGGGCACGCTCGGCCGGCTCGCGCGCCTCGCGCGCCAGGCGCTTGGCGCGCACGCGAAAATCGCGCAGGTGCTGGAGCAGCTCGCGAAAGACGCCGAGCGTGTCGGAGGCGGGCGCAATGGACCGCGCGAGCATGAGCGAGGGATAGAGCGACGTGACGTCCACGTGCAGGACGGGCCGGGCCACGCCTTCCTGGCAGATCGCGGTGTACCCGCCGCCCACCGGCCCCACCGGCCCCGGCAGGGGTACCGCGTGGCCGCGGGCGAGATACTCGCGCAGCACCAGGGCGTCGATCTTGGCGGCGGCGCCGCGGAGGGTGCACGACTGATAGTCGAAGGGCGCGGTCTGCGCCTGCGCGAAGTAAGGCGGCGCCAGGATGGACGAGATGGCGAGCGTCTCGACCGCGTCGTCCGCCGCGTAGGCCATGAGGCGCTCAGGTGCGTCGCGGAACTCCCGCGTGATCTGCGAGCCGTCGACGTAGGTGCGGTCCTGGGCCGCGACGCCGAAGTGCCGGGCCAGGTCCTTGAGCCCGAACCCCGGCAGATCCCGGGTGCCGGCGTCGTGAAGCTGGGCGAGGATCCACGTGTCGATGATGTGGCGGCCGGCGACCTCGTAGCGCCGATAGCCGATGGTGCGCTCGGCGATCGAGAGCCGCGCCACGCGCCCGCGCAGGCTCTCGCCGCCGCGGCCCCAGGCCAGGGTCAGCCGGTGCATCCGGGCCCGCGCCTCCAGGTATTCCAGGTCGAACCGGAAGATGTTGTGCCCCTCGATCACGTCCGGGTCGCGCTCGCGAACGAGGCGGGAGCACTCCTCGAGCAGCGCCCGCTCGTCGAGCCGGTCCCCGCGCACGACGTGGCGGAAGCCGGTCGAGTCGGCGAGCGCGACGGCGATGATCCGGTCGCCGGGCCGCGCGGCGCTCGGGAACTCGTGACCCTCGGTCGTCATCACCTCGATGTCGAGCGCGAGGCGGCGGAGGTCGGCGAAGACGAGCCCTCCGAACGAGGTGCGTCCGGCCTGCAACAGATACTGATGGACGGCGTCCCCGAGGAAGAGGTAGGGCGCCCCCGGCATGTTCGAAGGCCGACCGGACAGATCGCGGCAGCGATCACGGGCGCCGAGGGCGTCGGTCCACGACCCGAAGCGCGCCCGCCAGCGCAGCGCGCCGGGCCCTTCGAGCGCCTCGACCGCGAGGAGTCCCGGCGCGTCCTTCACGAGCTCGCGGTCGGCGAGCAGCATGAAGGGCGAGAAGGGCACCATCTCGGGGACCGTCGCGGCTCCCGAGCGCCGGTAGAGCCGGATCGCGCGGCCGCCCTCGGCAAGATCGAAGGCGACGAGGCCCGGAGTGGTGTCCCGGCCGAACAGAAGCGGGGCGTGCTCGATGGTGAGCAACGGCGTCAGCATACCCGACCTGCAAGGGCTTACGCAGCGGATACCTCTCTTGCAGGATCGTAGAAATCGGGATGCACACTCGGCGACGGGTCTCCTGACCCGATTCCCGCGTCAGTGGCGGTTCTCAGGGAATTCGCCGTGCTGGCACAGAGCCTGCTGGACGTCGCGTCGTGGACCTCTTCTTCTCGATCCTGGACAACCTGGTTTGCGTCGCGGTCGGTGTCGAGCTGGTGGGCGCCGCCCTGCTCGTTCGGCGCCTGCTCCACTGACCGCGCGGCCGCTCGCCGCCCACTCGGTTCTCGTTTAGGCCCGCATCGGGCCCCGGTGTATGCTCAACTCATGGTGCGACGGGTGCTGTCGGCGCTTCTCGCCTCGACGGTCATCGCCGGTTGCGCCACGACGAGTCGCTCCTTTCCGAACGCGACGCCGGGCAATCCGCTGTCCGTGACGGCGTGGGAGGAGCGCCCCGAGGGGCCGGGCCCGTTCCCGGCAGTGGTCCTGATGCACGGCTGTCACGGCGTGTCCGAGTCGAACCACGAGTGGTCGCGCTGGTTCCGCGACCAGGGGTACGTGGCTTTGCTCGTCGATAGCTGGGGGCCGCGCCGGTACGACAAGACCTGCGCTCCGAACACGCAAAACACGCCCGACCTCCCCAACACCGAGCGGTTCGACGACGCCGTCGGCGCCCTTCGATGGCTGCACGCCCGTCCCTACGTCGACCCCGCGCGCATCGGCGTCATCGGCTGGTCGAACGGCGGTGTGTTCGCCCTGGCCGTCGTCAACGGACCGAGCCTCGAGCGCGCCCGCCGGCGCGGCGTCGTCCTGCCCGAGCCCGGCTTCCGGGCCTCAGTGGCCTTCTATCCCGGCGGGTGCTACTCGCTGGTCGACGAGCAGGTGATTCGCCCGCTCCTGGTGCTGATCGGCGACGCCGACGACTGGACGATTCCGGGGCCGTGCGTCCAGATGGTCGAAGCCATGCGCGGCCGCGGCGCGGACGCGCGCATCGTGCTCTATCCGCAGGCCTACCACTACTTCGACGTGATCGGCCAGCCACGCGCCTATCTGGCGGAGGTGGGCAATCGGAACAAGCCGAACGAGTGCTGCGGCGCCACCGTCGCCTTCGACGCGGGAGCGTTCGCGGACGCGCGCCGCCGGGTCGCGGAGTTCTTCGGCTATCATCTGAAGGTCCGATAGCGCCGGCCATGGACAGTTCCGTCGAGCTCGTCAAGCACCTCCTGCAAAGCGTCGTGTACATCCACACGACCGTGGGACGCGAGCATCCGTCTACCCGCATCCTCGGCAACGAGCGCCTGGGCAGCGGCGTCGTCGTCGACGCCTCGGGCCTCATCCTGACGGTCAACTACGTCGTCATGGGCGGCCAGACGATCTACGTCGCCTTCCAGAAGGGGCGGCGTGTGAAGGCCGAGCTCGTCGCCCAGGATTTCGAGATCGGGCTGGCGCTCATCCGCGTGAATCGGCAGGGGCTCGTCGCCGCCGAGCTGGCCCCCGCCGACACCGTCGAGCGGTGCGACGAGGTCGTGCTGCTGGGCACGATGGGACCGCAGGAGCGTCGCGCGACCGGCGGCCTCGTGACCTACATCGGCGAGTTCGAGGCGTACTGGGAATATCTGCTCGACCGGGGCATCGTCACCAACGCGCCGAACCCGGGTTATGGCGGTGGCGGGCTCTTCACGATGACCGGGCGCCTCGCCGGGACCGTGTCGCTGAACCTCAACGAGATCGCCCGGAGCTCGCTGGCGATCCCGGTCGACTTCTACCGGACCCACCGCGACGAGATGCTGCGGTTCGGACGCGTCGTGAGCCGGCCGCGGCGCGCCTGGCTCGGCGTCTTCGCGCACGTCATCGAGGAGGGCGTGGTCGTCGCGGGGGTGGTGCCCGACGGTCCCGGCGACCGCGGCGGGCTGCAGGAGGGAGACGTGATCGTCTCGCTCAACGCCGAAGAGGTGGGGAGCCGGCGCGACCTGTACATGAATCTGTGGCGTCACGAGCCTGGCGAGGCGCTGACCTTCGAGGTGATGCGCGACAACAAGGTGCGCCGGTTCGAGGTCAAGGGGGGCGACCGCGCCCATTTCTTCCGCCAGCTGTGACCGCGACCTCCCGAGGGGCGCTCTCTCGCTTCCTCGCCGCGGACGGGTTCTTCATGAGCGCCGGCCTCGCGTTTTTCTTCCTCGTGTCGCTGATCCCGATCCTGCTCCTGGGCGTCTCGCTGGTGGGCTTCGTGCTGTCCGGGGAGGAGGCGGCGCGTCAGGTCGTCGCGCAGCTGGCCCAGCAGTTTCCCGTCTACCAGAAGCAGATCGCGCGGGCGCTGCTGGGAATCGTCGAGACGCGCGCGACCTCGGGCATCCTCGGCATCGTGGTGCTGATGTTCTTCTCGACGCCGCTGCTGAGCGCGGCGCGTCTCATCCTGCACCGTCTCCTGGCCGTGCGCAGCGAGAGCGGCGTGCTGCGAAATCTCGCGCGCGACGGTGCGATGGCGCTGGTGCTGAGCACGCTGCTCTTCACCGTGAGCACCGTGACGTGGCTCTATCACTGGTTCCGTGCCCTCGCGGTGAACGCCTTGCCGGTACCGCCCGGCTTCGGGCTCGGGGGCCTGCCGCTGAGCCTCACGCTCTCCACGGTGATGTTCTTCCTCGCCTACCGGTATCTCCCGCGCCGCCGGGTGGGCGTCGGGGCGGCGCTGGCCGGCGCCATCCTCGCGAGCCTCCTCTGGGAGATCGCCAAGCAGCTCTTTCGCCTGTACATCCAGGAAGTCAGCCTCTACAACCAGATCTACGGCCCGCTGAGCGTCCTGGTCGCGTTCGTGATGTTCGTCTACTACTCGGCCATCGTCTTCGTCCTCTCCGGCGCCTTCGTCGCCGCCCTGGACGCCCGCCGCCGCTGACCCGCCCTCATCCGTCGGGTCCCGCCCGTTCCGGGAACGGGCCGGAACGGATGTGCTATCGTCTCGGCGTTTCTCAATCGGGTGGAGGACGCTCATGATGCTCAAGGGCAAGGTGGCGGTGGTCACGGGCGCGGCGCGCGGCATCGGCCGCGAGATCGCGATGCTGATGGCGCGACACGGGGCGCAGGTGGTCGTCAACGACTACGGCGGCACCGAGGCGGGGAGCGGCGCGGCGAGCGCGCCCGCCGACGAGGTGGTGAACGAGATCGCGAAGGCCGGCGGCAAGGCCGTCGCCAGCTACGACTCGGTGGCTTCGATGGCCGGGGGCCAGTCGATCATCAAGACGGCGGTCGATACCTTCGGGCGCATCGACATCGTGGTCAACAACGCGGGAATCCTCCGGGACCGGATGATCTTCAACATGACCGAGGAGGAATGGGACGCGGTCATCAACACCCACCTCAAGGGCACCTTCGCGGTGACCCGCGCCGCGGCGCCGATCATGCGTGAGCAGAAGGGGGGACGGGTCATCAACATGACCTCGACCTCCGGGCTCATCGGCAACGTCGGCCAGGCGAACTACGCCGCCGCCAAGCTCGGCATCCTCGGCCTCACCAAGGCCACGGCGCTCGACATGGCGCGCTACAACGTGACGGCGAACTGCATCTCGCCGTTCGCCTGGACGCGCATGATCGGGACGATCCCGACCGAGACGGCGGCGCAAACGGCACGGGTCGAGAAGATCAAGAAGCTCTCGCCGGCCCACATCGCGCCGATCGCCGTCTTCCTGGCGAGCGACGCGGCTCGGGACGTCAGCGGGCAGATCTTCGGCGTGCGCGGCAAGGAGGTCATGCTCTTCAGCCACGAGCGCCCGATCATGCGCGTGCACAACTCCGAGGGCTGGACACCGGAGAGCTTCACCGAGATGTTCCCGGGCACCCTCCAGCACCACCTGGTGCCGCTCGTCACGTCGGGCCAGTACTTCAACTACGACCCGCTGGTCTGAGCCGCGGGTCGCCGGGAGACGTCATCATGATCGAGCTCAGGCTCGAGATAGCCGAAACGGCGGTACGGGCGGCCCAGGCCAAGGCGCGCGCGCTCCGCGCGCCGATGACCGTCACCGTGGTGGACGAGGCCGGACGCCTGGTGCTGAGCGCGCGCGGCGACGGCACCGGCTTCTTCAGCCCCGAGACCTCGCGCGCCAAGGCGATGGCGGCGGCCGCGTTCAAGAAGCGGACCGCGGAGTTCGCCGATCTCGTGGCGAAGGGCGGCTTCTGGGCCACCGTGCCGACGATCTTACAAGGGCAGATCCTGCCGACACTCGGGGGCGCGCCCCTCGCGAAGGGCGGCTGGGTGATCGGCGCCATCGGCTGCGGCGGCGGGACGGGGGAGCAGGACCAGGAGTGCGCCGACGCCGGTGCCGCCGCGCTCGCCTGAGCGAGCGCGCCTTCGGGTGAGCGTCTCAGATCAGCGGTAGCCAGTAGCGCCGCGCGTAGACCACCGTCAGGATCGTGCCGACGACGATGACGATCCAGCGCATGAGGTCCGGCGAGACGACGCGGATGAGCCGTCCGCCGGCGAAGCCGCCGAGGACGGCGCCGGCCATCACGACGACGGTCGGAGGCCAGGCCACGACGCCCTGAAGCACGAACACCACGACCGCGACGGCGCTCGTCAGACCTGACAGGAGATTCTTGATCACGTTGATCGTACGGAAGTCGCCCGGACGACTCACCGACAGGATCGCCAGGAGCATCACGCTCATTCCGGCGCCGAAGTAGCCGCCGTACACCGCCACCGGCGCGAACAGGAGGGCGGCGGAGCCGGTCCCATCGGACGTCGCGGCTCGTGACACGATCCACGCCCTGATCCGCCCGGACAGCGCGAAGAGCAGCGTGGCGAATCCGATGAGCAGCGGCACGACGGCGGTGAACGCCTTCTCGGGCGTCAGGAGCAGGAGCGCGGCGCCGGCGACGCTGCCGGCGGCGCACACCCCGGCCACACCCAGGAGCGAACGGTCCCAGCGCGGCAGGCGCTCCAGGTCCGCGAGCGCGGCGACGAGATTCCCGGGCGTCAGGGCCACCGTGTTCGAGGCGTTGGCGACGACGGCCGGCAATCCGCCCGCGAGGAGCGCGGGGAACGTGATCAGCGACGCGCCGCCGACCATCGCCGTGATGATGCCCCCCGCCACGCCGGCGCCGAAGAGCAGCAGTCCGGTTTGAACGTCCATCGTCGTCTACGCGGCCCGGCGCCGGCAGGCCGCGAGCCAGACGACGCCTCCGAGCACGCTGATGATGATCCCGGAGATTTCTGCCGCGCCCGGACGATAGGCGAGATCGACGGCGCGGGGGCCGTCGCCGCTCAGCCGGACCTCGAGGTCGCCGAGCCGCCCCCGGCGCGTCGGGAGCGGCACTCCCTGAGCGCTCGCGTGCCAGAGCGGATAGTACGTGGTGCGCGCCGAGACCCAGGCGTCGCGGGTCGCCGTCAGCGTGATGGTCGAGCGGTCACCGTCGATCGCGCGCGGCAGCTCGACCCCGTCGCGACGGCTGAAGATCAGGAACGGGGACGGCCCGGGGCGCCGGGTGAAGTCACGGTTGTCGTCGAGGGCGCGCAGGCGGGAGGCGTCCTCGTCCAGCGCGACCACGACGCCGACACCGAGCGCGGCCGCGTAGCCGTTGAAAGTCTCGGCGTCCAGCGATTCCAGCGGACGGCCGAAGAGCGAGACGCCGTCGAGCTGCTCGGCCAGCCGCGTGATCGGACCCGGCCCGGCATCGCCCCGATAGATCAGCGCGGCGATCGGTGAGGGGTGGGTGAACGTTCCTCCGACGATCGCGTGTCCGGAGAAAAGCGGGGCGAGCGCGGTGACGTGTGTGTGCGGCCGGTACCACGCCGTTCCCCAGGGAGGCCCGTAGACGAGCGGCACGCCGGACCTCACGAACAGCACACGCCCCGGTGGCCCCTCCCGCAGCGCCGCCCAGAGATCGCCGAGCCGCAATCCGCGCTCGACGACGCTGAGCGAGGGCCAGTCCGCGGCGCGTGGCCACAGCGAGAGCGCGCCGGACCGCAGGCCGACCACCACCAGAAGGAGCACCCCGGCCAGGCTCAGGAGGATTTCGCGGCGAGGCGTGCCGTTGCTCGAGGCGCGACGAAGCCCGGACCAGCCCAGGGCCGCCGCGAGGATCAACGCGATCAGCGCGCCGTCGGCGACCCGGTTCGCCGGCAGGAAGCGCGCGCCCAGCGGCTCGAGCACGACGCGATCCAGGAGCGTGACCACGAGCATCGCCCATGGAAGGCGCGCCACGACACGCGCGGCCGGTCCGCGCGCCCGCCAAAGCCCGAGGAGCGCCAGGATCACCAGCAGCCATCCGAGGCGGGAGATGCCGGGAGGCTCGCCCCAGGCGAGGGCGCGCGCGTGCTCGAGGCGGAGCAGCAGCGGCCAGGTCCAGAACGCGGTCAGCGCCGCGGCGAGGGCGAGGGCGGCGAGCGCCGTCGCCAGGCGCCGCATCCGCGGCGGGCGCCCGACGGCGGCCAGCACGATCAGCATCACCGCGGCGGGAAGCATCGCCGGGTGGACGAGGACGATCGCAGCGGCCAGGAGCACCGCGCTCCGCGGAAGCCGCCGGTCCTCCTCGAGCCAGGGGACGAGCACCAGCAGGAGTAGCGGGACGAGCGCCCACGCGAGCCGGGCACCCACCATGCCGATGTGCACGCCGCCCTCGACACCGCTCGCCGCGCCGCCGGACACCGTGAGGGCGAGGAAGGCGCCCGGCAGGGCGCGCCAGCCGCTTCCGAGAATTCGCGCGAGCGCCAGGAACACGGTCAGCCCCGGCGCCAGGTAGGCGATCCAGACGAGCGCGTGGTACGACGCCGGCACCGAGAGCGTCGTGAAGGACGCCAGGTGAAGGAGCGCTCCCGCGTAGGCGGCGCCGGGCGGATAGAACTGTAGCTCGGGATAGCCCGCCCACCAATCCGGATTCCAGGCCCACGGCGCCGGCCCGCGCGTGACGACGTGCCAGAGCCGGTAGAGCTGCCCGGGATGATCGTCGAAGGCGAGGGGCGCCACGCCGAGCGCCGCGGCGCCGAAAGCGAGCCCGAAGGACGCGAGCAACGCGAGGGGAAAAAGACGGTCGCGAGCCACCGCAGCGGATCATACTTCAAGTCCGGAGTCGCGCCTCGGCCGGCGGGGCCCCCGCCCCGCGACGGCCTGCGGCGCGCACTTCAATTGACAGGACGCGAAGTTGAGTGTTAAGTGATGCAAATGTCTTGCTGTCGGTGCAGCAAAACTCGGGGCTCAATTCCCCTACCGATGGAGACGGAAAATGGAAAAGCTCAACGGTCTGCGATGTCGTGAGTGCGGCCGCCATTACCCGGCGGCGCCCATCCACGTGTGCGAGTTCTGTTTTGGCCCCCTCGAGGTCGACTATCGGTACGACGCGCTGAGAGGTCGCGTCACCCGCGCGTCGATCGAGGCGGGGCCGCCGAGCATGTGGCGGTACAAGGACCTCTTGCCGATCGACGGCGACGTTGCCGTCGGCCATCACGTCGGCTTCACGCCGCTCATCCGGGCGAAGAACCTCGCGGACGAGCTCGGCTGCCGCGAGGTGTGGGTCAAGAACGACTCGGTGTGCCACCCGTCCTGGTCCTTCAAGGACCGGGTCGTCTCGGTCGCCGTGACGAAGGCCCGCGAGTTCGGCTTCGACACCGTCGCGTGCGCCTCCACCGGCAACCTGGCGAACTCCGTGGCCGCCCACGCCGCCGAGGGCCGGCTCAAGTCGTACATCTTCATCCCGGCCGACCTCGAGCAGGGCAAGATTCTCGCGACGCTCGTGTACAACCCGACGCTGGTGGCGGTGCACGGCACCTACGACGAGGTGAACCGGCTCTGCTCGGAGATCGCCGACAAGTACCAATGGGCGTTCGTCAACGTGAATTTCCGGCCGTACTACTCGGAGGGGTCGAAGAGCTACGGCTTCGAGATCGTCGAGCAGCTGGGCTGGCGCGCGCCGGCCCACATCGTCGTGCCCTGCGCCGGCGGCTCGCTGATCACGAAGATCTGGAAGGCCATCAAGGAGCTCAAGACCCTCGGGCTGCTCGACGAGCGCGATCGGACCAGCATGTACGCGGCGCAGGCGCTCGGGTGCGGCCCCATCGTCACGATGATCAAGAACGATACGGACGTGCTGGTACCGGTCCGGCCCAACACCATCGCCAAGTCGCTCGCGATCGGCAACCCGGCCGACGGGTACTATGCCTACAAGGTCACCAAGGAGTCGGGGGGCTCCGGCGAGCATGCGACCGACGAGGAGATCGTCGAGGGCATGCTGCTGCTGGCCCGCACCGAAGGCATCTTCACCGAGACCGCGGGCGGCGTCACGGTCGCCGCGGCCAAGAAGCTGATCGAGCGCGGCGTCATTCCGCGGGACGAATCGATCGTGCTCTGCATCACGGGCAACGGCCTGAAGACGCCCGATTCCCTGCAGGATCGCCTGAAAGCCCAGGTGAGCATCAAGCCCTCGCTGTCGGCCTTCGACCGTGCCCTGGCCGATCTCAAGTCCCAAACGTCGTAGGAGGAAACGCGAATGCCGGTGCTCGTACGGATTCCCACGCCGCTCCGCTCGCTCACGAAGGGCAACGCCGAGATCCAGGCCAAGGGCGACACCATCGACAGCCTCGTCTCCGATCTGGAGCGCCAGTATCCGGGCCTGAAGGACCGCCTGCTCGACGAGTCGGGCGAGCTGCGGCGCTTCATCAACATCTACGTCAACCAGGAGGACATCCGGTTCCTCCAGGCCAAGAAGACGGGCCTGAAGGACGGTGACGAGGTGTCCATCGTTCCGGCGATCGCCGGAGGGTAGCCCCCGGGCGGTGCTCTCGATGGCCCGCATGCGCGTGCGTCTCACGTTCCCGCCGGCGCTGATCCAGGAGCCGATCGTCTACCGGCTCGTGAAGGACTTCGACATCGTGATCAACATCCGGCGCGCCGACGTCAAGGCCGACCACGGCTGGATCGTGCTCGAGCTCGAGGGCGACGAGGGAACGCTCGAGCGCGGCGTCAAGTGGCTCAAGGACCGCGGGGTCCAGGTCGATCCGATCGAGCGCGACGTGATTGTCCCGTAGTGGAGATTTCCCGCCGCGTTCAGTCCTTCACCGAGTCGGTCATCCGCGAGATGACCCGCGTCGTCGACCAGGTCGGCGGCGTGAACCTGGCCCAGGGCATGCCGAATTTCTCGCCGCCGCCCGAGCTGATCGCCGCGGCCCACCGGGCGATCGACGGCGACTTCCATCAGTATGCGGTCACCTGGGGAGCGCCCAGCCTGCGGCAGGCGATCGCCGGGAAGTACCGCGCGTTCTACGGCCTGGACGTCGATCCCGACCGCCACGTGACGGTCTGCTGCGGCTCGACCGAGACCATGCTGTCGACGCTCCTGGCCGTGCTGAATCCGGGCGACGAGGTCATCATCTTCGAGCCGTTCTACGAGAACTACGGGCCGGGATGCATCATCTCGGGCGCGGTGCCCGTGTTCGTGCCGCTGGAGCCGCCGGACTTCTCCTTTGATCCGGACCGATTGCGGGCGGCAGTGACGGCGCGCACGCGTGCGATCGTCTTCAACAGCCCTAACAATCCAACGGGCAAGGTCTTCTCGCGCGGCGAGCTCCAGGCCATCGCCGATCTCTGCCTCGAGCACGACCTCCTGGCGATCACCGACGAGATCTACGAGCACATCGTCTACGACGGGCTCGGCCACACGCCCATCGCCACGCTCCCCGGCATGGCCGAGCGCACGGTCACCATCTCCGGCATCTCGAAATCGTACTCGGTCACCGGCTGGCGGGTGGGCTACGCAGTGGCGCCCCCGGAGCTGGCGATCGGCATCCGGCGCGCTCACGACTTCGTCACGGTGGGGGCCCCGCACCCGCTCCAGGAAGCTGCGGTGACGGCGTTCGGGCTGCCCGAGTCCTACTACGTCGAGCTCCGCGAGTCGTACCAGGCGCGCCGCGATCTCCTCTGGGGCTATCTCGAGAAGGCCGGGTTCGTGGCGTGGAAGCCGCGCGGCGCTTACTACATCCTCACCGACGTGGCCCACTTCCTGACGCAGCACGACCTCCCGGACGACACGGCGTTCGCGATGTGGCTCATCAAGAACGTCGGGGTCGCGACGGTCCCCGGGTCCTCCTTCTACGCCCACCCGGAGCTAGGCCGGACCAAGATCCGATTCTGCTTCCCGAAGACCGACGACGTGCTTCGGGACGCGGGAGAGCGCCTCCTCAAGCTTCGCCCGTGACGCCGCGCGACGCGGCGCGCGCAATTCTCGACTCCGCGCTCGCCGCCGGCGACGTGACCCCGCTGGTCCGCCGTCATCTCGGGCTCGACGCCCGCCACCGGCGCGTCGTCGTTCTCGGCTGCGGCAAGGCGAGCGCCGCCATGACGGCCGCCGCCGAGGAGGTTCTCGGTGACCGGCTCGCCGGCGGCTTCGCCGTCGTGAAGGATGGCTGCGCCGTGCCGGTCCCCCGGGTGGAGATCGCCGAGGCAGGGCACCCCGTGCCGGACAACCGCGGGCTCGCGGCATCCGCGCGCCTCCTCGAGCTGGCGCATGCCGCCGGTGAAGAGGATCTCGTGCTCTTCCTCGTCTCGGGCGGGGGCTCGGCCCTGACGCCGGCTCCCGCGCCGCCCATCACGCTCGCCGAGAAGCAGGAGGTCACGCGGCTGCTCCTGGCCTCCGGCGCGACGATCGGCGAGCTGAACGCCGTCCGCAAGCACCTGTCGCGCTTCAAGGGGGGGCAGCTCGCCCGCGCCGCCTGGCCGGCGAGCGTCCTGACGCTCGCGCTCTCCGACGTGATCGGCGATCCGCTGGACGTGATCGCCTCCGGGCCGACGGCCCCCGACCCGACGACCTTCGCCGACGCCCGCGAGGTGCTGGCGCGGCGAGGGCTCGCCGGCCGCGTGCCGGCGTCCGTCGCGGCGCGTCTGGAGGCCGGGCTGCGCGGCGAGATCGAGGAGACCCCGAAGCCGGGGGATCGCCTGTTCGGTCGGGTCACCAGCCTGGTGATCGGCAACAACGCGCTGATCGCCGACGCGGCGGTCGCGGCCGCGAGCCGTCTCGGCTATCGGCCCCACCTCGCGACCCGCGAGCTGCAGGGCGAAGCGCGCGAGGTGGCGCGCGACCTGGTGGCGCGCGCGCGCGGGCTCGAGCCGCCGGCCTGTCTGATCGCGGGGGGCGAGACGACGGTGACGGTGAAGGGGACCGGACGAGGCGGGCGGTGTCAGGAGTTCGCGCTCGCCGCGGCGCTCGAGCTCCTGCCGACCGATCGCATGACGGTCCTCGCCGCCGGCACCGACGGCACCGATGGCCCGACCGACGCCGCCGGGGCGATCGTCGACGGGCACAGCATCGCGCGCGGCACGCGCGCAGGCGGTGACGTCCACCGGGCCATGACGGACAACGACGCCCATCGCTTCCTCGCGGCGAGCGGCGATCTGATCGTGTCGGGTCCAACCCGGACGAACCTGCTGGACCTCTATGTCGTGCTCCGCTCGTAGATGATCAGCGAGCCCGGCCTCTTCAGGGACCTCGCGTACGTCTTCATGGCGGCGGTCCTGGGCGGCGCGCTGGCCCGCTATGCCCGCCAGCCCCTGATCCTCGGCTACGTCCTCGGAGGCCTCCTCATCAGCCCGCTCACACCGGGCCCGTCGGTCGCGGACATTCACACGTTCGAGCGATTTGCCGACGTCGGGGTCGTGCTGCTGATGTTCTCGCTCGGGATCGAATTCTCGCTCAAGGATCTCGTGGGCGTGAAGTGGATCGCGATCATCGGCGGCCCGCTCGGAATCCTCATGACCATCGGGCTGGGGCTCGTCGTCGGCGCCCAGCTCGGCTGGAGCCCGATCCGCGGCGCGGTCGTCGGCATGGTCGTCTCGGTCGCCAGCACGATGGTCCTGGCGCGCCTGCTGATGGACCGCGGCGAGCTGCACTCCCGTCACGGCCGGATCCTGATCGGGATCTCGCTCGTCGAGGACCTCGTCGTCGTGGTCCTGATCGTCCTCATTCCCGCCCTCGGGGTTCTGCAGGGCGATCGGATCCTCGCCGTCGCGAAGGCGCTCGCCACGGCGGCGGTGATCCTGATCCCGTTCTTCTACCTCACCCGGCGCATCCTGCCGCCGATCCTGGCGCGTGTGGCGCGAACCCGCAGTGACGAGCTCTTCTTGCTGGTGACGCTCGCGGTCGGTCTCGGCGCGGCCGCGCTGACGCAGGCGGCCGGCCTGTCGCTCGCGCTCGGGGCGTTCCTGGCGGGGCTCCTCATCAACGAGTCGGATTACGCCCACGAGATGCTCGCGCGGCTCCTGTCGCTGCGCGACGCGTTCGTGGCGCTCTTCTTCGTGACGGTCGGTGTGCTCATCGACCCGCGCGTGATCGCGACGAACCTCGGGCTGCTCGCCGTGCTCGTCGGGATCATCGTCATCGGCAACTGGGCGATCTGGACGACCATCATCCTGATCTTCCGCCAGCCGCTCTCGACGGCGCTCCTGGTCGGCGTGGGCCTCACGCAGATCGGCGAGTTCTCGTTCGTCCTGGTCCAGGTGGCGCGCCAGGCCGGTCACGTGGGCCTGGACGTATACAACGCGACGCTCGCCGCTTCGCTGGTGACGATCCTGATCAACGCCGCCCTCGTCAAGATCGTGCCGGGCTGGATCGGACCCGGACGGCTCGATCGCGCGACCATGACCTGGGGTCTCCGCTCGGCGCAGGCGCTGGACGGCCACGTCGTCCTCTGCGGATTCGGCCGGGTCGGAAGCGCCATAGGCGAGGCGCTGGAGACGTTCGGCGTGCCGTACGTCGCCATCGAGACCGATCCCGACATCGTCAAGAGCCTGCGGGCGCGCAACGTGCCCGCGGTGTTCGGCGACTCCGCGCAGCGAGTCATTCTCGCCGCCGCCCAGGCCGACCGCGCCGCGCTGGTCATCCTGGCGATCCCCGAGAGCGACCGCGCGCGCCTGGCGGTGAGCCGCGTCCGCGCGCTGAATCCCGACGCCCCGATCCTGGCGCGCGTCCTCGACGTCGAGTGGCGAGCGCGTCTCATGGAGGCCGGCGCCGCCGAGGTGATCCAGCCCGAGCAGGAGGCGGCCTCGACCCTCATCCGCCACGCCCTGGAGCGGCTCGCGTTGCCCCGAGACCGGGTGCTGGCCTATCTCAGTCGTTTTCGCACCGCGATGGAGCACGCCGAGGCTGCCGCGGCCGACGCCGGAACCGGGCTTCCGCTGATCCGCGAGGTCCGTCTGAACGGCGGCATCTCCGTCGGCCGGCCCCTGGGCGAGACGCGGATGCGCGAGCGGTTCGGTGTCACCCTGGTCGGCGTCACGCGGCAGAGCGGCGAGGTCGTGCTCCAGCCGACCGCCGAGACGGTCCTGAAAGTCGGCGACCGGCTGCGCCTCTTCGGGCTGCCTCGGCAGATCGACGCGATGCTTGCCGCGACCGACCTGCTCATCGAATGAGCGAAGTGGTCTAAGGGGCTGAAAACATTTCTGAGGCCATTGGTCACGCACACGGTTATCCACGTGTCCGTAACAAGAACGGTGGGTAAAACGTTGCACAAGGGGGCGGGCAAAAACCCTCGCCGCGATGCCGTGATATTCTTCTTGCCGCGATGTCGCGCGTGAATCTCGTCGGACTCTTGCCCTCCGAGCTCGAGGACCTCGCCGTCGGTCTCGGCGCCTCGCGCTACCGCGGCCGGCAGCTCGCGACGTGGATCTTTCGCAAGTCCGTCTTCGACCTCGAGGCGATGACCGACTTGCCGAAGGACTTCCGCGCGGCGCTCGCCGAGCGCGCGGTCGTGGAGGTTCTCGAGCCCGAGCGATTGACCCCGTCGCAGGACGGCAGCCAGAAGCTGGTCTTCGCGCTCCACGGCGGAAGCCGGATCAGCTCGGTGCTGATGCCCGACGACGACCGGATGACGCTGTGCGTGTCCACGCAGGCGGGCTGCGGCTTCGCGTGCGCGTTCTGCCTGACCGGCGTGATGGGGCTCGAGCGCAACCTGACCGCGGCGGAGATCGTCGGGCAGGTGCTGGCCGCGAACCGCCTGCTCGAAGGGGAAGGCCGGCGCGCCACCCACATCGTCTTCATGGGGATGGGCGAGCCGCTCGCGAACTACGCGGCGCTGGTCAAGTCGCTCCGGATCCTCACCGACGCGAAGCTCGGTGTCGCCTACTCGCCGCGCCGGCTCACCGTGTCGACGGTCGGCCTCGTCCCCGGCATCGAGAAGCTCGGGCGGGAGGACCTGAAGGTGAACCTGGCGATCTCGCTACACGCGACCACCGACGACGTGCGATCGCGGCTCATGCCGGTGAACCGGTCGTTCGACCTCGCCGCGCTCATGGCCGCCGTGGGCCGCTACCCGCTGGCGTCCCGGCAGCGGGTGTTCTTCGAGTACGTCATGCTCGAGGACGTCAACGACACGGCCGACGACGCTCGCCGCCTCGCGCGCCTGCTGCGCGGCCTGAAGGCCAAGGTGAACCTGATCCCGTTCAACGACTGGGAGGGCGCCAAGTTCCGCCGCCCGCCGCTCGCCCGGATCCTCAGCTTCCAGTCGGTCCTGCTCGACGCCGGGATCACGACCACGGTCCGGTGGAGCAAGGGCGAGGACATCGGCGCCGCGTGCGGTCAGCTCCGGGAGTCGCCGGCGCTGGCGAGCGTGAGCGAGAGCGGCTGAGTTGACGGCGGCACGCACCGTCTCGTTCGCGACCCTGGGGTGCCGGCTCAACCAGGTCGACACCCGCGTGCTCCAGACCATGCTCGAGGCGCGCGGCTTCAGAACCGTGGACTTCGACGAGCCCGCCGACGTGGTCGTCGTCAACACCTGCACCGTCACGGCGCGCGCCGAGTTCTCGGACCGGCAGATGATCCGCCGCGCGGCGCGGGTGAGCCCGGGCGCCACCCTGGTGGTGACCGGATGCTGGGCCCAGACGAGCCCGGACGAGGTCGCCGCCCTTTCCGGGGTCGACCTCGTCGTCGGCAACGGCGACAAGGATCGTCTGCCTGATCTTCTCGAGCAGGTCGGCGCGGCCCGGACGCACGTCTCCGACATCGCGCGGGCGAAGATGAGCGAAACGGCGCCCCTCGCCCGATGGCACGGCCGCTCGCGCGCGTTTCTCAAGATTCAGGACGGCTGCCAGCACCGGTGCGCGTTCTGCGTGGTCCCGCTGGCGCGTGGCGCCAGCCGGAGCCTCGCCCCGAAGGTCGTCCTCGACCAGGCGCAGCTTCTCGTCGAGGCCGGACACCTCGAGATCGTGCTGACCGGCGTCGACCTCGGCCACTACGGCGCGGACCTCGTGCCCCGCACGACCCTCGCGGCGCTGCTGCGCTCGCTCGTCGAGATTCCCGGGCTCCGCTGGGTACGACTGTCCTCGCTGCTCCCGGCGTACTTCACTCCCGAGCTGATCGAGATCGTCACGGGGTCGCCCCTCGTCGCCCCGCACCTCCACATTCCGCTGCAGAGCGGCAGCACCCGCGTGCTCAGGCTGATGCGTCGTCCGTACGATGCCCGCATGTACCGCGCGCTGGTCGAGCGGCTGGTCGCGTCACGGCCGGGACTGGGGCTTGGCGCGGACGTCATCGCGGGCTTCCCGGGCGAATCGGAGCAGGACTTCGCCGAGACGAAGGCGTGCGTCGAGGCGCTGCCGTTTTCGTATCTGCACGTCTTTCCGTACTCGGCGCGAAAGGGAACGGAAGCCGTCGGGCTCGACGACCAGGTCGATCCACGCACGATCTCACGACGGAGCCGCGTGCTGCGGGACCTCGGCCGGGCGAAGAGTGACGAGTTCCGGCGGCGGCTCGTCGGGACCAGCCAGGACGTGCTCGTGCTCGAGACGCGAGACCGGGCGACGGGCGCGCTGGTGGGGCTCACCGGCAACTACGTCGAGGTGGCCTTCCCGGGCCCCGACCGCCTCATGCGAACGCTCGCGCGCGTCCGGGTGACCGGCGCGCATGCCGAACGCGCCGTCGGCGCGCTCGACGCGACAGACGCCGCCGCCCCGCCGCTGGCGGCGAACGCGCGCTAGATCCGTGAGCGACCCCGCGATCGGCGTCATCGGCGGCAGCGGGTTGTACGAGCTCGAGGGGCTGACCGACGTCCAGTGGAAAAAGGTCCGCACCCCGTTCGGCGATCCCTCCGACGCTTACTGCGTGGGGCGGCTCGCCGGCCGGCGCGTGGTCTTTCTTCCGCGCCACGGGCGCGGCCATCGGATCACGCCGAGCGAGCTGAACTTCCGCGCCAACATCTGGGGGCTCCGGTTCCTGGGTGCCCAGTGGGTCATCTCGATCTCGGCGGTCGGGAGCATGAAGGAGGCGATCCGGCCGCTCGATCTGGTCATCCCCGATCAGTTCTTCGACGCGACGCGACGGCGCGTGTCGTCGTTTTTCGGCGACGGCATCGTCGCCCACGTGGGCATGGCCGAGCCGGTGTGCCCCGACCTCGCGAGGGCGCTCGAGAAGGCGGCGAGCCAGACGGGAACGACCGTCCACCGGGGCGGGACCTACATCTGTATCGAGGGGCCGCAGTTCTCGACCAAGGCCGAGTCCCGCATTTATCGCGGCTGGGGCGTCGACGTGATCGGGATGACCAACATGCCCGAGGCCAAGCTCGCGCGGGAAGCTGAGCTCTGCTACGCCACGCTCGCGCTGGCCACCGACTACGACGTGTGGCACGAGTCTCACGAGCCCGTCTCGGTCGAGGCGGTCGTACGAAATCTCATGAAGAACGTCGAGACGGCCCGGGACGTGCTGCGCCGGGTCATCCCCGCGATCGCGCCGACGCGCGCCTGCGGCTGCCCGAGCCTGCTGCAGAGCGCCGTGATCACCAGCCCGACGGCTTTTCCGCCCGCAACGCGGAAGCGGCTCGGGCTCTTGCTCGACAAGTACTTTCCAACCAATCGGACGGGGCGCGCGCCGGCCGCGGGCCGCGCCCGGCCGAGAACGTCCCCGAGGAGCGCACGACGACATGGCTGACCTGCTGGTGGTGGGTTCTGTCGCGCTGGACAGCGTCGAGACACCGTTCGGCAAGGTCCAGGAGGCTCTCGGCGGCTCGGCGACTTATTTTTCCTACTCGGCGAGCTTCTTCACCCAGGTGCGGCTGGTCGCGGTGGTCGGCCGGGACTTTCCCGAGGCGCACTTGAGGCTTCTCGAGGACCGCGGGGTGGACATCGGCGGGCTCCAGGTCGCCTCGGGACGCACGTTCCGGTGGACGGGCGAGTACGGCTACGACCTGAACGAGGCGAAGACCCTCGACACCCAGCTCAACGTCTTCGCCGAGTTCCGCCCGGAGCTCGACGAGGACCGCGGTCGCGTGCCCTACCTGTTCCTGGCGAACATCGACCCCGAGCTGCAGCTCGAGGTGCTCCATCAGATGAAGGAGCGTCCGCGGCTCGTCGCGCTCGACACCATGAATTTCTGGATCCAGGGCAAGCGCGACGCCCTGCGGCGCGTTCTCGCCGAGGTCGACGTGGTGACGGTCAACGATGGCGAGGCGCGGCAGCTGGCCAGCGAGCCGAACCTGATCCGGGCGGCCCGGGCGATCTCCGCGATGGGCCCGCGGACGGTCATCGTCAAGCGGGGCGAATACGGTGCCTTGCTGATGACCGATGGCGCGCTGTTCTTCGTCCCAGCGTACCCGCTCGAGTCGGTCTACGATCCGACCGGCGCCGGCGACACGTTCGCCGGCGGGTTCATGGGCTATCTCGCCGCTCAGGACCGGATCGACCCGCCCGCGATGCGACGGGCGATCGTCTACGGCACGGTGATGGCGTCGTTCACCGTCGAGGATTTCTCGCTGACGCGGCTGACGCGGCTCGATCCCGCCGACATCGCGGCGCGCTACACGGCGTTCCACGATCTGATCCGGGTCGAGCCGTAGGGCCGGCGTGGGCGAGATGAAGGCATGACGCGAGCCAAGTACGAGCGCCTGGTCGATCTGCTGCGCCAGATGGAGAGCGTCGTCGTCGCGTTCTCGGGCGGCGTCGACTCGACGTTCCTCGCCCGCGCGGCCAAGGACGCGCTGGGCGCGCGCGCGGTGCTCGTGACGGCCGATTCCGAGACCTATCCGGCGAGCGAGCTCGAGGAAGCGCGGCGCCTGGGCACGCTCCTGGACATGCGGCACGTGGTCGTGCGCACCGAGGAGCTGCAGAATCCGGACTACGCGCGTAACCCGGTGAACCGCTGCTTCTTCTGCAAGGAGGAGCTGTTCACCCGCCTGGCGCCCATCGCCGAGCGCGAGGGGTGCCGTGCCCTCGTCTACGGCGCGAACATGGACGACCTGGGCGACCATCGGCCGGGAATGAGGGCCGCGCAGGAGCGCGGCGTCAGGGCCCCGCTCATCGAGGCCGAGCTGTGGAAGGCGGAGATCCGCACGCTCTCGCGCGAATTCGGGCTGCCCACGTGGGACAAGCCCTCGTTCGCCTGCCTGTCCTCGCGCTTCCAGTACGGCGACGGGATCACCGCCGAGAAGCTCCGCCAGGTCGACGCGGCCGAGGCGTTCGTGCGTTCGCTCGGCTTCCGCCAGTTCCGCGTCCGGCACCACGACCGCGTGGCCCGGCTCGAGATCGCCCACGACGAGCTCGCCCGGCTCTGGGAGGACGGGCGTCACGAGGCCATCGTGCAGCGCCTGCGCGAGCTGGGTTACGTCTACGTCACGCTCGACCTCGCCGGCTTCCAGTCGGGGAGCGCGAACCTTCTGCTCAAGCGCCCCCAGCGAGCGAGCGGTGGATAGAGAAGCGATCCGGGCGCTCCTCGAAGACCTGCAGGCCGGACGCATCGACGTCGACGGCGCGGTCGGCAAGCTCCGCCGGCTGCCGTACGAGGATCTCCGGTTCGCCAAGGTCGACCATCACCGGGCGCTGCGCGGCGGCGCTCCCGAGGCGGTGTTCTGCCCCGGCAAGACGCCGGCTCAGGTCGTCGCGATCGCGCGGCGCCTGGCCGAGCACCACGGCAACGTCGTGGCCACGCGGGCCGATCAGGCGGTCGCGGCCGCCGTCGCCGAGGCCGGTCTGCCCCACGTCTATCACGCGGAGGCGCGGCTCCTGATCGTCCGGCCGGAGCCAGGCGAGGAGCGCGGGCTCATCGTCGTCGCCGCCGCGGGCACCGCCGATCTCCCCGTCGCTGAGGAAGCGGCGCTCGTCGCCGAGGCGCTCGGAAATCGCGTGGAGCGAGTCTACGACTGCGGCGTCGCGGGACTGCACCGGCTCCTGGATCACTTCGATCTGCTCGCCGAGGCCAACGTGATCGTTGCGGTTGCCGGCATGGAGGGGGCGCTGCCGAGCGTGATCGGCGGGCTCGTCGATCGACCCGTCATCGCGGTGCCGACGAGCATCGGCTACGGGGCTTCGTTCGGCGGCGTGGCGGCGCTTCTGGCGATGCTGAACTCGTGCGCGCCGGGCGTGTCGGTGGTGAACATCGACAACGGCTACGGCGCGGCGCATCAAGCCAGCCAGATCAATCGCCTCATTGCAAAGGTTCGCTGACTTCGTGCCGGCGGGGGCCGGGGGGCGCCGGGAGGGGCCTCGGGACCACGCAGCTTGCGTCCGGTTCCCCTCTTCGGCTGGGCTCCATCTGGGCGCGGCGGCGTCCGGCGCCGGTTGGAGGGAACGGGTCCCGAGACCCCTCCCGGCGCCCCCCGGCCCCCGCCGGCACGAGGATCGAAGACTTCGCGTGGGCGGCTGGGCGGCGCCTGGGCGCTTTGCGCGTATGCGGGGGATCGGAGTAGGTCGACAGGTCCGCTTCGGCGCTGATGAGTTGGGTAGTTGTACATGCTGGGTTGAGGCGTAGGGCGAAGGCATGAGGGTGGTGTACTTCGATTGTGTGAGTGGGGCGGCGGGGGACATGATCATGGCCTCGCTCCTGGATGCAGGGGTGCCGATCGCCGCGCTCAGGACGGAGCTCGGCAAGCTGGCGCTGGAGGGGTGGGAGCTTCGGGCGCGTGAGGTCATGAAGGGGGTGTTTCGGGCTACCAAGGTCGATGTCGAGATCGACCGGGGGGCTCATCGGCATCAGCGATCGCTCGGGGACATCCTCGCGATTCTCGAGCGCAGCGCCCTGACACCGAGCGTGAAGGAGCGGGCGGCGAGAATCTTCACGCGGCTCGCGGATGCCGAGGCGCGCGTGCACGGCACGGACCGCGAGTCGGTGCACTTCCACGAGGTCGGCGCGGTGGACGCGATTATCGACGTGACCGGCGCCGTTCTCGCGCTGGACCTGGCCGGGGTCCAGGCGGTTCACGTCTCGGCCCTACCGATCGGCGGTGGCCACGTCGGCGGCGCTCACGGACGAATCCCGGTGCCGGGCCCGGGGACGGCCGAGCTCCTGCGCGGCTTTCCCGTGGTGGACACCGGCGTGCGCGCGGAGCTCGTCACGCCCACGGGCGCGGCCATCCTCACCACGCTCGCCGCGTCGGCCGGCCGGATGCCGCCCCTCACGGTCGACGCCGTCGGCTACGGCGCCGGCACCGTGGATCTGCCGGACACGCCGAACGTCCTGCGCTGCTTTCTCGGTGAGACGACGGCGTCCGAGGCGGGCGACGAGACCGTGCTCGAGGTCGAGACCACGATCGACGACATGTCGCCCCAGCTCTACGAGCCCCTGATCGAGCGGCTGTTCGAGGCCGGGGCGCTCGACGTCTATCTGCAGCCCGTGATCATGAAGCGCGGCCGGCCCGGCATCGTCGTCACGGTGCTGTGCGCGCCCGAGCGCGCGGGCGACCTCTCCCGAGCCCTGTTCGAGGAGTCGACGACGATCGGCGTGCGCTGGTCCGAGCGGCGCCGGGCGCGCCTGCAGCGCGAGATGATCGTGCTGACGACGGCCTACGGGGCCATTCCCTTCAAGGTCTCGCGTCTGCAGGGACGGATCGTGACGGTCACGCCCGAGTTCGCCGACGTCGCACGCATTGCCCGCGAGAAGTCCCTGCCGGTGCGGGAGGTCCTCGACCAGGCCCGTGCCGACGGCCGCCGGCTCCTCGCCCCATAGCCGACGACGCCCCGTGTCGGTGGTCAATGAAAATGTCACCCCTTACTGCGACGTGAAAATGTCCGGCCCGTTTTGAGTTCGCGCAGGCGGACGCTTCGGTCGTTGGCGGCGACCCACGGGTGCGTCGGAAGTGGGCGGGTTCCGGTGTGGGTGTTGGCGGCCAGGCGCGGCAGGCGCTGAGGCAGGCGGCGGGCTGCGCGGGCCCGCGGCCGAGGGCGATCAGCGCTAGGCGCGCGCCGCGGTTTCAGGATGAACGACGGGTCGGGCGCCGGCGTCGCCCCGAGGATGACGCCAGCGTGCAGGGCGAGCAGCCGGCCATCGAGGAGCTCACGGACCTCGATGCGCCGGTCCGCGTAGGAGCGACGGCCGCGGAGCTGGATCCAGCGTGGCCCCACCTGCACGGTGTTGTCGTGGGCGACCCGCCGGTGATAGCGACACCCGAGCAGCAATGGCAGGTCACGCGGCGGGCGCCGCCAGACTGCGGTGGCGGCGGCCGGGGGCTTGCCGAAGCGGCGATTGTAGTCGGCGATGAAGGTGGGCAGATAGGCTTGGGCCATCTCGACGGTTGCGATGCGCCGCAGGCGGAGCTCACTCACGAGCCGATCCTGCAAGGTCTCCCACAGCCGTTCGATGCGACCTTTCGCCTGCGGCGAGTGGGCCGCGATGTAGCCGACGCCGAGCTCCTGCAGCAGGCGCCCGATGTGCGTGGGGAACTGCGTGCCGGCCAGCTCCTCCTCGAGCGACCAGTGCGGATCGTTGCGCACGAGGATATTGAGCCGATCGCCGTACACCGCCAGCGGCAGTCCATGCCGGGTGAAGACGTCGCGAAACAGCGTCATGTAGCCGTGGACGTCCTCGGCGGGCCGGAAGGTCAGCGCGAGGATCTCGGTGGTGGCGTCATCCACGGCGCCGAGCAACGAGCCGCTGGGGCCGCGGTCCTCCAGCCAGGCGAAGGGACTGCCGTCGATCTGGATCAACGCGCCCCGGGCCTCTTCCGGGGCACGCCGCCGCCGCGCGCGCGGCGCCCGGCGCGCCCGTTGGGACGGCAGGCCGAGCTGGCGCCGCACGCGGCGGACCGACTCGCGGCAGACGGGTAGGTGGTGCTGCTCACGGAGTTTCTCCGTCAGGTGCGTGTCGTTGAAGCCCACGTACACCGTCTTCATCAAGTGGGCGATCTGCTCGCGCACGGCATCGGCCAGCCGTCGAGGCGACGGCCGCCCGCGACTGCCATGCCGCAGGGCGAGGGCCCCTCCAGCCTGGAAGCGCCCCTTGAGTCGCTGGACCTGGCGGACACTGAGACGCAGCGCCGTCGCCGCCTGGCCATTGGTGATCCGGCCCGCGCCGAGCGCCTTCAACAGCCCGGGACGATGCAATTCCTTCCGGCTCAACGTGAAAGTCTCCATGGGGGCATGACACTTTCACGTAGCAGTTACCCCATGACATTTTCACGTAGCACCAGCAAGCCGACGACGCCCCGTTGACACGCCGCGGCTGAAGACTTACGCTCTCTCGCGCAGATCGGGGGCGATCCGCTCTCAAACCGCCGAATCCCGGAGGATGAGTCGTGAAACTGCCAGTCAAGATGACGATCAACGGCCAGAGCTACAGCCATGACGTGGAGCCCCGCCTTCTCCTGGTTCACTACATTCGTGAGGCGGTCGGCCTGACCGGGACCCACGTCGGCTGTGACACGAGCCAGTGCGGCGCGTGCACGATCCTCATGGACGGCGACGCCGTCAAGGCCTGCACCTTCTTCGCCGTCCAGGTGGACGGCGCCAACATCATGACCATCGAGGGGCTGGCCAAGGACGGCGAGCTGCACCCGATCCAGATGGGGTTCTGGGAGAAACACGGGCTGCAGTGCGGGTTCTGTACGCCCGGCATGATCATGTCGGCGTACCAGATGCTCGAGCGCTACCCGAAGCCGACCGAGGCGCAGATCCGGCACCAGCTCGAAGGCAATCTGTGCCGGTGCACCGGCTATCACAACATCGTCAAGGCGATCGAGTGGGCCGCCGAGCACATGCCCGCGAAGCGGTGAGGGGACCCCATGGCAACCGTCGCCCCTGACCGCCTGTTCGGCAAGTCGATCAAGCGACGCGAGGACCCGCGGTTCATCACCGGGCAGGGCCGGTACGTCGACGACCTGAAGCTCCCGGGCATGACGTACGCGGCCTTCGTGCGGAGCCCGCACGCCCACGCTCGCATCCGGAAGATCGACACCGCGGCGGCGGCGCGGCACCCGGGGGTCGTCGCCGTCTTCACCGGCAAGGACATGACCGGCGTCAACTCGCTGCCCTGCGGCTGGGACCTCCGCAAGGCGAAGAACATCCCAGGCGTCGTCCAGGATCTGGCGATAGTGCCGCACATGCCGCTCACGTCGGATGCGGCCCGGCACGTGGGCGACCCGGTGGCCGTCGTGATCGCCGACAGCCAGGAGGCGGCGATCGACGCCGCCGAGAAGGTCCAGGTGGACTGGGAGCCCCTGCCCGCGGTGACCGTCACCGAGCGGGCGGCGCAATCGGGCGCACCCCAGCTCCACGCCGACGCGCCGGGCAACGTGGCCTTCAAGTGGGAGATCGGTGACCGCAACGCCACCGACGCCGCGTTCAAGGGCGCGGCGATGACCGTGAAGAAGCGCATCGTCAATCAGCGTCTCGTGGCCAATGCCATGGAGCCGCGAGCCTGCGTGGCGCGCTACGAGGACGCGACCGGTGACCTGACGCTCTGGGTGACGTCGCAGAACCCCCACGTGCACCGGCTGCTCATGTGCGCCTTCGTGCTCGGCATTCCCGAGCACAAGGTGCGGGTGATCGCCCCGGACGTCGGGGGCGGCTTCGGCTCCAAGATCTTCCTCTACAACGAGGAAGTGATCTGCTCCTGGGCCTCGCGCCGGCTCAAGCGGCCGGTGCGGTGGACGGCCACGCGCCGCGAGGCGTACCTGACGGACGCGCATGGCCGCGACCACGTGACCGACGCCGAGATCGCGCTCAGCCGTGACGGCAAGATCCTCGGTCTTCGCGTGAAGACCACCGCCAACCTCGGCGCCTACCTCTCGACGTTCGCGCCGGCGGTCCCGACGTTTCTCTACGGCACGCTGCTCAACGGCGTCTACACGATTGGCGCGATCCACTGTGAAGTGACGGGCGTCTTCTCCAACACGACCGCGGTGGATGCCTACCGTGGCGCCGGGCGTCCGGAGGCCTGCTACGCCATCGAGCGTATCGTCGAAGCGGGTGCGCGCGGCCTCGGGATGGACGTCGCGGAGCTGCGCAAGAAGAACTTCATCCCCAAGTTCTCCGGCGCGTATCAGACACACGTCGCCGTCAGCTACGACAGCGGCGACTACGGCGCCGCCTGGGACCGCATGCTCCAGATGCTCGACTACAAGAAGTTCCGCGCCGAGCAGGAAGCCGCGCGCAAGCAGGGCCGACTGCTGGGCATCGGCTTCTCGGCCTACATCGAAGCGTGCTCCATCGCGCCGTCGAAGCTCGTCGGCGCGCTCGGCGCCGGCGCCGGCCTCTACGAGTCGGGCAAAGTCCGCGTGCATCCGACCGGTATGGTCACCGTGTTCACCGGCTCGCACTCGCACGGACAGGGCCACGAGACGACGTTCGCCCAGCTCGTGGCCGACAAGCTCGGCATTCCGATCGAGCAGGTCGACATCGTCCACGGCGACACCGGGTCGGTCGCGTTCGGCATGGGTACCTACGGCAGCCGCTCGGCCTCCGTCGGCGGGACCGCCATCCTCATGTCGCTCAACAAGGTCATCGAGAAGGGCAAGAAGATCGCGGCGCACCTGCTCGAGGCGTCGCCGGGTGACATCGACTTTTCGGGTGGCGAGTTCCGCGTGAAGGGCGCTCCGGGCAAGGCCGTCCCGTTCGGCGCCGTGTCCCTCACCGCGTACGTGCCGCACAACTATCCAGAGGGGCTCGAGCCCGGGCTCGAGGAGACGTCCTTCTACGACCCGTCGAACTTCTGCTTCCCCTTCGGCGCCCACGCCTGCGTCGTCGAGGTCGAGCGGGAAACCGGCAATGTCCGCATCCTCCGCTATCTGGCCGTGGACGACGTCGGCAACGTGATCAACCCGATGATCGTGGACGGGATGGTCCACGGCGGAATTGCCCAGGGCGTCGGCCAGGCACTCTGGGAAGGCGCAGTGTACGACGGCCAGTCCGGCCAGCTCATGACCGGCAGCATGATGGACTACGCGCTGCCCAAGGCCGACATGCTGCCGATGTACGAGACCGACCGGACCGTCACGCCCACGCCGGTCAACCCGATGGGCGTGAAGGGCGCGGGGGAGACCGGGACGATCGCGTCGCCGCCGGCGGTCGTGAACGCCGTGGTGGACGCGCTCGCGCCGCTCGGCGTGGATCATATCGAGGCGATGCCGCTGACAGCCGAGCGTGTGTGGAAAATCATCCAGGGCGCGAAGGGCGCCCGCTAAACCAGGAGAGCGACATGTACCCAGCCGCATTCGAGTACCATGCGCCCACCAGCGTGAAGGAAGCGCTGGGGCTTCTCGGCAAGCTCAAGGACGACGCCAAGCTCCTGGCCGGCGGTCACAGCCTGATCCCGATGATGAAGCTGCGACTGGCGCAGCCCAAGCACCTGATCGATCTCCGGAAGGTTGCCGGGCTCACGGGCATCAAGCAGGACGGTAACTCGCTCGCGTTTGGCGCGATGACGACCCACTGGGAGGTCGAGTCCTCGGCGCTCGTGAAGTCGAAGCTGGCGGTGCTCTCGGAAGTGGCCGCGCTCATCGGCGACCCGGCCGTGCGCAATCGCGGCACGATCGGTGGCTCGCTCGCCCACGCCGACCCCGCCGCGGACTACCCGGCGGCGATGATCGCACTCGGCGCCGAGATGGTCTGCGAAGGCGCCAAGGGCCGTCGCACGGTGAAGGTGGACGACTGGTTCAAGGGGCTCATGACGACCGCGGTCGGTGAGGAAGAGATCCTCGTCGAGGTGCGGGTGCCGGTCCTGCCGGCGAGCACCGGCGCCGCGTATCTGAAGTTCCCCCATCCGGCCTCGCGCTTCGCGGTCGTCGGCGTGGCCGCCGCGGTCACGCTCGACAGCAAGGGCGTGTGCTCGAAGGCTTCGGTGGGTGTCACCGGGGCCGGCACCAAGGCCGTTCGCGCCAAGGGTGTCGAGGCCGGATGCTCCGGCAAGAAGCTCGATGCCGCGGCGATCGAGGCTGCTGCGTCGAAAGCTGCTGAGGGCGTGGACGTACAAGCGGATCTCCAGGGATCCGTCGAGTACAAGTCTCACCTCTGCCGGGTATTTGCTAAGCGGGCCATCACGGAGGCTGTGAAGCGCGCTGGCGGGTAGGCGGCGGGGGAGCGAGGGAGAGGGGTCGCGCGACCACGCGGCACGCGCTCGCATACCCATTGCGGCTGGGCTCCATCTCCCGCGGATGCGCCCGCTGCCACTCGGAGGGAACGGGTCTCGTCGACCCCTCTCCCTCGCTCCCCCGCCGCCCACTCGGCACCGCTCGAGTCCGCTCGTCGTCGTCGGCTCTTCCCGTGCCCGGCTCGTCGAGTCGCTTGTCTTCCCGGTACGCCGGTTGCGCTTGACCTCTGCGTTGGGCGGCTTCTCTGCACGCTTCGGTCGGTTTCTTCCACGGCGTGAGGATGGGGGCGGCTGATGCCGGTGGTGTTCGTGCATGGGGTGCCCGATACGTGGCGGGTGTGGCGGGCGTTGATCGGCCGACTGCACCGCGGTGATGTCGTCACGCTGTCCTTGCCGGGCTTTGGCTGCGAGATTCCGCACGGGTTCGACTGCAGCAAGGAGGCGTACTGCGACTGGCTGATGCGCGAGGTGGACAACGTCGACGGACCCGTCGACCTCGTCGCGCATGACTGGGGCGCCATCCTGGCGCTGCGGGTCGCCTCGCTCGAGCCCACGCTGATACGGACCTGGGCCGTGGGTGGGGCGCCGCTCGATCCCGAGTACGAATGGCACAAGGTGGCGAAGCTCTGGCAGACGCCGGAAGTCGGCGAGCAGGTGATGGAGAAGGTCACGCCGGAGACGCTGGCGCCCGGCCTCGTCGCGGCGGGCGTGCCGGCCGAAGATGCGGCGGAAGCGGCGCGCCACGTCGACGCGACGATGAAGCGGAGCATTCTCGCGCTCTATCGCTCGGGCGTGCGCGTGGGCGCGGAATGGGAGCACGGCCTGGCCCGCGTCGGCACACGCGGGCTCGTTCTGTGGGGCGCCGACGATCCGTACGCGGCGCCCGTGTTCGGCAGCCGGCTGGCGAGCCGCACCGGCGCGCGGTTCGTCGCGTACGCCGGGTGCTCGCACTGGTGGCAGCTACAGCGGGCGGACGAGGTGGCCAAGGAGCTCGAGGCGCTGTGGGCGTGAGGGCGTCGGCATGAGGCGCCGGTGATCGCGGCCGTCGTGCTGGCGGCCGGACTGGCGCGGCGCATGGGCCGGCAGAAGCTCCTGCTCCAGCTCCAGGGCAAGCCGGTCGTGCGCTGGGCCGTCGAGCGGATCATCCCGCACGTCGAGGACGTCGTGGTCGTCACCGGCGCCGACGACGCGGCGATCCGTCAGGCGCTGGCGGATCTGCAAGTCCGCTTCGCCGTGAATCCGCGCCCGCAGGACGGCCAGGGCACCTCGATCGCCGTCGGCGTCGGCGCCCTGAAGCCGTGGACGCGGGCCGCGATGATCGCGCTCGGCGACCAGCCGCGAATCCCCGACGCCGTCGTGCGCACGCTGCTCGAGGCCTTCCAGCGCGCCGGCAAACCGATCGCCGCGCCGGTCTATCGCGGCGTCCAGGGCACGCCGGTGGTCTTTTCCTCGGAGGTCTTCGCCGAGCTGCGCGCGCTCGGCGGCGACCGCGGCGCGCGCGCGGTGGTGGCCGCGCGTCCCGAGCGCGTCGAGCTCGTCGCCATCGATTCCGCCATGCCGCCCGACGTCGACACGCCGGAAGACTACGCGAAGCTTCATGTACAATAGCTAGCCATGCGCGAAGACATCCGGAAGATCCAGGAGATGATGGAAGCGGCGGAATACGTCACGGACGCGCCGGTCGCGACGTCCGTTCACCTCGCGATGCGGTTGCACAAGCCGCTGCTCATCGAGGGCCCGGCCGGCGTCGGGAAGACCGAGGTCGCCAAGGTGATGGCGCGCATGCTCGGGACGAATCTGATCCGCCTGCAGTGCTACGAAGGGCTCGACGTCTCCACCGCGCTCTACGAGTGGAATTACCAGAAGCAGCTTCTGCACATCAAGCTGGAGGAGGCGGGCCACAACAACCGGGCGATGTCCGACAAGGAGCACGAGATCTTCTCGGAGCCCTTCCTGCTGCGCCGTCCGCTGCTGCAGGCGATCACCCAGGACTCGCAGGCGCCGGTGCTCCTGGTCGACGAGTGCGATCGCACCGACGAAGAATTCGAGGCGTTCATGCTCGAGGTCTTCTCCGACTGGCAGGTGACGATCCCCGAGATCGGCACCATCAAGGCGACGCACCCGCCGCACGTCATCCTGACCTCGAACCGCACGCGCGAGCTGTCGGACGCGCTCCGGCGGCGGTGCCTCTATCTCTGGATCGACTATCCGTCACCCGACAAAGAGCTGCGGATCATCGCGCGCAAGGTGCCGGGGATCAACCAGCGGCTCGCCCGCGAGATCGCGAAGTTCATGGAGACGCTGCGCCAGGTGCGGCTGGCCAAGGTGCCGGGCGTGGCCGAAACGCTCGACTGGGCCCAGGCGCTCGCGTCGCTCCACGCCGACCACATCGACGAGATGCTCGTGACCGAGACGCTTGGCTGCGTGCTGAAGGACGTCGACGACATGAAGCGCTTCCGCGCCGAGGTGGCGAAGGCGGGGCTCGCCACGTTCCTGCCCGCGGCGAGCTAGGCCTTGCCGCGCGACCTGGCGGCCGCGGTCGCGCGCTTCGCGGCGCTGCTCAGACGATCCGGGCTGCCGGTGACGCTGGTCGAGGTCACCGACGCGGTCCGCGCCCTCGACCATCTCGACCTCGGCGACCGGCACGAGCTCTACCTCGGTCTCCGCGCCGTCTTCGTCACGCGACCCGAAGAGGTACCCCCGTTCGATCGGTGCTTCGATGTCTTCTGGCGCATCGCGCCCGACGGGGACGACTCGTCCGGGTTCATTCCGGCGCCGGCGATCGAGGACCCGATGGGCGCCGGCGTGGCCAAATCCGACCAGAAGCGCGAGGCGCTGGCCCTCGACTCGTGGGGCGAGGAGGAAGCGAGCGAGTCGGGCGACCCCCTCAGCGTGCCGCTGGCCTCCGAGGCGGAGGCCCTCGTGCACCAGGATTTCTCCACCTTCGGCGCCGACCAGCTCGACGATCTGCTCAAGCTGACCGTGAAGATCGCGCGCCGCCTCGCGCATCGCATGAGCCGCCGGCGTCGCCCCGTGAAGCGGAGGGGGCGGGTCGACCTGCGCCGCACCCTCCGCGCGAACCTCACGCGCGGCGACCTGATCGAGCTTCGGTTCCGCGAGCGGAAGCGCAAGAAGGTCCGGCTCGTCCTGCTCTGCGACGTCTCGGGCTCGATGGATCTATACAGCCGCTTCCTGCTCCAGTTCCTGTTCGCCTTGCAGAACGTCTTCGGCCGGGTCGAGACGTTCATCTTCTCGACGCGCCTGACGCGGGTCAGCGAATATCTCCGCGGGCGCTCCTACCGGCAGGTGCTTCGGCGGCTCACCGACGTGCGCGACTGGTCGGGCGGGACCCGCATCGGCGAGTCGCTCGCCCAGTTCAACCGCGAATGGCCGCACCTGGTGGATCGGCGCACGATCGTGATCGTCCTCTCCGATGGGTGGGACACGGGCGAGCCCGACGTGCTGGCCACCGAGCTCATGCGGATCAAGCGTCGCGCCGCGCGCGTCATCTGGCTCAACCCGCTCCTCGGCAATCCCTCGTACGAGCCCCTCACGCGCGGCATGGCCGCGGCTCTTCCGCTGATCGACGACTTCGCCGCCGGCCACAACCTCGCCGCCCTCCGCGATCTCGCCGGCAAGCTTCACATCTAGTCGGCCCGCCCGGCGCCGGTCGCGCACAAGGGACGGGGATGCGTCCCGGCCGAGGTCGGCGTATCATGAGGAGCCATGGCGGAACTCTTCGATCAGATTGACGAACTTCGGCGGTCCCGAGGCAAGGTCGCGGTCGCCACGCTGGTCAACACGCGAGGCACGACGCCGCGAAAAGAAGGCGCGAAGATGCTCGTCGGCGAGGGCGGCGCCGTGCTCGGCTCCGTCACGATCGGCGGATGCGTCGACGCGCAGGTGATCGAGCAAACCGAGAACGTGCTGACCACCATGAAGCCTCAGCTCCTCGAGCTGAACCTCGGCGACGAGGAGGCGTGGGAGATCGGTCTCACGTGCGGCGGCACCATCGAGGTATTCGTCGAGCCGCTGACGGCCGACCTGCTGGAGCGCGTGCGCGCGCACAACAATCGGGGCGGGCGGGCGGCCATCGTCACCCGGCTCGACGGGCCGGTCGGCAGCAAGCTGCTCGTGCTGGACGACGGCTCGGCGACGGGCACGCTCGGTGACGCGGCCCTGGACGCCACGTTCACGCGCGAGGCGCGCGCGGCCATGACGGAAGGGACTTCGCGCACGCTCTTTCTCGAGAACACGCGCGCCTTCGTCGAGGTCTTCGCGCCGGCGTCCCTGCTTCTCGTGGTCGGCGCCAGCCACGTCTCGATGCCGATGACCGAGCTCGCCAGGGTGCTCGGCTACCGCTCGGTCGTGATCGACGGGCGGCCGCGGTTCGCGACCCGCGAGCGATTCCCGGCGGTCGACGAGCTCCGCATCGGAATCCCGTCCGAGCTGGTCGGCGAGTATCCGCTCGTCCCGTCGACCGCGCTCGTGCTGATGGCCCACGACTACAAGTACGATCTGCCGGTGCTGCACAAAGCACTCGCCACCGAGGTCGGCTACATCGGCATGCTGGGCTCCGCGCGCCGCGGCGCCGCCATCTTGAAGCTCCTCGTCGAGGAAGGTGAGAACGAGGCCTCGCTCGAGCGCATCCGCGTGCCGATCGGTCTGGACATCGGCGCCAAGTCGGCGCCCGAGATCGCCCTGGCGGTCATGGCCGAGATCCAGGCGGCTCGCGGAGGAGGTACCGGCCAGCCGATGAGTAGCAAGCTGCGGAGCCAGGCCGCGCCTGGATCAGGCCACCCTCGGTCCGAGCCGGACGTGCGGAGCCAGGCCGCGCCTGTCTCAGGCCACCCTCGGTCCGAGCCGGACTCACGGACCCCTTTACAGTGAAGGCAATCGCGCAGCGGCGCGAGGCGGCCACCGTCGAGGGGCTGGTCGACAAGGTGCTCTGCCACGACGTGCGCGACGGGGCGGGGAAGATCGCGGTCGAGAAGGGCGCCCGGCTCACACCGGCCAGCGCGAAGGTCCTGCTCGAGACGCCCTGGGAAGAGATTCACCTGCTGGTCGTCGAGCCCTCCGACCTGCACGAGGAGGAAGCCGGCAAGCGGCTGGCCGCCGTGGTCGTGGGCGACGGCGTAGAAGTGAAGGGCTACACCGGAGGGCAGTGGACGCTTGCCGCGGCGCGCCGGGGCCTCCTGCGGGTGCGCCGCCAGGCGCTGGCCGACGTCAACGCGCTGGAAGGCATCTCGGTCTTCACACTCTTCGAATCGCAGCCCGTCGAGCCGGGCGAGACGATCGGCAAGTGCAAGGTCACGCCGCTCGTCATCCCCGCCGAGACGCTCGCCGCCGTCGAGAAGACCGCCCGCGCGGCGCACGGGCTCGTCGCCGTGCACGGCTTCAAGCCGACGACGATCGGCGTGGTGGCGCAGGAGCGCCTCGACGCCAAACAGCGCGCGCGCTTCGAGGCGGCCCTGACGCAGAAGATCGCGTGGTTCGGCGGGCGCCTGTTGCCGATCCAGTACGCGGGCGGCTCGCCGCGCGTCGTGGCCGATACGCTCACCGCGCTCCGGCGCGACGGCGCCGAGGTGCTGATCGTGGCCGGCGCGAGCGCGCTCGATCCGCTCGATCCGGTCTTCGGCGGGCTCACTCTGCTGGGGGCCCGCATGGAGCGGCACGGCGTTCCGGCCCATCCCGGCAGCCTGCTGTGGCTCGCGATCTGGGACGGAAAGGCCGTGCTCGGGATGCCGACCTGCGGCATGTTCTCGCAGGCCACGACGTTCGACCTGGCGCTGCCCCAGATTCTCGCCGGCGAGCACATGGACAACCGCGCGCTGGCCGAGCTGGGCCACGGCGGACTCCTGTCGCGTGACATGGCCTATCGTTTCCCGCCGTACAAGACGAACGCGGCCCGGGGCGAGCTCGAGTGAGCGCTGCGGCGCACGGCATCTACAGCGACGTCATCCGCGAGCGGTGGCGCAAGCCGCGGCATCGCGGCGAGGTGCCCGGCGCCAACGCCGTCGCGGAGGACGTCAACCCGCTCTGCGGCGATCGCGTGCGCATGATGCTGACGGTCGCTCCCGACGGGCGCATCGAGGCGGCCGGGTTCATCGGCGACTCGTGCGCCATCTGCACGGCGTCGGCCGACGTCGTCGCCGACCTGGTCGCGGGCCGGTCGCGGGCGGACGCCGCGGCTCTCGAGGTTGCCGACGTGCTCAACGTGCTCCAGTCGGAGATCCGCCCCACGCGGATGCGCTGCGTGACCCTGCCGGTGTCCGTGCTGGGTCAGGCGCTCAACGGCAGCAAGCGCGCATGAGGCTCGACGAGGAGACCCGCCCGGACTTCCCGATCCTCCAGCGGATCGTCAACGGCCATCCGCTCGTCTATCTCGACTCGGGCGCATCGAGCCAGAAGCCCCGCTCCGTGATCGAGGCGATGAACCGCTACTACGAGCGGAGCCACGCCAACGTCCACCGGTCGATCCACACCCTGGGCGAGGAGGCGACCGAGCTCTACGAGCTGGCGCGCGACTCCGTCCAGCGTTTCATCGGCGCCGCGAGCCGGGAGGAAGTCGTCTTCACCCGGGGCACCACCGACGGTCTCGGCCTCATCGCGGAGACCATCGGGCGGACCCTCGCGAAGGACGACGAGATCGTCGTCACGGAGCTGGAGCACCACTCGAACCTCATCCCCTGGCAGCTCGTGGCCCGCGACCGCGGTGCCCATCTCAAGGCCGTCCCGGTTCTCGCCGACGGCACACTGGACATGGCGGCGCTCGATCGCCTGATCACGCGCCGGACGCGCGTGGTCGCGTTCGCCCACGTCTCCAACGTGCTCGGGACGATCACGCCGGTCGCCGAGATCGTCCGGCGGGCCCGGGCGGTCGACGCGATCAGCGTCGTCGACGGGGCTCAGGCGGCGCCTCACCTGAGGCTCGACATGTCCTCACTGGGATGTGACTTTTACGTGTTCTCGGCCCACAAGATGCTCGGGCCCACCGGGATCGGCGTCATGTACGGCCGGCGAGCGGTGCTCGATACTCTGGAGCCCGGGCGCGGCGGCAGCGAGATGATCAAGGAGGTCTGGATCGATCGCGCCCAGTGGAACGACCTTCCCTGGCGCTTCGAGCCGGGCACGCCACCGATCGCCGAGGCGGTAGGGCTTACCGCGGCGATCGAATATCTGGAGAAGGTCGGCATGGAACGAGTCGGCGAGCACGAGCAGGCGCTCACCCGCCAGACGCTCGAGGGCTTCGCTCGAACTGCAGGGGTCACGGTCTACGGCCCGCCGGTGTCCGTCGACCGCGGGGCCGTGGTCGCGTTCGCTGTCGAAGGGCTCCACCCGCACGACGTCGCCGCGCTGCTCGACGCCGAGGGCATCGCCGTCCGGGCCGGGCATCATTGCGCGATGCCGCTGATGCGCCGACTCGGCGTCGTCGGCACCTCGCGCGCGACCTTCTCGGTGTTCAACTCGCCGGACGAGGTGTCGCTGCTCCTGGCGGCAGTCGCCGGGCTGCGTTCGGCGCTGTAGGAGGGCCGAGGTGAGCACGTCGGGTCCCCGGGACGCATTCGTCTCCCCGCGATTCGGGCAGGTGGCGACGTTGATGCTTCTGCCCGTCGTGGCGTCGGCCAAGGGGCTGGACGTCGCGCTGCTCGGCATTCCCTACGACGGCGGAACGTCGTACCGCACGGGCGCCCGCTTCGGTCCCAGGGCCGTGCGCGAGCAGTCATCGCTGATCCGCCCGTGGAACCCCGTCCTCAAGGTTCACCCCTTCGAGCGGCTGCGCGTCGCCGACTGTGGTGACGTGGACGTGGTGCCCATCTCGATCGAGCGGACGCTGGCCGCCATCGAGGCGCGGGTCGGTGAGGTCATGGCCGACGGCGCGATGCCCGTCTGCGTGGGTGGCGACCACTCCGTGACGCTCGGGATCTTGCGCGCGGTCGCGCGCCGGCACGGCCCCGTTGGCCTCGTGCACTTCGACGCCCACCCCGACACCTGGGACGAGTACTTCGGCTCGAAGTTCTTCCACGGAACGCCGTTTCGCCGCGCCGTGGAAGAGGGGCTCGTCGAGCCCAAGCGCATGATCCAGGTGGGGATCCGCGGGCCGCTCTACGGCGACGAGGACTTTGCCTTCCACGATCAGCACGGGATCGAGGTCGTCCGCATCGAAGCGGTGAAGGAGCACGGCACCGCCTGGGTGACGGAGCGCTTGAATCGTCTGCGTGGCGGCCCGGTCTATCTTTCGTTCGACATCGACGCGGTCGATCCGGCGTTCGCCCCCGCGACCGGCACGCCCGAGGTGGGCGGGCTCACGTCCTACGAGGCGCTCGTGCTGGTGCGGGCGCTCGCCGGCCTGAACATCGTCGGCGCCGACGTCGTCGAAGTCTCGCCCCCGTACGACGGCCCGGGGCAGATCACCGCGCTGCTCGCCGCGAACCTCCTCTTCGAGATCGTGAGCCTCCTGGCGCTTCAGAAATGATCCGACGGGCGGGTTTCGTCGCGCTCGCCGTTCTCCTGGGCTTCGCCGGGCTCGCCTCGGCTGCGCCTGCGCCGGTGGCCACGATCGAGCTCGAGGGCGTGATCAGCCCGGTCACGCTGCGCCTCGTCGGCATCGCGATCGACCGCGCCCAGGCCGAGCGCGCCCAGGCGCTGGTCATCCTGCTCGACACGCCCGGGGGGCTCGAGCGCTCGATGCGCGCGATCGTGCAGCGCATGATGAACGCCGAGGTGCCCGTCATCGTGTTCGTCTCGCCCACCGGCGCGCGTGCGGCGTCGGCCGGCGTCTTCATCACCATGGCGGCCCACGTCGCGGCCATGTCGCCCGCCACCAACATCGGCGCGGCGACGCCCGTGGCGATGGGCGGCACCGCCGACAAGACGATGATGAAGAAGGTCGAGAACGACTCGGCCGCGTTCATTCGCACGGTGGCGCTGGAGCGCGGCCGCAACGCGGAGTGGGCCGAGAAGGCCGTGCGCCAGGCCGTCGCCATCACCGAGCGCGAGGCCCTGAAGCTGAAGGTGATCGATCTGGTGGCCGATTCGCTGCCCGACCTGCTCGACAAGGTCGATGGGCGGACGATCAAGCTGCCGAAGAGCACGGTGACGCTCGCCACCAAGGGCGCTCCGCTCCGGCCGATCGAGATCGGCTTCCGCGACCGGTTCCTGAACGTGATCACGGACCCCAACGTGGCGTACGTGCTTATGATGCTCGGCATGCTCGGCCTCTTCTTCGAGCTGTCGAACCCCGGTGTGATCCTGCCCGGCGTCATCGGCGGCATCTCGCTGATCCTGGCGTTCTTCGCCTTCCAGAGCCTGCCGATCAACTACGCGGGGCTGCTCCTGATCCTCTTCGGCATCGTGCTCCTGGTGGCCGAGATCAAGATCGTGAGCCACGGCGTGCTGGCGATCGGCGGCGTGGTCTCGATGGCGCTCGGCTCGCTCATGCTGTTCGACGCGCCGGAGGTCGGCTTCCGCGTGTCCTGGTGGGTGATCGGCCCGACGGTCGCGGGGACCGCCGGGCTCTTCCTGTTCGTGATCGCCGCGGGGGTGCGGGCGCTCGGCCGCCCGTCGGCGACGGGCGCCGAAGGGCTTATCGGGAAGCTCGCGACCGTCCGTGAGCGCCTGGCGCCGGAGGGCCAGGTGCTGGTCGCCGGCGAGATCTGGCGGGCCGTCATCGACGGCGAGCCGCTGGAGCCCGGCGTGCAGGTGCGCATCGTCGCCGTGGACGGACTGACGCTGCGGGTCGCGAAGACGGAAGCAGAGGCGGCGAAGGCGCAGGTCAAGGGAGGAGTGGCATGATCACCAACCTGGAATCACTGCTGATCGTTGTCGTCATCATCGTCGGGCTCTTCTTCATCGGCTCCTTCGCGCGCATCCTGCGCGAGTACGAGCGCGCGGTCATCTTCCGTCTCGGCCGCAGCGCCAAGGCGATCCTCAATCCGGGTGGCCTGGGGAACGGGCCCGGGCTGGTGCTATTGGTGCCCCTCATCGACAAGATGGTGAAGGTGAGCATGCAGACCGTCGCGCTCGACGTGGCGCCGCAGGACGTGATCACCCGCGACAACGTGTCCCTGAAGGTCAGCGCCGTCATCTACTTCCGGGTGGTCGACCCGGAGCGCGCGGTCATCGCCGTCCAGGACTATCTCTACGCGACCTCGCAGATCGCGCAGACGACGCTGCGCAGCGTGCTCGGTCAGGTGGAGCTCGACGATCTCCTGTCGGCCCGCGACAAGATCAACCAGCAGCTCCAGCGGATCATCGACGAGCACACCGAGCCGTGGGGCATCAAGGTGGCGACCGTCGAGGTCAAGCAGATCGACCTGCCCCAGGACATGCAGCGCGCGATGGCCAAGCAGGCGGAGGCCGAGCGCGAGCGGAGAGCCAAGGTCATCAACGCCGACGGCGAGTTCCAGGCGGCGGCGAAGCTTTCGGAAGCGGCCGAGGTCCTCACGCGGCATCCGATCGCCGTCCAGCTCCGCTATCTGCAGACGATGCGCGAGATCGCCTCGGAGCGGTCGACGACGACCTTCTTCCCGCTCCCGATCGACCTCTTCGGTCCGCTGCTCCAGGCCTTCAACAAGGGTGGGGACGGCTCCAAGGCGTGATGTAGAATACGGTCGCTTCGGTCGTGGTCCTGGGGGGTTAGCTCAGTTGGGAGAGCGCGGCGTTCGCAACGCCGAGGTCGAGGGTTCGAATCCCTTACCCTCCACCATTACTTTTCTCGAGTAGTTACGCCCCACTTTTTCAAACCCGGAGCGCCGGGGAGCCTTTCGTAGCCTTCCAGGTCAGGGCGATTCTGCGGCTCTCCTCCGTTCTCAGCCCCTCTACCCCGCTCTCCCCGTCAACTCGGCTTTTAATGCGGCCGGTGGTCTCCCGACACGGCATGATTTACAGAAAGGGCGAGACTCTGTTTCCGCCACAATCCACACCCCAAAGAGGTCAGTGGAAACAGGGCAGCATCGAGACCTTCGACCCAGAAGCACTGAGACCCAACAGCCTGAAAGGAAGGCAGCCATGCTAGGACGACTTCTCTTCGTGCTGTGTATAGCGATGTTGGCGTTGCACGGGGGGCTCGCGGAGGCGCAGCCACCGTACCAGAACCGGGTAACCGGCACTTGCCCGGTCGGAAGCTCCATCCGCGTCATCAATGCTGATGGCTCGGTTGTGTGTGAGGTGGACGATAACAGCGGCGGCACCGTCACCAGCGTCAGCACGGGCTCGGGACTGACCGGCGGGCCGATCACCACGTCGGGCACGCTCAGTATCGCCACGGGAGGAGTGACCTCGGCCCATATTGCCGACGGAACCGTCGGAGCCGTTGATGTCAATCCCGCGCAGGTCCAGTTGCGCGTCACGGGCACCTGCGCAACCGGCAGTGCGATTCGAGTTGTCGATCAGAGCGGCACAGTGACCTGTCAGAGCGTGGGAAGTGGGACCGTGACGGCGGTCACGGCTTCCGCTCCTCTGGTTTCCAGCGGTGGGACGACGCCAAATATCTTGCTACCCAATGTGATTATTGAAGGGCTGAGCGGGCTGGGGAACACGGCCATCGGCGTCGAGGCCCTCCTGAGCAACATCACCGGGGGCGATAACACCGCCAGCGGGTTCGCCGCGCTTCCGGCCAACACCACCGGCTCCAACAACACCGCCAGCGGCGCTTTTGCGCTCATCGCCAACACCACCGGCTCCAACAACACCGCCAGCGGGCGCAGTGCGGCTCAGTTCAACACCACCGGGGCCGACAACACCGCCAGCGGGTTCGCCGCGCTCCTCGCCAACACCACCGGCTTTGCCAACACCGCCAGCGGCGTTTTGGCGCTCCAAAGCAACACCACCGGCAACTTAAACACCGCTATAGGATTTGCCGCCAATGTTGTCTCCGGCAACTTGTCCAATGTGACCGCCATTGGCGCTAACGCTATCGTGGATGCGAGTAACAAGATTCGGCTTGGTGATGCCAATGTCACTGTTATAGAGGGACAGGTAGATTTCACCTTCACCTCCGACAAGAACAAGAAGGAGAACTTTCAGCCGGTGGATGGCGACGAGGTGCTCAGGAAATTGCGCGGGCTGACCGTCACCAGCTGGAACTACATCGGGCACGATCCCACGCAGTTTCGCCACTACGGTCCCATGGGCCAGGAGTTCTTCGCCGCCTTCGGGCACGATGGGATCGGGACCATCGGGAGCCCGACCACCATCACTTCCGCCGATATGGCGGGGGTGCTGATGATCGCGGTGCAGACCCTGGAACGACACACCGCCGTCCTGCAGCAAGAGAACGCGCTGCTGAAGGAAAGCGTGGAAGCCTTGAAGGCCGCGAATGCCGACCTCAGGGCTCGGTTCGACGCCGCAGTCGCAAGGGAGACGCTGGCGCAGAAGTAAGATCCGGAGTCGTCGGACTCTAGCTCTTTCTCGACACGGGCGTCGAGAGCGCAACCTCGACGCCCGTGCGCGCGTAGCGCTCTCTCGCTTCACGGGCGCGTCGTAGCTCTTCAACCGCCAGCTTGGCCTCCCGGTGTTTCGCTGCGCCTTCGTTGCAGGGCGAGGTGGCCTTTGCCGCCCAGTACCGTAAGCACTGCAGGCAGTCGCGTTCGTGAGCCTTGAAAGCGCTCCACTCCCTATCTGCCCGTTCCGAGGCCTTCGCCTCGCTTGCCTTCAGTTCGTCAAACTTGTCTGCGGGTCTGGGCATAGGTTCAACAAAACCTTCAGGGACGCCGTGGCGGCTGAGCGAACGGTGAAGAGCCTGGTGGCCGCGGTGTGGGCGGCGGAAGTGGTGACGGACGCTGGGCTGGTGTCGGTGGCGGAGATGTAGCTGGCTGGGCTCTCGAGGGTGACGTCACGTCGCTACGACAATGCGGGCAAATGCGAGCCGTCTTCATGATGGGCTCACTGCAGAAGGGACATGGCGCCCGCAGAGCTGCCGCCTCGACCTTCTCGCGCTCCTTCTGTAGGTCTGGCGCAATCAACAGGATGATGAACGCGATCAGAGGCGAGATGAGTACGGCGATGAAGAACCATCTGACGGCATCCCGCCCTTTCCGGTGCGCGAGGAATGCGACTACGACTGCACATAGAAGCCAAAAGACCACCCACTCCATGACTGTCCCAGGATGACATGGGGAGCGCTTGGGACCAAAAAGTGAGAGCGACATGAGCAGGTCGAGCTACCTCGGCTCCGGCCTTGGACGGCCGCTTCTCGGATCGCGTCAACCAGCGCGCTATGCATTTCGACCCGCCACTTCCCCGCTCATCGCTCGCAGCATCACTTCGCTCATCGTCATGGCCCGCTCCAGCCCCGCCGGGGAAAAGAATGTGGTCAACCTCCCGGTCGACCATCACAGCCGACCCGGCGGCCGGCAGAGCGGACAGATCACTTGCGCTACGAACACCGGACAGATCCTGTGCTCCCTACATCCCTTAAAAATCCCCCTTGACAGGCCCGTCGCCGCGCTGTACCTGGGAGCGGTGGGGGGATGGGCTTCATGTCGCTTGTGCTGTTCGTCCAAGCGCGCGGGCAATTCCAGAAGGTACTTTTGTTAACACTCAAAGGTGCAACCTCGCGGTGCAGCCATACGCGGTCGTATCCACAGCACGATAACGTTTTTGGCGCCTGGGCACCAACGGCGCCTTTTGGGCTTACACGGAGGGAGGACTACTTTTTTTAAACGGAGGGGTATAACGGAGGGGTATATATGACGAACGGCCGCCTGCGTTGGTACGCGCTGAGAGCTTGCAAGATCGCTGGAATACTCGTCCCCGCACTCTTTCTAATGGGTCCTACCGGCCGAACGGGTTTTGATAATCCCTGTGAGCCCAACGAGACGAATTGTGTTGTTCTTAGCAAGATAGATTTCGCCCCACAGGACGGCAGCTGGAACCTCAATTGGCCGTCCCCCAGGCATTCCCTGGTGTTTGCGGAGGCCAAGCGCTTCAGGGTAATCCTGGAACTGGATCGGAATGCCCCTGAGACATTCAGCCGCGACTTCTTGATCAAAGAGGATCGGTGGTTCGGATGGGAGACTCGCGGCCAATTTACCGCGACCTTCAACGCAGGGTCACGGACCCCCGTAATCTCGTATCCAAGCGTGTGCTGCGGCGCGGATACGATTCCTTCCGGCACGCCCGCAACCCTTTCGGACGGCACTTTTTGGATGGGCTGCACAAGACTAGGAAAGGTAAAAGCCAACGGACCTCATGGAGACGATGGTAATGCACGACTCCGTCTCGAGAAGGTCAACAAGTCCGATGATATTGGCGTGCAGCACAAGTTCTCGCCGGCGCATGAGGTCAACTGTGTGAGTCCCAGTGGTTCAAGCGGCTCCCAGTGTCCATCAGGTACGACGCGCAAATGCCCAGGCGAGAATCGGTGTTACTCCCCGGCGCAATCCTGCCCCTGACGGTCGTTGTCCCTGCGATGCGGTGCTGGGGAGAGACAATGAAGAGCGACTATTGCTGCAGATCAGGGTTGCTCGCAAGCAAATCCATGCTCTACGTGACCCACGATCAGGGCGAAGCGCTCGCGCTCTCCGATCTGATCGCGGTGATGCGCGCGGGGAAGATCCTGGCCGTCGACCGGCCCCAGGACATCTACAACCGCCCGCCCAATCGCTTCGTGGCCGAGTTCGTGGGGCTGGCCAACTTCCTGGACGGCCGCGTGGTAGAGCCGGGCGGCGAGGTACTGGGCCTGGTGGAGACGGCGCTGCACGGGCCCGTGCACTGCACGATCCCGGCGCGGCTGGCGGTGGGCGAATTGGTGATCGTGTCGGTGCGCCCGAGCACATCCAGCTCTTCCGCGAGTCGCCGCCGCCGGAGGCCAAGGACAGCGTCCTGGTGGGAACGGTGAAGGTGGTGTCCTTCATGGGCGAGTTCAACGATTGCCAGCTCGCGGTGGGCGAAGCAATCTTCCGCGTCGGCACCGATCCCTTCCTGCGCCCCCGCCGGGGCGAGCGGGTCTGCCT
>Ga0137403_10000113_pt1 | contig 92626 bp, 81 predicted proteins | sample CZOMad2_1_16fung_FD_122057 | JGI IMG/M metagenome (GOLD analysis project Ga0137403, IMG submission 122057) | Vadose zone soil fungal communities from Angelo Coast Range Reserve, California, USA - CZOMad2_1_16fungal (Hybrid Assembly) | ecosystem: Environmental > Terrestrial > Soil > Vadose zone...
TTCGACCAGTTCGAGCGCTTGGTCAGAAGCGGTGCGGCAAACTTCCTGGCTCGCGGGGCCGCGGCCGGTGCCGGGGGCCAGGAACAGGAAATATATCGGCAGGGATGGTGCTCATGAACAGGTGTTTTTGCCCGTTTCGACCGATCGCTGTAGTCGCCCTTGTCGTGTTCGCGGGCTTGTTCAACGAGGCTGCAGCCGACCCGGGACCCGACAACAAAAACGACGGACCCTTGAAGCAACTGAGCCTGGAGCAATTGGGTGACGTCGAAGTGACCACGGCTTCCAAAGAGCCAGAAGAGGTCTGGAAGACTGCCGCGGCGATCTACGTTCTTACGAACGAAGACATTCGCCGTTCCGGGGCTACCAGTATTCCCGAAGTGCTGCGGCTGGTCCCAGGTGTACAGGTGAGCCGAATCGACAACGACCATTGGGCGGTTGGAATACGAGGATTTGCCGACCAGTTTTCAAAGTCGATGCTGGTGATGGTAGACGGCCGCAGCCTCTACACCCCGCTCTTTGCCGGCGTCTATTGGGCTCTCCAGGACGGCATCATTCTTGAGGATGTCGAGCGTATCGAAGTTATTCGGGGCCCTGGAGGCACCATCTGGGGAGCGAACGCAGTCACCGGAGTGATCAACATCATCACCAAGCGTGCAAAAGATACGCATGGAGCACTTGTTTCCACCGGCGGTGGAAATATCGATCAAGGCATCGGAGGTTTCCGGTACGGAGATGGAAATGGCAGCAATTTCGACTATCGCGTCTACGGGAAGGGCTTCAGCCGCGGAGCAGGTTTCCATCCTGATCACCAGGGGTTCGATACCTGGCGAATGGGACAGCTGGGCTTCCGAACCGATTGGGACGCTAGAAGCAATGACCATCTGACGATACAGGGCGACATGTATAAGGGTGGGGTTGGCGAGACTGTGGGCTACGGATCGTTCACGCCACCGGAGCAAATTATCTCGCAGCAAGCGGTGGCGGTTTCAGGGGGCAACCTTCTGGCAGCGTGGCGGCATGATCTGCGGGAAGGGTCCGATATCCAGGTTCAGGCTTACTACGACCGCACTTATGCCCTGGCCCCTCACTACCAAGAGACGCGCAACACCTTCGACCTGGACTTTATTCACCATCTGACTCTGGGCGAGCGTCATAATTTCATATGGGGAGTCGGGGCCCGTCTAAGCCCGAGCCAGGTCGTACAGACGGTTCCTACGCTGGATCTCATTCCTCACGACTTCGCAAACAATGTCTACAGTGGATTCGTCCAGGACGAGATTGCTATTGTGCCCAATAAATTCTCGCTCACAGTCGGCTCCAAGCTGGAACACAACAGCTACACTGGATTCGAGTTTCAGCCCAGCGTTCGCGGGTTGTGGACGATCACGCCGCGGCAGACGTTTTGGGCGGCGGTCACGCGCGCCGTCCGGACTCCCTCCCGCATCGAGGAAGACTTTCGTCTCATAGAGTTCGGAATCGCCAAACCTTTGGTTTACGTGGCGGTCGACGGTAACCGACAGCTATCATCGGAACGTTTGATTGGCTACGAGGCTGGGTACCGGACCCTGGTTACTCCCAAAATCTACATTGATATCGCAGTTTTCCATAACGACTACAACGACCTGATCAATCTGGGAATGCCGACCCTGACCCTTGACACGACGCCGACGCCGGTCCACCTTACCATTCACCTTCCCTTTGCCAACGGATTGCGAGGCAACACCGACGGCTTCGAAATCGCACCCGATTGGAAGCCGTCACGCTGGTGGCAGATGAAGGCGACGTATTCTTACCTGAATCTCAATCTGAAAAGTATTCCGGGTGTGGTTGACGGCAATGGTTACGTGGGTAAAGACGAGGGGTCAAGTCCGCACAATCAAGTAACTCTACAATCTCGCTTCAATCTGCCCAAAGGATTTGAGTTTGATCAGACCTATCGCTATGTGAGCGCCTTGCCCGCCTTTTTGGTGGACAGTTATAGCACCGCGGATATGCATCTGGCCTGGCGGGCTACCCGGCAGATGGAGTTTTCGGTCGTGGGAGAGAACCTTTTCCAACCTCATCATGCCGAGTTCGGAGGTAATCCTGGACCGCTGGTCGGGATCAAACGGAGCGTCTATGCACAGATCACGTGGAGACACCCCGCCGATTGATCTCCATGAGCCACGCTCGCGACACAATATTTCTCCGGCGCCTCGGACAAAGGCACAAGGCCCGATGCACTCGTCGCTCTCCGCCCTGGGCTGCGGCGGTGATCCTGGTGTGGACGTTGGTGGCCGTTCCGTGCCTCTGGGCACAAGGTCCCAAGCCGACTGACTACGATGTGAAGGCCGCCTATCTCTACAATTTTGGCCGCTTCGTCGAATGGCCTGACAGTGTCGCGACCAAGAGCGACTCGTTCAATGTCTGTGTTCTCGGTCAGGATCCCTTTGGGCCGGCCCTCGATGCCACCCTTGCCGGCGAAACCATAGGCGGGAAAAACGTCACCGCCAGACGAATCTCCAGTCCGCAGGAAGCGGTCAATTGCCGGATCCTGTTCATGAGCTCTGAGGAGGGCAACCGCCTTAGCAAAATCATGGAGGCGCTCGACAAGGGATCTGTCCTGACCGTCAGTGACATGCCCCAATTCTCGCAGCGCGGAGGCATGATCCAGTTTGTCCTCGAGGGGAAGAGAGTTCGTTTTGAGGTCAACCTCAGCGCAGTGCAACGTGCGGGCCTGACTCTGAGCTCTGAACTGCTCAAGGTGGCGACCACCGTAAGGAGAAATCCCTAGCCGGGAGACCGACAACCATGCTCCGAGCCCGTCACCATTCGATCACTACGAAACTGACCACAATGAACATGCTGGTCAGTGGCGCCGCTCTCTTGCTGGCCTGCGCCGCTTTCATCACCTACGACCTGGTCAGCTTTCGAGATGGAATGGTGCACAACCTGTCAATTCAGGCCCAAGTCGCCGGGTCCAATTCGGTCTCCGCACTTCTGTTCAGCGATCCGCATTCCGCAGAGATCACGCTCTCGGCGTTGAAGGTCGCTCCCAATATCGTGTCGGCCGGTATCTATACGCTGGACGGCCGAGCCTTCGCCACCTATCAGCGCGATCTCGGAACCCAAGACTTCAAACTGCCTCCGATTCCCGTGGGACAGACAGAGGCCCACTGGTTCAAGGATCGTGAACTTGTCCTGGTACACATGATTGTGTTTCAGGGCAAGCCGACCGGCGTGGTTTACATCCGCTCCGATCTGCAGGAGATGACACGACGGTTCAAGCGGTACGCGGGTATTGCAGCCATGGTCCTGTTGGTTTCGCTGATTGCAGCGCTTCTGGTCGCATCTGTATTCCAGCGCGCAGTCGCTGAGCCCATCGTTCATTTGGCGGAAATTTCCCGGATCGTTTCCCGCGACAAGAACTATTCCATGAGGGCGACCCCGACCGGTAACCACGACGAACCCGATCTCCTGATTGGCGCCTTCAATGAGATGTTAGGACAGATTCAGGAGCGCGAGGGAGCCTTGCGCAAGGTGCACGCGCAGTTGGAGAGGAGAGTCGAGGCGCGGACCGCGGAACTCGCTGCTGCGAATAAGACGCTGGCGCTGCAAAATCGCGAAGTTGAACGTGCCACCCGGCTCAAGAGCAAGTTCCTCGCCAGCATGAGTCACGAGTTACGAACACCGCTGAACGCGATTGTGGGCTTTTCGGACCTTCTGGCTGAGCAGACGGCAGGCGGACTCAACGACAAGCAGAAGCGTTTTGTGAATCATATTAAACAAGGCTCATCTCATCTGTTGCAGCTGATCAACGACATTCTGGATCTCTCCAAGATCGAGGCGGGACAACTCGAACTTCACTGTGAGGATTTTCACGTTGCGGAAACCCTTCCTGAAGTCCTCTCCACGATTCGCCCGCTGGCCATGGCGAAGAACATCAGGGTTGAGCAGGACTTGGAAACCAGCTCTCCCATTTTCGCCGACCGTGTCCGTTTTAAGCAGATCCTGTACAACCTGCTGAGCAATGCAGTCAAGTTCACGCCCAAAGGTGGCCGGATCGACATCCATTGCCTGGAAATCAAAAACTTCGTTCGCATATCGGTGACCGATACAGGGATAGGTATCCGACCCGAGGATCAGGGCGTCGTCTTCGAGGAATTTCGGCAGGTTGAGGGAAACGCGGGGGCCACCAGCGAAGGCACGGGATTGGGACTGGCGATCACCAAGCGCCTCGTCGAACAACAAGGCGGTAAGATCTCGCTCGAGAGCGAGGCGGGGAAAGGCAGCCGATTTACCTTTACCCTGCCCGTCGGGTCCGAAAATTCCTCGGAAATCCGCACTGTCGGACAGCCCGAGAGTCTTCCAACCGCGACCGGTGCCGGTCGCGAGAAGCCACTGATTTTGGTGGTAGACGACGAGGCTCCCGCCCGGGAGCTGTTAGGTAGCTACCTGGAATCGGAATATCGGATTGTCATGGCTGATTCGGGAGCTGAAGCTGTCAAGAAAGCCAAGGAATTGCTCCCAGATGCGATTACGCTGGACGTGTTCATGCCGGGTGGCAATGGCTTCGAAACGCTGGTTGAGCTAAGGAAGGACCTTGAGACAGAAAATATTCCGATCATTATCGTTTCTATTGTGGACCAGAAACAGGTTGGGTTCGCTCTGGGTGCGGCGGACTACCTCATCAAGCCGATCCGTAAGCCTGTACTTTTAGAGACTATTCGTAAGCATGCGCCGGCCGCCGCCAATGACGATGATGCCGCTATTCTGCTGGTTGACGACGACCCCGGAACTCTTGATTTGTTGGAGGAGTGCCTCCGGTCAGCCGGATACGAAACTCAGAGTGTGCAAAGCGGAGCGAGAGCTTTGGAGGTGCTCTCTTCAAAAATGGTCAGTGCAGTCCTGCTCGATCTGCTGATGCCGGGCATGGATGGTTTTGCGCTGATTCGTCACATACGGAAAGAAGCCACTTTGAAGGAACTGCCCATTTTTGTCATAACCGGCAAAACTCTAGCACAAGAAGAGATCGCACTGCTGGCTCGCGAGACCCAGGCCTTGTTTCACAAGAATGGCTCGTGGCAGCAACAACTTATCGTCGAGGTTGGAAGAGTTGTCCGGCAACGGAAGCGGGCAAAATCGGCGGGACAATCATGACTAAGGCCCTCATTGCACCGAAGACAATGCCGTTAACCGGGAACTGCTTCGCGAATTGCGGGAGGTTGGTGGATACGAAGTGCTTGAAGCCTGTGGCGGTCAACCAGCGCTCCACATGATTGAACAGACTCAGTCGGACAAACTCTTGCTTAAGATCGGCGTGCCAGAATCGGATGTGTTGGCTCATCTGGATTCGGGTGTAGCACGCAGCTCAATGTAGTCCAGCGGGGCATGTTCTTGTGCGTCCGGATATCCTTCAATGCGAATCTCATCTCCAGGATGGAGTAGGATCGCGGGAATTCTACGCCAGGTGGACGAGTCGCCGCCGGGTTTCGTTGCTGGAAGGTGATCGTCGGCAATCCATTCATCCACCGATTGGTCGTTTTTTAGAACTCGGAACCTTGACGCTCCGTTGTTCTGATCGAAGTACCGTACATCCATTTCGTACCGTCCAGCAGCGCGCTCGAAACGGAATTTGGCCGAACAGCCTGAAGCCTTCGGGCATTCAATCGCCTTTCCTCCCGACGCGTTTTCCCGGGGATCGACGTCAATCGGCACGAAGCCTTCAATTTGCATAGCTTCCGCCTCGATGCGGTCCGGATGATTGCCCACGCGCCCTATCGTGTCTGCAGTCCCGGAGGTCCGAAGAAACCAGTTACAGATAGCGTCCCGCCACACGATGGCGTGCCCCGCCTGGTATTCCAGTTTCGTCAAAACTTCTGTATAGCGGTCGTTATCGACGAGGGACCGGAGAGATTTCCATTGCCGCACAAACTCCTCCGCCTGTTCGGCCCCCTCGTAGTGCGAGTCGTAGATATGCTGGATTACGGTTTTGCCTGAGCGCAGAACGTAACTGTAAGGAACGTGGTGAAAAAATAACAGCAGATCATCTGGAGTCGTTCTCGTTGATTCATACAAACTCTGAACCGCAGAAGCATATTGCCCAACGAATCCGGTGCCAGTGGCCACGGTACGGTCCATGCCGATTCCTTCGGAGTCGGCGCGATGCCACTGTCCCCATCCGTTGCGCTCGGAGGATTCGATTCCCGGCCCATAGTGACTGCCGAGAATGTCGGTAAGAGTCTGCGCGCCCAGTGGACCGGTGTAACTCTCGTAGACGTGCCAGGATTTCATTTGCAGGCTGACGATGGTTTGCACCACTGCCGGATCGTTACCAAATGTAAGCCGGGTCCACTCCTCGGCGATGTTTTCCACGCTGAGATTCGGATTCCACGCCAGCCGGCCGAATCCGTACAGGTTGGCCATGGCCAGCGGATGCGCCAGCCAATTCTCATCCAGGCCGACGTTTGCGACGCCGATGAATGCTCCAACCGGACGATGAAACGCTTTGCCCACAACCAGATCTTTGACCGGCGTGTTGCCGGCGCTTACGCGCAAGTCGAAATCCAGAATCTCTTTCCACATGGGCGGAAGAAAACAAAGATGACGCTGCTGCCCCGTATATTCCTGCGTAATTTGCAGTTCGATGCCCTGATTCGTTTTCTCCAGCCCGCTAAAAAGCGGCGAGACCGGTTCGCGGGCCTGGAAATCAATGGGGCCATACTTGATCTGAACGATGACGTTGTTATCAAATTGCCCGTCAAGGGGATGGAAGATGTCATACGCGGCGCGTGCACGATCGTTCTTGAGGTTTCGCCAGTCCAGGTGATGGTCGTAAACGAAAGCGCGATAGAAAAGTAGGCCGCGATGCGGACGGAGAGCGCGAGCAATCACATTGGCCGCATCCGCCGGCGTACGGCCATAAGATGATGGGCCGGAACGGCCCTCCGAATCTGCCTTGACCACGACGCCGCCGAAATCGGGGATCTGCCGGTAAATCTTGTCGACTTTTTCCGTCCACCATTCAACCACCCGAGGATCCATTGGATCAAAAGTATTCAGATTTCCTGCGGACTTCGGACTGCCGAGATCAACTGAGACCGACAACTGCACTCCCCAGGGACGAAAAATATCTGCGAGGCGAGCCAGTTGCGGAATAAAGCTGTCGTCGAGAATCCGAGGATCGGCATTGACGTTGTTGATGGTGCAGCCGTTTATGCCGACGGATGCAAGCAGGCGCGCAAATTGTCCCGACCGGGACAAGTCGGCGCGGACCGCGCCCTTCTCGAAAAAAATGGATGGGCCCGCGTACCCCCGTTCAATGCTTCCGTTCAAGTTGTCCCACTGATCAATCCAGCGAACCGGGACTTGCGGTTGCTCCACCTCGTCGAGATCTGTGACGTTTTCATTTCGCGCGATCTTGCCAAGCAATGCGAATACGCCATACAAGACGCCCCGGTCTGTCGTCGAAGTAACAACGAGGCAATCGAAACCACGGATTTGAGTGCTGGAAAGCAGAAAGCCATCTGCTCCGATCTGGAATGAAGGCTGGAACCCGGGCGCTGCTTTCCGAATCGCGGCAAGCGTTCCCAGAATGATGGACCCTGCGCGAATGCTTTTCTCTTTACGCAAAGTCCTGGCAAGCATTCCCGTAACGCCGCGGACCATTTCGTCCTCCGCCGTTGCCAGGACGATGGAATCTCCCAAGGCTACGACGGTTGCCGGTAGAGCTTCATATTTTGCACGCTCGAGAGCCCCCATAGGTGCGTAGCGCAACCATGCCTCCTGTCCAGTCTCCCCATGAGCGAATCGCACCGTCCCGGCGAGCATCCAGACGGCTAAAATCATTTCAAGTAAGGAACGGACTTTCCTTCTTCCACGCTGAAAATGCGATCTATCGCGGGCGCCGCTAATTCTTGTTTCGTTCCACTGGGCCATTGAATCTCCACTTTCTCCACTTTTGTGGCCGGGCCCAGCCCGAAGTGGACGCGTTGGTCGGAACTCGATCCGTAACTTCCTCCGCTGAATACGTCTGCTCGCTGTCGAACTCCACCTACGGTAACAAAGACCTTTGCCCCAATGGCATCCCGCGGACTCCTGGATCCACCGATAAGTCTCAGGGTCAACCAATGATTGCCGTCGTTGACCACGTTTCGAAGTAAGGCAGGCGTGGAATCGATATTGTTGATGACCACATCGATCTGGCCAGTGTTGAAAAGGTCGCCGAAGGCAGCTCCTCGCGCCGGAATCACATCCGCCAAACCGCTTCCGGTCGCCGGAGGGACCTCTTTAAATTTCGACCCGTCAGAATTCCGAAACAACTGTGGACGTTCAGCCCAGGTTGTACCCCAGTCCTGTGCGTCCACTCCGGGATAAACGTGTCCGTTCGCGATGAAAATATCGAGCAACCCGTCATTGTCGAAATCGAGGAAAGCCGTGCCCCAAGCCAGAAAAGGGATGGTTGGATCGCCCAGACCGGTTTGATAGGTGACATCGGAAAAATTGCCGCCGCCATCGTTTCGGTACAGGGTCTTGTAGTCGTCCGAAAAAGTCGTGGTGATCAAGTCGACCTTTCCATCGCGGTTGTAATCGCCGACGCCAATTCCCATGGATGCCTGCTCCCGCCCATCTTCGCTCAGTGCGAACCCCGAGGCATAACTCGCATCTTCGAACGTGCCATCGTGTCGATTATGGTAGAGATAGTTCGGCGTGGAATCATTGGCCACCAGCAGGTCGACCCAGCCATCGTCGTCGACATCGACGAACACGGAGGCCAAACCGTAGTCTCCGTCGGGATCGGAAACGCCGGCTTTCAAACTCACGTCGGTGAAGGTGCCGTCGCCGTTGTTGTGGAACAGATGATCGTGCTCGCCCGGCAGACCTCGAGGCCCGCACATCACAGCAATTCCTCGAAATTGACAGAAGTTGGCAGGGATACGGCCCTGCCCGGCAATCGGCGGATTGTCCTGGTCAAACTTCACATAGCCTGGCACAAACAAATCGAGCCGGCCGTCGTGGTCATAGTCGCCCCAAGTGGGCCCGGTTGACCAACCGCCGAGGGCCACGCCGGCCTTCTCGGCAACATCCGTAAAGGTGCCGTCGCGGTTGTTGCGATAGAGGCGGTTCTTGCCATAATTCGCGACGTAGATGTCGGGCCAGCCGTCGTTGTCATAGTCACCGACGGCCACTCCAAATCCCCAACGTTCGTTCGCAACACCCGCTTTTTCGGTAACGTCGGTGAAAGTGCCGTCGTGGTTGTTATGTAAAAGCATCGCTCGGAGCGGAGATTCTTTCCCTTGCAAGGCCGCGATGGTTGAGCCGTTCAACAGGAAGATGTCGAGCCAACCATCGTTATCGTAGTCGAGCAACGCAACGCCCGAGCCCATCGTCTCGAGGATGGTTGCCTTGCCGGGCGTTCCGGAATGATGGTGAAACCTGTCCAGACCGGCTTCTTTCGTGGCGTCGATGAAGACCACGGGAGCATTGTCCACGAACCCGCCCGCCGTGATCGGGCGGTGCTGGGAGTCTTTGACCGCGGCATGGGCAGCGCCGGTCGTTACTCCCATCCCTGACGATGGTTCCGGTTTCTGCTTCTGTTGACATTTGGCGGCAACCGGGAGAAAAAAGACCAAGCATAGAACTGCGATGCGGGAAGCGAGAAAACTCAACGGGGCGCTTCCAACACTCGGGCCTTTTGAAATGGATGGCATCACACTTTTGCCAAGCGTAACGTGATTGTATCGTTGTTACTCCGGCAGTTTTTGGTCGCCTTTGATCCTGAACTCCGTTTCTGCCCGTGGGGCCACGGTGCCCGGCTGTCCTCCACCCACACTCAGGCTGTAGGTTCCGGCGGAAACCCTCCGGTCGCCGGCCAAATCCACGATGCTCAGGTTGCGAGCATCCAAGGTAAACCGGACGTGTTGGGTTGTGCCCGCGGCCATGTGCAGGCGGGTGAATCCACGGAGCGCGCGCAGCGGCGAGCCCAGCAACTTGGGGAACGTCAGATAGAGTTCCACGACTTCGTCGCCGCTGAGCTGGCTAGTGTTCTTGACGTCCGTGTCGACGGTGAGTGAATCTCCTGCCGTCAGATCGATGGTGGAGAGCTTCAGATTGCTGTACTCAAATTTCGAGTAGCTAAGTCCGTAACCGAACGGATACAGCGGCTGTCCTTCAAAGTAGCGATAGGTCCGGTTTGTCATGGCGTAGTCTTCAAACGGCGGCAACTGGTCCACGCCTTTGTAGAAGGTCACCGGCAATCTTCCCGCGGGATTGTTGGCGCCAGACAGGGTTTCGCCGATCGCAGTTCCACCCTCTTCCCCGGAGTACCACGCGTCGAGGATCGCATTGGCGTGATCGTTGGCCCAGTTCACCGACAGCGCGCTGCCGTTCATAAGGACGACGATCAGCGGCTTGCCCGTGGCCTTCATCGCCTCCAGAAGGTCCTCTTCCTCTTTCGGCAGGTCCAGGCTAGTGCGGTCTCCGCCTTTGAAGCCGGGCACATCAACTTTCATCTCCTCGCCTTCGAGTTGAGAGGTGATGCCAACGACCGCAATCACCGCGTCTGCGTCGTTCGCCAGCGCCACTGCCTCCGGGATTGGATTCTGAATGACGTGCAGCCACACCAGCCTTATCCCGGTGCCGCCTTGCCCATATTCCAGCTTGATGGGATAGCGGTGTCCCTTCTCCAGTTGCACCGTTGCTTTCGTCGGCTTGGGGTCGTGCAATATGAAATCATCGACAATCAATTTGCCGTCCAGCCACAGACGGTTCATCGAGCCCACGTTGCCAATCTGATATTCGCCCGACTCGGAAGGAGTGAGAGAGCCCGTCCATCGCACCGAATAGTCCACCATTCCTGGAGGTGGAGCAATCGAGGAGCGCTCGGGGTGGAAGCGTTGCAGGTCGATGGCCTTGTCTACGCGAACCAACTGTGGCGTGTTTCCGAAGTCCCGGTTGGAGAAATATTCTCCTCGCAGACCGGCCTGCCCGTCCTCGGTCGAGAGCACCGCGGCTGGAATGACCTCTTCCGCCCTTAAGAAGTTCATGCCGGGGGCGTACTTCACCTGAGCGGAAGGGAATTGCTGGCGAATACCCTCGAGCGCCGAAGTCGCATGAGAAGCGGTGCCGCTGTAGTTGCCATAGAGAACGCGAACGGATTCTGCGAGCGGACCGACCACAGCGATCCGCTTGATGACAGCGCTGAGCGGCAGGGCTCCATTATTTTTCAGCAGCACAATGGACTCTCGCGCGGCTTGCAGCGCGAGTTGCCGGTGCGGAGCACTGTCGATCTCCGAGTCCGGGATGTTTGCGTACGGCACTTTGTCAGGAGCATCGAACATCCCCAGCCTCATGCGGGCCGTGAACAAACGCCGGAGCGAAATGTCGAGGTCTTTTTCGGTGAGCAGACCCTGGTGTACGGCATCAATAAATTTTACGTAGTCGGAGTTGTCTTTAGCTTTGGTGAAGAAGTCGGCACACTCATTATCCATTCCCGTTTTCAGCGCAACTGCACCCGCTTCGGCCAGCGATCGGGTGAAGTGATGGCCATTGAAGATGTCGACCACGGCATCGCAATCCGATACTACGTAGCCGTTAAATTTCCAGGCCCCCCGCAACCGGTCCTGGAGAAGGAAATTGTTGGCACAGGCGGGTTCGCCATTCACGCGGTTGTAAGCGCACATGACCGACTCTGCCTTGCCCTCAACCACGGCGGCGCGGAAAGCGGGAAGATAGGTGTCTTCGATATCGTGTTTCGATGCGGGCACATCGATCGAGTGCCGTGACGGCTCCGGTCCGCTGTGGACTGCGAAATGCTTCGGGGTGGAGATGACGCGGAAATAGTTGGGATCGTCGCCCTGAAGACCGGTTACGAACGCCACACCCATTCTTCCGGTCAGAAAGGGATCCTCGCCATAAGTTTCCTGGCCGCGCCCCCATCGCGGGTCGCGGAAGATGTTGATGTTGGGAGACCAGAAATCCAGTCCTTCCATGATGTCTCGCCGGCCGGCGCGGACCGCCTGGTTGTGTTTGGCCCGGGCCTCTACGCCGATCACAACTGCCATGTCATGGATCAGAGGGGAATCAAAAGTCGCTGCCAATCCAATGGGCTCGGGAAAAACGGTGGCGGTTCCAGCATTGGCCACGCCGTGCAGAGCCTCGCTCCACCAGTCGTACTCGGGGACCTGCAATCTCGGAATCGCGCGCGCCTGGTTTACCAGTTGGGACGCTTTCTCTTCCAGAGTCATTCGCGAAACCAAATCGTCTACCCGCACATCTACTGGTTTTGAAGGATCCAAATAGAGAGGAGCTGTCGGAGATGCTCCATTCTGCGCGACCGAAACGCATAACAACAAGACGAGAACGTTAATGCAGAGAAAAAGGACCCGAAGGTTAACAAACATGAAATTTTGCTCCTGGCGGTGTTCCCCGGCTAACTCAAAAGCGCCTGAGTATAGCACCGTCAACGTACACGGAAAACATGCCAGCCCGGACGGCAGGGCGTATGCTGTTAGGGGGCATTGGGTGCGGTGCGGGGGAGGGGGCCCCGGAGATGAAGAATGAGAGACGTGGAATTCACCAGATTGCTGAACTGGCAAATGTCTCAATTGGGACGGTAGACCGCGCCCTGCACGGACGCAACGGAATCAGGGAATCAACCCGCCATCGGATTCTGCAGATCGCAACACAGATCGGTTACACGCCGAACCTGGCGGCGCGCGCCTTGTCCGTTTCGAGGACCGGTGTCCGCATCGGCGTTTGCATACCTCGCGAGATCCGTTTTTTCTATGATCAGCTCTGGAGCGGCGTGTTGGACGAAGCTCGTCGTGTCGCACAACTGGGTGTCGAATTGTTATACCGCCCGGTGCCCACGCTTGGCGTAGGGGACACCGAAGCTTTCGAAGAGCTCGTGGAGAGCGGCGTTAAGGGAATCATCCTTACGGCGGGAGATCCGGAGGGTCTGAAGCCTCTCATTGACGGCGCGGAAGAGAAAGGTGTCCGCGTAGTTTGCGTATCTACCGATTCTCCCGAAAGCCGGAGGTCAACGGTGATCTGTGTAGAACCGTGGCTGAATGGCTGTCTGGCCGGCGAGTTGATGGGAAAGTTTGTTCCACCGGGTTCGAAGGTGGCCGTCATTGCGGGCATGCTGAGTACTGAAGATCATCGCAGGAAGACGGATGGCTTCTCCGAGGCCTTTCCGCGCCATTGCCAAGGGGGGGAAATCGTCAGGGTCATTGAAGGGCACGAAGACGAGGACGAGAGCTTCCAAAAAACCTTCGATCTCCTTGGTAGCGTTCCGGAGTTGGTTGGGCTCTACGTGAATACGGTTAACTGTCTTCCCGTCTGCCGGGCGCTCGGAGCCCACGGCCTGGCGGGAAAGGTGAAACTGATCACTACCGATTTGTTTGCGGAAATGGCCGCCTACTTTCGCAAAGGTATTATCACTGCCTCGATCTACCAACAGCCCCACCGTCAAGGCCAGCTGGCAGTGCGGCATCTGGCCGATCACCTCACCACCAAGATGCCTTTCCCCTCAACCGTCTATCTGAGCCCTGGGGTTGTAATGTCATCCAATTTGAACCTATTTCGCGAGATGAGAACTCCGGATTTCATCTTCGATGACACCGCTCTGCTGGAGCGCGTCGCCCTGTAGGCGGATTTGAGGCCGAGACTCGGCCGCCTAACTCCATTATTTGGCTATTCCTGGATGCCGATGAACCATCAGTCCAACCCCCCAGGATCTTGGGAACGCCGCATTGGACGGTCAGCGTTTGCCCCGATTCAGGAATCCCTCCTGACGACTCAAAAATTTTCTTGACAGTCTCCTACAAATACAGGTACAAGCTGTCCTGCATCGTTAACGTTACCGGGAAGTACGTTAACAAGCTCGGGAAGTAACTGCGAAGGGATGGAGACTATGAAGTCTTTTTCGTCAACATGCGCTGGAAGTCTTGTTAGTGCCGCGAAGCACGGGCGTGTACGATCCCTGTTGCTTTTCTGCTTGCTGGTGGTGGGCTTGTCACTCTGCGCGTCCGCGCAAACCGCCACTGTGGTTGGCACCATTACCGATCCATCAGGATCTGTGGTTCCCAACGTAACTGTCACGGCAACCCACGTCGAAACCGGTCAGGTCCGAAGCACCAAGGGGAGTGACGCTGGCCAGTACCTGTTCGCCGATCTTCCAATCGGTCACTACAGCATGAAGGCCGAAGCCTCTGGATTCGGCGTGGCGCAGAAGAATGAGGTCGTGCTGAACGTCGGGGATCGCGCCCGCATCGACTTCGATCTGAAACTGGGCGCGGCCACGGAGACCATTACGGTTGAAGCCGATTCCGTAAGGGTGCAAACGGAGCATGGCGAAGTCAGTTCCGTAATCACCGGCCAGCAGATCACCCAGCTCGCCACCAACGGACGCAGCATGTATTCCCTCGCTAACCTGACGCCGGGAGCTTCGAGTGGTCAGGTTGACTTTCAGACTCCCACGCCGGTGGGTGGCGACGCGGCCATGAGCTTTAATGGCCAGCGTATGAGCCACAACCTTTACATGCTCGATGGCAGCGAGAGCAGTGATCGTGGGGGCGGCGGTGGTTCCGACGTTATGCCCTCGCTCGACTCGCTCGCCGAGTTCCGCATGCTTACTTCGAACTACAGCGCCGAGTACGGCTTGTCATCGGCCGCAACCATGACCGCGGTCATCCGGTCAGGCACCAAACAGTTTCACGCTTCGGCTTGGGAATTCACGCGTAATGATGCCCTCGATGCACGCAACTACTTCAATCCGGCGCCGGCAAAAGTAGCCGAACTGCGCTTCCACACATACGGCTTCAACCTCGGCGGCCAGGCTCCGTTCTGGAAGAACCATCCGACATTCTTCTTCTACAACATGGAGTGGCGCAGTCTGATTCAAGGGCAGGTACTCAACCAGACGGTTCCGTTGACCAGTACCTACGGCGGCAACTTCGGCAGCACCCTGATCACGGTTCCAACCGCCGTCTCTCCCGCGATCCTGGCGAAATACGCAGCCGACGGCCTTACGCCGGGACAACCGTTCCCTAACAACACCATTCCGGCTGACCTGCTGGATCCCAACGCGCAGGCGCTGTTGGCCGCCGGCATTTTCCCAGCACCAACCAACGGCGCACAATTCATCGGCGGTAACAATGTGCCCACGAAGTTGCGGGAGGAAGTTGCCCGTGTGGATCACCAGTTCACCGACAAGTTCTCAATTTTCGGACACTGGGTTTCAGAGCAGATCTCTCAGAATTTTGGCACATCCATGTGGAGCGATGACAATGTGCCGACCGCCCACAACACTTTCGGCAACCCCTCTTACAGTGGCGTGGTCCATACGACCTATGCCATCAATCCGAGGCTGCTCAATGAGGTGGCCTTCAACTACAACGCTAACCGGATCGCCATCACTCCCGAAGGCGTAGTTACACGTCCCACCGGCTTCACCACGCCCCGGCTGTTTTCGGGCCCGAACAATCTCAACCGCATCCCGGAAATCAAATTGGATGGCAGTACCGGCGCCAAATACGCCACGGCCAGCTGGCCCTGGAACAACAAAGCCGACGACTACCAGATTCGTGACGACATCTCCTGGAGTAAGGGAGCGCATCAGTTCAAGATGGGTGGTAGCTGGGCACTTTATAAGAAGATTCAGGATCTATTCGGTCAGACCCAGGGTTTCTTTACCTTCAACAATAACAACACTGGGGTTGATTTTGCCGATTTCCTGCTGGGTTACGCCCAGTCGTATAACGAGCTTGCGGTTCAGGACAGCGGCAAATGGAACAACGTTTCATGGGCCGCATATGTTCAGGACAACTGGCGCGCCACCAAGCGGCTGACTCTGAATCTTGGGCTGCGGTGGGACGGAGTGCCGCATACTTACGAAGCCGACAACCGCATGGGCAACTTCTACCCCGAGCTGTATGACCCCAGCCAAAAGGCCACGTTGGACTCGAGCGGCAACATTTGTTCCGCGACGTCCGGCCCGCCCTGCACCGGCCCCAGCCCGGGTTTGGGCACAAGTCCTAACCCGATCCTGGCAGGGTCTCAGTTCTACCTGAACGGCATCGGCATCCCTGGCAAGAACGGAATTCCGAAGGGTCTGGTGGATAACCACTGGGCTGCGTTCGGTCCTCGTTTGGGTTTTGCTTATGACCTGACTGGCGAAGGCAAGACCGTCATCCGCGGCGGATTCGGCACCATGTACGAGCGCATTCAGGGCAACGACATGTACAACGCCGGGCCGAATATTCCGTTCAGCACGTCGGTCACGTTCAACAACGGCGTTCTTCTGTCAAATCCGAATACCAGCCTGTCAACCGGGAATACCCTGACCGCGCCCATCACGGTCGCCGACATTACCGGCCTCAATAGAAAACAGTACAAGCTGCCGGTGACCTACCAGTACAGCGTTGGCGTGCAGCAGGGTTTCGGGGCCAAATCGGTACTGTCTGTTTCGTACGTAGGAAACCAGAGCCGGCATCAGAACGACTATCGGGAGAGCAATCTACCCGATCAGAGTCTGCTGCCGAGTATTGCCGCTGGTACCGCAGCCAGCTACAACACGCTAGTCCCGTTCCTTGGGTTCCACTCCATCAAGCAGTCGGAAACTGTGCAAAACGGGCACTACAACTCGTTGCAGGCAGAGTTCAGGTCGCAGATGACGCGGGACCTCTCCCTGCAGGCCGCCTACACCTTTTCCAAGGCGTATGACCCGGCCACCGGTAATAACAACGTGCAGGATCTGAACGCCGTTTCGAATCCCTACAGCTACGCTTACGACAACGGGCCTTCGAATTTGGATCGGAGGCATATCGCCTTCGTCAATTTCATCTACGAAATCCCGTTCTTGAAGAATAGCTCCAGCCGCCTCCTGAAATCGACGGTCGGCGGATGGCAAGTGTCGGGAGTGGTAAGCATCGCATCGGGGAATCCGATTAATATCACCGAGGGTGGCATTACCAACTGCGCACAGATACCAGCACCCTCCAGTTGTACCGGCTCGCTGATCGGAACCGCCAACATCACCAGTGTCCTGCCCAATTCGAATAATCGGCCGAATGTAAATGGTAGTGTTGGCACTCCGCACACCGTGAGCAGTTGGTTCGATAAGTCAGCCTTTTCGCCCACGGCTGCCGGAGAATTTGGCGATATGCCGCGCAATTCGGTATATGGTCCGGGCCGACAGAACTGGAACATAGCTTTCTTCAAGAGCTTTGTATTCAGCGAGACACGTGGCAGCCGTCTCGAACTACGTGCGGAAACCTTCAACACCTTTAACCACACGCAGTTTAAAGACGTCAGTAATACCTTCACCAACAGCAACTTCGGCGCAGTCACTACTGCGCATGACCCAAGAGAAATCCAGTTGGGAGTGAAGGTAGTCTTCTAGTAGAAGGCGTTGAAATTGGTAGTTGTCCCACTCACACACCCCGCTCGCGTTAAGCGAGCGGGTTTTTTTTGAGCCGCACATTGAAGCGTTGCTTCATCAAGCCGGAGTGGCTATTCTGAGTTCTTAATATGGACCGACCGCCAGGTGCCCAATTTTGCCCATGAGAATCTGGAAATCGTTATTGGTTCTTGCCTCCCTGGCATTGTCGGCCTCTGCGAGTCCGCAGACGGCCAGTCCGGCCGAGGCAATGGGACTGGAGCAACAGGGGAAGCTCCCAGAGGCGGTCGAGGCATGGCGCGCAGTAACCGAGCACAATCCTCGGGACGCTGCAGCGTTCGCCAGTCTGGGCGTGGCCTTGGCTCGGGAAACTAAGTACAAGGAAGCCGCTGCGGCCTACCGCAGGGCGATCACTCTGAATCCAAGACTACGGGGCATTCAGCTGAATCTAGGGCTGGCAGAGTATAAACAAGGACAGTTTGAGGCCGCTATTCCTTCTCTAAGAGCTGCGCTGCTGCAGGACCCGCGGGACATGCAGACGCGCACCTTGCTCGGCCTTAGCTGCTACGGTGCCAAGCGATTTGTGGAAGCCGTGAGATATCTCGAGCCGGCGGCAAATGCAGACCCCACCAACCCGGAACTGCATCAGGTCTTGGCTCAAAGCTGCCTCTTGGCGAAGAAGTATCTGTGCGCCCAGGAACAGTTTCGCCAGCTGCTGCAGCAGAACCCGGACTCGGCACCCGCGCACATGTTGCTGGGTCAAGCCCTGGACGGTCTGCAAAGGACCAATGATGCGATTGCCGAATTCGAGGCGGCGGCTAAGGTATCTCCGCAGGAGCCCGGCGTGCATTTTAGCCTCGGATATCTGCACTGGAAGTTGCGCCAATACGATGACGCAAAGCGCTATTTCGAGAGCGAGCTGTCTGTGGATCCTGACCATGCCCAGGCTCTGACCTATCTGGGCGACATCGAAATGAAAAGAAACAATCCAGAGCAAGCCTTGGCATTGCTCAGCAAAGCCGTGCACCTGCGGAACGACATTCGTATCGCCTATGTCGATCTGGGATCCGTTCTGGCGCAGCAGGGACAGCACCAGGACGCGATCGCCGCGCTCCAGCGCGCGGTGAAATTGGACCCGACCCAACCCGACGCTCACTTCCGCCTGGGACGCGTATATCAAGCTATGGGGAACACGTCGGCCTCGCAGAAGGAGTTCGCCACGGTCCGCGAACTGCACCAGAAGGCAGATGAGGACCTCACCTCCAAGATGTCGGTTTCCCCGCCTTCGCCACATCCCTAGGGCCGCGGAATTCTACCTGCGGCTTTGGGCCGACTTTGTCATAACGTTCTCCATGACCGCAGCCACTGTCAACTCAGAATGGATTTCATCGCGGGATAAATGCGGCGATAAACCGCGTACGCCTTTTCCATAACCAGTGAGTCAGCGGAATTCGGACTCACGTTCCCCGCAACGCGCACCACGACATCGCAAGCCGCGTCAACCGACGGCCAAGCTTTCGCGCCGACTCCCGCCAGGATCGCGGCGCCGTAGGCGGCGCCTTCTTCCGCCTCGACGGTTTCGACTGGTTGTCCGTAAATGTCCGCTTGAATTTGTCGCCAGAGCTTCGATCTGGCGCCGCCCCCGCCCAGGCGAATCGTCGTCGCAGGGACGTCGATTTCCTTAAAGATGGTGAAGGTATCGCGCAGGCTGAAAGCGACTCCTTCCATGATCGCCCGGATTACATGGTCTCGCGTATGCGATGCGGTCAGGCCAACCAGGATCCCACGGGCCGCGGGATCGAGGTAAGGAGTGCGCTCGCCCATAAGATAAGGAGCCCAAAGTAGTCCATCGCATCCGGGAGGCACATTCGCCGCTCCGACGGTGAGTCGTTCGTAGGAATCATTGTGACCATTGGTGTGGCATGCGAACTGGTCCCGGAACCATCGGAGAGAAAGACCCGCAGCCTGGGTTACGCCCATGACGAACCAGCGTCCCGGAAGCGCGTGGCAAAAGGTGTGCAGGCGTCCCTGGGGATCGAGCGCGGGACGTGCGGTAGCGGCAAAAACAACTCCCGAGGTTCCGATGGTTGCGCTTACCTTACCGGGTGAAACAATGCCCATCCCAATCGCGCCCGCAGCCTGGTCTCCCGCGCCGGCCACGACCGGTGTTCCGGCTTGCAGGCCAGTAGCGGCGGCGCCCGCTGCCGATATCCGCCCGCAGATTTCCGGCGACTCATACAAGTCGGGCAGAAGGGATTCTTCCATTTGGACGAACTGCAAAATCTCTTTCGACCAGCGGCGGTGGGCCACGTCGAGTAATAGGGTGCCCGAGGCGTCGGCCATATCGGTTGCGCGTTCACCGGTCAGTTGCAATCGGACGTAGTCTTTCGGCAGCATGACCGAGCGGACCTGCTTCCATAGCTCGGGTTCGTTCTCCCGGACCCACAGACACTTGGTCAAGGTGAAATTGGTCAGTGCAGGGTTGGATGTGAGCTCGATTAAGCGAGCGGCGCCAATTGTTGCCGTCAAATCCCGGCTTTGTTTCTCAGTCCTGACATCGCACCAAATGAGTGCAGGCCGTACGACCTGAGAGCGCTCGTCCAGAAGGACCGCGCCGTGCATTTGTCCAGAAAGACCGACGCAGGCAATTTGATCACCTCGCAGTTGGCACTTGGCCAGGACCCTCTGGACAGCCACGCCGCAGGCGCGCCACCAGTCACGGGGATCCTGTTCCGCCCAGCCGATTTGCGGTGATGCAAAGTCGCGGTGCTCTTCGGTTGCGGAGGCAATAACACGTCCCGCCTCGTCAATGACGAGCGCACGTGTTCCTCCAGTACCTACGTCAATTCCCAGGAAAGACATTGCCGTCGCTTTGCCCGCGGCCGCGAGCAGAACCCGTTGCGGACCAGGAATGCCGGGACCGTGTACGTTAACGCACTGGGTATACTACCATGTCTGCAGGATTACAACTGCAGGCCAGGAATTTCGACCTTGAGGCACGCCGTTCGGCCTCTGACCGGTGCTTACCTGCTGAGAACGGCGCATGCAAACGATATTCACCAGCCTAATTCGACCCCAGCAGGTCACTCGCAGCAAGCACGTAAGTGGTCAGCTTATCGATCTTGATATTGGAACGCCTCGAGGTAATAACGACGGTTCCGTCAGCCGCACGCAGGCACTCCACATTCTTCATCAGGACGCGATGGTTCGAAGGGTTAGACACTGCGCCCGGGTTCTTATCCTGGTCGCGGCTTGGCGAGGGTTGGTAGGCCGGTGACTTGGGGTCGTAATACGGGCCTTCCCCATTCCACTTTGTGGGGGTGTGCTCAGCGTCGGTTGGCCCATATGAGAGGTTCTGCGGCGACATGGCAGGCGGAGGGTAATACCAAGGGGTCAAGTAGACCTTGATAGGCGCTGATCCATTTTTCCACTGCACGGAATCCATGCGAATAGCGAGGCGGGACGGGTCGGTTGCAGTTTTCTCCACCGACTCAGTTACTTCTCCTGACAGGATGGCATCTTTGGGGATGACCGTACCATTCAACAATGTGGCCACTACAAGCTTGGCCTCGACCTTGGTGCCGACCGGGGTCTTGCCGGCGGCCACGTTTTGCCGCATAACGGCAGGAAATTCGTCTCCCGTTGGGGAACTGTGCGCGGCGGGCGTCGGTTGGGCGACTAAAGCCACGGACCCGAGAACGATGGTTAAAACGGCGATGGTTTTGCTGAGCATCTGGTCCCCCCGGCCGTGACCGACCTGGACCGCGGCTTTGGCTTGCGGAAAAACTATACCTCACGGAGCTACCGGAATCCACGTCATTCAACTTCCTGGTAGGGCCGCGCGCTCGACACGGACTTTCGTTCGGAACCATCGATATGCAACTGGTTCGCTGGGCTGCATCGATTAGCGGTCGATAGCCGCCATTCCTCTTGAATCCCGCGATTCGGCGGTCTCAAGTAGGCTCGCCATACCGGGTGCATCGGCGCAGGCGCCTTTGAGGCTTTCACCATGCGCGCTTTGCACTACATCGCGTCCTGGCTGCTCCGCGACAATTCTTTCCCATGGTACATGGAAGCGTCGGCGCGCTCGGTGATCTGCAGAGCTGTTTCGCCAGGTTGCCATTGCGCCACGCCAATTGAGGCGTCCAGTCTAATCTTTGTTTCGCTGGTTCCGACCTTGATCGAATAGTCGCCCAACACCCATTTCTTCATACGCTCGGTCTGGGAGCACGCGCCATTAAGATCGCAATCCAAAACCATGATGAACTCATCTCCACCCCATCGGCCGACAATGTCACCGGGCCTGATATTCGACCGCAACTCTTCGCCGAATTGTCTTAAGAGGTTATCGCCCGCCACGTGTCCATAGGTGTCGTTGACATGCTTAAACCGGTCCAGGTCCAGAATGACCACACAAAATGTGTGCTCGCGCGAGATGCGCCATTCGATCCGCTCCTCTACGCTGCGACGGTTCGCGAGTCCAGTCAACGGATCTCGAAAGGCCAATTGTTCCACGGTTTTGAGTCTGGTTTCGTAGGTTGCTACCTCCGCTCGCAACTGCGCCAATGACTTGTTGCTATCCTTTGCCATGTCATCGACACAACTCTTCAGTTCGGCTGCCCCCTGCACCAGGGAGGTGCGCATCTGGGCCAAATCATCGAGGTCGGCGATGGTTCGCAGCTGAATGGTGAAGTCATTCAGCTGTTTGGCGTAGCGTTGATCCTGTGTGCCCATAGACTCTGCCGTGCGGGCAAGAGCGATCAGTAGTTCCTTGACATCATTGGTCTTCGCTTTGAAGTATTCGGCTGTGCGTCCTCCCCACTGCTGCAGTTGTTCTTCGACCTGCCTTCCCGTCCCTCTCACGAGGGAAAGAGAAAGCTCGCATGCCAGCCGCCTTTGCAGGCCTTCGAGGGCCTGCTGCAGATCTGAACCGAGGGCAGGACAGGCCCTGACCCCGTTCTTTGCCATGGCCAATAAGGTGGAGCTATAGGATTCCAGGGTCGCCGAGAGCAGCTCGCCGGGATCGGGCTCGCTCACGCGCGGCTTAGTCGGCTCCATGTCCAGATACTTCTTCAGGGAAATCACTTGCATCTCCAGTGAAGCCGTTCCCAAAAAGCGATTTACGGATGACAGAGTAATCGATGTCTGAAATTGATCGCGGACCTGGCGCAGCAGATCCTTGGGGCACACTTCGCCGAACGCGCCCGAGCACCCCAGATTGAGGGATATCGGTACTTGTCCGCCAAATCTTCAGTTGTCGAGCGAGAGTGGCTTATTGTTCTCCGGCAGGAACCGACCCGCTCCGGGCCAGCTTGTCCTTCTCTCGCACCTGACCGACGACCACCAAATCGACCCGGCGATTGGCGGCACGTCCCTGGGCAGTGTTGTTGAGCTGTACAGGATGATATTGAGAGTACCCAGCGGCCGCGACCAGCGAGGGATCGAACCCGTGGCGCTCGACCAGGAGTGCCACGACCGCGGTGGCGCGCGCAGTGGAGAGTTCCCAGTTGGACTTGAAGCGGGAATTGTGGACGGGCATGTTGTCGGTGTGGCCCTCCACCCTGATCTCGAAACCTCGTCCTCCGAGGATGGTTGCAATTCGAGTCAAAGTCGCATTTCCGCTGTCCAGCAGCTCAGCCTGACCGCTGTTGAAGAATCCGACCTCACGCAGGCTGACCACCAGACCCTCGGGAGTGACGCGCATCTGGATTTCATGCTGACGGATTTCATCCCCGAGAGCAGATTCGAGTTGGCGCCTGAGTTCGTCGACATCAACTCCGTAGCCGGTTCCCCCGGGATTCTTGTCGGAAGCGCTGGCTACTTTGATAATCCTGACGGGCGCCTCCATGAGATCGGGACGGGGCGTGCCGGGGCTTCCAGGGATGCCGACGCCTTCAGTCGCGGAACCGGTGAACACACCCAATTGTTGAAATGCTCCTTTGATCGAGGCTGCCACCTGGGCAGCCTTTTTCTTGTCGGCCTGGGAGGAAGCGTACAGAACTACAAAGAAAGCAAACAGAAGGGTGATGAAATCAGCGTAGGAAACAAGCCAGCGCTCGTGGTTGGCGTGCGCCTTGTGTTTTTTCTTCCGGCTCACGCGCTGGCCCCTGCGGCCTTCTGGGCCGGCGCCTTCTGCTTATGTTCAGGCAGATAGCCCATCAACATGGTCTCAAGCATGCGTGGGTTCATGCCCTCGAGGATGGAGATTACGCCTTCCAGTTTCATCTCGCGCAGCACTTGTTCTTCCCGAAACTTGATCTTCAGCTTGCCTGCCCACGGGAGAAAAAGAATGTTGGCCATGCCAACCCCGTAGATCGTCGCCACAAAGGCAACTGCAATACCCTTGCCCACTTCGGAGATGTCCTCCAGATGCTGCATCACCTGAATCAGCCCGAGAACAGCTCCGATAATTCCAACCGTCGGAGCATAGCCTCCGGCGGCTTCGAAGACTTGCGAGAGTCTCTCGCCGTGTTCTTCCTGATTGTCCAATTCCAGTTCCATCATCTTGCGCAGTTCCTCGGGCTCGGCGCCATCAATGGCCAGCATCAACGCTTTCTTGAGAAACGGGTCCTTGATGGAGCCGAGCTGGGTATCGAGAGAAACAATGCCGTCCTTGCGGGCCTTGTTGGCGTAACCGACAAGCTCCTTGATCAGGCTGTTGGGTTCTTGTCCTCGATCGAGAAACACGTTGCCCAAACCTTTGGTCGCATTAAAGACAATCGAGAGTGGAAACTGGATCATCACGGCCCCGATCGTCCCGCCCAGCACGATCATCGCGGCCGTGGGTTGCAGGACCTGGCTTATCTTTCCGCCTTCGATAATCAGCCCGGCGAGAATCCCGGCCAGGGCAAGAATGATTCCACCAATCGTGCTCTTATCCACGGCGGAAGCCTTCCGGGGAACGAGGTGGGTGGGATTCCTGAGGGTGAAGAACCGCCGAGTTTACGTCTGAGCCGCTCCAGTTGGGAAATCCGGCCATCACCGAGCGCCGGAAATCTACGATCCTGTGGATCACGTCTTCGGAATTCTCCCGAACGATGATCTTCTCCCCATTGATGAGAGTGATCACGGTATCCGGCGCGTTCTCCACGAACTTGATGAGGTCAGAGTTCAGGGCGATGGGGTTGCCGTTCAGTCGAGTCAGTTGAATCACGACGGACCTTTCAGTTTCGGATGGAGTTCCGGCAGCATCTCTATCGGCACTCGCCGGGCGGATCATCACGTGAGGTCTGAGCCAGGTGCGGGTAACTATTACCGGGGTCACTGATACCAAGGTCACTGGATTGGAGTTGATGGAGGAAAGAGGGAGTGCCGATAGACAGGCCCGCAGCAACACAGCACCACCTGATCAACCGAAGCGGTGATATGGGCAGTCGGTAAGGCCGCAGGGTTCGGTACCAGGCGAAAACTCTAAGCAAAGGAGCTTTGAAATGTCACTGAGCATTTTGAACAACGTTTCGTCCCTTGCGGCGCAGAACCAGCTGTCCATGACACAGGCGTCGCTCCAGAAAACCCTCTTACAACTGTCTTCCGGTTCCCGTCTGAACACGGGCGCGGATGATGCCGCCGGTCTGGCCATTGCAGACGGGTTGCATGCCAACATTACGGCCCTGACCCAGTCAGCGCGCAACGCCAGCGATGGCGTCGGTTCGCTGCAGGTAGCGGACGGCGCGTTGGCCCAGGTCACCGCTCTTCTGAACCGCGCCGTGACCCTGGCCACCGAAGCCGCCACCGGTACGGTGAGCGATCCACAGCGCACCACGATCAACGCCGAGTTCACCGCCATCAAGGCTGAAATCGACCGGATCGGAAGCAGCACCAACTACAACGGTGGGCAAGTATTTACCGCCACCGCCACCGCCATCTACCTCAGTGACGGTACGGGCGGGGGATCCAGTTCGATCACTGTTACGACCGGTGCGCTCTCGAGCGCGGCGATCGGTTTCAGCGGAACTCCGACCGACATCAGCGCAGACGTGCTGACCAGCGCAACCGCCGCTCAGACGGCACTGGGTCACCTTACAACCGCAATCGCCGGTGTGGCTGCGGATCGTGGCGCACTCGGAGCGGAAACCAACCGCCTGCAGAGCGCTTCCAGCGTTATCACCAACCAGGTGCAGAACCTGACCAACGCCGAAGACGGTATTCGCGCCGCTGACATTCCGTCAGCCGTGGCGAATATGTCACGTTTGACCATTCTGCAGCAGACCGGTATGGCCGCACTGCAGCAATCCAACCAGATGCAGCAGTCGGTACTCAAGCTGTTGCAATAACCTCGCACTCGGCAGCGGCGGGGCGCAAAAAGCCCCGCCGGGGCGAGGTCACGGTAATCCTCCATGCGCATTGATGGTCCCAGCCCGATTCCCCTTGGGGTCTCGCAGCCGGTCGCTCGGGAGACAAAGGCGGTCCATGCCCCCGCGGCAGCGCGTGCGGTCGTTGATCGCGTGGAAACGCACCCGAAGGCTGAAGTTAATTTGATCAACATCCTGGTCGAGATGCAGCCGGGAAACATTGTGGTTTACAAGTTCATTGACGAGGCCAGCGGACGACTGATCCAGCAGATTCCTTCAGAAGCGATGCTCAACCTCTCACAGTCCGTCGAAGGCGCGAAAGACAAGAAGAGAAGCTAAATCATGGCAACCTCAGACATCCTGAACGCACTTAGTTCCTCGCTGGGCACAGGGCAGGGAATCGATGTAACTTCGACGGTCAACCAGTTGATCGCCAATCTGCGCGGCCCGGAGCAGGTGTGGCAGACCCAGCAGCAGATATTGCAGGGGCAAAGTTCCGCGCTTACACAGTTAAATACAGAAGTAACAGCCCTCTCCAATGCAGTGGATGCGCTGAATGATCCGGCGGGAACTTTGAGCGCGCGCGCGGTCAGCTCGTCGGAGCCGGCGATCGCGACTGCTACCGCTTCGAATTCCACGCCTGTGGGCAGCCACACCGTGGTCGTGAACAACCTGGCAACCAGTTCCTCGTACTACTCGGGCGCGGTGGCTAGCAGTACAACGACATTGGCGGCCGGAACGTTTACGATTCAAGTGGGTAGCCAACCGGCCACCACCATTACAATTGACGCCACTAACAACACACTGGATGGATTGGCAGCGGCCGTCACCAACGCAAACCTGGGTGTGACTGCCAGCGTGGTCAATGACTCCAACGGCGCCAGGCTGGCGATTGTGAGCAACACTTCCGGCGCGGCCAGCGACTTGACCGTTACCAACGGCAATAGCGGTCTGACCTTTACCAAGGGAGCGACAGGCACCGACGCGTCTCTGACCGTGGACGGCGTACCCATCAGCAGCGCCAGCAACACCGTCGCGAACACCGTGGCGGGTCTCACGCTAAACCTGGTGGGAGCGTCCCCGAATACGGAAGTGCAGATCGCAGTCAGCCCTGACACCGCGAAAGTGACACAGGCCGTCAAGGATTTTGTAACCGCCTACAACACCATCATTCAGGACCTGAGCAGCCAGTTCACATTTAATACTTCGACCAACAGCGCCGGCCCTTTGGCGGCCGACGCAGGGGCGCGTATGGTACAGACCGAATTGCTGTCAGCGGTCACCTATGCGGGAACGGGAAATTCGTTCAACACGCTGGCTCAACTCGGAGTGTCGATGAACAACGACGGCACTCTGAGCGTTGACGACGCCAAGCTGAGCTCGGCTGTGAACTCCGACTTTGCCGGGGTGCAGAACTTCTTTCATTCGGCTACTGGAACCGGTTTCGCAGCATCGCTGAAAGCGCAACTGGATCCGCTGACCGATCCGACGCAGGGCGCGTTCTCGATCGAACTCAAGGGTATGAGCGACGGGGAGAAGAGCTTCCAGGACCAGATTGACCACTATGAGATCTACATCGCCACGCAGAAGACTCTGCTAACCCAGCAATACACGCAAGTCGACCTGGCGCTTCGTCAGTTGCCTCTACTCCAGCAGCAGATCAACTCAGAACTGAACTTTAACGGGAACTCGAACTCCAACTCGAACAACGGATGAGCGGAATCCAGATCGAAAGCCAATTTAAAGCAATGAACGCCAAGCAGAACCAACTCGCGTATCAAGAAGCAGCAGTGCGCAACGCCAATCCGATTGATCTGGTGATCATGCTCTACGATATTCTGGCGCGGGATCTGCACTCCGCGATTGAAGCCATGGAGGCCGGTAACATCGAACTGCGATCGGCCAAGCTGAAGCACGGCTTTCTGGCATTACAGCAGCTCGAAGGGTCGCTCAACATGGATGGGGGCGAGATGGCGACGAGCATGTCCCGCTACTATTCCATGTTACGCGCACAGATGATGAAGGCCCAGATTCAGCAGGATGCTGGAATGCTCAGGGAGTTGGTCCAGTTGCTGTTCAGCGTACGGGAAGCCTGGGATGAGCTGAACAGGCGGCTGACGGCTTCTGTTCAAGCCCCCGCCTCGCAGATCCAAACGGCAAGCTGGAAGGCGTAAATCTCCCACAGACCGTGTGGGGCGGACACTCCTGTCCGCCGCTTTTGACTTCAGTTCTGAGCGTTAACTGGCTGTCCGATTGCCTATTACGACGATTCCACGTCAAAAGCGGCGGGCGAGGGCGCCCACCCCACACTAAACCAATTGTATCGACCTACCTCAGGTAGTCGAGCAGACTTGTCGGTAGAATCTTTGCTGCTGCGGCCAGTGCGGCATCGTGCGCCGTGGTGGCCTTGGTCAGGTCCGTCGCGGCTTTGGTGAGGTCGGCACCGACCAGGTTGTTGGCTTGCGACTTAAGGGTTACCTGTTCCTGCTGCAAAAAAGTTTGCGTGGAGTTGAGCTGGTTGACGGCGTTTCCGTAGAAGATGCGTTGGCCGGTCAGCGAGTCGAATGCGGTGCGAAGGTCATTGGTTGCGCTCTTGGCATCGGCTGCTATACCAGTTTGCATTGCGGTGATCAACCTTTGCAGGGAGCCGAAGACATCTCCAGCGGCATTCTGGAACAATTGGTTGCCCGGCATATTGGTCTGCAGGTTCAGGCCGTCCGCAACCTTTACTGTATTGGTTCCGCTATTACCGTTGTACGTGACCCCGGACGGACTGGTGGAGTCAAGAGTGTAGGGAGGGGCTGTAGTCGCAGTGCCTCCGAACAGGTAGGCGCCCCCCACCGAGGTATTGGCTAACTGAACAAGCTGACTCTGAATCCCTAAGAGATTTTGCGCAATCTGCTGGCGGTTTGCGTCGGACAGGGTCCCTGTGGAGCCCTGTACGCCCAGGGTAATGGCCTGAGTGACGGCGGTGACCGCCGAACCGAGCGCCGTGTCCGCCGTCTGCAGCTGGCTGGTCAGCGAGTCGATGTTCTGAAGATATTGATCGGCACGGTCGGACTGCGCCTGGTTGCCGACCATTTGCGCGGCGGCCAGGGGATCGTCCGAGGGCAGGTTAACACGCTTGCCGGTGGACATCTGTTGCAGCGCCGTATTTTCCTGGCTCTGGGTTTTCCAGATTGCGGCCAGAACGTCTCCGGACATATCGGGGTTTACGCGCATTTTAAGTCGTCACTCCCATCGCCATTAGTGTGCTAAACATCGAGTCCACGGTGGTGACCACGCGGGCTCCGGCCTCGTAGGCCCGTTGATAGCGGATCATGTTCGTGGTTTCTTCATCGAGCGAGACGCCGGACACCGAGGAACGCTGGTCCGTGAGTTGTTGCACACTCAGATTGCTGGCAGTGACATTCGCCTGCGCATTGGCGCCGAGATTGCCGACCTGGAGAACCAGATTCGCGTACATATCCATGGGGTTCGCGCCGGAAGGAAGTTGCTGATTCCGTAGTCCGATAAGCTGCTCGAGGTTTCCGTTGCTGCCCGCGGATCCGTCCGAGCTGGCGGCGATCAATCTAGGGTCCGTGATGGCCACGCCAAAATTGGCGGCCGCGTCAGTTGTCGACGGCAGAGGAGTGAAAAAGTTCTGGCCGGCATTGCCCGAGGCATCAAATCCTGCCGCGTGCTGGGTGTTGAAACTGGTGGCAAGCTGGCTAGCCAAGGTATTGAGTTGAGTGAACAACTGCGGAATGACCTGATCGCGGACCTGAATCGTTCCCCCCAGCTGTCCACCCTGAATCTGGCTGGTGATGTCCTGGCCTTGGGCGCTGTAGACGTGCTCCAGCACGCTGTTGTTCGCGTTGGACTGGAGCGCGTAGCTCTGGTTGGCGACGACCAGAGGAACACCATTTGCAGTGGTCAAGGTCAACCCATGTTCGGTCTGCGTGACCGAGATGTTCAGCAAGCCCGAGAGCTGGCGAATCAACTCGTCCCGCTGATCCTGAACGGTGCCGGGTTCTTGTCCCAAGCCTTGCATCTGCGCCACCTGGCCGTTAAGGGTTGCGATTTGGCTGGTCAGGCGATTGATCTGGCCGACGGTTTGCGGCACCGATTGGTCCAGTCCAGTTCCGATCGAGTTCAGGCTTGATACTGCCTGATGAAATGAATTGGCAAGGTTATTGGCGGAGGTCAGAACAGCCTGGCGCGCGTTGTTGTCGGTCGGGCTGGTTGAAAGCTGGCTCATGCTGTTGAAGAAAGCTGACAGCGCGCCGCCCACGCCCTGAGTGGGGTCAGCAAAGATGCCTTCGATCTGGTTGAGCGAGTTCATCTGAGTCTGGGAATTGCCCTGTTGTCCGGTTTCTTCGTAGATTCTCAATTGCAGCAGTTCGTCGCGAATGCTCTGAAACTGTTCCAGGGTGACGCCGCCGCCAAAAGTCACGCCAGATTCCTGGAATGTGGGTGCCTCGTTCAGAACCGCGACCTGGCGGCTGTAGCCCGGCGTGTTCACATTGGCGATGTTGTTGGTCGTGACGTTGAGCGCCCCCTGATTGGCGTCGAGGGCTTGCACGGCGATAGAGAGCGAGGTGCCTAGGCCGGGCATAGGTTCAGACCTCGCATGACCAGCCGCTGGCGGAAACCTGCTCCGACTCGGCAGGGAAATTTTGTTTGTAGGTCCGGCACAGAGCCGCCCGCAGCCGGGTGGTGCGCAAAGCCCTTTGCAACAGGGAGGAGTACACCCGGGTGAGGTTCACCAGCTCCCTGAAATCCGAATGGGAGAACTTGATTGACGGCTGTTGACCCGATGGCCGTCCACGGGACCAGGCTTGCAGTGTTTCGATCAAAGAGTCCTGGGCGTTGGTGGAACTCTCAAGTTCGGCGACATTATTCGAGGCCAGGGCTGCAATTGCACGCTGGAACTGAACACACAACTCCCGAATCTCGGCCACACAGCCAGGTGGATTGAGCTCGCGTTCCTGTGCCTCGTTTCGTTCGCTTGCCAAGAAAACTCACCTTATTATTATTAATATGTTCCAGAAGCGTCTAGCGTTGGTTCTGCCTCAGAATTGCCTGCGCGACCTGGTCTGGATCTATCTTGTAGTCGCCATTCTGGATCGACTGGCGCAGGGCTTCGACCTTGTCCTGGCGGATCGAGGGCGCGGTCATCGCCTGGGCGGCCAGCGAGGAAATATTCAACGTATCTCCCGAGAGGCTGGTCTTGTCCTCCACGTTGGGCGTACCTGAAGTCTTGACGCCGGCTTTCCGGGTCTTTTCGTCGCGAGCCAAATCCTGGAGCGAGATGTGGTTCAGGTCGATTCTCATATGTAGTCTCCTGCAATACCGCGCAACAGCTTTATCGGCAGTTTCAGAAAAAACTTTAGTCCAATAATCATTTCTTCACCTTCGGGGCGGCCAAAGGTTTTACTGAAAGAGTGGCGGTATGTAAGTCCTTTAGTTCCAAAGAAGTAACCGCGCTCTCTTTGTGGGCCGCTTGAGCCTGAAGATGTTTGGCCACCATGGCGGCGATGCCCAGGCCTCCGTGACCGCCGGTTAAAGCGCCGCCTACCGCTTGCATGGCAATGGCGTGAAACTGGTCTTTTCCGGGATCCTGGTCGGGGTCCTGGTCGGAGCCGGGAACCGAGGCGAAAGATCGTTCGGCCTGCTCCAGCCAGTGCGAGAGGAGGACCGCTTCAAACTCACGCGCCGACTTCTGGATTTTGGCCGAATTGCTGGAATCGGTGTTTTTCAATTTCTCCGCTGCCTGCGTACCCCGCAGATCAGAAAGACTGACTGTCGGCATGACAATCCTGGTCGAGCTCATAAGATCTCCAATTCTGCTTGCAGACCGCCCGCCGCCTTGATTGCTTGCAGGATGGCCACAATGTCGCGTGCAGTTGCGCCCATGGTTTGCAGTCCATTGATAAGCTCTTCCACGCTGGCGCCCTCGGCGAGCCGGATCGACTTGGCGGAGGTCTCTTTCGCCTGCACATCCTGTTCAGGCACGACCGCGGTTTGGCCTTGTTTGGAGAAGGGGGCGGGTTGTGAAACTGTGAACGTCGTGGTTACCTGCACCGATAAGCTGCCATGTAGAACCGACACAGCGGAAAGCTTGACGTCTCCGCCCATGACAATGGTGCCGGTGCGCTCGTTGATCACGACTTTGGCCGCGGGGTGGACGCTGATCGAGAGATTCTGAATCTGAGATATGAGATCTGGAACGGATGAAGTACCCGAACTGACAATGTTCACGTTGATCTGGCGGCTGTCAACCACGCTGGAAATTGGCTTGTTGAACTGGCGGTTGATCACGCTCGAGATTTGTTTTGCCGCCGTGAAGTCGGCGTCCCGCAGTACGAAAGAGATCGTGCTTAGGCGCGTCAGGTCGACTGAGGTATCCCGCTCCACGGTTCCGCCGTTGGGTATGCGGCCGACGGTCGGATGATTCACCTGCTTGCTATTGCCGGCTCCGCCGGCCGAATAACCGCCTAGCGTGAGTGGTCCCTGGGCTTCGGCGTAAACCTGGCCATCGGGTCCATGCAGGGGAGCGAGAAGGAGCACTCCGCCTTCGAGGCTCTTGGCGTCGCCAATTGAGGAAACCGTAACGTCGAGCGCCATACCGGGCCGGGCAAACGGAGGAAGAGAAGCGGTGACGAACACAGCTGCAATGTTATTTACGCGGATCTGATTTGCGGGAATCTGCACCCCCATGCGCTGCATGATGTTGGCCAGCGTCTGAGTCGTGAACAGGGTCTGCCGCCGGTCTCCGGTTCCGTTCAGTCCGACGACCAGGCTGTATCCCACCAGCGGATTGTCACGCACGCCTGCGACCGTGGTGATATCTCGCACCAGGACCATCTTCTCTTCAGTTATGGCGTGAGAAGCTTGCGCCGCAACCAAGACGCATGCGAACAACGCGAATTTTAGAAGCCGATGACCCATAGTATTGCCCGCATCAGTGGATTGGGAGAGCGAATCGCATCCGACACGACTCCCTTACCCTTCAGTTCTACTTCCAGACTCGAAAGCGCGGTCGAAAGCGCGGAGTTGTCCGGCCCGATGTCCCCTGGCCGCAGCACACCGCGCACCAGCATGGTTTCCTTCTGACTGTTGATTGTGACCAGCCGCTCTGCTTCGACCACCAGGTTCCCGTTGGGAAGCACGGCGATCACCTGTCCGGCAAGACTGGTATTCATGGTGGTGCTGGCGTCGGTCGAGCCCGTGCCTTTCAGCTTGGTGGACGACTGGGCGGTGAGCAGGTTGTTCAAGCCGCTGACGTTGATGTGACCGGCCAGTCCCGAAATTCCGGAGTTCGTGTTGAAATCGCGTTGCGTGCCCACATTGCCCGAAGCTTGCGCAGTCGTGCGCTGCACCACCAGGATCGTAACCAGATCATTCAGCCGGCTGGCTTTGTAATCGGCCTGCAGGTTGGTCATGGCGCCGTTCGAACTCCAGAGGCTTCCCAAAGTGAGGTCGGCGGGCGGCGGCACGGTTTGTTGCTGCATGCGAGCCACGTAGTCTGCACGAGTCTTCTGCGGGTCATGCGTAACCTTGACTTTCGAGAGTACGCTCGCAGATAAGGCGAAATGGGACAGGACCCCGATGGTCAATGCCAGCCGCGTTGATCGATATGTAAAAGACATTTTCATAGCGTGCATTAGTCCGATATCACCGAGGTCACAACGCCCTGTCCGGTAACTCGCGCCAGATAGGTTCTTTTTGTTTCTTTGTTAAGCACTCTTACTTGTTGTCCGAGGCCGCCATTCTGCAAGCACATGACCGGCAATGTCATGCGGAGGAAATCTCCCTCGAACACTAGGACAGCGGCTTTCCCGCTGCGGACCAGTATGTCCTTCGGTGGCAAGGTGGATTGCGTGGTTCTTCCGTCTTGCCGGGCATTCTGCCGGCCCGGAAGAGCGGATTGTCCATCTCCCGGCTGTCCCCAGTGCAGCAACACATAGAAAGGAAGGCAAGTGTTTGGCTGTTCACATTGCAGCCGCACTTTGTCGGATTCTCCATCCAGCACCTCGACACTGACTACCTTCAACCGAGGCTTGGGTTCAGCTGAAGTGACGCTGGATAGCTGCTCCATCTGATCCGGTGTGATGTGGATGCCTGAAGCATCGAGAGCACCGAGAATTCGCTCGCGGCTGATCGGCGTTCGTGAGTTGTCGGCAGCGCGAGCCGGCACGACTACCCCGGCCAGCAGGAGCGCTGTGAACATCGCGAACGTTTTGGAAAGTCTTGAAGGCATCATTCGTGGTTACCGGGTTAGGCTGTTCAGATCCTGAAACATTTCATCGGCCGCTTTTACCACGCGTGAATTCGACTCGTAAGAGCGCTGCGAAAGAATCATGTCTACGAATTCCTGCACGACATCTACGTTCGACTGTTCCACAAAACCTTGCTGCAGGCTGCCGATACCCTCGGCCCCGCCGGGAGTACCGACGATAGGATCTCCCGATGCAGTAGTCGCAAGCATCAAATTGTTGCCGACGCTATTCAGTCCACCGGGATTGGGAAACATGGCCAGCTGGATACTGCCGACCTGAGTCGCCTGGGTCTGACTGGGCTGCGTAACCGACACTGTGCCATCGGCTCCGATGGTGACCGAGAGAGCGTCAGCTGGCAGAGTGATCGCGGGCTCAATCGGATTTCCGTCGGCGGTCACAATATTTCCCTGAGCGTCCAGATGGAAGGTTCCGGCGCGCGTATAGGCGATTTGCCCGTCCGGCATGGTCACCTGGAAGAATCCCTGACCTTGAATCGCGAGATCGAGCGGGTTGCCGGTCTGGCTGAAGTCTCCCTGTAGCTGAAGAACTTCAGAGGCGCCCGGCTTGGTGCCCAATCCAACCTGCAAACCTGCGGCATTGGTGGTTTGCTGGGTCGAAGCCGAACCTGGCATGACCATGTTCTGATACAACAGGTCGGTAAACTGGACGCGCCGCCTGCGGAATCCAGCGGTGCTGGTATTGGCGAGGTTATTGGCCACGTTGTCGAGATTCATTTGCTGCGCGTTCATGCCGCTGGCGGCGGTGTACAGTGCGCGGAACATAGGGCTCCTTTATGGGTTGACCTTGGGTAGATCTTCAGTTGCGATGCGATTGAATTCCGAATGAAACATCGAGAGCGCGCGCTGCATCATTTCTGCATAACGCTGTACGGCGACGAGTTCTACAGCCCCGGCCACGGGATTCACGTTCGAACTTTCCAGTGAGCCTTGGGCTATCGTGGACTGTTTTGCCGGCATACCGCTCTGCGCGGGTGCACGGTAATAGGTCTTGCCGACGCTCTCGAGATTTGTTCCCGGAGGAAATTCCACCAGCTTGACCTTTCCTGCGACCGCGCCGTTGACCGAGATCGTGCCATCGGGACTTACTGTTACCGGACCTCCAACAATTCGTATGGGACCCTGATCACCGATCACCGGATCACCTTGGGCCGTGGTCAACTGCTTCTGCGCTGAAACCTGAAAATTTCCGTTGCGAGTGTAGACAGATCCGTTCGCGGTTTTTACCTCGAAGAACCCGGGCCCCTGCACTGCGAAATCCAGATCGTTACCGGTGTGCTCCAGATTGCCCTGGGTCAGATCCATCTGGCTGCCGCCCGAGATGCCGAAGTCGTTGACCGCCTGGTTAAGCTTTGAGCCGGGATGACCTGCGGCGGTTGCGAGAAATGATCGAAAGATATTTGCCTGGCCACGATAGCCGGGCGTGCTGGTGTTGGCGAGGTTATTGGCGACGAGGTCGAGGGCCTGGCTCCGCGCCATCAGCGCCGCGCATGCTGCGTAGAATCCGCTATCCATAGAAGTTCCCGATACCTAGAAAGCACGGCGACTGCCATCAGGGAGCGGGGTGGCTGGGCGCTAACTTATTGAAAAATGGTTGGCCTAGACGCCTAAATGAGAAGTAGATGAGGGTTTGGGAAGGGCACGGCCGCAATCGTACATCGGCGCGTGATGGATTCTAACCTTGCGCTAGTCTCTGTACTCAGTTGGCCTTTAGCCAAAATCGCGTTTGTCGCAAAGACTCGCGAAGACGCTCAATCCCGATTTCAACAATGCACTCGTCCACGCTGGTATCGATTTCATCGGTCGGGCCGCAATCGCGCGCGAGTTGGAGAACGTGGGTCTTCAAGCCGGTGTCCTGACTGACGATATCCGAGATCGTACTGAGTGTCACCACTCGCTCGCCCAGTAGAAGCTCCAGTCGGAGCAGGGCTTCAGCGCTGACGGCAGCGGGCCCGAGAATTTGAATAGGAATCATTTGCTTTGGCCAACCCATACATCGGCCAAAGCGGGTGGGAACTTTACTTCGGGCTAGACGACCTCGGTGACTCGCAGACCGTAGTTACCGTCGACGACTACCACTTCGCCTCGGGCGACTACGCGGTCTCCGAGCAGGAGTTCGGCTGGGTCCTGAACGTATTTGTCCAACTCGACTACCGATCCCGACCTCAGCTCACCAATCTCGCGCAATGGGAGTCGCCGCTGACCGAATAGGAGAGTAACCTCAATTTCCACATTTTCGAGCAGGGAGACATCGACACCCTTCGGGTTTTGCGCCGACTGGGCCGACGCGGCCTTGGCACCTATACCGCTTTGCGGCCAGTCTGGGGTGAGGAGCAATTGAAACTGGATACTTCTTGAAGCGCCATCGCTCCCGGTGAAGGAGATCTGCGTGGCCGGGGTCCATGCAATCGGCTTGGCAAGTTGCAACTTGACGCGAGTCCCTGACAAAACCCCTACTGCTTTTTCGCATGCCTCCGCTAGTATCGCCCGCACCGCCTCGGCGTGTTCTGCCTGGAACTGTTTGGGAGCGGCCGCTGCCCCGCTCAGCGCGGCGGCCAAGGACAGGGCGCTCTCCGCGCTGATCTGAATTGCAGCCTCTGCCTTCGAAGGCTCCGCCACTATGAGAATCGTCAACAGCTGAGCACCGGCGGGAACTGGCTTCGGCTTTTCATCTGCGGTGACAGTCCACGTCGCGGACGTCTTTCCGGACAGAGCCTGTCCGGCGGCGGCCGAGAATGCTTCAACAAAAAGTTCGATTGGAGTGGGGTTCATACTGTAGTCTCCGTTTCTGATTGGGTCTGGGGCAGATGGTCGAGCAATTGGGCTCCGCGCCATTGTCCGGTGCGGACTGGCACAGCTTCGAATGAGTCATGACCTTCGATTTTCAGCACCGCGGGAGTTCGTACCGAAAGTCCCAACGGGAGAATTTTGCCGACGGCCAGATGCAACAAGTCGGCGGCAGGCACCTTGCCACCCAGCAGCGTCAGCTCGAGGCCAAAAGTGGTCGCGAGCATCTTGTCGGCAAACCTGGCGTTCAGTGTGCCTTTGCTGGAAAGCTCCGTGTTCGTCACGGTGCCTGCGACAAGGAACGATCCCAAGCTGGTCATTGGCAATATCAATTGGAACTCTCCGCCGGACGTCTGCATATTGACCGAGAAGCGGAACACCATCCCACGGTCCGTTGGGGAAAACAATCTCAGCCGTTGAGCGGACGATTGCCTGGTTCCCAGGGAAACTGGAACGCCGAAGGTTTGCCATGCAATCTGTAGCTGCTGACAAATCAATCGCACGAATTCTTTCGCGATCTGATCTTCGATCTCGGTAGGGTCGCGCGACAGCTCGCTGGGACCTCCGCTGCCTCCCAGCAGACGATCGACCACCGGGAACAGCAGCATCGAATCAATCTGCAATAGCGCGATTTCGCCATGGTTTCCGATCTTCAGCGACACCAGATATGAGCTGCCGGCCTTCTCGAGAAAGGTTCGACAGAGCATCTGCTCCGAGGATCGCATCGTGGTTTCAGACGTCAAGCCAAACCGATTGCCGAGTTCTTCGGCGAACGGACGTGCAAATCCCTCGATGGCGGATACCAGTGGGGCGAGCCGCGCTTTGTCAATGCCGCCCACCGTGCGGAAATCACAGGCTAGCACTTGTTCAGGCGCGAAATCGCCGGCGGTCAAAACCGCGCGTTGTGGCGGCGCAGAAGGTGATTGAGTAAGGGTTTCCATGTGGGTTACCGGAAGGTGTCCTCTTCGAGCTGCATCTTCTCGATCGCTGCCCGAAGTTTCGTGATGGCGAGCGAGTGAATCTGTGAAACCCGCGATTCCGCCAGGTCCATGACCGCGGCGACCTCGCGCATCGTCAGTTCTTCGCGGTAGTAGAGCGAAATGACCATCTGCTCTTTTTCTGAAAGCGTTTTGACCGCATGGGTCAGGTAATCGCTTCTTTCGGAACGCAAGCAAAGTTCGAAAGGACTTTCGCTCTCATCCGCTGGGGCGTTTTCGATAAGATCCTGGGATTCGGAATCATCGAAGCGCGATCCGACCATCTGGCCGACGATATGTAGACCATCCAGTTTTCGCAGCAGCACGTGAAGCTCTGAAACCTCCAGATCGAGGTCTACCGCCACTTCATCTTCCGTGGGCTGACGGCCCAGTTTGTTGGCCAGCTTAGCGATGCTCTCGGCGATGTTGCGGCCTTTTTTGCGTAAGGGCCGAGACCCCCAATCGAGCGCGCGAAGACTGTCGAGGATGGCTCCGCGAATGCGGAAGGACGCGAACGATTTTAGCGAAGCATTCTTGTTAGGGTTGTATTTGCGGACGGCTTCGATCAGCCCGAGTACGCCAGCGTGTACCAGGTCTTCAAGCGGAACGTGTTGCGGTAAACGCTCGTGAATTCGTCGCGCCAGGTAGTACACCTGTGACAGCTCGGACAAAATGAGCTCGTTGCGCGATTCAGTTTCGGACAGGACCTCGGTGTATCCGGCTTGTGAAAATGTCATCGTATCCTCAGTTCACGTGGTTACCGCAACGAACCAACCGACTGCACGGGCACCAGCGGCGGAATCTCGGTCGGCGCCAGTACGACGATCTTGGGTAAAAACGGCTCCAGCAACCTGCGTAAGTAAAAACGTCCGGGCGATGCGCAGAGCAAAACTGGAGGAGCGTTCAGCGCCTGCTCTCCAAACAGGGTGCGCAGTCCTTCGAGGACCCTGCGGGCGGTTGAAGGCTGCAAAGCCGTGCTGGCGGCGTTGCCTGACTGCGCCGTCACAGCGCGATTGCACTCTTCCTCGATCGACCGATCGAGGGTCACGACCTTGAGGTCGCCGTGCTCGTCCAGCAGCGGCCGCACCAGCGCTCGCCCAAGAGAATGACGGATGGCTTCGTTGAGCAGAACCGGGTTCTTGTTTACTCCCGCGGTTTCGATCATGGTTTCCAAAATTGTTCCAAGATCGCGAATCGACACCTGTTCGCGCAACAGCTGCTGCAGAACTCTCTGCACTTCGCCCAAGGTCATGAGCTTGGGTACGAGTTCTTCCACCAACTTGGGATGGGACTCGCTTAACCGGTCGATCAGGCGCTTGGTTTCCTGGCGAGTGAGCAGCTCGTGCGCATTCTGACGGATGATCTCGCCCAGGTGCGTGGCCAGTGCGGCCGTCTGGTCTACGACCGCGTAACCCGCAGCCAGTGCCTGGGCTTGCTGATCTTTCGTGATCCACTTCGCGGGTGCGCCGAACGCGGGATCGCGAGTGTCCACGCCAGGCAAGGCAGGTGGATTCGGCTGCGAGCTGATCGCCAGGAGGCAATCGCGGCGCATTTCCCAACGGGTAATTTCCACGCCGCGGAGGTGCACGACATACTCCAGATCCTTGATGGTGAGATTGTCGGTGATGTGAATCGAGGGAACGAGGAAGCCAAGTTGTGTCGCGAGATGTTTGCGGAGAGCTCGGACCTTGGTCAGCAACTGACCGCCCTTGCCGGCGTCTACCAGCGGAACAAGACCCACACCGACTTCGAGCATCAAGTCATCCAATTTTAGTGCCGCGTCCAGTGGGTCAAGCGTCGCAGCTGCGGTACCCTGTGATTTGCCAACGACGGTGCTGGCTGCCGGTTTATCTTCGTCCGGTTCTGCTTTCGCGCGCCGAGCGAGTGCCGCCATGATGACGGCCATGAGAATGAAAGAGAGTTTCGGCAGTCCGGGGATCAGAGCAAGGCCAGTCATCACCGCGGCGGCAATCCATAACGGTCGGCTAGCACTGAATAGCTGTTTGCCCAGGTCGGTCGAGAGCGTGCTGTCGGAAGATGCGCGCGTGACCACCATACCCCCGGCAACTGAAACCAGAAGCGAGGGAATCATCGTGACCAGGCCGTCCCCGACGGTCAGCACGGTGTAGGTCTTCAGCGCCTCCATGAATGGAACTCCCTGCTGGAGGACACCAATCAGGAAGCCGGCGATGATGTTGATGGCAGTGATGAGAATTGTCGCGAGGGCGTCGCGTTGATTGAAGCGGGCGGCGCCGTCCATCGCGCCATAAAATTCCGCTTCGTGAGCGATCTGCTCGCGCCGGGCCCGGGCCTGCACTTCATCAATCAAGCCGGCGTTGAGGTCGGCGTCGATTGCCATCTGTTTGCCAGGCATGGCATCGAGAGTGAACCGTGCAGTGACTTCCGCAGTTCGCACCGCTCCGTGACTGACCACGATGTACTGAATGGCGATCAGAGCCAGAAACAAGACAAAGCCGACAACGTAGTTGCCGCCCACTACGAATTGGCCGAAAGCTTCAATCACGCGTCCTGCTGCCGAAGCGCCTTCGGCACCGTGTAGCAGGATTCGCCGGCTGCTGGCCAGGTTGAGTGAGAGGCGGAACAAGGTCATCAGCAGGAGCAGGCTGGGGAAGACAGAAAATTGTGCTGGACGGAGAATCTGGACGGCGGTCAGCAGTACGAGTACAGATGCCGTCATGCTGAAGGCCAGCATAATGTCGAGCAGAAAGCTCGGCATCGGGACCAGCATTACAAAGACCATGCTGACGGCCGCAGCAGGCACGATCCAATCAATCTTGGATTGTGCTGGCAGCTTCGGTTTTGTGATGGTGGTCATCAACGGGTTTCAACCTCGCCCTGTCGCCTGACCTGCGCCTGCGCCCGGTAAACAAACGCCAAGACTTCAGCGACGGCGGTGTAGAGCTTGGCTGGAATGCTTTGTCCGACGTCGACGGTCTTGTAAAGCGCCTGCGCCAGCGGAGGGTTCTCCAGCACTGGAATGTCTTTCCAACGCGCAATCTGCTTCATCTTTTGGGCCAGCAAATTTCTGCCCTTGGCGATTACGACGGGAGCGCCCATGTCCATTGAATAAAGGATCGCGACCGCGAAGTGGGTCGGGTTGGTGACCACAACGGTCGCTTTTTCAGTTTCACGTAACATCAATTGCTTACGCATCTGCCGTTGCAGGCGCCGAATGCGCATCTTGACCTGCGGGTTCCCGTCTGAATCCTTGGTCTCTTGCCGCATCTCTTCACGCGACATCCGCAAATCACTCTCCGACTTTCGCCAGGTGAGGAAGTAATCCACGAGTGCCCAAACCAGCAGGACCAGCGCGGACTCCCAGGTCACTTCGAAGAGGACGGTGAGGAGAAAGTGTCCAAAAGTCCACAGGCTGGTGTTGGAGGCGATCACGATCGCGATCCAGTGGTCGCGGATGGTGGCGAAGCCAACGTAGCCGATGGCTGCGAACGGCAGGAGGGACTTCAGAAGTCCGCTCAATCCGGTCAGGGAAAACATCTGCTTCAATTTCGTCCCGGGACTGAGACGTTCAACTTTTGGAATCAGGGCCTCGGGCGCAAATACAACTCCGCCTTGTGCCAGGCCTCCAAGTAAAGACATGGTCCACGCGGTTGCCATCACCGGCACGAGACATTTCGCCAGCGTCCAACCAGTCCATATGAATAAAGGAGCGCTGGGAGAGAGAGAATCCGCGCCGGAGAACTCGAAGGCTTGCCGCAATAGACTTCGCCAGGCCTCGATTCCCGAATAGCCCTGCCACGCGATGACGCCGAACGCGCCCGATAAAGCCAGAATGCCGGACAGGTCTCGCGAGCGGGCGACCTGGCCTTGTTCCCTGGCTTTTTGACGTCGCCGCGGTGTAGGTTTCTCTGTCTTGTTCTCGCTCATGACCGTGCCGCCAGATGCAGAAGTCGCTCAGACAATCCCACCGATTCCGTAAAGTAGCGCTGAAAAAGTGCCGGCCAATAGTGGATGACGGTAATTAGCAGGCCCACGCCCAACATACTTTTGAGGGCCGGGCCTAACAACATCAAAGGCATTTGCGGGGAGGCTTTCCCAAGGAATCCCAGAATCACATCCGCTACCAGGGTGGCAGCCAGTACCGGAGCGGCAATCTGTAGTCCGGTCGCCAGCACGCCTGCTGCTCCCTGCAGCAATTCGGTCGTCAGGCCGTGATTCAGATGGATCGCTCCAGGTGCCAGGTATTCGAAACTGTGAGCGATACCGCGAAGAATCCAGTGGTGCACGTCCAGTTGCAGAAAGAGAAGGAAGGCCACGGACTGATGGAACAGTGCGACTACGGTCGTGTCTACCTGGGTTTGTGGATCGAGAATATTGACCAGCGAATATCCCATCTGCACACCCAGGATCGCTCCCGCCATCTGGGCTGCTTCAAATACAAAATTAGTGGCCAGACCGATGGCTATTCCCAACACCAACTCCCGCACTATCACTCCCGGCCACTGGGTTAGCGTGACGATGCCCACCTGCGCTGAGTACACCGGGTACAGAACCGCTGTGATCAGAATGACCAGGATGGCCTTGATGCGCGGCGGAATCGCGGTGTTCCCGAAGAACGGGGCAAACAACATCAACCCCGAGATTCGGACGCCTATCACCAGCGGCCCAGTCAACAATTCAGTGAGCGAGAGTTCCATGGATTCGTCTAATTCACGTACGGATGAAAGTCGGAAAGCAGTTTCACGGTGTATTGGCTGATCTGTCGCCACATCCAGGGCATCATGAAAAACACCGCCACCGCGACCGCCGAAAGCCGCGGCACCGACGAAAGCGTGGCCTCCTGCAGCGAAGTCAGCACCTGAACAACGTTCACTATCAAACTGACCGCTACTGCGATCGCCAGAATTGGCGCTGCCAACAACAGAACTTCGAGCAACGTGTGGCGGCAAATATCTACAACTTGCGCATCCGGCATCAGCTAAAACTCCTCACCAACGACCCAATCAACAGACCCCAGCCGTCCACCATCACGAATAGCAGCAGTTTGAGTGGAGTCGAAATCACAACCGGGGGCAACTGCAGCATGCCTACGGAAGTGGTGATAGAGGCCACCACCATGTCGATCACCATGAAGGGAAGAAAAAGGATGGCTCCAATCTGAAACCCGGCTTTCAGTTCGGACAAGATGTAGGCGGGCGCCAGCACGCGCATCGAGAGATCATTCGAATCGTGAGGGCGTTGCTGTTTGGCCAGGTCGACAAAGAGCGCAACGTCCTTTTCCCGCACGTAGTGCACCATGAACTGGTGGATCGGGCCAGTGCCGCGTTGCACAGCCTCCATCGCATTGATCTGTCCCTCCTGCAGCGGCTGAACCGCTTGGTCGTAAATGGAAGCACCCACCGGTTGCATCAGGAAAAATGTCAGTACGAGAGCCAGGCCGATCAAAGTCTGATTGCTCGGGGTAGATTGCAGCCCGAGCGCTTGCCGCAGAAAATGGAAGACAATCAGCAGGCGCGCAAATGGCGTCATGCACAGCAGCAGAGAAGGAATCAGGGTAAGAAAGGTCAACAGAGCTACGATCGTCCACGAAGAAGAGGCCGATCCTGCCGCGCCTGGAATGGTTAGTCGGATTTCGTTAGGCTGCGGGGTCGCTTTGGCCGCGGAAGTCGCCCTGGTTGCAGCGGGCGCGGAAACGGGGCCCAATGCAAGGACCAACAAACAGAGCCGAAGGGACCAGGGCCGGGCGGTCATGAAATCTTTTCCGCCTCCCGGTCCAGAACGGCGGCAAAGGTCTGCGCTTCCTGCAAGCGGGTTAAAAGCGAGACCGAGCCCGACGATCCTGCGATCAGGAATCTTTCGTCATCTACCTGGAGCACCGCGACAAAGCGCTTTTCGCCCAGCGAAACGCTTTCGCAGACCCTCAGATTCTTGCGCGCTCGCTGTACCCTGACGCGTTGCGTGATCCACTTGATCGCATCCCATGCTTTGTTCAGGAAGGCTTGCGTCCAATCCCCGGCGCTCGGGAGATAGCGTGTCCGATCTGCGACCGGTTGCAATTGTTCGACTTGAGGAGCAGTGCTCATGCCAGCTCCGTGACGCGAACTGCCAAACGGTCATTCACCACTTCGAACCGTCCCCAGCCCAGCAGGATCTTGTTGACCCGCAGCGGAATATCGTTGGCGACCGGTGTCGCAGTCAGAACCACACTTCCTTTGCGAAGGCTGAGTAAATCACCCACCGTGAACTTGGGTACAGCAACTTCCGCCGTGGTCTTGCACCGGAGCCAGTGGTAAGCCTGGATCGGACTCGTCGTGCTTTCCCGCACTTGCGGAGTGTCCTGTCGTACCGGTGCAACTTGAGCTGTAGCCATCTGGTGGTTTCGTCCCTGTCAATTGGAGCAACACGAAGTCGGAACTCCGTGAAGATGAAAGTGCAATCGCTCTGCCAGTGGTAAGGGCGGGGAGGAAAGGTGAAAGTAAGTTCTCGTTTGTCGCAGAAGCGAAAGAAAACTAAGGTCTTAATGCAGATCAAGGCCCGCGCGCAGGCACCGTCGGAGGGTGCGTGTTTGGTTAGAGCAGGAGTAGAAGCAGAGGTTTTCCGGCGCGGCGGTGAACCGCGCCGGATCTGCTCTAATCGTCAGCTAACTTTCAGCTGTCAACCTGCCAATTTACAATTGCTTCATGTTGATGGTGTCTTGCGTGAGCTGATCGAATGTTGTCACCACTCGCGCATTCGCCTGATAGCCGCGCTGGGTGATGATCATGTTCGAAAACTCGGTCGCAATGTCCACGTTCGACTGCTCCAGCGACCCACCCGTGATGGTGCCACGGCCGCCGCTGCCGGCGGTTCCGATTGCCGGAGCTCCGGAAGACAGCGTGGTCTGAAAGCTGTTTTCGCCAAGCCGCAGCAGTCCTTGTGGATTGGCAAAGTTCGCCAGCACAATCTGACCCAGGGCAAGCGTCTGATTGTTGGTGAACGAGCCTTCAATGGTCCCGTCCGATGTGATGCTGAAGTCGGAGAGAGTTCCACTGCCGTATCCATTCTGGAAGGTATTGGCAGTTGCGCTCGGAGCTGACGATTGTGTGAGTAAGGAATTTCCGGTCGCGTCTTGCAAATTCCAGGTCATGTTTATGTCAGCAGCGCCGTCGGCCAAGCCGGCGATCGCGATGCCTGTCACGGGCGCAGCGGGCGTGGCCAGCGTGCCGTCCGGATTGAAGGTCACGTTCCCGGTGCTGATCACTGTGGCCGCTCCGGTGCCGCCGGTATCGGCTGCAGGCAGAGTAATGTTGTAACTCCAGGCATTGGACGCAGTCTTGGTGAACTGATAGGTCAGTACGTGAGATGTTCCCAGCGAATCGAAAACGGTTATGGGGGTGGAAAAGCTTGTGCCTACAGCCGCGCTCGCATCCAGATTGGTTTGGGTCTGGATTGTGGTGGTCGGGTTGCCCGGGATGAGTTGACCCTGGTTGATTACGAGCGGCGCCAGGCTCTGGGATGGGCTTACGACGCCATTGACGGCGGGATATCCCATTACCAACTGGCCATCCTGCGTGGTGAGCTGCCCCTGCGAATCAACCGTGAAATTGCCCGCGCGAGTGAACGCCATCACGCCATTTTGTTCGGTCACAAAAAGGCCATTGCCGGTGATCGCTGCATCGGTAGGTACTCCGGTGCCCTCGAGATTGCCACCGGTGAATGTAGGCGTCACCGAGCCGAGGGCCACGCCTTCGCCGACCTGAATCGGGTCGTTGGCTCCGTTGGTGCCGAACGCCTGGTAGAAGAGGTCGCGGAACGAGGCCCGGCTTTCTTTGAATCCTACGGTGTTAAGGTTGGCCAGATTATTCGAAATGACGGACAGGGCTTGTGATGCGGCTGTCAGTCCGGAAAGTGGAATGGAAAAATTAGGCATGGTGCTAGGCTCCTGTCGGTGTCGTCGTGGGCTGTGAGGGCGTTGTGGTGGCGTTGCTGCCCTGCATCAGTTGGCGGATTTGGATCAGCTCGTTGAGCTGATTCATGGACAACATCTGTCCTACCATCTGAGTGGGATCCATGGGGGAGGTCGGATCCTGGGTCTTGAGTTGGGCGACCAGCAGCTGGAGAAACAAATCACTCGAGCTGTTGGCCAGCGAATCTGAGGTCGAACTGGTGGAGCCGGTTGAACCGGTTTGCGAAGTGCTCGACTGTTGGTCGAATGGCATCGCAATGTGGTTGATCATCATCGTTGTGTCCCCTTAACACTCTTTCTGTTGCGATTGTTTACCGCTAAATACGAATGTCCAATCTGCCGGCAGAGTCGATGCCTTCTGTTATTACCGAGAGAAGCGGTTCTGCATTCGATTTCGCGCCGCTGTGGCCCTGTGGCTGCCAGCCTTGGCGCTGTGCATCGTGGGCCAGGCCTGACGACGTTTCCAGGCTTTGCCCATGAATGACGATGTTTCCGACCGCGACCTGCTGGTCGGCCAGTCGGTGGTAGAGGCCGGGTAACTGGGCGGTCAGAGATTTGGCCACGTCGGTGTGCTCTACGGAAATCTGGGCACTGAACATGTGGCGCGCGATCGAAGTTCGAATGTCGATAGTGCCGAACTCCTGGCTCTGCATCCCCACCCGAAATTCTGACTGACTCATGCCCTGAACGAGTCTGGCTGTTACCGGCGACGACGCGGATGTTGGGAGAGTTTCGTCTGGTCCGTCGGCGTCGGTCAGGCTTGGAGAAGATGGTGCGTCGGCGGAGGGCTTCAGAGCCGCCGGTTTGGCGTGAGCGCCGGGATGACCTGGCGAGGGCAAACCGGGGGAATCCTTTCCACTGCCGGTGGCGTTCGGCGATCCACTTAGGGCCTGGTTCGTCTGAATAAATCCGGGCTTCCCGCTCTGCGCTGACGTTAGGCGTGAATCTTTAATGTCCCGGCTTTTGGTCTTGGCCGAAGTGCCAAGAGCATCGCGCCTCGAGGCGCTCCTGGATTCGGTTACCGCGCCGGGTTTTGCCAATTTGGGTTGCGGCCCGGCTTTTGTAGCGGCGACACTGTCGAGAACTTGTGTGGCCGCCGCATCGGAAGTCGGTTCGACCGGCTGACGTTGAGGTGTATCGTCGGTCGGAGCAGATCCCAAGGGCTTCTCGCTGCTGATTCCGACATACGGAACAGTCGTCCGGGTTGTCTGAGTGGTGTTGGTTGTAGCGGGTGCCGACTGATTCGCGAGTCGGGGGTCGACTGGCGGTTGAAGCCGATCGGCGGCAGGCCTGGCGGATTCCACATCCTTCTTCCGAGTCGACCCGTTTGCCTGCAGGGAAGTAGTTGAGGCCGCGGGCTCCTTCTGTTCTTTCGGGTGATTTTCGAGATTCGGATCATTCACGGTGGCGTGCGGTTGAAGTAAAGGAACGCTGTTCTCGCGGAAGCTGGATGGCGAAACGCGCTCGTCCAGTGGAACCACTTGTATGTCGGGTTCGTCGCCCCCGATTCGCGCTTTTTCACCTAACGCCGTGAGGCGCGAATGAGCCAGGTCATCCCTTACGGAGCTGCGGCCTTGCGCGGCCAGAGTGCCGTCGGTCGATTCTACCTGGTTTGGAACCTGGATCAACAGTGTGGGAACATTCTGCGGCGATACGATCGACTCGGGATGTAATCCTGAAGAAGCCGGGTCAGTGGTTTCTTTGCGAGTGCCGACCTTGTCTTCAGGGGGACCCGCCGCGGCTTTTTTTTCCGCCACCACGCTCTTTGCCGACAATTGAGCCGAGGTAGCGCTTGAACCCTCGACGCCAAACAATGTTGCCGCAATCGTTCTGAAGTCGGAAGGGGAACCCGCAGACGAGTCTGCGAATAGGAAATCGGCCAGCGACGAATTCGCAGGCGGCGCCGGCGAAGTGCTGTGCGCGGGCCCGGTCGCGGAAATAGGTAGGGTGACGTTCACAAAGCAGTCTCGATCGCAAGATAATTAAGCACGCCGCAGACCAAAGCGCGTCATTTTGGAAAGCATTCCCGAGAACGAACGCTTGTTGTGAATTAAAGACTTGGAGGGAATGTGCCGATAACGTCTACGAAGAATGTGCCGTCGAAGGGTCTACTAGGCAAGGCTTGCCTACCGTTGCTAGGCAAAGTGTGCCTAGTCTGCATCTTTCCACCGCGCCAGGAACACGTCGTCCAACATCTTTTGTTCCTGCCGCCTCTGCTCCGTTCCATAGGAACGTTGTTGTTGCTCGCGAAGCTCAGTGAGAACCTGGCGGTCCTGATGGGCGCTTTGATAGACAGCTAGTTGTTTGACTCGCTGGGAGTCCAGTTGCTGTAGTTGTGCGTGCAGTCGATTGGCTGCCTGGCTCAACTCCTTCTCGCGTTCTGCAATTCCCAGGAGATGGAAGGCCGGGAGCTTTTGCCTCAGATCACGTTCTCTCCGCTCGCGAAGTTGGGTCTGCTGCAAGTTGACCTCTTGCAGTTCTAGTTCGACCTCAGCAATTTCGCTGACAATGCGGTGCAAGGTGGCCTCTTCGGTGCGTTCCACACCCTCCCGAAAGCGTAGGACTGCATCGAGTCTGAAGCGGAATGGCATGTCTAGACGGGCAGCGCAAGGAGTCGTTGAGAGGTTTCCGCGGGTGACGGGATTTCAGCCGGATTTTGTTGCAAGAATGCGTTGATCGCCGGCAGGGAGGCGATGGCCTTGTCGAGCACGGCATCGGTGCCGGACTTGTACGCCCCAATGCGAATCAAATCTTCGGCCTTGGCGAACGCGGCCATCAACATTCGTACCTTGCCGGCTTTCTCGAGCTGTTGCGGGCTGCTGATCGCCGGCATAAGACGGCTCAAGCTGTCGAGAACTGAAATCGCAGGATAGTGATTGTGCAGAGCCAAATTGCGGCTCAGCACCACGTGTCCGTCCAGGAGCGAGCGCGCTGTATCCACAAGTGGATCCTGCTGATCGTCGCCTTCCATGAGAACGGTATAAAAGCCGGTGATGCTTCCCGTAGAAAACCGCCCAGCCCGTTCGATGAGTCGCGCCATCATCGCCAGCACCGAGGGAGTGTAGCCCTTCGCGGTGGGAGGTTCGCCTGCGGCCAGACCAATTTCACGCTGTGCCATCGCGAATCGCGTAAGCGAATCAAGCACCAGGAGGACGTTTTTTCCGCGTGCGGAGAAATACTCAGCTACGGCAGTTGCGGCCAGCGCCGCACGGATACGCAACAATGGCGATTGATCAGATGTCGAAACGACGACGACGGACCGGCGCCGACCCTCCTCCCCCAATGCTTTCAGAAAGTCTCCCACTTCACGTCCGCGCTCACCGACGAGCGCAAGTACTGTGAGGTCAGCGGCCGTGGCGCGAGTCATCATGCCGACCAGAGTTGTCTTGCCCACGCCGCTGCCGCCAAATATGCCCACTCGCTGGCCGCGACCGCAGGCCACAAATCCATCGATGGCGCGGATGCCACAGGTCAGGGGCTCGCTGATGGCTACGCGGCTCAGGGGAAGCGGCACCGTGCCGTCAATGGGGACTGTTCTCGTGGCCCGATACTCGCCGAGAGAATCGAGAGGATTGCCGCGCGCGTCGATGACGCGTCCCAATAGTTCCGGCCCGACGCGCAGAGACGGTCTTGCGCCCCAGGTTACGATGTGGTCGCCGTAGCGAATGCCCTGAGGTTTGTCCAGCGGCATGGAAAGGACCGTCGAGCCACGAAACCCGACCACTTCGCCGGGGAACAGGTTTCCATTAGAATCTTCCATCTCGCAGGATTCGCCCACCGAACAGAACGGACCTACGGACTCAACCAGATTGCCAACGACGTGCGTGACCCGTCCCTTCCAGCGCAGGGTGGAAGAGTGGTGCAGCCACTGCGAGTAAGCATCAAGGATTGCCTCGCTCATTTGTGGTCAGGCCTCTGAGCGAGCAAATCGAAAAATCCTTGCTCAATTTCCTTCAGCTGCGCCTCCAGGCCAAGCTCGGTGGTGCCCAATTCCGTTTCCAGGATGCAGTTGTGAGCTTCGACTGAAGGATCGGCCGTGACTTCCACCCGAATGTCCGCGGTTGTATTGCCTTCGAAGTAGCGGTTCCAGTCAGCCACTTCCTCCGGTGGAACCCGGACTGTCGCTGCCGTTCCACGCTGCAGCTTTTCCATGGCGACCTTTACCAGCGCTGCCACCAGCATGCGATCCACCTGGGCCTCGCGGTGCAGAATCTTGCCTGCGATGGCGAGGGACAAATGCACCATTTCGACTTCAGCCCGCGAATAGTACTCGTTGGTCTTCTGCGCAAATAGGCGGATCGCCTCCGCGATCTGCGCGCGCTCCTTGACAAGTTCCTTTTCCAGCGATTGTTGTGCTTGTTGCAATCCTTCGCGAATTCCGTCGGCGTGAGCGGCAGCCAGTTTTGGCTCCATGTCTTCAGGCGCATTCCGATTCATACTCGCGCCTGACGGTACGGCGCGATCCTCGGATGCGTCTGCCGCCCCCGTGGAGGCTGCAAATGACCCGGGATCGTGATATTCAAAAGTCTGTACTTGCGCCAGCTTAGGCGACGAACTCATCGTCGGACTCCGCTCTTAATACGATTTTTCCCTCGGCTTCCAGTTGACGTGCACTGGCGATGGCTTCCTGCTGCGCTTTAGCGACGTCTTTGGCACGTACCCGGCCGAGCACTTCCATGTCTTCTTTGAGCATTTCGACTGCACGTGACGACATGGCCTTGAAAATGTGCTCCTTCACCGTCTCACTGGCTCCCTTGAGGGCCAAGGCCAGAGTTTTCTTGTCAACCGCTCCTAACAGGTCCCGCAGCGCGGTTTCCGGAACTCCGACCAGATCTTCGAATGTGAACATGAGATTTCGAATGTTGTTGGCGAGCTCGGCGTTCTCCTTCTCAATTGCTTCCAGGATTGCCCGGGATGTCGCTGGCGCCAGATGGTTCATCAGCCCGGGTACGCTATCCAAACGCGATGTCACCTGCTTCTTTTCACCGCCGCCCTGTTTTAGTTTCTGGTTGAGGACGTTGCTGATGGTCTCTGCCGCCTCCGGCGAGAATTGCTGTAGCTGAGCGATACGCTTGACTACGTCAATCTGAATCTCGCTTGCCAGGATGGAGAGAATAGGCGATGCATGTTGTGGTTCCAGGTGGGCGACAATTAGCGCAATAGTCTGAGGATGTTCTTTCTCGAGGATGGCTGCGAGCTGCTTGGGATCGGCATTACGCAACCAATCAAGCTGGCCAGCGCCACTTTGCTTTATCTGGGTGAATTTGTGCGCGAGATCCTTGCCGCTCTCTTCACCAAATGCCTTTTTCAGCAGGCGAGTTGTATATTCAGGACCACCTTGAATGACGAATCGCTGGGCAGTAGCTTGCTGCTGATATTCCTCGAGGACCTGCTGCGCCAGGTCCGGCGGGATAGCATCGAGAGATGCGAGTTCGGTCGCGATCTGTTGCATGTCGGGCGAAGAGAGTTGGCGGCAGATGACGGCGGCCGCTTCCTCGCCTATCACGGTCAGCAGAATTGCTGCTTTTCGTGGACCACTCAGGGCTGATTTGGCGCGGGCTCCGCTCATTGGTTATTGCGCTCCCTCACGCAGCCAGGCCTGCACCAGGCGCCCCGTAACCGCTGGTTCGCCCTTTGCCCTCTCGGCAAGCTGCTTCTGCAGTCCCAAGGACTGCCGGTCCGCCTCACTAAGGGCTACCACCTCCGCGGAGCCAGGGACTGCGGTTGCCATTTCCGCTTTCAACTGTGCGGCCGACCGGTCGGGCAACTGACTGAAAACGGCAAGCGCCTGCTTTTTGATCGGACGCAGCAGGAGCATATAGATCAACGAAAACAATACTAAGATGACTGCATATCGAATGAGTGAAGACCAGTCATTCACAATTACGCGGATGCGGTCGACCTTGCTGGGCGACGCAGGCGCCTGCTGCGGCAACTGCTGGAACGAAAGGTTCTGGACGGCCAACGTGTCGCCGCGCTTTTCATCCAACCCGATCGCCGCCGCGGCCAGGATTTCAATTTGTTTCAGTTCTTCCGGGGTCCGTTTTCGGCGGGTCTCGGTGCTCTTTCCATTTGCCTGTTGGATCTCGACTGCGTCATCAACGAGCAGGGCTGCCGTAATCCGGCGAATTCTTCCCACCGGTTGGATTGTGTGCCGGACCACTTTGTCTACCGCGTAAGTGGCGTTCTGGGTCTTCGAAGACTGAACCGTGTCGTCGTTTTCATCTTCGGACTTGGCGGGAGTGTTGGCATTCGGAACGTTGCTTGCCGTTCCCGGAACACCGCCGGTGGTTTCTCCACCGGATGTTTTCTCTTCTGACGTTTGCATGGTAACTGCAACTGCGCTCTTGGGATCGTAGGTCTCCTGATTTTCCTCGCTGCTGCTGGAGTCGTAGTCCACATTCACGCTGGCGCGTATGCGTTGCGCTCCTACTACCGGTTCCAGGGTGCTCACCAGCCGCTTCGAAAGCTGGTCTTCCAATTCGGCATCGGAGGTCGATCCTGGCCGATGCGAGATGATTGGTTGGTTGGTATCTGCATCGGTAATAGTTACGTTCTGCGGATTCAACTTGTCCACCGCGCCTGAAACCAGGCTGGCAATAGATTTCTGCGTGTCTTCTGAAAGCTGTCTTGATCGCAGCCGCAAGATCACCGAGGCCTTGGCTTCACGCTCACGATCGAGGAAAACCGAATCGGTCGGCATGACCAGGTGAACGCGGGCACTCTCGACATCGCGCAACGTCTGAATGGTGCGTTCGAGCTCGCCTTCCAGGGCCCGCTGATAGTTCACTTTCTCATCGAATTCCGTTTGTCCCCAATTCAGCTTGTCGAAAAGCTCGAAGCCCAGCCGTCCACTGTGGGGCATGCCCTCGCTGGCAACTTCCAGGCGGATGGAGTCGACCTTGTCGGATGGAACGCTGACGGTTTTTCCATCCGGGCTGATCTGATACTCGATGCTCTTGGCCGCCAGCCGGCTGGCCAACGCCTGTGCGTCCGCGGGTTCCATGCCGGTCATGAGCGGTTTGAAGTCTGGAGTGACGATCAGGTGTCCGAAGAAAATGATGACGCCAGCCAGAAGCGCAGCCCCGCCGGCCAGCAGGATGAGCTGCTTGGTATCGAGCGCCGCGAAGGCGTTCTTTCCCTGGTTCGCAATCTGACTGAACGAGGCCATGGTTTATCAGTTGCTAGAACTGCATGCGCGAAACTTCCTGATACGCACTTACGATCTTGTTTCGTACTTGCATCATGAGCTGAAACGCGATGTCCGCTTTCTCTACTGCGATCATTACGTTGTGGACATCGCTGCGATCGCCCTTCAATAAGCCTGTGACCTGTTGCTCGGCGCTGCCGTGAAGCTGTTCCACCTGGTTGATGGCGTTGGTCAGAACCGAACCAAAGTTGCCCTCACCTTCGTTCGTATCCGAAGCAGCCGTGGACCCTAGCTGGTCGAGGTTGGGGAATGCCGGGAGATTTGAAATTAAATTGTTCATGAGGGTTCCTATTTAAGGATGTCCATCGCTCCCTGGATCATCTGCTTGGTGGCGCTCACCGCGGCCGCGTTAAGTTGATAGGCCCGCGCCGCGCCCATGAGGTCAACCATTTCCTCAATAGGGTTGATGGCTGGATATGCCACGTACCCGGATTTGTCGGCATCCGGGTGACCTGGTTCGTAGCGCATCACTGGGGGTGAAGGATCGTTCACGACTTTGGATACGTGAACGGCCGATCGTCCTGTCAGGCGGCGAAAGCCCGCGAGCACGAGTTGAAAGGGTGAGTTGCTGGCGCCCGAAAAAACCACTTCCTTCCGGTGATAGGGCCCGCCCGAAGGTGTGCGAGTGGTTTCTGCATTCGCCATGTTGGTGGCAACAACTTCGGCCCGCTGACGTTCGGCTCCCATTGCCGCACCGCTGATTTCAAGTGCTGAAAACATGCTCATGAGTCTTTGCCCTCGTTTATGGCCATTACCAGACGGTGAAATTCGCTGCGAATGAATTGGACGCCGATGCGGAACTGCATCTGGGTTTCGGCCAGCAGCAAGCCTTCCCGGTCCATGCTCACGTCGTTTCCATCGGGACGCTGCAGCAGTCCCGCCACTTTGTGGGCAACCGGCGCCATGCTTGCTTGCTCCGGAGAACCCACCGCGTGCTCCAGTTCGGCGCGAAAGTCAACGTCCCGGGTCCGGTAGCCGGGTGTGTCAATGTTGGCCATATTGTTGATGACCAGTGACTGGCGATCGGAAGTGACGTTCAGGAAGCGCTCCAGAAATTGAATGATCGGCATCGAGCTCATCAGGCAAACCTCCGCGGCGGCAGTCCGAATTCCCGGATCTTGTTCCGAATCGTTCGTAAACTTATTCCCAGCATCTCGGCTGCGTGCGTGCGATTGCCTCCGGTAAGCTGCAAAGTCGTTTCCAGAAGTTGCCGCTCGAGTTCTCGTATCGGCGTCCCCGGCTGCAATCCGCCGTGGGCGGGGGGAAAGGTTTTCACGACCAGGGGCCGGGAAAATTCCGCCACCAGATGCTCAGGCCCAATGGTCGTCGCGTTGGTCATGGTGACGACCCGGCGCATGAAATTGGAAAGCTCGCGGGCATTCCCAGGCCAGGCGTGCTGCTTCAGGCCGTTCAAGAAGTCGGGATGAAAGTGGGGCGCGGGACGTCCGGCTTGCTTTGCGAACTTCGTCGCGAAGTACTCGCCGAGAACAGGAATGTCGTCAAGCCGCTCTCGTAGTGGAGGAAGGCCTAGAGGAATCACGTTGAGGCGGTAGTACAAGTCTGCGCGAAAGCGTCCTTGCTCGACCATGGCCTGCAGCGAGACGTTGGTGGTCGCGATGATCCTGATATTTATCGGGATGGTGCGAGTGTCGCCCACGCGCTCGACTTCACGCTCCTGCAAAACGCGCAAAAGTTTCGGCTGCAGTTCCAGGGGCATTTCGCCGATTTCGTCCAGCAATAGAGTCCCCTCGTTTGCCAACTCAAATTTTCCTGCCTTCGCAACGGTGGCGCCGGTGAAGGCTCCACGGACGTGACCGAACAATTCACTTTCCAGCAATGGTTCCGGCACTGCGGCGCAATTGACGGCGATGAAAGGTTTTTCGCAGCGCCGGCTGGCTTCATGGATGAAGCGCGCCAGCAGTTCTTTGCCAGTACCACTTTCGGCTTCTACCAGGATGTCGGCGTCGGTTTGCGCCGCCAGCCGGGCGCGATCCAACACACGCATCAGAGCTGGCGAATTGCCCACAATGTCTGTGCGACTCTGCTTGGAGGCTTTGTTCCAGGGTGAGCCTTGCATGACCCGTTCCACAGTTGACTGCAGCTGCTCAAATGAAAATGGCTTGGTCAGGTAGTCGCAGGCGCCATCTTGCATGGCCTGGACTGCCTGGGCCACGGTCCCGAATGCTGTCAGTATGATTACGGCTGTCGTAGCGTGTGCAGCTCGCACCCGACGCATCAGTTCCAGGCCGTCGCCATCTGGCATACAGACATCGGTCACGACCAGAGGAAAGGAATTCTGGCTGTACTTGTGGACTGCTTCTGAGGCCCCGGAGGCGGTTTCCACTCGCCAGCCATCGCGTTCGAAGTTGGCCCGCAGCGCCATGCGCATCCCGGGCTCGTCATCGACCACCAGCACTGATCTTTTTTGCGAAATCCCTGGCGGCGTGATCATAGGACGGGAAGCTCCAGGGAGAACCGTGTCCCTTGGCAGGCGCGGCTTTGCACACGAATCATGCCGCGGTGTTGTTCCATGATGCGCTGGCAGATGGTGAGTCCCAGCCCGGGCCTCTGATTGCTCCCGCTGAAACCCGGATTGAAAATCTTCGTGAGATCCTGCTCGGCAATGCCCTCGCCGGTATCCGCAAAGTCGACGAGCAGAAGTTTGCCGTGCGGCCTGGCGGCAATGCTTAAAGACCCACCCGCCGGAGTGTGCCGGAAGGCGTTGATGGCTAGATTCAGAATTATCTGCTGCAAGCCGTTGGCATCGCCTTCAATTTCTTCGTTATCAATTTCCAAATTGATTGCGAGCGTGATTCCGGCCTGCTCGGCCAGGGGGCGAATGAACACGATCCCATTCTGCAAAACCGTTTTCAGCTTTAGCCGAGCCAGACCCGCTGAGCCGTGGCCGTGAAACTGCAAGACATTATTGACGGTCGCAGAGAGAGAGCGGATTCCGGCCTGCAGATGCTCGACGCAATACTTCCCTTCTTCGCCAATCATGCTCTGCTTGTCCAGCACGTTGGTCCAGAGTTCCATGCTACCGAGGGGATTTCGGATTTCGTGGGCCAGAACCGCAGCCATCTCCCCCAGGGCAAGCATGTTGCGGGATGTTTCGCGTTGCCGTTCCGCCTCTTTGCGGGCGGTTACATCGCGAATTATGAGGACGAATTGATCCGGTCCGCGCACCTTGTCATGGGACGGTTCGATGTGCAGAGCCGTGCGGCGGATCGATAGCCAGCGAGCAACTTTCTCTGCATCCAGCGTAATTTCGTGCTCGTCGTCGCGGCAGATTGCCGCCTTCAAGAGAGCTTGAATGTGAGCAGGGAACTGCTGCAGCAGGGAGGCGGAGTCAGCCGATGTGCCCAGGAGCCGGCTTGCCTCCGGGTTCACGAGAACAATCCCGTCGTTGGCGTCAATCACGATCACGCCGCAGGGCAAGGCGTCGAGAATCCGCTTCAGCGCGGCGCGAATATTCTTGTTTTCCGCCAGGCTCAGGGTGAGGGCCGCATTCCGTTCTTCGAGCTCGCGTCGCAACCGCGCGACTTCGGTCTGAAGTTGACCGTAGGAAGCCTCCATACGATCTGCCGTTGCCATGAATGCCTTGAATGCCTCCGCCAGCGGGCCCTTGACGGCGCCTGGAGGCGGAATCATTGCAGCCTGATGAGAAGTAGGCAACATATGCCTAGTTGGAATGCAACGCGGATGCCAAAACGTTCTAATTTAGAAGGGTGCGGTGACGGGAGTAATCGAGAGAACAAGCGTGGGATGGAAAAGCCAAGCGACAAGCAAAAGCCAGTGTTGGGGGCCGACGAAAGCTCTTCGCGTTCAGCAATAACGACCTATATAACAATATGCCTGGCCAACAGCTGACGCTCATCCTGCGCGAGGATGGTGGCTCTTTCGATTACGTTCCGTAACTCGCGTACGTTGCCGGGCCAACTATGTTGCAGGAGTTGGAAGGTGGCTTCCGAGCTCAACGACAAGCGGTGTGAGCTGAATCGGTTGAGAAAACTTGCTGCCAAGGTCGGCAAATCTTCCATGCGGTCCTTGAGGAGCGGCAACTCGATGGGGAAAATTGCTAGGCGATAAAAGAGATCCTCGCGGAATTGTTTTTCCTGAACCAGTTTGCGAAGATTTCCATTGGTTGCCGCCACAACCCGGACGTCCACTTTGAAACTGTCCGTGCTGCCCAATCTTTGTACTTCGCCCTGCTCCAGAAATCGTAGCAACTTGGACTGCAGTCCGAGCGGCAAATCCCCGATTTCGTCGAGGAAGAGGGTTCCGCCCTGCGCCGCGTGAATCCGCCCTATGCGAGACTGCACTGCTCCGGTAAACGCCCCTTTTGTGTAACCGAACAATTCCGCTTCGAGTAAAGCTTCGGGGATGGCAGCGCAATTGATCACCACGAATGGATTTCCCCGGCGAGGACTGAGATTGTGAATGGCCTGCGCGACCAAGTCTTTTCCGGTTCCGCTCTGTCCCAGGACCAGAACGGTAGTATCGCGGCGCGCAACCAGCTGCGTCATATGGTAGACACGCTGCATTGATGCGGAACCCCCAATCATTCCGGGCAGCGGGCTGACTGTCTGGTTAAGCGGTTCGTGGCCGATCATTTCTGGTGCGCGGCTGACCACTACCTCGGTGCCCAACAACCCCGCAAGCTCATCGCCGAGTTTTTCTCGAGGGGAAGACGGCAACGGCAACCCGGTTTGGCGATCCAGTGGAAGAATCTGTAAGTGCGGAAACTGGCTCCGCACCAGTTTCTGGAACTCGTTCGAATTCAGATCGGGCAGGGAAGGGTCGAGGAGAAGCAGCTGGAAGTCTTCCGACTCGAGTTGGCCAAGCGCGTGAGCGCCACTGACCGCTTCCATCAAGCGCCAGCGCTCAGATTTCACGCGTGACTTCAGTTCGCGGCGCAACTCGCCATTAGGGCTGACAATCAGAACTCCTGAAACGGTGTCACACACAGGCATGGGAACGATGCTCATAGGCTTTGGAAAACGCCCTCTTTATGAGGGGTGACGGCGTTTCGCCGGCCCCGAATCAAGACATCTTGGACAGTCGATGTGAAGCAATGGAGAGGTGCGCACTGGTCAGACCGGATGCCTTGTTTTTGTCGATCACCGCGGCACTGCTCTCTTGTCTCAACGGGAAATCGGCGACGATGAGTAAGGGACTGGTGCTGACGCTAAACTCGCCTCCTCCACTGATCACGATGGCCTCGGCAAGAGCGAGCGCCCGGTCAACAATTTCATCCTGAGGTGATATGGCGCAGACGGCTTGTCCGGTTTTGGCAGGAGCGTGCTGGATGCGCAATCTCAAATGACCGGTGACGACATCCGTTTCTATGGTGGCGAGATCTCCCGCCTGAGAGTAGCTCTGCACGGCCTGCAGCACATAGAAAAGCATCTGTCGCAGACGCGTGGGCGACACGCTAATCAAAGGCTCAGGTTCGGAGTGGCGAAACACGAGCCTGAGCTGGGCTGTGTCCAGCGTGCGTTGCAGGCTTGAGATGATCTCCTGTAGAGCGGCGCTCAGCGAGACATCCCTCACATCTATGGCCGGTCGCTGAAAGCGGGACAGCCGGGCGGCAAACTGCATGGAATCGACGGCACTTCGCAGTTGGGCCAGGACATTCTCTGCGATCTCTTTATATTCCTGGGCCGTGGTTGGGCTCAGCAATGCCATTTCCAGTGAGGCCTGAATGGTAGACAAAGGTTGTGCCATGCGGTGCATGCTCTCTGAAATCGTGCGCAGGAACTTGTCCTGCGCAGTATGGTGTCGATGAAGTTGCATTGCGTTCCTCAGTTCTCCGAGAGTACATATCCCACGCCCCGAACAGTACGAATCATCTGCGAGGAAAAGTCAGGAGTGTCGACCTTGTCGCGGACGTACTTGACGTACACATCAACCAGGTTGGTGGAGTTATCGAACGGCATGTTCCAGACGTGCTCCATGATCATGGCGCGCGTCACCGTCTGACGCGCATTTCGCATCAGGTATTCAAGCAGGGCAAACTCTTTGCCCGACAGATTGATTCGTTTGCCGCCCCGCTCCACCCGATACTCGCGGATGTCGAGAGTCAGGTCTCCGACTTGCAAAGGGCTTCCCGGCAAATATGGATGCCGACGCAGCAGCGCCTTCACTCTGGCCAGGAGCTCGGATACCGAGAAAGGCTTGAGCAGACAATCGTCGGCGCCGCTTTCCAGAGAGAGAACACGGTCTTCGACCTGGGTGCGCGCCGTCAAAACCAAGATCGGCAATTGCGGTAATTTAGGGCGGATGTGGTTCAGCACCGCAACTCCGTCCATCTTCGGCATGTTCAAATCCAGAATCAACAAGTGATATTTATCGCGAGCGAGGGCTTCGGAGGCCAATTCGCCATCCTGAACCAGGTTCACTTGGAAGGACTCCGACTCCAACTGGCGACGGAGAAAATTGCCCAACGGCACATCATCGTCCGCCACCAGCACATGGGGACTAGGTGTGTTCTGACGGTGCACTTCCGTGTTCACAGGTTCCTTTCGTAGCGTCGGGCGGATTGCCAGCTTACGGCGCTGGCAAACTCTGCTGCGACAAGAGCTAGTTGTCAGAAAGCCGGCAGATCCGGCTTCTGAAGAATTTGAACTGATGTACCGATATAGATCCCGAGAACTCTGGCATGCGAGAACTATGAGTTCGCAATGCCGCCCCAAGCAAATGCTTCCTGGAAGAGAAGCACTTCCAGCTAATGCAATTGCCATGCCAACGTGTTTTTGCTTAATTTGCTGCTAATTCGCGTATCTACGTTGGGGGGACGTACGATTTCCAGACAGTGCGTCTGGTTGACAGACAATGGATGTTGCGAGATCGTGGAATTCACTTCGAGATTCCTAAGCCGTCCCGATGAAAAGCGATGACAATGCCGGCTCCGTAAGGTCGTTTGGCTTTCGCGCTCCCCGCGTTTCGACAAACTTCAGCTTCTCATTGGAAGTAACGGCCACGGGTGAGCGTTACGAAGCAGTGTGTACCGACATCAGCGAGGATGGCCTTGCCGCCGAGTTGCTCGAACCTATAGTTCCCAAGATAAATGTGACAATATGGATGCTGCTTCCGGGCGGCACCGCGCCTCTACAGATTCGGGGTAGCGTCGAATACAGTCAAGAGGGCCGGTGTGGCCTGCATTTCGTCGATTTGTCTGCGGAAGAACAGAAGCAGGTCAGGTTGTTCGTCCAATCCATCTCTTAGCTCAATCGTACTCAGGCACCCGGAAGCGCCGGTCTCCGCTGCCAAAAGAGTTTCTAGTGTTGACTACTCTGGTTCGGCTGAGTCTTCCCGTCCGGATCGGCATTCGGGGGGTGTGTCGACTCTTCATCCTCGTCCTTAACGACATACTGAACAATCAATGAAATGCGCCGGTTCGATGGCTCCAGGGGGCTGCCGGGGACGCGTAGTTTTTGATCCGCGTAGCCTCTTACTTGCGAGATCTGATTCGGGTTCAAGCCGGCGGCTTGCATTAGTCTTCGGGCTGAATTTGCCCTGTCAGCCGAGAGTTCCCAGTTTCCATAGTCTCGGCTCGTGGCGTACGGTTTCGCATCGGTGTGGCCTTCGATCGAGATACGGTTGGGAAGCTTTCCCAGTTGTTCAGCCAGCGCTACCAGCAACTCCCGACCATCGTCGTTCAATCCCGGTCTGCCGCTTTCAAAAAATGTTCCCGAGGACGATTCCAGGAGTTCAATACGCAAGCCTTCGGAAGTGATTGTCATCTCGATCTGGTTCTTAAGTTTGTCAAAGTTGGTGACCTGGCGCACAGCTTTCTGCAGTTCTTCCTTCAGCTTGGGCATATCGTCCTTGGTCAGCGTGAAGTTCTCACCCGAGCCGATCTGGTTACTCCCGACCTTCTTGGAAGTTCCGGTTGGATCCTTAAAGTAGCCGCCGACGGCCACCTGGATCTGCTTGCTGCTATTCATGAGCCACAAGACGATGAACAGCGCCATCATGGCAGTAACGAAGTCAGCATAGGCAACTTTCCAGGCGCCTCCATGGTGGCCGCCGTGTCCACCTTTTTTCTTGATAATAATGATGGGGCGCTTGGCTTGTTCCAGGCTCGGCATGTCCCTACGCTCCGGCTTTCGCAGCGGCTGCCGAGGCGTCGCTGGTGCGACACGTCTTTTCTACTTCCTTGAAGCTCGGACGGACGTGTCCTGGAATCGCGCGCCGGGCAACTTCGACCGCCATGATGGGAGGCGCTCCTTTCATGAAGGACGAAATCAGAACTCGGAGCACATGATAGTAAGCGTGCTCATCCTCGGATAACTTGGCCATGTTGGCAGCCACGGGACCAACCAATCCGTAACAAAGCAGGATTCCCAGGAAGGTTCCGACCAGAGCCGCGGCGACTTTGTGACCAATTTCTTCCGGCGGTCCGCCCAGCGCACCCATCGTGATTACCACCCCGAGCACGGCCGCGACGATACCCAGGCCTGGCAGAGAATCAGCCATGGTGCTGAGCGCCTGCACCGGCTGACTGGAACTGTGGTGATGGACCTCCATATCCAGTTCCATCATCTGGTCGAGATCAAAGGGCTCCACGCCGCCGCTGACCGCCATGCGCATGGTGTCGCAGACGAAATCACGAATGTGATGATCTTTGGTAAAGGCTGCATACTTCGACAATATGGGACTTTTCGAGGGGTCTTCTATATCAGCTTCGAGAGCCACCAAACCATCCTTGCGTGCCTTGTTCAGAAGGTCGTACATCATCTTCAACGTGTCCAGATATCTTTGCTTGTTGAACTTGCTGCCGCCGAACACCCCCCCGAACCCGGAAGCGATCTTTTTCAGAATGTGCAGCGGGTTTGCCACCAGGACGGTACCGATCGCGGCCCCGCCAATGATGACGAGTTCGGCCGGTTGCATCAGTACCTTGAGGTTGCCGTGCTCCATCAGATATCCGGCAGCCACCGCGCCGAACACGACGAGGATTCCAATGATCGCAAACATGATGGTCTTTTCAGTTACTCCGGGTTCATAAGAATTTCACAGGTGTGAGTTTCGCTTTCGTCCGGTACCAAGTCGCGCTTTACGTAGCAGAATTCTCCCCGGTAGGCGAAGGTGACATGTCCTCGCCACAGGACGTGAGTTTCTGCGAGGATCCGATCGATAAGCCGGCGGTCGCGTTCACTGTGATATTCCACGTACAATACCTTCACCTCAGGCAGGTAATGCGCCAGGGATCGCAGGATTGGCACTTCGCAACCCTCGGTATCAATCTTGAGCACATCTACTTTGTCGATGCCCTGCTGGGAGAGGAATTGAGACGCACTCACCAGGCGAATCTGTTCACTCTCGCTGCTCGTGCGGGCACTGCAAGACAAAGACGATTCCACACAATCATTCTTGCCGTGAAACAGAGAAAGAGTCTTTTCGCTGGAATGGAGGCCGAAGGGAAATACCTTCACCTTGCGCAAAGGCTCGACATTCTGGCGCAACAGCAGCAAGGGAGAGCTTCCCGGCTCTAGGGCATAGACCTGGGCCTCGGGATAGGCCGTCGCAAAATAGACAGAAGCCGCGCCTACATTGGCTCCGACATCGACAACAGTTTTGACGCCCGACACAAGAGGAATGATCGGGTAGGTGACTCCAGCGAAGATGTCGTTCGCTATCTGGAAACAGACATCGGTCTTGAACAGGTAGAACGGAACTGTTCCCAGCGGCCCTTGAAGGCTGGCTTGCGCGACATCCGGCCGATTCAGCATCTCCAGGCTCATGATCCGGCTCCGACCGCATAAGGTGTCCGCGTTGCAGGCGGGTGCAGGCCCAGGTGGCGCAAACCTAATTCCCGAATCATGGTTTGTAGCATGGTCTCGAACAAGTAGAACCAGTGAATTGCCGGTACCGCCTGCCGAAACAAATTGAGCACCATTGCAGCTGTATCGGGTTGGTCTACGAGGAGTGCGTCAAAGTCAACCGAGTCCCAGCGCTCGAGCGCCTCGACTGCTTGTTCAACGTCGTGACGGTGTTCCTCTAGATAATGGAGAAGGCGCACAGCATTTTGTTCATCCATTCCGGTCAAGTTCACCGGCATGGCCCACTCTTTCATTACTCGTGGATGCTTACCAAACATGTAAAAGTAGTCCGCGCCGTATACCCGTGCTCGCCGGATCAGATTGCGCGCCGGGTAGGGAAGATGGTCGTGGATGGCGTGAGCGTCTGGATGGTAAAGCACCCGGTATCCCATCTCGTATAAACGAATGCCTAGTTCGGTGTCTTCGCTGAGCTTGTAGGTTGAGTCGAAGGACCCGGCTTCGACCACCGCGTCCCTACGGATGCTTAAATTACAGGTGATGAAGTGGGAGTAGCCGTATGGACAGCCCGCTGCGATGCTCACCTGGGGGAACATGAAAGGCTCGACGCAGAAATATTTTGTGAGTGCCCTTCGCCTTGCCTCGGCCGGGTATTCGAAATTGCCCAGAACCGCCCATCGCTCGGGGCCGTATTTGGTTTGGGCCAGGAGGTGCTGCTCCAGAAGATCGCGGTCGCAGATGGTGTCGTCATTCATCAACAGCAAGTACTCGCCGCTGGCGTGAGCGACACCGTTACGTCGTGCGGCGCCCGTTCCAGAATTTGCCTGACGCAAGTATTGGAAACGGAAGGGTAGGCGATAGTTCGTTAATAGCTCCTGTGTTCGGTCGGAGGAACCGTCGTCAATGACAATCACTTCGAAATCGTTGGACGAGAGAGTCTGCGCTTCAAGCGCGGCCAGGCATTTTGTGAGAATCGGCAGACGGTTGTAAGTCGGGATGATCACCGAGAATACCGGCCCGTGCGACCTCCTGCGCTTTACCCTCGGCCGCATTGGGGTTCGTACGATGACGCGACTGCGGGCCTCGGACGCACAGCGCTCTGCCATATCCAGGTTGCCCAGGGCACGGTAGCAGCGCATCAAGATAATGAAGATCTGCGAAGCAAAGTATCCGGCATGCATCGATTGCGGAGACCGCCCGAAAATGTGCCTCAATTGTGCAAGCGCTTTTTCCGGTTTACCCTCGCGCAGCAGTTGCTCGCTGAGTCGGGCGTGACACTCGAACTGGCCTAACAGGCGGTCTTCACCGACTCGCGTTGCTAGTTGCTCGCGAAATAACGTTTCAACTAATCTGACGGAAAAGCTCTCCACGACGTATGGCCTTGGCTTCAGAGCAAGAATATTTTTCAGCGGGCCGGCCAGACCTATAGTCTTCGAATCGCTGGCAACAACCTCGACGTGCAGATGGCGAGCGCTTTTGCGCAGCGTGGCGGCGTCTTGCGGACAGGGAACAAGCGTGGCATCAGCCCGCTCAAATGTTTCCCATTGCCGCGCAGCCCAGTCTTCAGCTCTCTCGAAATCGACTAGGGCCGTTTCCAGACTTCTCCAAGGCGCGGTGTACAATTCGCCCGCAAAGACTGCGATCCGGGTGGCGGGTGCTTGTTGGCGCAGGCCGTCAAGATACTGTTCTGGAACGGAAGTGCCCCGGTCGAAGGTTTGTACGAGGACGGCGAGATCGAATTCAGTTTGCGCCAGAAGATCGCGAAGCGACCAGGACGGAGCATCAACCTTGCGGCCCGTGGACATCATGTATTCCGAATCGTTCGCATAGGTACGAATTCCGTCCTGACGCAGCAGAGGCTCGCACTCATCGCGGTTCACGCCTCCTCGAGCGGCGAAGGTGACCTCGTCGCCGAAGTCGCGCAAGGCGGTGAGAAGGTGTAGTAGCCGGCGGTCGCGAGGACCACCTGCTGGGTCCGGGAAAATGTCGTCGATTACCAGGATGCGTAGGCGCCGTTCGTCCGAAGGCGTTGCGGAAGATCGTTCCACCCCATTGCCTGCCAGCATGGCATTCACAATCTGCCGATATTCGGCTGGCAATAGCGGCAATACGCTCGTCAGCAGCGGAAGTGCGCGGGCCGATTCACCGCGGCTGAGGAGCAACACGCCGAGATTGATGGTCGCGTCGGTGTTGTCGGGATCCAATTCGAGGGCCCGGCAAAATCCTTTTTCCGCGTGGTTGACTTCCCCTAAACCAAGCTGGACGGCTGCCCAATCATTCCAAAGATCGGGTGTTTCGCTGGCGTCCAGTAATTCCTGCAGCAAACGCGAGGCGTCCGCAGAACGACCTTGGTGGAACGCCGCGATGGCTTCGTCGTGTTTGCTCATGGGTCCCCAGGAGGCTCAGCAATTTCCTTGCCTCATTCGCCTTTAATTGGAGTGCTGTTTTTCCTCTTGCAGCATGTTACGAGCAAGCTTATGAAAGCAGAGCTTGGAGTGGCGGTTTGTGGAGAGTCGCCGGCCCGCATTATTCGGGAGGCTTCAGGTCGGTCTTGGCGAGACAGTTGCTCAATGGCACGCAGGATAACTCTGTGGATTAGGAGTTGATGAGGGAAAGCATGCCTACGGTTGGTCTTTCGATGATCGTGAAGAATGAGGCGTCGAGGCTGGGCCAGTGTCTCCAGAGTGTGTCTGGAGTGGTCAGCCAGATCGTGATGGCCGATACCGGTTCAACGGACTCGACGGTTGACATCGCTCGCGAATTTGGTGCGACTGTGATCTCCGTTCCCTGGGCTAATCATTTTGCTAACGCTCGGAATGCCGCCCTCGAGCTCATGCAAACGGACTGGGTTCTCGTCCTGGACGCGGACGAGGAATTAGACAGCGAGGCCAAGAGTCAACTCGCGAATTTGTTGGCGCCATCGAATGCAGGCGGATATCTCGTGCCCATTCGCAACTACATTCCGACCGTGACCGGCCGGGGTTGGGACCGTATCGCACAGGTGAACACAACCTCACATCCTCGAGCCCAAGCCGCACCGGCATATTTCGTGCACGAGAACTGCCGGCTGTTCCGCCGTGATCCAGGTGTCTATTTTGTCGGCCGCGTGCACGAGTTGGTTGAACCTCGAATCAATGCAATGGGCCGGCGACTGCCAATGGCGCCGTTCTACATTCATCACTTCGGCCAGTTGGCACAAGAAGAAATGCGACAACAGAAAGCTGCCGCCTATCGCGACATGCTGCGGATGAAGGTTCGCGAACTGCCCAGCGATCCTATGGCCTGGATTCAGCTCGGGCTTCAGGAGTACGAGTGCTCGCGCGAGGCGCCGGAGGCATTGCGCTGCTTTGAGCGAGCTTTGATCCTGGAGCCGAAGGCGACCCAGGCTGCCCTTTTCAAGGGAATGGTTTATCTCGATCTCGGCAAATATAGCCAGGCCATCGAGGTGTTGGATGGGATGCGCGGTGATCAGCGCAGCCGCGGGCTTCGCGAGCATCTTCGCGGCGATGCCCTGCACAATCTTGGGCGTCTGCTGGAGGCACGTGCGGCGTACCACGAAGCTGTCAGGTTTTCCGGCAACGACCCCGTATTGAGCAGCAAGCTGGGATACACAGAGGTGCGACTTGGACGGGCCAAAGAAGGAATAAACAGGCTAAAGGAAGCCGCGGAGAAAGCACCTAATGTTGCGGAAATACGTGAGCGGCTGATGAAGGCGTTTGTCGCGGTTAATATTCTCCCGGATGCGGCCGACCAGGCGGAGAAACTGGCAAGCCTCGAGGGCACAGCCAAAGCTTATCTTCGCGCCGCCAGCATTCGAGCCCACGCCAAGCAGCCTCAACGGGCCAGGGAAGTACTCAATCGAGGCATTACGGTCTTTCCGGATTCCGCAGAATTGCGCCGCGCTTTCGCTGAACTCTCCGACGAGACCGAAGTCCACCCGCGCTGAGCGCACGGTATGTCCAGATGCGTCCGAATGACGGTCGTATGCGCTTAGGCGCTGCTTCTGGGCCTGGTCTGAGCCAGCAACTGGTAAATGGTAGCCCGGGAGATTCCCAGGATTTCCGCGGCTTGAGATTTATTGCCGCCGACACGCTCCAATACCCTTATCATGTGCCGCTTCTGCAGCTCCTCGAGAGAGAGCATGGTCTCATCCTGAGCGGCCACATCTCTCGAACGTCCTCGTATCGATTCGGGTAGATCGCGAACGTCAATGACGATTCCATCGACCATCATGCAGGCGTTGCCAATCACATTCTCAAGTTCACGGACATTTCCCGGCCAGGAGTACATGGCGAGGCGGGTTTGGGCCCGGCGCGTCATGCCGCTGACCGGTTTGTTGTACTCCGCCGCGAATTTGTCGAGGAAATATCTCTCCAGCAGGGGAAGGTCCTCGCGCCTCTCGGCCAAGCCCGGCAGCTTGATCTCGACCATTGCCAAACGATAGTAGAGGTCCTCACGGAACGTACCTTCCTTCACCATGGATTGCAAATGCCGATTGGTGGCGGCGATGACGCGCACGTCGATGGTTTTGGAAACGGGGGAGCCGACGCGCTGTATCTCGTGGTTTTGCAGGACTCGGAGAAGCTTGCTTTGAGCGGTCAGCGGCAATTCACCAATTTCATCCAAAAAAACGGTGCCGTGATTCGCATACTCAAAAACACCGAGCTTGTCCTGAGAGGCCCCGGTGAAAGCGCCTTTTACGTGACCAAATAGCTCACTCTCCATCAGGGACTCAACGATTGCCGAGCAGTTGCGAACCACGAAGGGATTGGCAGCGACTGGACTCAGATTGTGCAACGCGCGCGCAACCAGTTCTTTGCCGGTGCCGGTGGCCCCGCTGATAAGAACGGTCCGGAAATGTGGTGCCACCCGGCGAATTTTGGCAAACACGTCCAACATGACCGGACTGCGGCCAACGATTCCCTGGAACTGACAGGCGTTGATCAGTTCGTGGTCGAGGCGGTAGGTTCGGCGCCTTTCCTCAGCCCACGACAGCAGCTGGGAGATCCGCCGGCGAAGGGTTTCCGCATCGAGGGGCTTGCTGAGATAGTCGCAGGCTCCATTCTGAATGGCTTCAACCGCCGCTTCAGCGGAATACTGGTCCGTCATGAGTATGACTTCGGTGCCCGGGTCGATAGCCAGAATCGACTCCAGCAGCTCCGCGCCGCGGACCCGCGTCATCGTCAGATCGAGCAGCACGATTCGCGGCCGTGCTCTTTTTAGAGTCTCCAGACCTTCCTCGGCGGAGGATGCGGTGAGAATCTCCAGCCCGCTGCCCAAGAGAGTTTCCTTGATGAGTCGGAGGCTATGTGGTTGTTCATCGATGGCCAGAAGCTTGGGGATATCGGATTCGTCCATAGTGGCGCAAGTTACGAGTTCCGCCAGCGTACCAAACCTTGTACGCCAAGTGCGGAGGTGTCGTGATGGGGTCGGAATTCCGACGCCACCGTCCGCTTGAGCGTTCCACATTCCGAAGCACAACATCCCCCGGGTCTTGATCGGGTAGAAGGTTCCTGGCCGAACCCCTCTCCGCTCCCAGTGAAACGTTAGTTTCACCGTCCCATCCAACCGTTGAAGAATCCCCATCGATGTACCGATAAAAGCCCCCTGAAGTTCGAGCAGAAGATCCATCGGCGTTACTGGGAGGCTGTAGTTATGCGCACGACATCGCTATTCGTACTTGCTCTCTTGAGCTTCGCGGGCACCCGAGCACTTGCCCAGAACCAAGTGTTACCTTCGTCGACCTCCGATTCCGGCCCTTCGCTTCCCCACATAACCTGGCCGCGCCCGTTTGTCTACGGCGGATTGGGACTGAACGGCGGAGGCTATGCTCCGATGTCGGGGAAGGTAGGCGCCGGATTGCGTATCGACAAGGCTCATCTGATTTGGGCTGCGAGTGCCGCCTATGACAACTCGCATAAGTCAAACGACAACACACTCAACAATGAGAATGGGCACGAACGATCTCTGGAGTCTTCGATTTACTACCGCTTTACCAATACCTGGTTCGTGGGTGGCGGTGCCAGCTGGAGCGAGCTCTCGACCACCAACTACACCAAGCAGGCCTTCCATCCTTCGGTTGGAGGCGGAAAGGACTATTTCCATAAAGAGTGCGCCGTAGAAAACTGCGTGAGCGACTGGTCCTTCCGTTTACAGGTTGACTACAAGTTGAAGGGCGCGGAACACGTCGATGCCAAGGGCTGCCCTGTCCCCGACGGACAATGTACCAACGACCTGCACGGACCAATGATCAGTTTTTATCTGCCCTCGCCGGCGGCATCCGGTCATCTGTTTTGGCGTGAGACGGTAGGCATCTACAGCTTCCATGACACGGTGACTTCGACCGATCCCACGCTGACTGCGATGCAAAAGAACCATCGGTCGGTGGCGCCGTTCCTGGATTTCACCATGATGTACCGGTTCTAGCCGTGCTGGATACGAGGTCCGCGGATACGGTTCCCGGCGCGTTCGGCTACCTGCGAACTGTCATCCCGAGCGAAGTCGAGGGACCTTGAGGTTCCTGATGCTAGGCCGCGGACGCTTCTGTGACGGGGTCGCATTTCGTGGCGCAGGCTAGACGCAAGGTCCCACGACTGCGTAGGGATTCGCTTTGCGAATCCCCTGCTCTGCTCGGGATGACAGGTTTGCAGAGGTGCGATGGGGGCGGGGTAAGGGGCCATGATGAACCGAATCGACAGTGCGCTTGCCGACGAACGCCCGAAGCTGACCACAAACCAGAAGGCGCTCAAGATCAACCTCGATCCGATCCGCTACGGAACCTTCGCTGAGATCGGGGCGGGACAGGAAGTTGCGCGCTGGTTCTTCAAGGTGGGCGCGGCTGCCGGCACAATTTCCAAGTCGATGTCAGCCTATGACATGGCGGTCAGCGATGCGATTTACGGCCGCTGCAAACGCTATGTGTCCCGGGAACGGTTGCAGAGTATGCTCGATCACGAGCATAGGCTCAACCTGGAGAGGCTGCAATCATCGCGCGGCAGCAGCACCGCCTTCTTTGCCTTCGCCGATACTGTATCGGCCCGTAACTATCAGGGTACCAACGAGTGCCACGGCTGGATGGGAGTGAAATTCCAGACCCACCCGCGGGACGAGGACAGTCAGGTCATCATTCATGTCCGCATGCTTGAGCATGAGAATGGCCTGCAACAGGAGGCCCTCGGCATTGTTGGAGTTAATCTTCTTTACGCCGCCTTCTTCCTCCATCACAAACCCCACCTGATGCTCGAGTCGCTCCTGGACAACCTGACGACTGCGCGGATCGAAATCGACATGGTCGAGTTTTCGGGCATCGAGTTTCGGCACGTCGACAACCGCGTGATGAGCCTGAAGCTGGTGCAACTGGGTCTGAGTGGGGCCGCGATCTTTGGACCCACGGGTGAAGTATTGCAGCCGTCGGAATTGTTGCGTAAACGTGCCATCCTGGTGGAGCGCGGTAGTTTCCGCCCGGTCACCAAGGTCAACATGGACATGGTGCGTTGTGCCCATGATCGCTTTGCCGGTGAACCAGAGGTCAAAGAAAAGCAGGTAGTCCAGTTGATGGAGATCACTATGCGGAACCTGCTCTCAGCCGGGGAGATTGACCTGGGCGACTTCCTGGCGCGGGCCGACGCGCTGGGAGCCGTAGGCAAGACGGTGCTGATCTCCGACTACTTCGAGTACTACCGGCTGGCCGCCTATTTGACGAGATACACCGCCGAGCCGATCGCGGTGGCTATGGGCGTGGCCAATCTGCTCGATCTTTTCAGCGAGAAGTACTACACGGAACTTGAGGGCGGTATTCTCGAGGCCTGCGGGAAGTTGTTCACCAAGGATCTGCGGCTGTACGTGTACCCTCTGCGAGATCACGTCACGGGCCTGCTCCGGACAGTAGAGAATCTTGAGATACCCCATACCCAACGCAATCTCTTCCGGCATCTGGTGGAACGAGGGCGAATCAAGCAACTCGACAATGTTGATGAAAGCGTATTGCACATCTTCTCTCGTGACGTACTGAAACGTATCAAGGAGAACGACGCCTCATGGGAGGGCATGGTACCCCCAGAGGTGGCGCAAATGGTGAAGGAACGCCAACTCTTCGGCTATCGCAACCGGGAGGGGTCCGACGACGCCGCATTTGCGGCCGCGAGTTCGTAAGAACTGTCGCTGGATGGCCGTGTGCCCCCCTCATTCGCGTTTTTTTTTGGAATGAGTGGGTGACAGCTATCATCCGGGCACAGGGAGGGAAATCCCGAGATACAAGCGATCGTGGAATTCCACCCTCGAAGAGCGAAGGATGGGGTACCCGGCACCCACTTCTCGCGAAAGGCACGAGAAATGGGGCACCCGGAGTAGATTGATGACGCGTTGGGGAGTCAGCTTCCGTTCATCTGCTGCGCCCATTGCATGGCATTCCAGTGGAACTCCGCTACCTCGCTCTCGGTGAGCTTGAGAGATTTGGCCAGGACCGCGGTGTTCTGCCAATCTCCGGATTCCTGCGCCAGCATCAACTGATAGAGCGGCCGCAAATAGCTCTCCTCACCCAGGAGCACTGCCTTGGTTTCCTGATCGAGTGGTACCTTCTCCAACACAGCAGTCATGGGCAGTTCCAGAATGGAGTCCATCAGCGAGAGCAGGCCCAGCAGGAACAGATCGGATTCTCCGTGCTTGATTTTAGGAGAAAGCAGCTCGCAGAATCGGGCGCGAACCAGGGCCGACAGTACGAGATCGCTCGACTTGTTTTGTCCCGCAGCCAGCGTGACCACCAGGCGGACCCAGCGCCGGACTTCGCGTTCTCCCAACATCGAGAGCGCGTGCCGCACTGAGTGGATCTCGCTCGCGAAGCCGAAGCTGGCGGAGTTCATGTAGCGCAGCAAGCGATAACACAGCGAGGCTTCGCCCTTGATGGCGTTTTCGATCTCCCGCGGCTCCAGTTCGGGCTTGGAGACTACTTGCAGCATCTTTATGTAGTTGACCTGGTTGCCCGGGACTGCATGCGTCTTAACGGTTTCGGGTCGGCGAAAGAAATAGCCCTGAAAGTAGGCAAAACCCGCCTTCTTGGCGGCCATGAATTCTTCGCGTGTTTCCACCTTCTCCGCCAGCATGCGGCAACGCCAGGGTCCGTATTTCTTGATCATGACCGCGCGTTCCTCGGGCGAGGTACTTTGGACATCAACTTTGATGATGTCGGCGATGTCGGTCAGCGGCTCCCGTTTGTCGCCCATCGCGAAGTCGTCGAGCGCGATCATGTAGCCGCCCTCCTTCAGCCGCTGGCAGGCGGCCATGACCAAGTCATCGGGTTCGACACTCTCCAGGATCTCGACCACGGTGTGGCTGGACGGTAGGAGGGTTACATAGTCCTTCAGCAGCATGTCGCGGGTGCAGTTGACGAAAGCGCGGCCGCCGTTGCAGAGCACGTCAAGTCCCATGATCAGCGAGCTGTCCAGCATGATCTTCGAAGCTGCCTCTGGATCTTTCGGACAGAAATAGTCCTCGATGCCGTCACGGAACAGAAGTTCGTAGCCAAAGACCTTCTCATCCTTGGTGAGGATCGGTTGGCGAGCGACAAACCGCAAACCGGCCGAAGGGGCACCTTTGGCCAAGCTAGGATCGGGTGCAGGAGCAGGGGCGTTCACGGCCCCTTTATCGGCAGGTCGGCTGAAAAAGTTCAAGCCGTCGGTTACCCCTGGCGCCCCCAGCTGAGCGATGGCGCGATTTGCAAGTACATTGGCGCTTATCGCTAGTGACTGAATCGTTGCGCACCGGGTAGAGTGGCGTAGAAGTCAAGGAGAATAGAGATGGACACGAGCACGGCAGTTCAACCAACGCCCGCAACACAAGGGGACAGCTCTTCTAAACCACAGACTTTCACCGCGAGGGCGTACGGGGCCCCCACCGCAACCGCGGCGCTGGCGCCGTTTACGCTTCGGCGTCGCTCGCCACGTCCGCAGGACGTCCAGATTGAGATTATGTACTGCGGCGTCTGCCATTCGGACCTTCACCAGGTGCGTAACCAGTGGGAGCGCGTCATGCCGACTGTCTATCCTTGCGTCCCCGGTCACGAGATCGTCGGACGCGTCGTGAATGTCGGCAGCGCGGTCAAAAAATTCAAGGAAGGCGACATCGCCGCGGTCGGTTGTCTGGTGGATTCCTGCCGCGTCTGCGCCAACTGTCGAGCAGGGGACGAGCAGTACTGCGAGAATGGCTTTACTTTGACCTACAACAGCGAGGACAAGATTCTCGGCGGAGTCACGTACGGTGGCTACTCCGATAGCATTGTGGTCGACGAGGCGTACGTCGTACGCGTGTCTAACAAACTGGATCCGGCCGGCACCGCGCCGCTGCTCTGCGCTGGCATTACGACTTACTCGCCTCTGCGTCATTGGCAGGTGGGCAAAGGGCAGAAAGTCGGAATCGTAGGGCTTGGCGGGTTAGGACACATTGGCGTGAAGTTTGCCCATGCTTTCGGGGCCCACGTTGTACTGTTTACCACTTCCCCGAACAAAACCGCAGATGCTCTGCGCATCGGGGCAGACGAGGTCGTCATCTCGAAAAAGGAAGCAGAGATGCAGAAACATGCCGGCACCTTCGACTTCATTCTTGACGCGGTGTCGGCTGACCACGACCTCAATGCGTATCTGAAGCTGTTGAAACGCGACGGAACTCTGACCCTGGTCGGCGCACCTGACAAACCGGCAGCTGTCGATGCTTTCAATCTGATCATGGGGCGACGGCGCTTGGCCGGTTCGGCCATCGGTGGCATTAAGGAAACCCAGGAGATGCTGGATTTCTGTGGGGAGCACGGAATTACCGCTGACATTGAACTGATCAGGATTCAGCAGATTAACGAAGCCTATGAGCGTCTGCTCAAGAGCGACGTGAAATATCGCTTCGTCATTGACATGGCTTCGCTGAGGTAAGTCGCATCGGGGAAAGGCAGTGGTCGTGCGATGACACGTGGAGCTATTCTCTTAGGTAGAGGCTAAGCAGCTATGAACCACCGATTTAGAGTTTCCAGCACCCTGCCAAGAAGGCTCGAAGAGTTGGGCCTTCCCCCGGTGGTTGTGCTCCGGCAAGCGGGACTTCCGCTGGGATTGTTTGACCAGGAAAAGATCCTGCTTACAACCGAGGAGATGTTCTCGCTGTACCGGGGAGTCTTTGAAGTCAGCAGGGACCCCGCCATCGGACTCAAACTTGGGACCGAAACACGTGTGGAGCGCTACGATCCGATTGCCATCGCCGCGCTCTACACGCGGTCGTTTCGCGACGCACTGCATCGGCTGGCGCGCTACAAACAGCTGACCTGTCCGGAGGAAGTACGTCTCGTCGAACGCGGGGGAGAATGCCTTGTCCAGTTCATTTGGTTGCTGGCCGACGAGGAGGAACCCACCCTCCTGGTTGACGCTTGTTTTGCCTGGATTGTCAGCATCGGACGGCGCGGCACCGGCCTTCCGGTGAATCCGAAGCGTATAGAATTCCGGCGAGCCGAGAAACATCGCAAAATGCACGAAGCGCACTTCCGGTGCCCCGTGAAGTTCGACGCGAAGCAGAACGTTCTCGTCTTCAGCAAAGCGGACATGGAACGGCCCTTTCTCACCCATAACGCCGATTTACTCGCGATAGTTGCGCCCCAGTTGGAGGCCGAGCTCAAGCAGCAGCTGGCGCAGAAAACCATCAGCGAGCAGGTGAAAGGGACTGTGAAGAAGCTGCTGGCCGGCCAGCGCCCGGCGCTGCAGGATGTGGCCAGAGAGCTGCACCTGAGCACGCGTACCTTGCAGCGTCGGCTCACGGATGAGGGTGGGACGTTCCAGCAATTGATGGAAAATGCCCGCCGCGAGTTGGCCCAGCACTATCTGTTGCACTCATCGCTGGAACTAAACGAGACTGCGTACCTGTTGGGCTACGAAGACTCGAATTCTTTCTTTCGAGCTTTCCATCACTGGGAAGGAACCTCACCCGGCGAATGGCGAGCAGTTCACGCCGCATCGCGAGAGACGCCAGAAGCAGCAAGAAGGCCCGCGTAGATTGTCTTGCTAGTTCCCTCTAATCGAATGCAATTCCTACAGTCGTGTTCCGGTCTTAGAGGTTTGCCGAAACGCCAGGGAAAAGGTCAGTAGCGCAACCACGAGAAACGCAAGGATGGTCATAACCCGCTCTAAGTCCTCTAAAAATGAGGGACGCCGCCCCCTCGGACGGCGCCCCCTTCCCAGTTTTGAGGTCAATCGTTGAGGTCGCTTTTACGTTACGCTTTGCGCGATTTCCTCAAAATCGGGTAGAGACCCGAGGTTTACTTGGAACAATCATGTACGTGAGTCCGAGAGCTGCCATGCTTCTTTCACTCGTTGTCCGCGACGCGGACACCGTGCGGCGATCGGATCCCAGCCAAAAACTAGGTCCTCCAAGCCCAATCCCAACGGTTTCGGCCGGAACGATTCAGGGCTCAATCAACCACTACACGTTTAGGAGTTGAGACTCTTGGCAGATGTCTGAGGTCGATATTTCGCTGGGTCACGTCGCTGGGCGCGTGCAAGGCGGGATGATTGGTATAGTCTTCGGCCACGAAACCGTCAAGGGACACCTGCTTTTGCATACGTTCAACCTCCCGGCGCGAAGGTTCCGCCGAAACGGCAAGTGCTGAACTTGCCCGATCGGCGGTTCGTCCGGGCGATGCGGTCATCGATGGCAGACCACGGTAGACCACGGCGAAAGCTAATACCGCGGCAACCGTGCTTAGCGGACTACGGAATACCCGGCGGCACTTTTCTAATGCCAGTTGACCATTCTTCTGGTCATGGGGGGCCTCCGAGGATGAAGCAGCGGTAATCGGCGGCGGCTCAGTTGGCGCCATCGGTTTGTTCACCTTTCCCTGCCCGCTCGACACGTCACGTCGTCCGGCTTCAGCGACAACGAAGCCGGATTCTTTTGCCTCGGTTCCGGCGCTGGAAGTGGCTGGACGGACTGACTCACGACTCACTCGGAGTTCTTTGGCCACGGCTGCCTTAAGGCAATCCCACACAGCGGCGTCGGGTCGACGTTGCTGGCTGATGCCAGGAGCAGATGTGCCGGCATGGTTTCGACCGGTTTCGGACATGACCCGCTGGGGGTGAACGGCCGCCTCAGGTGTCATCGCCAGCAAACACTCGTCCTGTGTGATGTCGCCGGGCTTGAACAATTCGACCTGACAACCTGCGGACCGTAGACTCCGCGCAAGTTCTTCAGAAACACTTCGGATGCGGGCGATATAGATAAGAGAAGGCATAGCGGTACCAGCTTCGGAATATTAGATTGTCCGTCCCGCCTGAGAGGTTGTTCGCGTTGGTTGTTCGCGTTCGAGCCGATCCAAAGCATGTTCACTGCCGTCCTACCCTCGATACTGTATGAACTATTCCTGGGGGTGGACAGCGTATTTGCGGGCGCCAACATCGAAGCCGAGGCAAGAACACCACTTTGAGGAGAATTTTCATGAAAATCAACAAATTGCTTCTATGCGTGATTCTCGCGTGTTTCAGCGCCCCCTTGAGCTTGGCCAAGGATAAAGCCGACGTGCGGGACATCACTGGCTGCTTGTCCAAAGGCGACGATGCCAATGAATTCCTGTTGACGGGGACTGATGGAAGCACCTGGGAAGTGCGCAGCAGCAAAGTTGCGCTGGCTGACCATGTGGGTCACACAGTGACCGCGACCGGCGTGGTCTCAAACGCCACGATGCACAATATGAAGGAAGACGCGAAAGGCGCCGCTAAGGACAGCGGAATGACGAAGAGCGACAACGAACATGGGCACTTGAAGGTGACCGCAGTGAAAATGGTCAGCGAATCGTGCAAGTAGCGGTCAGGCAGGGAAACGAATGAGGGCCGAATATTCCGGCCTTCGTTCGCTTCTGGTTCGTGGTGTGCGAACGGAGCTGCATTGTGTTTGGAGGTTTCGCAATAGTTAATGCAGCGATCGCGATATCGGTTTTTTGCTGTATTGATCGGTTGATGCGAATGTGGCCTAATTTAGTGGTCTCGGCCTGGCCCCTTCTCGCGGCCTCAGGGCTAAGGCTGGCCTGGCAAGCGGAGGTCTGGCAGACGATGAATTACCCATCTCCAGGAGAAACGCCAATGTCAATCCGCATCCTGATCGCTGATGACGACCCCAACATCCGGCTATTGCTGCGCCGCTTGTTGGAGAAGCAGCAAGATTGGCACGTATGCGGCGAGGCCAGCAACGGGATTGAGGCCATCGTAAGGAGTCGAGCAGTTCGCGCCCGATATTGTGGTTATGGATCTCGCCACGCCTGTGATGAACGGACTGCAGGCCGCACCTGAAATCATGAAGGTCCACCCTCAACTCCCAATGCTGCTTATCAGTGTCCAGGAAGTCTCCAAGCAGCTTGCCTGGGAAGCTCGCAACGCCGGTTACAGGGGCGCTGTGACGAAAAGCGGTGGCGACGAGGTCTTAAAGGGTATTGAGGCTCTGCTTCGCCACGATATGTTCTTCTATTCCGACGACGGATCCTCGAGTTGGGCTGAGGGCTAAGCTTGTATTGTTAAAAAGCTGTTCTGAAGTCCTTGATCCCCATCTGACAAGGGGCGTACCACTCACATTTGAACGCGTGGCACGCATTTCAGGACGACTACTGGCCTACACACGCCCGCAAAAGCCGTCTCCAGCCCAAACTCCGCTCCAACCAGCGAGCAACAGGAGTATTACCTCTGACGTGGCTGCTCAATTGCTCCGGAGAAAGCTCCGACCAAACGTCGTCATGGGCAGTGGCGCGATCAAGAACCCGGGCTTCGACCTTCCCGTCGTTGATGCGATATTCCTTTCTGGGTCCAGGGTAATGGTTGATGGATTCGAGACGTTGCGCGTTCTCCAACGACATGGCCCGATCTCCCTTCGACACAAGAAAGGTTGCAACAAAGACAAACAAGACAAACAAAAGGAAGGTTGCGACAAAGCAGACTTGGTTGGCCATACCGCAGAAACCTGATAGCAAGCCCTAGGAGATCATGTAGGGGATAACTACAGTGTCGAAAGCAAGATTTAGGCTGCGGGCGGGATCTTCTTACGGGCTTCATCCATGTCTTCGGAGCCCGGGCGTTCGAAAACCGCCTTTGCCACCGACGCCAGGTCGGGATCGTCAACGTTGGCGATGACCAGCGAGCGGCCGCGATTCAGCAGCTCCCGGTACCAAGAACGTGTCGTCCTTGGGAACGCCAATGTCCGCGGCCTGCTCGGAGGTAGAGTCTTCCGGCCACTCTCGCCGGCAGACAACTTCTAGAACGAATGAGGAAGGCGAGAGGCAGGCACCCTGTTCATCTGAACTGAGCGCCCGCCTGGGTTGGGGACCACAATAGGGAGAAATAAAAGAAGCATGGCAAGGAGAATAGTCACGCGAGGCCGGACACGCCATCCGGTTTACGCGGTAATTTGATCTCCCAAAATCCTGTAGGCGGAGAGAGAAGTCGAACTGGCCGGCCGCAACATTCCGCGATCCGGAAGAGCTCAGATCAACCTAGAATCTCTGGCCGACCGAAGCCCGGCCAGCGACTGGATTACCATTTGTCCCCGAGACCGGTACCTTTTCCTCAGGTCTCTCGGGAAGGGAAGTGACCGAAGCTGGAACCGGGATTGTGACCTCCACAATCGTGCCGGGATGAGCTCTTGCCACCAGCAACTGCCCACCAAGTTCTTTGGCACGCTCACTCATGCCTCGAATGCCGACGCCGGGCGTGCCGGAACGCAATTCCACAATCCCGTCGGTGACCCCTTTTCCGTCGTCCCGAACCTTGACGATCACCGTGCCTTCTCGTTGCGTCAGGCTAATCCATGCTTGACGCGCGCCCGAGTGGCGGAAGACGTTGGTGAGCGCTTCTTGAACAATCCGGAACATTGCGGTTTCCACTTCGAGGGCGAGGCGAGGAAAGTCGGTCGGACTCACCTCCAGTTTGGTCTCGATTCCGCTGCGCTGGGTTAGACCTTCCAGGTACCAGCGTAGCGCGGAGAGAAGGCCTACCTCATCCAGCAAGGGCGGGTGAAGGAGGTAGGACAAAGTCCGAATCTGCTGTGTAGCACGGTCGATTACGCTGGTGGCGTCTCCGATGTAGTCTTGCAGCGAGCGGGGACTGTGGGCAATCCCGTTCAGCAGCATTTTGAGTGCGACCATTTCTTGTCCCAATCCGTCATGTAACTCCCGCGCGATGCGGCGCCTTTCATCATCCTGCATGGTCATCAGACGATTGGAAAGGCGCCTTAAGGCGGCCGTCCTTTCATCCACTTTCTTCTCCAGTTCGACAGCGCTTTCGCGCATGGCATGCTCCACCAGTTTGCTGTCGTGGATGTCGGAGCAGGTTCCGTACCATCGTATGACCTTGTTGGTGTTATCGCGAATGGGTACGGCCCGGGCGCGAAACCAGCGATACTGCCCATCCTGGCCCCGCAAGCGATACTCGCATTCATAATTCTGGCCCGATTCGACACAGTGTGCCCACTGCGCCACGCTGGGCTCCTTGTCGTCAGGATGCACCCAATTGAGCCACCCGAATCCCTTGGCGTAATCTGCCGTGGCCCCGGTGTATTCGTAAAATCGGTCGCTCATGTAGTCCCGGGAACCGTCCGCATTGCGGCTGAAGATGATGTCGGGAGCAGTCTTCACGATGGCATCAAGGTCCTGGTTTTTGCGCGCCAATTCGGAATTCAACTGCTGCAGAATCTCCGCCCTTTTTTCCAATTCCTCGGTTCTTTCCGCGACCCGTTGCTCCAGTTCCCGATTCAGAGATTCAAGTTGACGCGACTTCCGCCGCAATTCAGCAAATACGCTGACCTTGGCGCGCAGAAGTTCTGGAATGACCGGCACGGAAATGTAGTCCACCGCGCCGCGCTCATATCCTTTCAGTTGATCGAGGTCGGTCAAGTGGACAGCTGAGATAAAAATTACAGCAGTGTCCTGGCAGCGGGGATGCTGATGAATCATTTCTGCCAACTCGAATCCGTCGAGTTCAGGCATGCTCACATCCATGAGCACGATGGCGATATCATTCTTGAGCAATTGCTCCAGCGCCTCGCGCCCGGAGGTGGCCTTGATCAGATTTTCACCAAGCTCGCTGAGTATGACCTCGTAGCTCAGAAGCTTCGCGGGCTGGTCATCCACCATCAGGATGTTGACTTTGCTTTTAGTGCCCATAGAGTTTTCCCGTCTTCTTCCTGCGCCGTTTTCCGCGAGACGCCTCGACTCGAAATCGGGCTACCTGTGAAGCCATACCCGGAGTGCCGAGAGAAGCTGCTCGGTGTTCACTGGTTTGGCCAAGTACTCAGAAGCGCCGGCTTCGAGACATTTTTCCCGGTCTCCCTTCATTGCCTTGGCAGTCAGCGCAATGATGGGCAAACGCCGAAAGGCCACGTTCTGCCGGATCACCTGCATGGTCTCGTATCCATCCATCTCCGGCATCATGATGTCCATCAGGACGATTGCCACTTCGGGAGTCGACTCCAGAGTCGCAATCGCTTCCCGTCCGGTTCCCGCAGTGAGAACGCTCATTCCGCGCCGTTCCAGTACGCTGCTCAGCGCGAAGATATTCCGGACGTCGTCATCCACCACCAGCACCTTCTTTCCCACCAGCGCGTCGTCAGACCGGTGCAGGCGGTCAAGCATCCGTTGTTTCTCCAGCGGAAGGTCGGCGACCACACGATGCAGGAACAATGCGGTCTCATCCAGCAGCCTTTCCGGAGACTCAACGCCTTTCACCACCACGCTGCGCGCCAGACTGTGGAGCCGCGAATCTTCTTCCGGCGAGAGTTCTTTTCCAGTGAAAACCACCACGGGCAAGTCGATGAGCTCGGGCGAGTCGCCCAGATGCTCTAGGACTTCGAAGCCCGTCATATCCGGCAGGCGCAAATCAAGGACGACACAGTCGAACGGTTGTTCCTTGACGGCGGAAAGTGCTTCGGTGCCAGTAGCGACGACCGAAACATCAATGTCGTCATGACCCAGCAGTTCCCGAATACTAAGTTGTTCCGCGGGATTATCTTCCACGACGAGCAGATGTTTGCGGCGTGGTTTCGAGTATTCCCTGATGCGGTCTAGCGCGGATTCGAGTCCCTCGGGCGTAGTCGGCTTGGTTACGAAGGCGAATGCGCCCCGTGTCAGCCCATGATGCCGGTCTTCATCCAGCGTCAACATCTGTACCGGGATGTGCCTTGTAGCAGGGTCCTGCTTGAGATGGTTCAGCACGGTCCAGCCCAGCATGTCGGGCAGGAAGACATCGAGCGATACTGCTGTTGGATGGAACTCGCGAGCCAGAGCCAACGCTTCCGCGCCGCCCATGGCTACCAGCACTTTGAATCCCTTGTCGTGCGACAAATCAACCAGAACGCGGGCGTAGTGCGGATCGTCTTCGACGATCAGCAAGACCGCATCGCCAGGTTCCAGGTTGGCCCGGTCGTCCGCGATGCGCTCGATGGTCATCTCCGCCGAGACCGGAGACAACTGCCGAGGCAAAGGACCTGTCCTTCGTTCCGCCAGCGTAGCCGCCGGCGCGGATGGACCAACGTAGGTCTGCGGCAAATACAATGTGAAGGTGCTGCCCTTGCCGGGCGCGCTGCGCAACTGAATCTCGCCGCCCAACAGACTGGCAAGCTCGCGGCTGATCGCCAGCCCCAGACCGGTCCCGCCGTATTTCCGGCTGGTGCCTGCGTCTGCCTGCTGAAACGCCTCAAAGATAATCCTCTGCTTCTCGGAGGGAATGCCGATGCCAGTATCGGCGACCTCAAACGCCACGACGGATGCGGCGCTTCCCAGAATCGGATGTTCACTACTCCAACCACCGGCGGCCACCGACACGGAAAGCTGTACACCACCGTGTTCGGTGAACTTGAACGCGTTGGACAACAGGTTCTTGAGCACCTGTTGCAGACGCTTCGAGTCGGTGACCAGGCTGCGCGTGAGATGCGGATCGGTGTGCACTTCGAAACTCAGCCGCCGGTTTTCAGCCTCATGCCGGAACGGGCGGGCCACCATATCGAGCAAGCTCACGAAGAAGACTTGCTCGGCATCTACCGAGACCGTGCCGGACTCGATCTTCGACAGGTCGAGAATGTCGCTGATCAGATTGAGTAAGTCCGTACCCGCGCCGTGAATGGTGCGCGCGAACTCAACCTGTCTGGGAGTTAGATTGCCGTCAGGGTTATCGGTGAGTTGCTGGCCCAGCACCAGGATGCTGTTAAGAGGCGTGCGCAGCTCGTGCGACATGTTGGCCAGGAACTCTGACTTGTACTTTGAAGTCAGCGCCAGCTCTTTTGCCTTCTCCTCCAGGGCGCGCCGCGCCTGCTCAATTTCCTGGTTCTTGCGTTCGACTTCGACGTTCTGTTCGGCCAGCTGTTGCGCCTTTTGCGCCAGCTGTTCGTTGGTTTGCTGCAACTCTTTCTGCTGGGTTTGAAGTTCAGTGGCCAGCTGCTGCGACTGTTTCAGCAGCCCTTCAGTTTGCATCGTCGCTTCAATACTATTCAGCACGATGCCGATGCTTGCCGTGAGTTGTTCAAGAAACGCCAAGTGCGAGGCGGTGAAGGTACTCAATGAGGCAAGCTCGATCACTGCCTTGACCCGATCCTCGAAGAGCACCGGCAGTACGATCACATTGCGCGGCACTGCTTCAAAGAGGCCGGAGCGAATCGGGATGGTATTCTCCGGCAGGTTACCGATCAGCATGCGCCGTTTTTCCGCAGCGCATTGTCCGACCAGGCCTTCGCCCACTTTCAAGCGGCGGAGTTGCCCATCCGGTCCGTCCGAGGCGAAAGCCGAGAGCAGGACCATGCTCGCGGACTCCTCCGACTCCATCTGGTAGATGACGCCTTGCTGAGCGTCAACCAGCGGCGCCAACTCGGACAGCAACATTCGTCCCACGCTGGCCAGATCACGCTGCCCCTGCAGCATGCCCGTAAAACGCGCCAGGTTCGTCTTGAGCCAGTCCTGCTCGGTGTTGCGGTCCGTGGTCAGCCGCAGGTTGTCGATCATGGTGTTGATGTTGTCCTTCAGGTCGGCAACCTCGCCGCTGGCTTCCACCTGAATCGACCGCGTCAAATCGCCCTTGGTAACAGCAGTCGCTACTTCGGCGATGGCTCGCACCTGGTTGGTCAGGTTGTCCGCCAGCAGGTTCACGTTGCCCGTGAGATCTTTCCACGTGCCTGCGGCCCCTGGCACGCTGGCCTGGCCGCCCAAGCGGCCTTCCACGCCCACTTCGCGCGCGACTGTAGTTACCTGATCGGCAAACGTGGCCAGGGTGTCCGTCATGTTGTTGATGGTCTCGGCCAATGCCGCGACTTCACCCTTGGCATTGACCGTCAACTTCTGCGTGAGCTCTCCGTTCGCAACCGCGGTCACGACCTTAACGATTCCGCGTACCTGCTCGGTAAGGTTGGCAGCCATCACGTTGACGTTGTCGGTCAAATCTTTCCACGTGCCGGCCACGCCCGGCACTTTGGCCTGACCTCCAAGATTGCCGTCCGTACCGACTTCACGGGCCACGCGCGTCACTTCCGCAGCGAAGGCATTGAGTTGATCCACCATGGTGTTGATGGTGTTCTTCAGCTCAAGGATCTCGCCCTTGACGTCCACCGTGATTTTGCGTGACAAGTCGCCGCGAGCCACGGCGGTCGTGACTTCAGCGATGTTACGCACCTGCCCGGTCAGGTTTCCGGCCATGGCGTTTACTGAGTCAGTAAGATCTTTCCATGTGCCAGCCACGCCGGGCACGTTCGCTTGTCCGCCCAGCCGCCCTTCACTGCCTACCTCACGCGCGACACGCGTGACTTCGGCGGCAAACGAGCGCAACTGCTCGACCATGGTGTTCAGCGTCTCTTTGAGCTGCAAAATCTCGCCGCGTACGTCGACAGTAATCTTCTTCGAAAGGTCTCCGGTCGCAATCGCTGTGGCCACCTCGGCGATGTTGCGAACCTGGCCGGTCAAGTTGCTGGCCATGAAGTTGACGTTGTCGGTAAGGTCTTTCCAAGTTCCACCGACTCCAGGCACTTGGGCTTGTCCACCCAGCTTGCCTTCGGTACCCACTTCGCGGGCCACGCGAGTGACCTCGCCAGCAAAGGCGTTGAGCTGATCGACCATGGTGTTGATTGTGTTCTTCAGCTCAAGAATTTCACCCTTCACGTCCACGGTGATTTTGCGCGACAAATCTCCGCGGGCCACCGCCGTTGTAACTTCAGCAATGTTTCGTACCTGGCCGGTCAGGTTGCCAGCCATTGAATTGACGGAGTCAGTGAGATCTTTCCAGGTGCCAGCTACTCCAGGTACGTTGGCTTGTCCCCCCAGTCGGCCTTCGGTGCCGACTTCACGAGCCACGCGCGTCACTTCACCGGCAAACGCATTGAGCTGGTCCACCATGGTGTTGATGGTTTCTTTGAGCAGGAGAATTTCACCGCTGACGTTGACGGTGATCTTCTTGGACAAATTACCGCTGGCGATCGCTGTGGCGACCTCGGCAATGTTGCGGACCTGACCGGTCAAGTTGCTGGCCATGGAGTTGACCGAGTCGGTTAGATCTTTCCAGGTACCTGCAACACCTGGCACTTGTGCCTGACCGCCAAGCCGTCCGTCGGTACCAACTTCGCGGGCGACGCGAGTAACCTCCGAAGCGAATGCTCTCAATTGGTCCACCATGGTGTTGATGGTGTCCTTGAGTTCGAGAATTTCACCCTTGACGTCCACCGTAATCTTGCGCGACAGGTCGCCACGAGCTACGGCCGTGGCAACCTCTGCGATGTTGCGGACCTGGCCGGTCAAGTTGCTGGCCATGAAGTTGACGTTGTCGGTGAGATCCTTCCAGGTGCCCGCAACGCCCGGAACTTGCGCCTGACCACCGAGCTTGCCTTCAGTGCCGACTTCGCGGGCCACGCGAGTCACTTCGCCGGCAAATGCGTTGAGCTGGTCGACCATGGTGTTGATCGTGTTTTTCAGTTCAAGAATTTCGCCCTTCACGTCCACCGTAATCTTGCGGGACAAATCGCCGCCTGCCACCGCGGTCGTCACCTCAGCAATGTTGCGTACTTGGCCGGTCAGGTTGCCGGCCATGGAGTTCACTGAATCTGTAAGGTCTTTCCAGGTGCCCGCCACGCCGGGCACGTTGGCCTGTCCGCCCAGCCTGCCTTCCGTTCCCACCTCGCGAGCGACGCGCGTTACTTCTCCGGCGAACCGGTTCAGCTGGTCCACCATCGTGTTCAGCGTTTCCTTAAGCTGCAGAATCTCACCGCGGACATCCACCGTGATCTTGCGCGACAAGTCTCCACTGGCAATAGCCGTCGCCACCTCGGCGATGTTGCGCACTTGACCGGTGAGGTTGCTGGCCATGAAATTCACGTTATCCGTCAGATCTTTCCATGTGCCCCCGACGCCCGGAACTTGCGCCTGGCCACCCAGCTTGCCCTCGGTGCCAACTTCGCGAGCCACGCGGGTCACTTCACCGGCGAAACCGTTGAGCTGGTCCACCATGGTGTTGATGGTGTCTTTGAGTTCGAGAATTTCGCCTTTCACATCCACCGTGATCTTGCGCGACAAGTCGCCGCGCGCCACCGCGGTGGTGACTTCCGCAATGTTGCGTACTTGCGCCGTGAGGTTACCGGCCATGGCGTTTACTGAGTCGGTGAGATCCTTCCATGTACCTGCCACACCCGGGACCACCGCCTGGCCACCGAGCTTGCCGTCGGTGCCGACTTCTCGCGCCACGCGCGTCACTTCAGAGGCAAATGAACGAAGCTGGTCCACCATCGTGTTGATGGCTTCCTTGAGCTGCAGAATTTCGCCGCGCACGTCGACTGTAATCTTGCGCGAAAGATCGCCGCTGGCAACTGCGGTCGCGACTTCGGCGATATTGCGCACCTGGCCGGTGAGATTGCTGGCCATCGAATTGACCGAGTCTGTGAGGTCCTTCCAGGTTCCCGCCACGCCCGGCACCTGCGCCTGACCGCCCAGCTTGCCGTCAGTGCCAACCTCTCGTGCCACCCGCGTGACTTCGGCGGTAAACACGCCGAGCTGCTGAATCATGGTGTTGACAATGTTGGCTGAACGCAGGAACTCCCCTTCGAGCGGCCGCCCGTCGACGTCCAGGCGGACGGTTTGCGTCAGATTGCCTTGCGCCACACCCGCGATGGCGCGAGTGACTTCCGCAGTCGGCCGGAGCAGATCCTCGATCAACGTGTTGACCGAGACTTCCATTTCGCCCCAGGCGCCTTTTGATTCATGAAAGCGCGTCCGCTCCCGCGTCTTTCCTCCCTTGCCCACCACCTGCCCGACGCGGTTCAACTCCTGCGCCATGTGCTGGTTCACGGCGACAATATCGTTAAAGGTGTCCGCAATTTTCCCGGCCAGCCCGGTCCACGAACCGGGGAGGCGCACGGAAAAGTCACCAGCGCGCATCGTCTGCAGGCATGCAAGGATCACGCCCAGATCAGGAGGGACAGTCTCGACACTCAAACTGGAGTGTCCGTTGTTCTTCGTTGCGGGTGCAGGTGAGAGTTCGGAATTCGCGGTCATCGTTGCGGCGGAACGGTCCCTCCGTTTCACGGTCGCCTCCTGACGAAAAACACTATCTGCCACTGAAACCGGTCTTCAACTCGGGCTCTTCGTAATTCCGGCGGGCCAACGCGTGATCTCAGCTCTGGGTTGTGCAGATAAGGACACAAACGCCCCTTTATCAAGGGACAGCCTGCACGCCCGTCCGCGAAGGACCTTTACATTTATTACCCGAAGGAGTTCAAAAGAACGAGAAACTTCGCCATTGTAAACACGGAAATTAGCGCCTGACTCTACAGTGTTTCCTGTATGGATCAGACAGGATAGGGCGCCTGTAGCGTGCCTTGTGGACGCCGCAGACCTGGTTATTTTAAGGAGTGTCTTGGACCATACGCAATAACGAAAAGAAGGGGCCGGTTTCGGCCCCTTTTCTCTGCGATCAGGTTGGACTATTTCACGTGGATGGTCTTGCCGTCCGGATCGAGCGTTCCGTTGATTCGGACCTTCTTTCCCTCGTGCGACTTCACCAAATCCTGGCGGTCGATGTCATAATTCGTGCCGCTGGTGTCTTGCAAAACATACTTGTCGCCGGATTTCATAATGGTCCCGGCGAAGGTCTGCACCTGGGTCTGCTGCGACTGGCCCTGGGCATCCGGAGCCTGCTGCTGTTGCGATGGTGGCGGTGCGGGCTGCGGATCCGGCTGCTGCTGCGCGCTGAGCTGAGTACCAGAAAGACCCATGCCGGCCAACAGGCCGAGTGTAACTGGCGAAAGTACCGAGTAGCGTTTTTTCATAATAAATAGTCTCCCGAGAGATTTTGTATTTCCTCACAATCACGCTGCACGCCGTCTGCCACCTTCTTCGCTCTCGGTGCAAATCAAATATGAAGTATTGCAAGCTCAAGAGTTATTGATAAAGAGATTTTTGCCTAACAGTCCCACGGACAAGGGAAGAGGAAAACGCGGCGCGTCCCTAAAGCAACCAATGTAGCGACCCGTAGAGGGACCAAGTAGCTTTTGTAGCCCAGCCGAGCAAAGTTTTCTCAGCCGTCGGTTCCGGTTCGATCGTGCATCTACAAATGCCTCGGGAATTCACTGTATTGCAATCCACCACACCATCGAACACACTCACCTCACTTCGCTCTGAGAGTGCACCATGGCCCATCTGACTTTGCAGGAAGTCATCGATCGCATCAATCAGAACTACTCTTACTATTCCAAAAGGGAGCTGCGTAGCGCCCGCAAACCTGTTGAGAGCCGGCCGCACCACCCCGAATACTACGTTCCCCGCGTCACCAGGCTTTTCGCCGGCTGGATGTTCGGTGCATTCCGCGCCAGCGGCAGCCTGACCGCCGTACAAAAGGCGAATGGACGATACTCGGCCCCGCAACAAAAGTTGGTTCCATTAGTGTAAGGGTCCTTGCAATAGATTTTTATCTGTCCTGTTGGTCGGCTTGATCCTCCCTCCGCCCGTCCATTCTCTTCTTGTTCTTGGGATGCAATTCATCAAAGATGTGTCCCGACGCATTCCTGCTCACGAACGACGGTCATGAGGGTCGTCCGTCCGGCTGAAGTTCCGGCCGATCCGAAGTATCGCCCACAAGCAATGAATCCAAAGTGTTCCATGGAGGGCATATTACTGATTAGGGCATATTACTGATTAACGTTGAACAGACCCGACTGGCCGAGCTCTCAGGGAAATTGATGTCGGATGTCGATTTTGGATTTGAAAATTCTGGGCGAGCTGCGAAAGGGATGAGCCTTTGAAGTCGGCCAATCCGATGTTGCCTAAAAGACTGGGAGGTCGATTCTCGAGGTGTGAATTTCGGGCCGGACTCTCTTCTTCCACACTATCGGCGATCAGCAGCGTGATGTCACCAGCCAATTCAAGCCGGTGCCGCAGGACCTGAGCCTCGCGGAGGCGGCCTCGATAGCTGCCGGGACTGCGAAGACAGACTGCGAAGCAGACACTTGCGGGCTCGCACGGTTCGCGGTAAGGTGGCAGGCCATTTCCTATGCACACGAATCCAAACCTACCTAGGATTCATGCGCTGGTGCTGGTTGCGGGCTGGCTGTTGCTCACGCCACTGCAGGGACCTGCTTTCGTATGGCAAGCGACCGCAGCGCAACAGGAGCCCGCTCCGCCTCCGTCCCCGACCACGCCGCCCGGACAGCCGCCGGCGAATCCACCTGCACCGGCGAGTCCACCTCGCGCCAAGACTTCCACCACTGCAAAAGAACAGGCCTGGCAAATACTTGAAGACGCATGCGCCGGCGGCAAGAGCGGCGATCGCGCCACTGCGATCCTCGTTCTGGGCCTGATTCCGAATGACCCAAAGAGCGCCAACCTGGCTCAAAAGGCCTTGACTGACGAACGGCCGGAGGTGCGCGCGGCAGCGGCAGCGGCATTGGGCAACATGGGGTCAAGAGCGAGCATTCCCAAGCTGAAGGCCGCAATGGAAGATCAGGATCCGTCTGTGGCCCTCGCAGCGGCTCACTCCCTCGACCTTATGCATGACAACTCCGCATACGAGGTCTACTACGAAATTCTCAATGGCCAGCGGAAGGCGGGAAAAGGCTTGATCGCGGCGCAAACGTCAATGCTGCGTGATCCAAAGAAGATGGCTGAATTTGGATTTGAAGAAGGCATTGGTTTCATTCCTTTTGCAGGCATCGGATGGGGCGCCATCAAAGCGATTCGGAAGGATGACTCTTCTCCCGTTCGCGCCGCTGCCGCCCGGGTGCTGGCACGCGATCCCGACCCGGCCACCACCAAAGCGTTGACTGAGGCCACTGGTGACAACAGCTGGATCGTCCAGGCTGCGGCGCTTGAAGCTTTGGCGAAGCGAGGCGATCCGTCGGTCTTGCCCATGGTGGAGCGATACGTGTCCGACGAAAAGAGTGCAATCAAGTTCACTGCAGCTGCCGCCGTCATCCACCTTACCGCGATCAAACAGGCGGGTTTACGGAAGCAACGGGCAGTTTCCGGCCACAAACAACCGTGATCTGACTGGGCCCCCTGCAACTGTCGTAGAGTTAAAGAAGAGGACGGCGTCTTCTAATGGGCAGATTACATCAGCCTTCCGTCAACGAGGCTGAATCGGAGAAGACTCTGTATGGCCAGAGCACGACGCGCGGGCGAACTTGGACCAGTACGAATGCACCGTCCCCTCGGTAGAAGCTTCAAGATCTGTTCCCGGCACGGAAACCAAACGGCTCATCAGGAAGCCGTATAAAATGACGCTGAAAACAGAACGGAGTGGCAGTCGGTTTGTCGCAGCCCGCACGGAAGATGGCAATCCCAGCATTCGACTGGAATTGTTTCATGACAGTGTGCCAGCCCTGAAGTTTCTCATTGTCGGATTCGAAGTGCTGAGTGGAACCACGCCGGTGCAGCTAAAGGCGTTGCTCGATGTGATGAACGAGCGCATCGTCGGCACCATGGTCACCCCGACGGAAAATGGCCCCAGCTAGGACCGGGGTCTTGCTGTTGCGACGTGCCGATCAGAGGGTAGAAGTATCTTCAAGTGACCTTCGTAATCAGGTATGTGCGGCAACCGACCGTTAGAAACGGACAATTCTCGTAGTCTTTTGTAGGACGATTCCACACAATCGTGGCCACTCGTGTAGGGACAAATCTGGATCGATACGCAATTGACGCCGAGCTTGGGCGCGGCGCCATGGGGGTGGTTTATCGCGCGCGTGATCCCAAGCTGGGGCGGACTGTCGCGATCAAAATGGTCTCAACTGCGGGCCTCGATCCTGAAGCGGAAACGGAATATCGCGAACGCTTTGTGGTGGAAGCCAATGCCGCAGGCCGATTTTCGCATCCTGGAATCGTAACTATTTTCGACGTCAGAGAAGAAGCAGAGCCTTACCTGGTGATGGAGTACGTCGAAGGCCAGTCCTTACAGCAACTCATGGGCCGAGACAATCGCCCGTTACCCCTAAGCACAACGCTTCGCATAATCCAGGAGGTTGCAGAAGCTTTGCACTATGCCCACGCGCGCGGAGTGGTGCATCGGGATATCAAGCCGGCAAACATTTTGGTCACGTCAGATGGCCATCCTAAAATTGCAGACTTCGGCATTGCGAAATTGAACCAGAGCGAGTTGACGATGCCCGGCCAGGTCCTGGGAAGCCCGGCATTCATGGCCCCCGAACAATTGAGCGATGATGCCGTAGATTCGCGCTCTGACCTGTTTTCCCTGGGAGTAATTCTCTACTACATGCTCACCGGTTACCGGCCTTTTCAGGGCAACAGCACAACCACTGTCTGCTTCAAGTTGGTCAATCAGGAGCCGGTGCCGGCATCGGCGTTGGAATCGAAGCTACCTCCCGAGCTCGACCAAATTGTCTCGCGCGCCATGGCAAAAGACCCGGCCCAACGTTACCAGACCGGAATGGCAATGGCCGCTGATGTTCAGACACTCCGAGAGCGGAGCGGATTCGTCCACAGCTCAGATCTTACGGAAGAGAGTCTGAAAGACAGCGCCATTCCGCGCTACGTCAGGAGCGCCCAATTCTCAACCGCCGACCGCGAACCGCCAGAACAGCGGCTTGAACATCGCCTGACCTTCCAAAAGAAGAACGCCATGTTTTTGACGACTGTGTTCGTCTTCGGTCTAGTGGCGATGTTGGCAGCCGGCGTCGCGTTGTGGAGCGGACAAAGTCCCAAGTCGCAACAAAATGCCCGAAGCGAGATGCAACAGCCAGTTAACAACAGCTCTGGCGAAGGCCAAACCGAAGTCAGGGGCGCCAAGGCAGCTGCAGACCTGAGCGCGCAAACCACGTTGAAGCCTTCGGAGCGCAGGTCAAAGAAACCACTATTACCGGCGCTGGTTTCTTCTCCCCGGACCAAAGCACCAATCCCCAACGCATCTGCTGACGCGATGTTGCAGATAGAAGTGGAGCATCATTTCGCCGACGCGACTGCCTCGGTCTGGGTGGACAACGATCTGGTTTATACGCAGACGTTGCTGGGGAAGAAACAACGGCACGCGCTGGTCCTTCGGAAGGTGACAGGACATCAATTTCAAGTCGTCCGCCTGGCGCCGGGCGAGCATCAAGTGCGAGTTCGAGTCCAATCCCCAAAGGATTCTTACGATCAGTCGAAAATTACCTCGGTGGCGTTCGTTCAGGGCATCAGTCTGCTGAGGATAGTTTGCGATGACAAAGGTGAGGGGCTACAGCTGGATTTCAAGAACGGTGGATCTCAGTAAGTTGCCAACCAATCGTGGGTCCGCTGCTATGTCAGGTGTTCGATTTTCCCGCCACCGTGGGGAGATTTAACTGTTCGCGATTGTTGCAAATCTCGGACTATCCTCCGTATCAGGGCCGGGCCGACTTTAGTAAGGTCTGGGTTGAACAAAGTCTGGCCGGCTAAGGCGCCGCCCGGAAGGTGGCCATCTGCATCACCCAAGGGCTGGCGGGAGAGTTCGGGCACGTGGCGTTGTAACTGCCCGCGGCGGTGGTGACCTTGTCCTCAGCTATATCTGCGTCCGGATTGGTTATCGTTCTTAGGGTGAAACCCGTTCCGGCCTGAGTGAACCTAGTCGCGGTCATTCCAGCACCAACAATGAGCTCCTTCACCGAGGTGGTGGTAGCTGAGCCGCTGTTCCCGGTGATCCCGCTGCCGACCGCTCCCGCTGTCACGTCCAGCGGACTCACCGTATCCAGCCCGCTGTATTCCAGCGCCCGAATATCCACGAACGCTGCTGCCTGGTTGAATTTTACGGTCATCGTATTGCTGCCCGCCGCGATGTTCTTTGCGTAGTAAATCGACTGCCGCAACCCGGTTCCGCTCGTGGGTCCGATTGCCAGGGCGTAAGTGTTCCCCCGGCTGTCGGTAACGCTAGTTACCGTGGACGTCGTGTCATTCCATCCCACCAGCACTATGTTTAAGTTGCCCGCTGTTTGCGCTGCTGTATACGTCACCGCTACCGACGCTTTTGCTGTCTGCGGCGTCGCCGCCGTCACCTGCACGAATGCGATCGGTGCTCCGCCTGTGCCGGTCGTGTAGGTGTAACCGTTCGTCAATGTGCCGCTCTGAGCATCGGTGTTGGTGACTACGACGCTCACCGCTCCCGCCGTGTGCGCGGGCGTCGTTGCCGTGATCGACTTACTGCCGACTACGATCACTGCCGTCGCGGCAGTTCCGCCCAGGCTTACGGTCGCTCCCGCCAGGAAGCCAGTACCCGCAATGGTCACTGAGGTGCCCCCCGACACCGTACCCGTGTTGGGCGTAATCGAAGTGATTGTCGGCGCTGGATTGCTTGTCGTGTAGGTGTAGCCGTTATTCAACGAACCGCTTTGCGCATCGGTATTGGTCACTGCCACGCTGACCGCTCCGGCCGCGTGCGCCGGCGTCGTTGCCGTAATTGACGTGCCGCCTGCTACGTTCACGCTCGTCGCCGCCGTCCCGCCCAGGGTCACCGTCGCTCCCGTCAGGAAACCCGTGCCCGTGATGGTCACTGCGGTGCCCCCAGCCGCTGTACCTGT